>Ga0070727_10005528_pt1 | contig 10311 bp, 5 predicted proteins | sample tdAd472_FD_66722 | JGI IMG/M metagenome (GOLD analysis project Ga0070727, IMG submission 66722) | Marine sediment microbial communities from the Atlantic coast under amendment with organic carbon and nitrate - tdAd47.2 | ecosystem: Environmental > Aquatic > Marine > Coastal > Sediment | place... | reverse complement strand
GTCGGCGAGGCGTACTTTAAGGTCCTCGGAAAGAATGATGTGGATTTCGAGAACCGGCGTCATCTCTACGGTGCCTTCAGCCGCGCGATGCGCGAGATTCTCATCGATGCCGCTCGCCGCAGAAACGCCCTCAAGCGTGGCGGTGGCCAGAAACGCATACCCCTCGACGACATCCAGGTCGCCGGCGACGCACCCGTCAATGACGTCGTCGCGCTCGATAAGCTCATTACGCAACTCGAGAACCAGGACCCTCGCGCTGCGGAAGTTGTGCGATACAGATTCTTTCTCGGAATGGCCGAGCCGCAGATCGCAGAAGTACTCGGTGTCACCGTGCGCACAGTCCAGCGGGACTGGAAGTATGCCAAAGCGTTCATGAGGCGGGAACTCGGTTCCGGAGCTGAAGAGTGAGCGAGTCTGGGCACCATTCTCGTGTCAAGCAGATCCTCGACGAGGCTGCCGATCTCAGCCAGGCCGAACGATCGAGCTTTCTCGACGAAGCATGCCAAGGCGATGCGGTATTGCGCGATGAAGTCGAGTCCCTGCTCAAGCATCTCGAACTGCCGACCGATACTGCGGGCGAGCTCCCTTCAAGTTCTGGCTCCGCCGAAGGAATCATCGCGATCCCGCCTCCGAGCAAGATCGGGCCATATTCGATCATCGATAAGATCGGCGAAGGCGGCATGGGCGTGGTGTACAAGGCCACGCAGGATCGACCCAGACGCACCGTGGCGCTCAAAGTCATTAAGCCCCAGATGCTGACGCTTCACGCGCTCGAGCGTTTCAATTTCGAAACACAGGTTCTCGGCCGACTCCAGCACCCGGGCATCGCACAGATTTACGAGGCCGGCACCACGCAGTCAGACATGGGCGAGCAGCCCTATTTCGCGATGGAATACATCCGCGGCACGCCTCTGCTCGAATATGTCAAGACACGCAAGTCCACGCCCCAAGAGCGTTTGATTCTTGTCCAGCGCATCGCCGACGCTGTGCACCACGCACATACCCGTGGCGTTGTCCATCGCGACCTCAAGCCAGCCAACATCCTCGTCACCGAAGATGGGCAACCCAAGATCCTCGACTTCGGCGTCGCCCGCTCCATCGGTTCAGACCTCCACGAAACCTCATCAATGACCCGCATCGGTCAGCTCGTCGGCACCGTGCCTTACATGTCGCCCGAGCAGGTCGGCGGCGAATCCGAAGAAATCGATGCCAGGAGCGATATCTACTCGCTCGGCGTCGTTCTCTACGAACTCTTGGCGGGGCATCTCCCCTACGACCTCGAACGCCGCGTCATTCAAGAGGCCATCCGAGTTATCCAGGAAGATGTCCCTGAATCCCTCTCGCATTTCAGCAAGGTCTATCGAGGCGACATCGAAACGATTGTCAATAAAGCCCTCGCCAAGGAACGCACACGCCGGTACCAGTCGGCATCGGAGTTCGCGTCCGACATCGATCGCTATCTCCACAACCAGCCCATTTCCGCTCGACCGCCGAGCGCGTGGTATCAGGTATCCAAGCTCGCCAGACGCCACCGCATGGTCGCCGTCGGCGGCTCGGTCGCGGCCGCGGGCATACTGCTCGGTCTCGTGATCTCCCTCTGGCAGCTCAACCGCGCCGTCACCGCAGAAAAGCAATTGAGCACACAGAACATCGCGCTGGCCGAGGCTCTTGAAACTTCCGAGGCTCAAACACAGCGAGCCGAGGATGCGCTCCTGCAACTCGGCCAGCTCGTCAACGTGTTCCAGGATTACGAAGACGGTATCCGGCGGCTCGAAGGGGCAACGAGCGCCCGGCGCGTCCTCCTCACCAGCGCGCTGGATGTGCTCGAAAGTCTTGAAACTGCTGGCGAGGCGTACCCGTGGATCGCCAAGGGGATCGCACGGGGTCGGCTCGCGATGGGCACCATCGCTCTTGGCAGTTCCGACACTCTTACAGCGGCAGAATCGGCCTTTGGAGCCAGCCTCGATCAGTACACCGCACTCGACGCTGCCGATCCGAACGATCGCGAAAAAGCCGATGGTCTTGTCAGAGCCCAGATCGGCCTGAGCTCCGTACGCCTCCGGCAGGGTTCGACACAGGCGGCCATCGCACTGTCTTCCGCCGCGCTGCTTCTCGCACAATCGGAATTCGATCAGCATCAAGACTTCGATGCAAAGCTCTTACTTGCCATGAGTCAGGTCCAACGCGCGGGCATACACACGCACCAGGCCCGCCGCGAAGAAGCGCTCGCCCTCTACCGCGACGCGGAATCGGGTCTTCGCCAGTTCACGCCGGAGACACCCGAGTCGGCCGAACTGCTGGCGCGCTCGATCCGCGGCCAAGCGATCGTTCTCGATGAGCTCGGGGAGAACGCCGCTGCAGACGAGCGGTATTCGGTCGCTCTGGATCTGCATCGCACATACGTTGAGCAGCACCCACGCGATGCCGTCGGAAAGCACCGTTTGATGGATTTGCTCTACTTCTTCGCCGAGCGATTGGAAGAGCAGGGCAAGGACGAAGCAGCGCTCAAGATTCACACCGAGCGGCTCGCGCTTGCCGGCGAGCTCAAGAGAGCCGACCCCGCCGACGAGATAGCAGCCGTCGCTGTCATCACCTCTCACGACGCCATCGCTCACGCCCAGCTCGAACTCGATCGGGTCGACCTGGCAACCCAGAGTGCCAGAGCATTCCTCGCCGCAGCCAGACTCCATGCCGAGGCCGATCCGACAGACCTCCTCAAGCATCGGCGTGTGGCCCTGGCCGAGGAATTGCTCGGCGACATCGCGCGGGAACCCTACGAAAGTGATGCCATTCGTATTGCACGCGCCGAAGTCCGCGACGTCCCCGCCGCCGAAGCCGCCCTCGCGCATCTCGCCGAGGCGCTGATGCACTACAACGAATCCCGCTCGACTCTCAACTGGCTCGAATCCAACGAGCCCGAAACGGTGCAGTTCACACGCGACAGCATCCGCATCCAGGTCAAGCGTGCCCGCACGCTCGAGCTCATGGGACGACTCGAGGCCGAGGATGTCAGCAGCCCGCTCTCAGATGATGCCTACGCCGCCGCGGCCGCCGGCTACCGGAAGCTCGATGACCAGAACCAACTGAGCGATGCCGAACGCCGTCTGTGGTCTCGGACAGTCCGAAATCTCGCGACCGCCGCCCTCAACAAGAGCGACGCGGCAGGAGCCGTCTCACTCTTTGAAGAGGCCGACCAGATCCTCCCCCGCCCCACCGCCGATGTCCTGGCCCGCAAGGCCGCCGCGTATCAGCTCGCAGGCCAACCCGAGAAGGCCCAAGATGCTGCCCGACTGGCGCTGGACAAACTCGCCGAGGTGCAGCCCACAGATCACACCCAATGGATGGCAGCCCAAATGCGAGACATACTCGCTGACGCCACGTTGCCCTAGACCACTGAGCGGGCGACACTTGAGCATGTCAACCACAATCACCCTTGACGGCTCACCGCTCACAATCCAGCAGGTCTTGGGCGTCGCCCGAAACTCCGCTCCTATCCGTCTCGATCCCGAGATGCTGAGGCGTGTCACGGATGCTCGTATTCAGCTTGAACGCATCGCCACCGACGGCGAGCCTCACTACGGCGTTAACACCGGCTTCGGTTCACTCTCACGCCACCGCGTCGATGACGACCACCTCCGCCAGCTCCAGGTCAACCTCATCCGCTCGCACGCCTCGGGTGTCGGCGAACTCCTGTCAGTCGAAACTGTGCGAGGCATGATGCTCATTCTCGCCGCCTCTCTCTCCCGCGCGTACAGCGGCGTACGGCCCGAACTCATCGAGTGCATCGCCTCCTTCCTCAACTCAGGCGTCTGCCCGGCGATCCCGTCGGTCGGTTCAGTCGGCGCTTCCGGTGATCTCGCGCCCCTGGCGCATCTGGCTCTGGCACTTATCGGCGAAGGCTCGTGCGTGGTCGATGGGAAATCGGTTCCAACTGCAGTGGTGCTTGCAAAGACGGATATCAAACCAATCCAGCTCGAAGCCAAAGAGGGCCTCGCGCTCATCAACGGCACACACCTCATGGCAGCGCAAGCCGCCCTTGCCATCGCAGACAGCGATCGGTTGCTCAAAGCCGCACTCATCGCCGGCGGCATGTCCATCGATGCCTGCAAAGCCACCGACAGCTTCCTCGACCCTGCCGTCGCCTCCGCCCGCCAGCACACAGGGGTTTCGCAGGCAGCAACACATCTGCGTTCACTGTTGGATGGCAGCCAGATCCTCCCATCGCACCGCGAAGACGATCCCCGCGTCCAAGACCCATACTCACTCCGATGCCAGGCGCCAGTCGTCGGGGCTGCGATCTCCGCAATCGACTACGTGCGCGACTCCACTGAGCAGGAACTCGGAGCCGTCACAGACAACCCACTTCTAGTCGGGGACAAGCTCGTCTCGGCCGGCAATTTCCACGGCATGCCCATCGCGCTCCCGCTGGATCATCTCGCCTTGCCCATAGCTCACCTGGCAGGCATGTCCGAACGCCGAGTCTTCTTCATGCTCTCGGGGCACGACCCGCAATCGGGCCTGAGCCCCTACCTCGCCACTCGCCCCGGGCTTAGCTCGGGCCTCATGATCGCGCAGTACACCGCGGCCGCGTGCTGCAACGAAATCATCGGCCTCTGCACGCCCGCCTCCGTCTCGAACATTTCCACGAGCGCCGGCATCGAGGATTACAACTCCTTCGGCCCGCGCTCGGCAGCCAAGGCCCGCCGCGCGATCGAACTCGCCGAGCACGTCATCGCGATCGAACTGCTCTGCGCCGCAGAAGCGATCGAGCACCACCGCCCGCTCAAGACCGGCACCAAACTCGAGTCGGCGCATGCGATCATCCGCGCAAAGGTCGGCCGCCTCGAAGACGACCGACCCCCGGCACCGGATATCGCAGCGATTACCGAACTCATCAGATCCGACGCGTTTGCCGGGCTGATCTGAATCTACTCGTCGAGCATGAAATCTTCGCGAGCGCCGTCATTGATCTCCATGTTGAGGTAGTCATCGACCTCCCAAACCGAGAGCGACTCAATGTGGTTGTCGGCAAAGCCGACATTGACGAACTGCCCCCCGTTGATGTACGCCGCTCGATCCAGAGTCACAACCACATCTGCTCGGTACGAGTCGATAAGAGCGGGGTCGATCGTTGTCCTCATCACGATGTCGCCCTTGCCGTCCCAGGCCGTACCCATGGGAGAGACCAGCATATCCGCCGTGATAAATCCTTCGTCGATCAGAACGTCGTACGAAGGAGGCAGCTTCCCATCGTTATTCATCGAGTACACGATGATCGCCTGCCCCAGAGCCCGGACTTGAGTCGCACTCTTGACTGACTTGGCGTTCTCACGCGCCCTTCCCAGTGCCGGCATGGCTGTACTCACCTGCATCGCGGTGAGAGCCACAACACCGTTGAGCCCGCCGATCTGCCCGAGCATCTCAGACACACCAACGATTGACGAGCCGTCCATCCGCATGACCGAGACATAATCATCGCCGTCCCAGTACTCAACAGCACCCATCGGGTGAATGCCCGCAGCGAACTTACTGAACTCCGGCATCAGAATCCCTGGCTCACGCGACGGATCGCTCGGTGACCGTACCGCATTTGCAAGACCCGACAGCAAGAGATTCGTCCCGCTGTAGCCCTGCTTGGCAAACCGTGCTGTGTCGCTGAACGTAGCCGACGCAGCGCCGCCCTCGGGCAGGTGCTTCAGGATCGCTTCACGGAAATCAGAATTGTCGTTGATCGACATGCCGCTGGAGGCAAGCTGACGAACCGCACCAGAGATGCCCACCGGCGAGGTGGCAATCACAAGCCGATCACCGGCGATCGTCCATGATGGCTCGAAAGGAACGGGAAGACCCGGCGTTGCCAACGAGAAGATTGTCTGGCCGTCCAGTTCCCAAGGGCGGATACGAACGTAGCCCCGCGCCTCTTGTGCCGCCATGCCGTTGAGACGCTCGACCAATTCGCCGTGTGTCTTTGCCAGCCGGGCCGGGTCGTGCAATTCCGTAATCAATACCGCCGAGAGAAACCCCCCGCCGCCCGTCGTGTCCGACTGGTAGTAGAACATCCGCGGCCCGACGTTCTCAAGCACATCGCCCCGGACATCGAAACCCAGCTGCTCATTGATCTCAACAAACGGATCACGCTCGTCGGCCTCTTCGATGGCCGCATCGACAAAGTCGAGAATAAAGCCGAGTTCAAACGGGAATGCGGACACAATCGTCGCATCCATCGGGATGATCGCAAAGTCGTCCTCGCTGAACGTGTGCTCCGGGTTCATGCCCAGCCTCGAGAGCCAGGCTTTGCCGCCTACAAGGCGACTTGTCAGTACCTGATGCGAAGAGGTATTCCCGTAGGCAACATTCATCAGCGGGGCTTCGTCGATTACCCACCGGTACTTCTCGATGATCTCACCAAACTCCGGCTCCTCTTCCGCAATCATCTGGGCAACGAAATTGCCAAGACGCTGAAGATGAATCTGGGCCGAGAGAATCGCCGACGACCCTGTGGGCAGATCAAATGTTTGCACTGCGGTCTGAGCCGCTTCTTCAGCACCCAGACGCGCCACCATCGAAGACTTGCCCCCGACATCCTCAGCGCGAAGCGTCAGGTTGCCTATCGGCGTCTCGAAGAGATATCCCTCTTCGCCCTCTTGGATCGGACCGCCGGTATCACGAGAGAACTGCGCCAAATCGGCGAGATAACTCTGGCCGTCATGCGGTGCTTCGGGCACCAGCGTGAACGACAACCCGAGCCCTGGCGCTTGCTCGACGCGATCAATCCGCAGCGCATGCGCCCCGCGGATCAGATCCCAAACGAGCTCGATGCCCTTGCTCGCTTCGGGCGGCCCGCCAGTCTCTCCCGGAACCTCAGCCAGCCGCTCACCCAGCAGCATGATCGCCTTGTGAGCCGCCTGGTCCTTCGCGTGCGCTTCGATATTGGCAAGGCCCGCAAAGCGGACATCGACCACAACGCTGTCTCCCTGGGCGGCCGCGACAGAAGTCACCAGCCCGGCACCGAGGGCGAGACTGGAAATCAAAAGTTTCGGTGATCGAGTCATTCGCATGGAGAACCCCTGAAAGGAAACGTACAAACTTCACCCCAAAGCCGTCGGCCGCAGTGAACGACACCGCAGAGGGCACCGCATCCCGGCCGGGCATAGGCTTTTCCAGTATACGGAGCCGGGATATGCCGATCACGAACCAAGCGAAATCCGCACCATTTGATTTCTCCAAGGGCGCCCGCCCCGTGCGAGCCCCCCGGGGCACAACGCTCGCCTGCAAATCCTGGCAGGCCGAGGCCGCGATGCGGATGCTGATGAACAACCTCGACCCCGAGGTTGCCGAGCACCCGGACGCCCTCGTCGTCTACGGCGGCCGCGGAAGAGCCGCTCGCTCCTGGCCCGCCTTCGATTCAATCGTTGAAACACTCAAACGCATCGAACCGGACGAAACGCTCCTCGTTCAGTCCGGCAAGCCCGTCGGCGTCGTCCGCACGCACATCGATTCGCCCCGCGTTCTCATCGCCAACAGCAACATCGTCCCACACTGGGCCACCCAGCAGCAGTTCGATGACTATGAGGCCAAGGGCCTCATGATGTTCGGGCAGATGACCGCCGGCTCATGGATCTACATCGGCACCCAGGGCATCCTCCAGGGCACTTACGAAACCTTCGCCGAGTGCGGCCGCGCCGACTTCGGAGGCACGCTCAAAGGCAAACTCTGCGTCACCGCAGGCTGCGGCGGAATGGGCGGCGCACAACCCCTCGCCGTCACACTCGCAGAGGGCACATGCCTCATCGCCGACGTCGATATCACCCGCCTCAAGCGCCGGCTCGATGACCGCTACCTCGACGAAATCATCGATGGCCTCGACAACGCCATCGACCGCGCGCTGGAACTCACCAAAGAAGGCAAGGCCGTCTCCGTCGGCGTTCACGCCAACGCCGTCGAACTCCTCGAACGACTTCTCGAACGCAACATCACCCCCGACGTCCTGACCGACCAGACCTCCGCGCACGACCCGCTCGAGGGATACGTCCCCGTCGAATACTCGTTCCAAGAGGCCGCAACCAAACGAACCGAAGACCCCGGGCATTATCAAAAGCTCAGCATCAACTCCATGACCCGCCACGTGCGCGCGATGGTGGAACTCCAGAATCGCGGCGCGATCACCTTCGACTACGGCAACAACATCCGCCAACGCGCGCTCGACAACGGCTTTGCCGACGCGTTCGCCTTCCCCGGATTCGTCCCCGCCTACATCCGCGAACAATTCTGCGTCGGCCGCGGCCCCTTCCGCTGGGTCGCGCTCTCAGGCGACCCGACCGACATCTACAAAACCGACCACGCGCTCCTCAAACTCTTCCCCAAGGACTCGGGCCCCTACGCCGAGCGCCTCCACCGCTGGCTCCTCGGCTGCCACCTCAACCCGGATGCACTCCTCGCCGGCGACTATGACATCTGCCAGCCCCGCTTCGGCTGGCAGGGGCTCCCCTCACGCATCTGCTGGTTCGGGCTCGGCGAGCGCGACAAAGCAGGCCTCAAGTTCAACGAGATGGTCGCCTCGGGCGAACTCTCCGCGCCCATCGTCATCGGACGCGACCACCTCGACTGCGGCTCCGTCGCAAGCCCCAACCGTGAAACCGAGGGCATGCTCGACGGCTCCGACGCCATCAGCGATTGGGCACTCCTCAACGCCATGGTCAACGTCGCCTCCGGCGCCAGCTGGGTCAGCTTCCACCACGGCGGGGGCGTCGGCATCGGGTTCAGCCAGCACGCCGGGCAGGTCATCGTCGCCGACGGCTCGCCCGAAGCGAGCAAACGCCTCGCCCGCGTCCTCCGCAACGACCCCATGATGGGCATCTTCCGCCACGCCGACGCCGGCTACGACACCGCCAAAGCCTGCGCACAAGACCAGAACGTCGACATCCCCATGGGGACGAAATCATGACCATCGGCGTCTGCTCCTGGTCGCTCCGCCCCGAATCACCAGAGGAGCTCACAGACTCCGTCAGCGCCTGCGGCCTCGCCGCCGTTCAGCTCGCGCTCGCGCCCATGCTCGATGGATCATGGTCCGCCGCAGAAACCCGCCGCACTCTCGACGACCACGGCATCGCGGTCCTCTCCACCATGCTCGAAACCAAAGGCGAGGACTACGCCTCACTCGAATCTATCAAACGTACCGGCGGCCTCCGACCCGACGAACACTGGCAGGCGAATCTCGACGCCGCCAAACGAGCCGTCGATCTTGTGCAGGAGTTCGGCGCACACCTCGTCACCTTCCACGCGGGCTTTCTCCCCCACGATCCAAGCGACCCGCTCCGAAGCGTCATGACCGACCGCATCCGCCAGGTCCACGACATCTTCGCCGAGGCCGACATCGACATCGCCCTCGAAACCGGGCAGGAATCTGCCGAGACCCTCCGCGACCTGCTCGAAGAACTCGATCTGCCCCGGCTCGGCGTCAACTTCGACCCTGCAAACATGATCCTCTACGACATGGGCGACCCCATCGAATCGCTCAAGGCCCTCGCCCCCTGGGTCAAGCAGATCCATCTCAAGGACGCAGTCCGCACCACAACGCCGGGCCAGTGGGGAACAGAAGTCCCGATCGGCAAGGGCGATGTGAACTGGGCCGACTTCTTTAAGGTCATCACTGCCGCAGAACTCGAAGTCGATCTGTGCATCGAGCGTGAAGCGGGCGAGGACCGCATCGCCGACATCCACGCGGGCCTGACGCATCTCGAATCACTCGGGGTCGCGTTGTGAGTCGCGAACCCATTCGCGCAGGCGTCATCGGTCTCGGCTTCATGGGCCAGACCCACGTCCGCGCCTACCGCGACGCCACCCGCGTTGGCCTGCCCGTCACACTCGCCGCCGTCTGTGACGCAGACCCGGACCGACTGAATCCGACCGCTCTTGCCTCGGGCAATCTCGGTAGCGCCGACGCCGCCCCCCTCTTCGATCCCGCCGAAACGCGCACCTTCACCGATCTTGCCGACCTCATCGCCGACGACGCGATCGATCTCATCAGCATCTGCACCCACACGACCACGCACGTCGATTTCGCGATCCGTGCGCTCGAGGCCGGCAAGCACTGCATCGTCGAGAAACCCGTCGCCCTCACGCTGGCCGAGGTCGAACGCCTGCTCCCCGTCGCGCAGCGTGCGCAGAAACACGGCATCCTCTGCATGCCCGCCATGTGCATGCGTTTCTGGCCCGCGTGGGCATGGATCAAACAATCGATTGACTCAGGCAAGCATGGCAAAGTCCGTTCGGCCGCCTTCACCCGCCTTGGCAGCACACCGACCTGGGCCG
>Ga0070727_10005521_pt1 | contig 10316 bp, 8 predicted proteins | sample tdAd472_FD_66722 | JGI IMG/M metagenome (GOLD analysis project Ga0070727, IMG submission 66722) | Marine sediment microbial communities from the Atlantic coast under amendment with organic carbon and nitrate - tdAd47.2 | ecosystem: Environmental > Aquatic > Marine > Coastal > Sediment | place... | reverse complement strand
GGACAATAACACAGAAAAACTAGGACGAACGAAGGGCCTCGGCCTTTCGGAATTATTGGTGCTGCTGACGGTCACGTTGGTGCTCGCGGCTATCCTTATGCCCGCTTTGGTCAGCCAAGACCCCAAGCGTGCGGAGGAAATGTTGAATTCCACGCCGCAAAGTGCGTTGCAACAGACGGATGAGTCGTCGCCACAACGCCCGACGGTAGCTTCGCGTATCGATCGAAACAGTCGTCGCGAGGAAGCGCGCCAAATGCACGAGTCCAAAGATGCCGCCCGAGCGGGCGTGGAGAAAATGCTCACCACCGACATCCGGAGCGGCCAACGGTAGGGCAAGGTGCTCCTTACAGGGTGTGCGGAATTTCAATAGGTATGTTACGCTAACGACGGCCACACGGGCCGTCGTTTTTTTGTGGTAAGGGGCGGAAAGCAGCCGTCCCTACAGTCTGAAGGAACCCCTCTCCCATGATCACCCGATCGACTCGTTGTAGCCTCGTCACCCTATTCGCGTGTGTTACCTTACTCACGGGGTGCGCCGGAAATGGGTCACGTGATGCCAAGACCCCCACGTTAGAGGGCACCACGTGGCACCTGACCCAGGCGGGTGGCCCGGAGGCCATGGAGCCCGTGCCGGATAACATGACGATCACGTTGAAGATTACCGAGGACCAGGCCGTTTCCGGTTCCGCAGGATGCAACACCTACCGCAGTTCCTGCACCCTGAATGGCCAGAGCATCCGCTTTGCCCCCATTGCCATGACCAAGAAAATGTGCCCGGACCCACCCGACGTGATGGTCTGGGAACGGCGTTTCGTAACGGCCCTGGCGGAAAGTACCCTTTACCAGCTCGATGGGGCGATGCTTCAATTGCAGGGTCGGGAAGGCGCCACGCTACAATTCGGCCCGGCGTCGGAGTAATCGGGATGGAGGCCCAGGAGCCCCTCATGGTCTTATATGATGCCTCCTGCGGGCTGTGCCGGCGCCTCGCCGACTATGGACGCACCCGCTCGGAAGACCGTCTCCATTTTGTGCCCTGGCAGGACTACGTGAAAGAGGCGGAAGCCATCGAACAGTTTAGCGAGACGGAGCTTCAGGCTCCCCCAAGCAGCCTCCGAGTGCTTCAGGAGGGGGCCATTCTGGAAGACGCCGTCGCCTGGGAGGCGATTCTTACGGCCTACCCCCCCTTCGACTCCCTCAGTTGGATTGCCGAGCGGCTGGGCCTGATGGGTGCCGTTTCCAAAGTGACCTACTATGGGGGAACGTGGCTTCGGGGGCGATGTGGCACCTGTCCATGAGCACTTGGCCCATGGAGACCTAAGTCGTTCCGGCGCTTGATTTAATCCCTTGACGTGCCCGGGCACTTTTCGCTATTTTCGCTTGCACCCATACCATACCTTGGTGCATACTGATACTCGTACACGCAGCACGGATGCCGGAGTGAACTGATGCAGTTGAGCACAACACGATTTGGAAACGTCGATGTAAGCGACGAGTCTATCGTTACCTTTACGCAACCCATTATCGGGTTTCAGGAATTCCGACGCTTCATTCTTCTGCCGGGGCCAGAAGACAGTGGTGTGATCTGGCTCCAATCCACGGAGTCCGGCGAGCTCGCCTTTCTTCTGATGAACCCCCGGGATGTCGTCCCCGACTACCGGGTACGCATGGGGCAACACGAATTGGCCGAACTGGCCGTAACCTCCATCGATGAATTGGAAATTTACACCATTCTCGTCGTCTCGGAGGATGTCTCCAAGGTCCGCACCAACCTCAAAGCCCCGGTGCTCCTGAACACCAAGCAGCGACTTGGCAAACAGACGGTGCTGGAAGGCAGCGACTACCCGATTCAGTTTTTCCTGGCGCAAGCAAGGAAAGCAGCCGCATCGCCGGAGGAGGTGAGCAATGCTCGTACTGACGCGTAAGGAAAATGAAAGCATCATGATCGGCAATGACATCGAAGTCAAAGTGCTCGATCTCAAGGATAACCAGGTCAAGCTGGGCATCGTCGCTCCCCGTAGCGTCGCCGTGCATCGCCGGGAAGTCTATCTCGCCATTCAGGCAGAAAATGCCCAGGCGGCATCGGCCGTTCCCATCGATGGCATCTCCAAGTTAATCCCCCGTTAGGAAAGGGTGGTCCATGGACGTAATTCTAGACGGCGCAAGCAACTATGACCTCCAGGGGGAACCGGAAAACGCCTTCTCCGCCGTGGCGGCCGTCAGCGAGTTCCTTCGACAAGACGGGCGCTCCATTCTATCGGTCAAAGTCGATGGGGAAGAAGTCCTTCCCGAGGCCTTGGCCGAGCGACTCACGGATTTACCCGTTTCCAAAATTCAGCGACTGGAAATCGGCTCTGCGCAGACCGCCACACTGGTGGAAGAGTGCCTTCAGGGCCTCGGTGAAAACCTGCCTGAACTTCCCGCCATCTGCCGCGGCCTCGCGCAGGTCTTTCAGGGTGAAACGCCCGAGGAAGGGTACGAGCCCTTTGTCGATCTCGCGGGGCTTTGGGGCCACATCAAATCCCGGGAAGCCATGGTGACCAACGCCCTGGAGTTAGATACGGACACGCTGATGCTTGAAGGTAAATCCGTCTCCGCACTGCATAAGGAGCTCAATCAGTTCCTGGAGGAAGCGGGTCAGGCCCTTAAAGACGGCGACATCATTCTCCTCGGCGATCTGCTCGAATATGAGCTGGCGCCCCGGGCGGAACAGGAAATCCAACTGGTCGCGCTGCTACAGGCCCAGATACCCGCCAATTCGGGATGACCATGGCCACGCCACGCATTCTTACCTTCAACTTTCACGAGCCCTACCTGTGCATGATGGCCGCCACCGGCCTCCCCTTCGACATCGGGCTCTATGAAAAAGGCAACTTCGCGCGCATCTGGCAACAGGCCTTCCGCCCGGCACCGCCTAATCTGAGCTTCGTCGGTGAGCAGGAGTGGCGCAGCCGGGTAAAAGCGGGGTATTACGATGTGGTCATCGCACAAAACGAGACCAACGCCATTGACGCCGCTGATGGAGACGCGGCCCGCCTGCTCATTTGTCACAATCGACGCACCTTCCTGAACACGACGATTCAGGGCGACTCCGAAGCAGGCATTGCAAATTACAACCAGTTGCTGGAAGACCTCCAGCACTTCTACGATTTTGTCTTCATCTCCGAATCGAAGCGAGCAGACTATGGCATCCCCGGCCGGGTAATCCTCCCCGGTATCGATGTGGATGCCTGGGGCGGCTATCGCGGAGAAAATGCCGCGATTATTCGGGTGGGTAACACCATGCGCGAGCGGGATCGCATGTTTGACGTTGATTTTCAGGAGGCCTGCTGCGCCGGCCTTTCTAATCAGGTCATTGGCACCAATCCCCAGATTCCCGGCAGCAAAGCCTCTACTTCCTTCGACGATCTGCTGGAGCAGTTTCGCAGTAACCGCTGTCTGCTCCACGTCTCTCGCGAAGCCTATGAAGACGGTTACAACCTTGCCATGCTCGAAGCCATGGCCTGCGGCATGCCCGTCGTTTCGCTGGCCAATCCCACCTCCCCCATCACCCATGGCGAAGATGGATTCAGCGCCTACAACAGTGCCGAATTGCACGGACACCTGCGACGGCTCCTCGAAGACCCGAATCTGGCCCGCGAGGTGGGTGCGCGCGGTCGCGACACGGTGGCAGAGAAATTCCCCTTGTCACGCTTCGTCACCCAGTGGCGCGAAGCTATCCTGGAAGCGGCAGACACCCACACGAAGACCCACACGGGTACTGGAACCGCCCCCACACAACGTGTCGGCGTGCCCGTGCTCATGTCCTACATTGCTTCGCCCCACACCACGGGCGGGTACATTCGGGAGGCGCTCTGCCGGGAACATGCCGTGGTTTCCTGTGGCGCAGAGATTTCCAACGAAATCCTGCTCCGATGGGGATTCAAGGCGCCCGTACCCGATTACCACCATCACGAAATTGCCCTCCCCGAGATTCAAGACACCAACCAGCTCCGGGGACAGCTGCCCAAGAACTTTAATCCGGCCCTCCTCCTCTGGGTCGACTCTGGCCAGGCGGAGATGGAACGGCCGCTGGCCCCGTTGGATATCCCAAAAGCGGCCTGGTTTATCGACACCCACGTGACCACCGCACACCGCATTGAGATTGCCCGCCACTTTGATTATGTCTACCTCGCGCAGCGGGCCCAAATCGCGGAATTTGAAGCGGCAGGTATTTCACACGTCCGCTGGATGCCCTTGGGCTGCGCCCCCGAGCTCCACGCCGTGGAACGAGGTGCACCGCGTTATGATGTGGCCTTCGTCGGTAGTGTGGCCAGTGCCAGTGGTGACAACCGCCGGCGCTTTATCGAGCGCATCAAGGCCGAATTCCCCAATCACTTCATCGCCCAATGCTGGCCTCACGAGATGGCCGAAGCCTATGCCCACGCCAAGATCGTGGTAAACATGTGCCTCAATCAAGACGTGAACATGCGGGTCTTCGAAGCTATGGCGTCGGGCGCCTTATTGGTCACCGATAAGGCCGATGGACTGGACGAATTATTTACGGTGGGCGAAGATCTGGTGGTCTATGCGGACGAAGAAGAAGCCGTGGCCCTCATCACCCACTACCTGGCCGACGATGGAGCACGGAAGGCCATAGCCCAGTCCGGACAAGAGCACGTGTTGCGTGCCCATCGTTACGATGATCGCATCCAAGCTATTCTATCGGACATCGAGACGCAGACCGGTCCGCTGGCAGTGCCCCTGCGGCACCACGATCTCAAGAGTGACGAAGAGTATTACCAGCACCCCCGACGGGAGCTGCTGCAGGCCATTCCGCTCAGCGCACGCCGCATCCTCGATGTGGGCTGTGGTGCCGGGGCCCTGGGCAAGGTGCTGAAGGAAGAGCGCGGCGCCGAGGAAGTATGCGGCATTGAGTTCATGGAAGAGGCCTACAGTCGCGCGATCAATGTGCTCGACCGCGTCTATCTGGGTAATATAGAAACCATGGCCCTCCCCTTCGAGGACCTCTACTTCGACTGTATCATCTGCGCCGATGTCTTAGAGCACCTGGTCGAGCCGGAAGCGGTGCTGCGCAAACTCGATAGGGTATTGGCGCCCCACGGCGTGGTAGTCATCTCCATTCCCAACGCACGAAATTATGAAGTCATCCGCATGCTTGGCTCCGGTGCCTGGACCTATTTCGAAGAAGGCATTATGGATGCCACGCACCTGCGATTCTTCACCCGCACCGATTTCGTCAAGATGATCGAAGCCGGTGGCATGAAGGCCGCTGAAGTACAACCGCTGAATGCCCGCCCACCGAGTATGCTCCCGAAGAATGAGGACGGGTCCCTGACCGTGGGCAATATTACCTACAAGAAAATCAGTGACGCCGACTACGCTGATCTCTTGGGATATCAACTCCTTGGAATCGCCTGCAAGGCCAATTGGGATTGTCTGCAAACTGCCAACCGCGCCATGGAAGCCGGTGAATATGAAACGGCTCTGGCCCTGGCACTCGAAGGTATCGGCGTCGATGAAATAGAGCAGCTTCACGTTATTGCCCGGGCCTATGGCCGAATGGGAAACCTGCAAAAGGCGGAGGCGGCCTACAAGCTCTTGCTGGAAAAAACCGACATGCCCCTCATCGTCGGCGACTACGGAATTCTGCTTGTCGCCATGAACGATATGGCCTTGGCGACGCCACTCCTGAAAAAGGCTTTTGCCGCCGACCCCACCCTGGATCGGGTAGACGGCGCGCTCGGACTCGTCGCGCTGCGGAATGGAAATGCCGCCGAGGCCTACGAACATATCCACCGCGCCATGCTGTCCAATTTCGAGCACAAGGGCCTGCTGCTTTCCCTCATCGATGTGGCCCGGGCCTTAAAACGTCTGGAAGATGCCCTGCCAGTTATCACGGCCTACATTGAATTTTACCCGGGCAACCTGGAGCTCAAGGCAAGCTATGCTGAAGTGCTCCGCGACCTCGGCCGTATAGAGGAAGCCCGGGAGCAACTGGATATGATTCTCCTCTTTGAACCGGATCACGAAATAGCCACGCAACTTCTGGCCAGCCTGGAGGCAACAGACTCCTCCGGCAATCCCTGACATCAACACACCCTAAGTGGAAGCCACAGAGAATCCATTCATGTCGAGCACCTACCTTCAGCGTCCCAGTGACTGGCAGGCCACCCTTGCGACACACCCGGTCGCGTCGGACATCGAACTCGGCGAAAGCCGCACGGGCGACCCAACCCTCCGGGTGGGGGGCATTCAGTTTCACAGCCGTTATAACCCCCGGGAAGAAGCTGGCCGATTGGTGGAATCTGCGAACCTCCCGGCCGGGCAGCCCGTATTGGTTCTTGGCGTAGGACTCGGGCATCACGTACGAGTCCTGTTGGAGCAAAGCCATCCGGTAGTGGTGATAGAGCCCGACGAAGCTATCCTCAAGCTGGCGGTGGAAGGCCCTCTGGCGGGTTCCGACTGCTACATTGGCGTCGGCCCACTCCCCCCTCCTGGGGACGATTCCCAACTCGACACCTTCTTAGGGCGTGATCCCCACCTGCTCGTACACCCGCCGACGGCCCAGCGCCATCCCACCTTCGTCGCCGATATTCAGGGAAGCTTCGCGCTCCGCACGTTGTCGGAGAAACGGCTTAACGTTGCGGTGGTCGGCCCCATGTATGGAGGTTCTCTTCCCATCGCCGACTACCTCTCCCAGGCCTTCGCCCGATTGGGTCACAACACGCGCTACATCAATCATGAAGACGCCTGGCCACTCTATGAGAAAATTGGCCAGACGGTCACGGGCGATCACCCTTCTGCCCAATTGACGGAGTTTTACACCAGCTTCCTGTCCGAGTGGACCTATGCCCAGGTGGCCGAGTTTAATCCCGAGATCTGCATCGTACTGGCCCAGGCTCCGGTGGACCCCAATTTCCCGGAACGGATGCGGCGCAACGGTATTCTCACGGCATTCTGGTATGTGGAGAACTGGCGGCACATGCCCTATTGGCGCGACATTGCCGCCCAATATGACTATTTCTTTCATATCCAACCCGGCGAGTTTGAAGAGAAACTTGACGCGATGGGTTGTAAACACCACGCCCACGTGCAAACCGCCTGTGACCCCACCCGCCATGTCGCCGTCCCCTTGGAGGAGGAAGAATCGAAGACCTATACCTGTGACCTGAGCTTTGCGGGCGCGGGTTATTACAACCGGGTGGAACTTTTCAAAGGACTCGGAGACTACAACTTCAAAATCTGGGGCGTTGATTGGAATGACCGCTATCTCCGCCGTTTACTGCCGGAGGGGGAAGGCCGTTTTGACGCAGAAAAGTTCATGAAGATCGTGGCAGGCTCCAAAATCAATCTCAATCTCCACTCGAGCAGCAGCCACAATGGCATCGACCCGGCCTGTGATGCCATAAACCCCCGGGTCTTTGAAATTGCGGCCGCCGGTGCCTTCCAGCTTTGTGACCCCTGTATCGGCCTCGAGAAACTCTTCGATTTCGAAACGGAACTCCCCGTCTACCGCAGTCTCCGGGAACTCCGGGAACGGATTGACTACTATCTCGCCCACCCCGAAGAACGGACCGCCGTTGCGAAAGCGGCTCAAAAACGTGTCCTGGCGGAGCACACCTACGAGAAACGGGCCGAATCTATGCTCCAACTTCTCTTCGAAGCCCACGGTGCCACGCTCTTGAAACGCGGCATTCGTGCCGTGCACAGCGTGAAAGACATTAAAGAACGCCTCGAAAAAGACAGTGACCTATACGCATGGTTGGCATCCGTGCCGGAGGAGATGCCCTTCACCTATGAATTCATGTCCCAACTTACGCCCCCCCTCGGTGGCGTGCGGACACCGGCCGAAGGCATTTTCACCTATATGTGTCAGGTAAAAAACAACGCCGACGCCATGGCCAAGTTGGTGCGCTAACGATGGACGCAACCCCGACCAAACGCATCCTGATTCTCCAGACCACACGCATGGGCGATGTGCTGCAGACTACGCCCCTCATACACATGATCCGTATGAAGCATCCCCATGCCCATATTGCCCTCATGGTGCGTAAGATGGGTATGGCCATCGCGGAGCGCAACCCCGACATCAACGAAATTCTGCTCTACGATGAAGACGAACTCTATCTCCATCTCAAGTCGAATGATTCCGACCGCCTCCTCGAAGCCTACCGACTGGCTGAAGCGGAAATCCAAGCCCTTCGCGATAAGAACTTCGACATCGTCTACAACGTAACCCACAGCGTGGGTTCTGCCATGGTCGCCAAGCTCGCCCAGATTCCAGAAGTACATGGGGCGTATCTGAGTGACGACTGGCAGTTTATCTTGCGGGGCAACTGGACTAACTATTTCTTCACCAGCGTCTTCAGTCGCGCTTACAATGACCTCAATCTCTGTGATATCACCCGCAACATCGCCGTCGATGCGCCTCCCTCCCAGGCGCTCCGCTTCGCCCTCAACGACGAGGACCGTGCCTTTGCGGACTCCTTTTTCACGGAAGCGGGTATGGAAGAAGACGACTTCGTGGTCTGCTTTCAGTTGGGGGCCAGCGAGGAGAACAAGCGCTGGTCTATCGAGGGATTCGCCGCCCTGGCACGCATTCTGACAGAAGAGCGTCAGGCTCGAATTCTCCTTTTGGGCGTCAAAGAAGAGCAGCCGCTGGGTGATCGTTTCGAAGCCTTCTTGCCCAACGTAGCCACCCATCTCTTCGGCAAGACCTCCATCGGCCAAGTGGCGGCCCTCCTCGCCAAATCCGCTATCCTGGTCACCAATGACACGGGCACCATGCACATCGCAGCATCGGTCCAATGTCCCATTACCCTGGTCTCCGTGGGCAACGTGCACTATCGGGAGACGGGGCCCTATGGTGCCGGCCACTGTGCCATTGAAACACGGCGTCAGGATTTGGGACGCTCCGACTTTGTGCCCGCCGCCCTCGACGAGCGAGAAGGCATCCAGGCCGAACAGGTCTACGCCGTCATGCAGTATGTGCTGGGCCACGGTCAGGAAGAACCGGCCCCCCTCCTTCAGGATGGCCCGGACCTCGCCAAGGTGGACATTTATACCACCCGTTTCGCGCCCGACGGCTTCCTCCAATTCTACCCGGTCATTCAACGGGCCATGGAAGAGCGGGACTTCTTGCGCATTGCCTACCGCGCCATGTGGCTCAGCCACCTGTCCAATGTGGAAGACCCCGAACTCGAAGCCGATGGACTTCAGCGCATGTTCCGCCATTTCAAGGGGCCCGACAGCACCACCGTAACCGAATGGGCAGCGCAATACGCGACAGAATTTTCAGGACTCGCCGAACTCTCCCAACGAGGCATCGCCACGACAGAGTCTCTCGTACTGTTGCTCGACAGCAAGGGCAACCTGGAAGAGGCCAAGCAACTCGTCAGCCAACTCATGGCACTGGATGAAGAAGCCCGAATCTATGGCGAAGTCAATCCCGCGAGCCGCCCCCTTATTCTGATGGCGCGTTTCGAGCGGGATAATCTGGAGGGAGCCGATGTGATGATTCTGGCCACCACGACCCTCAACATCTACCGCGCGTGTGCGGAGCGTGCATCGCGGATGGTTGACAAGGTGCGGCTATTGGCCGAGCGTTGGACAACGGAAAAGTAAGGAGGCACGACCGCATCTTGGGATGCGACACGGTCGCACCCGAGAGCGTTCGTGCGAGAGTCAGCAAACGGTGACTCCGTCCTGGAGAATACGTCCTGCCACAATTGTCTACTGCGGGCCAGGCGCACGAACTCACTCTTGTGGACGCTACCGCTTCGCCCAATGCTCAGGAAGCTCCCAGCCCCATCACCCGGCCAACGTCAACTTCCCCGCGCCCGCGACGGCCCGGTTAACCACGACGGCGTCGGCCAGTTCGTCTTCCGTCAAGGGCTTGGAAAGGCCCGCCACCCGCTGGTACTCCGTGCCCGCCATGTAGGCACGCACACCCTCGGCAATAGACGGCGCTTTCTGCCCATGACACAAGGCCAATACCGTTCCGGCAATTCCCGCCCCCGTCAAACTGGCACCCAGCGCACCATGGGCCCGTGCGCAATCCACGAGAACATCCAGGGCGGGACTACTGGCACCATAGGCACCGGGCAAGGCATGCAAGGGTGTCGCTTCCTCGATATGGTGCGCCAGATACTTATCATCGGGATGCAACACAAAGGGTACCCCCGTCGAATCGATACGCCGATCCCCATCGTGCCCGCAACTCATCATCTCGCCGGCCAGTTCATACGCGCCCGTATGAAGCGCACGAGCGAAATGGCGTGCCCGCGCTGACTCCGCAATGCCAAAGAGCAAGGGCC
>Ga0070727_10005520_pt1 | contig 10318 bp, 13 predicted proteins | sample tdAd472_FD_66722 | JGI IMG/M metagenome (GOLD analysis project Ga0070727, IMG submission 66722) | Marine sediment microbial communities from the Atlantic coast under amendment with organic carbon and nitrate - tdAd47.2 | ecosystem: Environmental > Aquatic > Marine > Coastal > Sediment | place... | reverse complement strand
CCGTCGACGTGGCCCTGCACCAGGTGACCTCCGAGGCGGTCGCCGAGGGCCAGCGCTCTCTCCAGGTGGACCTGGCGGCCAGCTCGGGCATGCGCGAGGGTGGTGTGGGCCAGCGTCTCGCGGCCCGCCACGGCGTGGAAGGTGTCGGCCTGGGTGGACTCGGCGGTCAGGCACACCCCGTCGACCGCGATGGAGTCGCCGGGCTGCACCTCCGACAAGTCGATGCTCGTGCGAATCTGCAGCGCTCGACCCCGCCCCTGCGGAGTCACCGCGACGATCGTTCCGACATCTTCGACCAGCCCGGTGAACATCTAGCCCTCCAGCCCTGCGAGGGGATCTTGCGCGCGGTGCACCGCACGCCAAGTGAGGGCCACGTCGGGCCCTACCGCCTCCATACCGATCCTCTCCAGACGCGGTGCATCGGCGAGGCGCCCCAGGGGGGGGCCGCCCACCCAGGGCGTGCCGCCAGGCAGCATCATGCCCGCCAGGTAGAGCTGCAGGGTGTCGAAGACCCGGGCATCCACGAAGGAGCGAACGACCTCACCACCGCCCTCGACGAGCACGCGATGCAGCCCTCTGGCGGCGACCTGCCGCAGTGCCTCCTCGAGGCGCACCCGGCCATCCTCGCCGACCGGCACCCGGACCACCTGCGCCGAGAGCTGCCGCTCGGGCGCGTCCTCACCGCAGATCACCACGGCCTGCCCCGTCGCCAGCAGCTTCGCGCTCGCCGGGATCCGTAGGTGGGTGTCGAGCACCACCGGCACCGGATCGCTCGCCCCCTCCATACGAGCCGTGAGTCGAGGGTCGTCGGCGAGCACCGTGCCGATGCCCACCAGGATGGCGTCGTGGGTGGCTCGCAGCCGACGCCCGTGCTGCCGCGCGGCCTCCGAAGTGATCCACTGGCTCTCTCCCGAGGCCGTCGCCAGGTGACCGTCGAGGCTCGCAGCTACCTTCACGGTGACCTCGGGGAGGCCACGGACCACCGATCGGGCAAAGCCTAGGATCAGCTCGGCGCACCCTTCGCGCTGCACGCCCGTCGTCACCTCCACCCCGGCATCACGCAGCTGCTGCAGCCCCTTGCCCCGCACCAGCGGATGTGGGTCAGTCACCCCCACCACCACGCGACCCAGCCCGGCCGCCAGCAGCGCTTCGGTGCAGGGCGGCGTGCGCCCATGGTGGCAACAGGGCTCCAGCGTGACGAACATGGTGGCACCACGCACGTCGGCGCCTCGGGCTTCGGCGTCGCGCAGAGCCATGATCTCGGCGTGAGGCCCTCCGCAGGGCTGAGTGGCTCCTTCCCCCACCACCTGCCCGTCTCGAACGATCACCGCCCCGACCGAGGGGTTGGGTGCCGTCGTGCCCAGCACCTCCCGCGCCCGCTCGAGCGCGCGACCCATGGCTTGCCCGTCGGTCACGAGGTCTCGGGCACGGTCTGCCGGATGGCGTCGGCGAACTGCTCGACCGACTCGAACGCTCCGTAGACCGAGGCGAAGCGCACGTAGGCCACGGCATCGAGACCCCGGAGCACCTCCATCACCGTCTCGCCGACCTTGTCGGAGTCGACCTCCTGCATCGCCACCAGGCGTTGCTCGATGAGGGTGACGGCCATGGCGATGTCGGCCTCGTCGATCGGACGCTTTCGGCAGGCCAGACCCAGGCCCTTGAGCACCTTCTCCCGCGACCACGGCTCCCGACGGCCATCCTTCTTCTTCACCCACGGCATACGCAGCTCGGCCCGCTCGTGGGTCGTGAACCGAAAGCCACACCCCGAGCACTGCCGCCGACGGCGGATCGCTGAGCCCGTCGTGCGGGAGTCGACGACCTTGGAGTCTTCGCAGTGGCAGGCCGGGCAACGCATCAGCGGATCAGGCGCTCCGGGTAGACGGGGTGCCGACCGCACAGCGCCTTCACGTCGGCTCCGATGGCGGCGAGGGCGTCTGCATCGTCGCGCTTGGCGATGGCGTCGGCGATCCAGTGGCCGATCTGTCGGGCCTCGTCGACGCCGATGCCTCGGGTCGTCATGGCGGGGGTGCCGATACGGACCCCGGACGTGACGAAGGGCGAGCGCTTCTCGCCGGGCACCGTGTTCTTGTTCACGGTGATGCCGGCGTGACCCAGCGCCTCCTCCGCTTCCTTGCCGCTGCAAGTCTCCCCGAGATCCACCAGGAGCAGGTGGTTGTCGGTGCCGCCACTCACCAGCTGATGCCCGCGCTCCAACAGCACCTCGGCCAGCGCCTGCGCATTGTCGAGCACGGCCTGGATGTAGGTGCGGAAGGACGGCTGCTGTGCCTCACCGAAGGCGACCGCCTTGGCGGCGATGACGTGCATCAGCGGGCCACCCTGCGTTCCTGGGAACACGGCCTTGTTCATCGCGCTCGCCCACTTTCGGTTCGCCATGATCAGGCCGCCCCGTGGCCCACGCAGCGTCTTGTGGGTGGTGGTGGTGACGAAGTCGCAGTGGGGAATGGGGCTGGGGTGCAGGTCGGCGGCCACCAGCCCAGCAATGTGGGCGATGTCGGCAACGAGCACCGCGCCGACCTCGTCGGCGATGGACCGGAAGGCCTCGAAGTCGATCTGCCTGGGGTAGGCGGAGGCACCGGTCATGATCAGCTTCGGCTTGTGGGCCAGGGCGATGGAGCGCACGGCATCCATGTCGATACGACCGGTCTGCGGATCGAGCCCGTAGTGCACCGCGCGGTAGAGCATGCCCGAGCTGTTCACCGGCGAGCCGTGCGTGAGGTGCCCGCCATGGGTCAGGTCGAGGCCGAGGATCGTGTCGCCGGCCGACAGCGCCGCCAGGTAGACGGCCGCATTGGCCTGGGCGCCAGAGTGAGGCTGCACGTTGGCGCCGACGCAGCCGAACAGTTGCTTGGCTCGCGACCGTGCCAGCACCTCCACCTTGTCGACGGCGTCGCAGCCCCCGTAGTAGCGGCGCCCCGGCAGCCCCTCGGCGTATTTGTTCGTGAGCACGGAGCCCGCCGCCTGAAGCACCGCCTCCGACACGTAGTTCTCGGACGCGATGAGCTCCAGCTCGTCTTGCTGACGGTGGAACTCCTCCTCGATCGCGGCAAACACGTCGGGGTCGGCAGTAGCGAGCGGCTCCATGGGGCCTCCAGGGCCCGTGCCTTATCCGATGGCTTCGATCTTGCCGACGCGCCGCGCGTGGCGCCCGCCCTCGAAGGACACACCGAGCCACGCATCCACGAGGGTGAGGGCCAGTCCCGGGCCGACCACCCGCTCACCGAGGCACAGCACCCGTGCGTCGTTGTGCTGCATCGCCATCCGGGCGCTGAACACATCCGAGACCACCGCGGCCCGAACGCCTGGCACCTTGTTGGCCGCCATGGCCATGCCCTGCCCTGTGCCGCAGATCAGCACGCCCCGGTCGACCTCTCCGTCGAGCAGGCAGCGCGTCAGCTTGTGGGCGAAGTCAGGGTAGTCGACGGAGTCGGTCGTGGTGGGACCCAGATCCCGCACCTCGTGGCCGGCGGCCTCGAGGTGGGCACGCAGATCGCGCTTGAGGTCGATGCCAGCGTGGTCGGAGGCGATGGCGAGGCGCATGTCAGAACTCCCGGAAGACGAGCACGGCATTGGTTCCCCCGAAGCCGAAGCCGTTCGACACGGCCACCGACACGCGAGCCTCCCGAGCCTCGTTGGGCACATGGTCGAGGTCGCAGGCGGGATCGGGATGGTGCAGGTGGGCGGTGGGAGGCACGATCCCATGGTGAATGGCCTTGACCGTCGCCACGGCTTCCACCCCACCGGCGGCGCCTAGAAGATGACCCGTGACGCCCTTGGTCGACGACACCATCAGCCGATCGGCGTGGGCTCCGAACACCGAGCGCACCGCCTGCACTTCGGCGGGGTCGTTCATGGGAGTAGAGGTGCCGTGAGCGTTGACGTAGACGACCGCCGACGGGTCGAGCCGGGCGTTGGCCAACGCGAGGCTCATGCACCGGGCAGCGCCGGCGTGGCCCGGGGCCGGGGCCGTCACGTGGTGGGCATCCGTGGTGGCCGCGTAGCCAGCCAGCTCGCAGTACACCCGGGCTCCGCGGGCTCGAGCATGGGCCTCGCTCTCGAGCACGACGAGCCCCGCCCCCTCCCCCATCACGAAGCCATCGCGTGTGGCGTCGAAGGGGCGACTGGCCGTCGGCCCCGCCTCGTTGTTCCGGGACAAGGCGCGCATCGTCATGAAGCCGCCGTAGCCCAAGGGCGTGAGGGCAGCCTCGGTGCCCCCGGCGATCACCACGTCGGCATCTCCGCTGCGGATGAGGCGATAGGCCTCGCCGATCGCGTGGTTGCCCACGGCACAGGCCGTGGCCACGCACACGCTAGGACCACGGGCCCGCATGCGGATGGCCACGTGCCCCGCGGCGAGGTTGCTCAGCGACCGGGGGATGAACAGCGGCGAGATCCGCGCCGTGCCCTCCTCGGGAAGCAGGTGGGCCTGCTCCACGATCTCGGGGAACCCACCGATGCCCGAGCCGACATACACCCCGAACCGATCGGGATCGGGCCAGCGCTCGGGGGTGCGCCCAGCGAGCTGCGCGTCGAGGTCGTAGCCCGCGTCGCGCATGGCCTCGTCGGCCGCCACGATCGCGAACTGCATGAACCGCCCGAGACGCCGCTCGGCCTTGCGACCGAGGCGGGCTGCTACATCGAACGGATCGACCTCACCGGCCAGCCGTGACGGCAGGTCGGTGGTGTCGAAGCGGGTGACCGGGCCGATCCCAGACCGTGCCTCGACCATCGCGCTCCAGGTCGCGTCGACACCGACGCCACAAGGGGACACGCATCCCAGACCCGTGACAACGACGCGCGTGGGCTCGCCGCTCATCCGACGCCGATCAGGAGACGTGGCTGACGATGTAGTCGACGGCGTCTTGCACCGTGCGAATCTTCTCGGCTTCGTCGTCCGGGATCTCGATGTCGAATTCCTTCTCGATCGTCATCACCAGCTCGACGATGTCGAGGGAATCGGCGTTCAGGTCATCGATGAAGGACGCCGAAGATACGACCTCGGCCTTCTTCACGCCGAGGCTCTCAGCGATGATGTCCTTCACCTTCTGGACCAGCTCGTCGTTCGACATCGGAGGCTCCCTGCTCGATGGCCAGCAGGTATAGCGCATGCCTGCCGTTCGAGCCACGGGATCAGGCCCGGCTCGCCAGTCGGCGCGCAACACCGTCGAGCAAGCCTGCTCGCATCCCACGGTGAGCCAGCCGAATCGCGCTGTGCACCGCGTCAGGCGTGGCGCGACCGTGGCCCACGACCACCAGGCCCCGTGTGCCCAGCAGCAGCGCACCGCCCTGCGCATCCCAGGCCACCCGCCGGCGAAAGCGCTCGAACGCGCCACGCAGCAACCACGCGCCCAGTCGCCCCGACGGGCGACGCTCGATCTCCTCGCGCAGCAGGGTCACCACCGTGTGGACTGCGCCCTCGGCTGCCTTGAGGAGGATGTTGCCCACAAAGCCATCGCACACGAGCACGTCACAGGCGCCCGCCATGGCGGCGCTGGGCTCCACGGGGCCGACCACACGCAGGGGAAGCTCACGCAGAAGCGGGAGAGTCGCGCGCACCTGCGCATTGCCCTTGCCGTCTTCCTCACCGTTCGACAGCAGCCCGATCCGGGGAGCGAGCACGCCCATCGCCTCGGCGTGGGCCGACCCGATCAGCGCAAAAGAGGCGAGCAACTCCGGCTTGCAGTCGACATTGGCGCCAGCATCCAGCAGCACGAGGCGGCCACCATCAGACCGCGGAAGGACCGAGCAGATCGCCGGCCGCTCAGCCCCGGGGAGCACCCCGAGATCCAGCACCGCGCCCACCAACGTGGCACCGGTGTGGCCACAGGACACCGCCGCGCCAGCCGCACCGTCGCGCACCAACTGCAGCGCTCGGCGCACCGACGCGTCGGGCTTGCGACGCACGCCAGCCACCGCGCCTTCGGCCATGCCCACCACGTCGCTCGCATGCACCACGTCGGGGCCAGAAGCCCCTAGGAGTGGCTCCAGCCGTGCCGCGTCACCGACCAGCACCACCGGCAGGCCTGCCTTGTGGGCACGCACGGCGCCCTCGACGATGGCGTGAGGGGCGTCATCCCCCCCCATGGCATCGACGGCCACCGGCAGCATCGCGCCGCCGGACAGGCTCAGGAGGCGTCGCCCTCGGTGACCTGGTGGCCACGGTAGGTGCCGCAGCTGTCACAAGCGCGGTGCCGCAGGCGCGGCTCCCCGCAGGAGGGACATGCGTCGACGGCAGCCGAGGCAGAGAGGTGATCGTGGGCCCGTCGCATGTCGCGGCGACGACGGGAGGTGCGCTTCTTGGGGACGGCCATGTAAATCTCCTGGGGGGCCCCGAGGCCTCGGATTGGCTAGGAGAGACGCTCTCTCAGCGCGGCGAGGGCTGGGTGGCCCGGCTCACCAGCGTCGGCGCTGGCGAGCAAAGCGTCGGTGCGTTTATCGCACTCGTCGACATCCGCACACCGAATGGTGGGCGACAGCTCCAGGGCCAAGGCTTCCTGCAGCACATCCCGCAGCCGAAGCGCCCCGCCCGTGTACCAGCCGAGATCCAAATCGTCGGCGTCGAGCTCGACCTCACCACCGTCGAAGGCCTCGTCGACCCGAGCCTCCGGCGCGTACAGCAAGGACAGGTCGACCGCGACCACCCGATCGCAGGGCTCGCCGCAGCGATCACAGGTGGCGGGCCGACGCGCCTCGGCCGTGCCCGTCACGCGCACCAAGCCCTCGTCGGAGGCGAGCTCGAGCATCATCTCACCCTCGAGACGCTCGGGCGCCCCATCCAGGGCCACAGAAGCCGCCTCTACCGCCCAATCGGTGTGCATGCCGAAGGGCACCACCCGGCCAGCCGCGGGAATGCCTGCCACCACGACGCGCATCGGACCTCCTCGCTGGCGCCCCTGGGCGCCGCTGCTTGGCTCGTACCGCAGCCCCCTGGTCAGGGCAACGCGTGGCCCTGCCCCACCTCCTGAGCTACGGTCCCCCCATGTGGCGCACCCTGACTCTGCTCACCGCGACCTCGCTGGTCGTCGGCTGTGGCCCCGACCCCGAGCATCAGAAGACGGTCGACTATCTGACCGCCCTGCATCCCGTCCTCCAGGAGAACAGCCTGTTGGCCGAGCGCGTGCTGGTGCAGGCCGCCCATGTCTACAACAAGGATGCCGACGCCGACGCCATCGCCGACGCGTGGGCCACCGAGGTCCTGCCCCTCGCGCAACAGATCCCCGTGCTCGCCGGCGAGGTCCATCCTCCTCCGCACCTCACGGTAGACCACCAGAACCTCGTCAGCATCTGGACCAAGCGAGCCGACGCATACCGAGAGGTTGTCGAGGGTCTCGGCACCGCTGACAGGGCCCGATTTCAGGCCGCCTCCAACGCGACCGCCGCCATCACGCTGAGCGAGGATCAGTGGGTGCGGGGCTTCAACGCGAAGATCGAGCCCCTGCGTCTGTATGTGGATCTCTACCCTTGACCGGGTAGGGCGGCGCGTTAAATGGGGACACGATTCGATGACCCGTGGTCGAATTGGCAAGACGTCGGATTCTGGCTCCGAAGGCTCCAGGTTCGAGCCCTGGCGGGTCAACCATCTTTGCTCCCATCGTCTAGCGGTCAGGACATCGCCCTCTCACGGCGAAGACAGGGGTTCGATTCCCCTTGGGAGTACCACTCAACCCCTCCGAGCATAGCTCGGAGGGGTTTTGTCTGTTCGGCGTCTGACGTGGCGGGCTACAGGCCCTCATGCTGTGGCTGCTGCTGACCGGCTGCGTCGACGACGCCGCCATCGCCGACGAGATGGAGCGAGGCCTCTCCACCGCGAACGAGGCGGTGATCGCGTCGCTAGCCGCTGCCGAGGTCTTCCGGTGGGCCGGCCTCCCCCCCACCACGACCCTGCGTCATGCCGACGGCTGCGGCTGCCCCTGCCGCGAGGCGCCAGCGGGGGCCGAAGGTACCCTCCTCCTCCTCGACTACGCCGAGCTGGGCTGCTTTCCCGACTCCGATCTCCTCCCCTTCCCGCTGCGGGGGCACATCGAGCTGACCCTCGACGGTGACCAGGCCGACGCGGCCCTCCAAGAGATGCTCCTCGACCGCCGGATCGACATCCAGGGCGACGCGAGGGCCACCGAGCTCACCCCCACCACGGCCTTCCTCCACACCACGTTGACCATCGGGCCCATGGCCACCACCACCGCGATCTCGGTCGCGCACGACGACGACAGCGTGTGGTTCGAAGGCGTGGTCACCACCTCATCGGGTAGGGCCACCCTGGATGGGGTGCGGATCCCCCTGTCCGACGTGTTCGGGCCCTGCCCGGTGCCCTCCGAGGGGCGGATTGTGGTCGATGGTGCCGACGACGACGTGATCGTGCGCCCGGTAGGCGACCAGCAGGTCGAAGCCGACCATCGCGACCGCGTGTCCGACCGCGTGGGGTGGTGCGCCTACGCGCCGACGTTCTGGTAGCTCGGCACGGCCGGGGTCTAAAACAGCAAGCTGCCGGCGACCACGCCCCCCACGCCTGCCAGAAGCAGCCCCACGCCCGCCAGCGCCAGCAACACCACGATGGCTACGACCACCAGGAGCCATCCAGGCCCCCCGCGCGGCGGGGTCGCCTCCCCGAACACGGGCGGCGACTCGTCGAGCGACCGCCCCTCCAGGGGCCCGGGGTCTACCTCGGCGCGCACCTGCGCGATGGCCTCCGAAAGTCGGTTCTCTGCCCAGTCTCGCAGCGTGGGACCGCCCGCGTCGGCACGCGCCGCCGAGGCCATGCGCTCCACCTCGCGGGCACTGGGCCGCTCTGCGTGCGCGAAGGCAAGCATGCTCCGCGTGAGGTGCCGGGTCGCCTCGGACACCCCCTTGCTCTCGAGCGCATCCATGCGGTCGGCGAGCCGCGCCTCGTGACGGCGAGGCGACATCGAGGTTTGACCGAAGCGATCCCCCGTCATCAGCTCACACAGCACCACACCCAAGCTGTAGACATCTCCCGCCGGCGTCTCGACACCGTCGATGCGCTCCTGAGCGACGTAGCCGAGGCTACCGAAGGCTAGCGACCGCGTCTTGGCCTCCCGGGCATCGAAGTCGGCACGGGCGACCCCGAAGTCGAGCACCTTGACCTCGCCAGCCGTGGTGACCTGGATGTTGGCCGGCTTGATGTCACGATGGAGCAGCTTGAGCTCTCGGCCGTCGGGACCTGACGTGTGGTAGGCGACGTGAAGAGCTCCCGCCACCTCGCTCGCCACCTCCAGAGCGCAGCTCTCGGGCAGCGCCCCCACCCGCTCCATCAGGTGGCGCAGGTCGAGCCCGTCGACGTACTCCATCACCACGGTCCAGTCGCCCTCGAGCCAGACCAGGCCGTCGACGTTCACCACCGCGCGATGCCGGATCAGCCCCAGGATGCGAGCCTCGTCGCGGAGCCGTCGAGCCAGGTCGGCGTCGGCCTGGTCGCGGTGCAGCACCTTGAGGGCCACCTGCTTGGCGAAGTCGCCCTCGCCGTGCAGCCGGGCCTTGTAGACCGCGCCCATCGCACCGCGGCCCACCGTCTGCTGGATGTCGTACCGGCGCGGACCGCTCATACGGCACCTGCCTCCCACGACACCCCAGATAGCGCGCCCCTCGCCCCTCGCCTCATGGCCAGGCCGCGCGGAAGTCCGACCACCCGAGCACAGCAGCCAGCGCCAGCGTCACCAGCAGGTCGAGCACGGCCCCCGTCAAGCAGCCCCCCGCCGCGCCCAGCGTGCCCCGCAGCCACGCCTTCCACCCCGACCTGGTGCCGATCAGGCCCCCACCCAGGGCGCCGAGGAGCGCCAGGAGCCAGCCCAGGCCGGGCAGGGGCACGAGCACGCCGAGGGCCCCTCCCAGAGCCGCTCCCGTGGCGCCCCCAGCGGCCCCTCCCAGCGCACGGCTGGTCATCGCCGGGGCAGCGACCTGGCTCGCAGCCCCCAGCAGCGTGAGCCCCGCCGCCACCGGGAGCGCCTCACGGGGCAGCACCGCGAAGTCGGTCAGCCCGGCGTAGGCGACCAGGCCGAGCAGCGAGACCGCGCACCCCGGAAACCCTGGCACGACCGACAACACGGCGCCCAGGGCAAAGCCGGAAAGGGCACACCCCCACGCCAGAGTCTCCACGGCTCCCCCTTGCGCTCAGGGCATAGCACACGCCCCGAGTCGCCAAGGGCCGCACGTGCGTTAGCCGGTGTGCATGCAGTATCGCGGCCTGACGCTCGACCCCTTCCAGGAACAAGCCATTCAGGCGCTCTCCGAGGGCAAGAGCGCTCTCGTGTGCGCCCCGACCGGCACCGGCAAGACGATCATT
>Ga0070727_10005515_pt1 | contig 10325 bp, 10 predicted proteins | sample tdAd472_FD_66722 | JGI IMG/M metagenome (GOLD analysis project Ga0070727, IMG submission 66722) | Marine sediment microbial communities from the Atlantic coast under amendment with organic carbon and nitrate - tdAd47.2 | ecosystem: Environmental > Aquatic > Marine > Coastal > Sediment | place... | reverse complement strand
GCCCGCATCACGGCAAGGCGCTGAGCGGTGACGTGCACCCCGTAGTCGAGCAACAGGCGTTTGGGATCGGCGGCCATGGGCGGAAGATAGCTCCCGAAATGGACTGTGTCCATATATAGAATTCATCAATATATTGCTCTCAGGATGCGTCAGGCGGTTCGAAGTACGCAGCACACCCTTGTGCAACGCCCCCGCCCATCGTGTGTACAAGCCGCGTCCGGATCCACCCTCGTCACTTGGAGACCGCTCGTGACCAGATCGCGCGTGAAGAGTGTCGCGTTCGCCATGCTCGCCGCCGCGGCTCTCACCGCCCCGGGCGCCGCCCAGGACACGCCCGCCACGATGAAGGCGCTGCGCATCCACGCGCACGGCGAGACGTCGGAGGTCCTGCACTACGAGGACGCACCGATCCCCTCGCCGCGCCCGCGTCAGCTGCTCATCGCCGTCCACGCCGCGGGGGTGATCCCCGGCGACTGGAAAACGCGCAACGCACAGTTCGGCGACTTCAGCGACTCGATGCCAGTCGTGATGGGCTACGACGTCTCGGGCGTTGTGGAAGAGGTCGGCTCCGCGGTGCAGGGATTCGCCGTCGGAGATGAGGTCTTCGCGTACCTCCCCCGCGGCGGCGCGTTTGCGGAGTACGCCGTCGGGCCCGCTGGTGTGTTCGCGAAGAAGCCCGCGAACGTGTCGCACCTGGAGGCCGCCGGCGCGCCGGTGTGCGCGCTCGCCGCGTGGTGCGCGCTCGTCGAGAAAGCCGAGCTCAAAGAAGGGCAAACGGTGCTCATCCAAGGCGGCGCAGGAGGTGTTGGGCATTACGCGGTGCAGATCGCGCACGCGATCGGCGCGAAGGTGTACACCACCGCCTCGCCGCGGAACCACGAGTTCCTGCGCGGCCTCGGCGCCGACGTCGTTATCGATTATCACACGCAGAGGTTCGAAGACGTGGTTGACGACGTGGACGTGGTCTTCGACATGATCGGCGGCGAGGTGCTCGAGCGCTGCTACCGCGTCGTCAAACCCGGCGGATACCTCGTTGCGATCTCCGGCGGGGTCTCCGAGGAGAAGCTCGAGGAGCACGGCATCCGCGGCACGTTCCTCGCGACGCCGCCCGACGGGCGCCGGCTCGCGAAGGTCGCCGAGATGATGGAACGCGGCGAGATCGCCACGCACGTCGGACGCGTCTTCCCGCTGAGCGAAGCCGCCGACGCGATCGACCTCAACGAGCACGGTCCCAACCGCGGCAAGATCGTGGTGCAGGTGCGGGAGTAGCTCACTCCGCCGAGCGAGTGACAAAGCCGAGGACGCCGTCCCAAAAACGCGTGTTGGTCACGCGGGGAATCGTTGTGCCCACCCCGCAGCAGCACAATGCGCCCCTTCTTCGCCAGCTCAGCCAGCCGCTCGCTGTGTGCGTGCGGGATGATGCGGTCGTCCGTCCCGTGCAGGAAGAGGATCGGACACGCTTGTGAAAGTTGATTCGAGCACCATCGCCCCTGTATCGCGTACACGATCACGCACCGCGCAAGCACGGACCCGGCGACCGTCAGCGCGATCATCACTATGAATCGTCGCGCTCTGTTCTTCCTTCTCGGTGGCCTGTCACTCGTGGGCTCCATCGCCGCGATGGGACGCTGAGCGACGGGGTTCCTATGATTTCGCGAGGAGATCCGCCAATGTCCGCCATCGCCGACGCCACCATCATTATCGCGGGCGGTAGTGGGTTCATCGGACGATCGCTCACCAACCACCTCGTGGCACAGGGCGCCAGGGTTGTCGTACTCACCCGCGGGGCCGCGCGCGAGGACGGCGCCGTCCGCACTGTGTCATGGGACGCGCGCACGCTCGGGGGCTGGGCGCACGAGCTCGCGGGCGCCGCCGCGCTCGTGAATCTCGTTGGGCGCACCGTTGATTGCGTGAAGACGCCCGATCATTGCGACGAGATCCTGCGCTCTCGTGTCGAGTCCACGCGCGTACTCGGCGCCGCAATGAACGCCTGCTCCGATCCGCCGCCGGTGTGGGTTCAGATGGCGACGGCCCACATTTACGGCGATCCCCCGATCGCGCGCTGCGATGAATCTTCGTCCTTCGGCTACGGCCTCGCGCCGACCGTCGGGCGCGCGTGGGAGGTCGCGTTCAGTGAGAGCAAGCCCGACGCGACCCGCGGTGTCGTTCTCCGCACAAGCTTCGTCATCGGCGCGAACGGTGGGGCGCTTGCGCGACTTTCTACGCTCGTGCGGTTCGGTCTCGGCGGGACCGTCGGGAACGGGCGTCAAGGAATGAGCTGGCTCCACGAGCGCGACATGAACCGCATCTTTGAACGCGCGATCGCCGACGAAACGATGACGGGCGCCTATATCGCGTCGTCGCCCAACCCGGTCTCGAACGCGGAGTTCATGCGCACGCTCCGCAAGGCCCACCGCATGCCCGTCGGCCTCCCCGCTCCCGGGTTCCTCGTACGTCTCGGCGCGCCGATCGTGATGCGAACCGATCCCGAGCTGGCGCTCTACGGTCGCTACCTCGTCCCGCAGCGCCTGCTCGACGAGGGGTTCGCGTTTGAGTTCTCAGATCTCGCACCGGCGCTGCAGGATCTCGTGAGCGGCGCGCGCCGTTAGCCCGTGCGGGTGTAGGCCGCTTTCATGATGTCCACCCACTCGCCCTCGCTCGTGCGCATGCGCGATCGCAGCTCGCGTCCGCTGTCGGTCAGCACGAGGATGTCCTGGTAGTCGGTCTGTGTGCCCGGGTTGTTGAAGTCGTCGCCGCGCGTGTTGAGCGTCAGCTCGCGCGCGCCCTCGTCGAGCGTGCCCTCGTACACGAACATCGCCGTCATAGGCGAGCCCACCCACGTGCCGACGAACCGTTCTTTCTCGGGGTCGTACCCGACCGTCATGACCGCGGTCATCGAGCCGCCGCCGGGCATCAACCCGGTAGATTCGCCGACCATCCACAGGTCGCCGAGCATACGCACGTGTTCCTTGCCCTCGGCGGTCAGCGCTTCACCGTCGGGGCCCGCCGGGCACTCGCTCCGGTAGGACCATTCGCCAACGAGCTGCTTCAGCCATTCGTGCTGGGGGGTCGGTTCGGCTTTCATGAGATACCTCCGTGCGGGTGAGCGCGTCGGGTGCGCCGGCGATCAGCTGCGAGGGATCGGCACCATCGCCTCGCGCTGGGTGTCCCACAGGGCAAGACGGAACGCGCGGGAAAGGTCCGACAGGCGAGGACGCACCACCGGCGGATCACGCAGCTCGGGGACCGAGCGCATCGCGGCGGGAAGGTTGTAGAACGGGATTTTGTGGTTGAGATGGTGCACGTGGTGGTAGCCGATGTTGCCCGTCAGCCAGTGCATGACCGGCCCGAGATCCAGAAAGCTGGAGGAATCGAGCGCCGCGTCGTGGAAGGTCCACTCGTCCTCGCTGTGGATGTGCGCGCCGTCGAAGCTGTGCTGGACATAGAACAGCAGCGCCCCGCCCGCGGTCGCGACGGTCATGGGCAGCACGACCGCCAGCAGCACGACCGCCGGCCCGTACGCCATCGCGATCGCCACGATCAGGAACACGTGCAGCCCGAGCGCGAGCCCGGAACTCGCGTAGCGACGCGGGTTGCTCAGGAACGTGCGCAGGCACAGGTGCCCGCCGAAGACCGTGACGTACGCGAGCGCGATGGTGATCGGGTGGCGCATCACGCGGTAGCGCAGGCGGCGCTTGAACCCCGCCTCGCGCCACTCGTCCGTTGTCATCAGCGGGAACTCGCCGACGGGGAACTCCGACGGCTTGCCCACGTGCCCGTGGTGGTGGTTGTGATTGCGGCGCCACGCTTCAGACGGAACAAGCACGAGCAGCCCGTACGCGGAGAAGACCGCCCGCGCGATCAGCGAACCGCGCAGGATCGCGCCGTGCAGGAAGTCGTGGTAGAGAATGAACGCGCGGATGATCAGGCACCCGGCGAGCGTCCCGGTCAGGATCGCCGCGGGCCAGAACACCGTCGCAAGAACGCCGGACGCCGCGACCGCGAGCAGAAGCAGAACGAACGTCTGCACGAAGAAGTACCAGCTGCGCGCACGGGACGTTTCCTCGAACGAACGGCTGACGCGCTGGAGCTCCGCGCCGGGTCGGCGCAGGAGCATGTCGATCGAGGGGCCAAGCGTCGATGTCATGAGGTCGGTGTGCTCGCTTGAGGTGTGCGCCCGCGGAGTGTGCGAGCGAGGGGCAGCGATAGAGACGCTGTCTGCCAGTAGTCTATACACATGGACATGACGCCAGAGCGATGGGACGCGACCACCGAGTATCTCTCAACCGTCTTCGGCGACCCCGACGAGCAAATGCGCACGCTCATGCAACGTGCCGTGGCCGCCGGGCTGCCCGACATCGCGGTGGATCCGTCCGTAGGTCACTTGCTCACCACCCTCTGCAAGAGCGTGGGCGCCCGGACGATCGTGGAAGCGGGGACGCTCGCGGGGTATTCGGGCATCTGGCTCGCCCGCGGGCTCGCACCGGGCGGACGCCTGTACACCATCGAATTCGAGGCCGCGCACGCAAAATTCGCGCGTGGCGAGTTCGACGCCGCGGGCGTGGGCGACCGGGTCGAGGTCATCGAGGGCGCGGCTCTCGACGAACTCCCGAAGCTCGCCGAACGCCTCGGCCCGACGAGCGTCGACGTGCTCTTTCTGGACGCGGTGAAGACGGAGTACCCCGGGTACCTCGAAGCCGCGCTCCCGATGCTGCGCCCGGGCGCGCTCCTGCTCGCCGACAACGCCCTGGGCGGCGGCGGGTGGTGGATCGACGAGCCCGCCGGGACGTCCCCCAGCCTCGATGCGGTGGACGCCTTCAACCGCCAGATTGCCGCCGACCCGCGCTTCGACGCGTCGTGCGTCCCGCTCCGCGAGGGCGTGCTGATCGCGCGTTACTCGGGCGGCTGAGACCGCCCGCCGGCGCCGCGCAGGTCGTCTTTTACTCCCGTGAGCGAGGCCCGCCCCTTCGCGTCGAGAAGGCTCACCACGATCGCGACCACGAAACCCACCGCGAACGCCGGCGCCAGCACGTCGAGGTTCGTCAGGTGGACGTATGTGGACTCTGCGAGCGTGCGATCGCCGCTCTCGAACAACGCCTCGCGCGCCTCTTTATCCAGCCCAGGGACGAGCAACGCCGGCACGAGGAACTTGAAGAACGGTACGCCGAGGAACCCCGCCACCATCGCGCATCGTGCGCCAAGCGCCGTCAGCCCCGACCAGAACAGACTCAGGATCATCACCGGGCAGAACGTCGCGGCGATCCCCGACCACCCGAAGATGATGATCCAGAACACGCCGTTGTTGGTGTCGTACGCGAGGATCCCCATCCCGAGCACGAACGCGACGAGCGCGAGCACGAACGTCACGATCTGTGACAGCTTCACAAGCGACGCGTCGCTCATGGTGGGGTGTTTCGTCTTCTGCCAGAAGTCCCGCACCCCAGCGCTCGACGCGACGACCAGCAGCGAGTCGATCGTGGACATGATCGCCGACAGCACCATCGCGATGAACACGCCCGCGAAGAACGAGGGCAGAAGATCCTGCGACATGAAGGGCAGGATGTTGTCCTTGTCACCGCCGATCGTGTCGAGGTCGTAGAGGGCGCGGCCCGCCATGCCGATGAGCACCGCGCCGGAGTCGGCGAGCAGCGTCCACGTCAGCGCCACCGCGGCGCCCTTGCCGATCTCTTTCTCGCTCCGCAGCGAGATAAACCGCACGAACACCTGGGGCGAACCGAAGAAACCCAGCCCGATCGCCGCGTATCCGACCACCGCGGTGATCGTCGCCGCTGTCCAGCCCTTGCCGTGTGTGAGCGACAGATTCTCAGGCGCCGCCTCTCGCAGCGTGTCGATCATGTCCGTGACGCCGCCGAGCTCCAGCAGCCCGACGATCGGCAGGCACACCAGACCGAGGAACATCAGCGAGCCCTGGAAGACGTCGGACCAGACCACCGCGATGAACCCGCCCTTGGTGATGTAGAACAACACCACCGCGAACCCGATCGCCGCGCCGACGAAATGGTTCCAGTCCAGGAACGCGTGGAACGCCTTGCCCGTCGCGAAGACCTGCGATCCCGCGTAGATCGGGACGAAGATCATGAGCGACCCCGCCGCGATCAACCGCAACCAGTGCCCGCTGTCGCGGAACCGCGACTCCAGGTAATCAGGCACCGTGATCGAGTCGTACTGATCGGACAGCCTTTTAAACCGACGAGCAAAGAGCAGCCACGCGCCGCCAACGCCGAGCATCTCCCCCAACACCACCCAGAAACCCATCGCGCCGGTACTGAACCCCAGCGCTGTCAGCCCGATCAGCAGCCACGCGGACTCGCCGGTCGCCCGCGCGCTGAACGCGACGTTGATGAAGCCGAGCTTCTTCCCGCCCGCGTAATAGTCTCGGATGTCCTTGGTGCGGCGCGAAGCGATCGCACCGATCAGCAGGAGGACGCCGCCATAGAGCACGACAGCGAGGAGTTTCCAGAGAGCGTCGGGCGTCAGAGCGTCGATAGCGGGCCTCCCATCGCGGGCGCGTCATCGCCCGTCAGGCCCCGCACGCTACCGCGCTGCGCGTCCGCCGTCACATCCCGCCGTCACGAGCCGCATGCGCACGCCGTCGCGTCCGACGCCGTAATACCCGTCTAATCGCTCACAAGACGCGAACCCGAACGAGCGGTACAGCGCGATCGCGGCGTCGTTGTCGGCGCGCACCTCGAGTGAGACGCGCCGCGCGCCGGCGCTCTCGAGCGCGGCGAGCGCCGACGTCAGCAGGACTCGCCCAACGCCGCGACCGGCGCAGTCTGGCGCCACCGCGATCGCGTACACCCGCCCAGACACGCCGCCAGAAACGCGCCGCGTCAGCGTCGCCGCCCAGCCGATCACCCGCACGTCCCGTTCAGCGACCAGCACCGTCGCACGGGGGTTGGCGATGAGCCGCCGGACCTGCGCGCGAGTAAACCGTTCGTCATCGGTATCGAACGCCCTCAACTCGATCTCGCGGATCGCCGGCGCGTCCCCCGCCGACGCGGCGCGGAGCAATGGGCGTGCGTCAGCGCGCGGCCGCGTGAGCACGCTCTTGGATATCAGGCGGGTCGGGCGGTAGCTCGTCTTGGTGTAGCGCAGCGCCGGGAGCCCCCAGTCGTCGCCGACGTTGATCGTCTCGCAACCCGCGAAACACTGTCGGCAGAACTCCGAAAAGATGAACTGCGCCGCGCCGCGCACGCCCGGCTCGACCTTCTCGATCAGCACCGACGCGCCGCGGTCGCCGAGGCGCTCGCCGAACGTGAAACCCAGCAAGCGCCCGCCCGCCCACACGCCCATCGACTCCAGCCCGAGCGCGCGCCACTCCCGCAGCGCTGTCCGCGTGCAGCGGTCGTCGTGATCGCGCAGCGCGCTCGACTCGGCCCCGTGCTCGCTGAGCTCGCCCTCGTGCGTCGCGTCGGCGCGGTGTTTCCAGTGATCGAGCAGCGTCTCGCACGCCGCGATGTCCGCGGGCGTCAGCTCCCTGGCGACGACGTCGGAGTGATCGCGGAGGAAGCCGCTGCGCAGCTTACGTTTACCTTTCAGCGGGCCGCCCGTGAGATCGATCATCGCCCGCGCCGGGTACACGTAGTCCGGGTACATCGGCTCAGCGGACAGCTCGACCCCGCCGGCGCGCAGCCGGTCGAGGAGCTCGTCCGACACGTACTCGATGCGTATCGCTCCTGATGCCGGCGACGACCGTTCCATCAGGTCCGCGCACGCGTCGATGCACGCGACGGCGCGCCCTTCGGCTTCGAGCGAGAGCGCCAGCGGCGGAAGAATGAGGCACAGCCCGTCGCCCGCGGCGCTGAACACGCACAGGTGGTCCTCGATCACCGCCCACGAGAACGCGAGCGTTTCGGCCCAGAGGTAACACGCGGCGAACGTCGCGTCGGAGATGGGATCGTGAAGCCGCGCGAAGGCGGCGTCGAACAGATGGCGGTCGCCCAGCGTGACGGGGCGCAGCAGGCCCGCCGTGGTGGCGGGGCGTGGTTGTGAGGTCATCGGGAGGCGGTGGTCGCCTACCTCGTCAGCGGCGCGGTCGGCGCCGGCGGTCGCGGGCTGGCCGTCCTTGCTCGGTCGGCGTCCCGTCGCGTAGATCGTACCGTTCGGCGGTGGAAGTCAAGAGGAATATCCCCGCGGCGCGCACGATCGCGCGCGCCGCGGTTTGACGACCACCCCAACCGGGTGAATCATGCGCCCATGACTATCTGGATCATCCGTCACGGCAAGGCCCAGCCCGATTCGCCCACGGGCCGCGACACCGACCGCGCCCTCAAGCCCCGCGGGCATCGCCAGGCCGCGTACCTCGGCGCGGAGTTCGTCTCCCGCGACGACGCCCCCGACGTCCTGATCGCCAGCCCGCTGGTGCGTGCGCAGGAGACCGCGCTCGGGATCGCCGCCGTCACGCTCCAGGACGTGGACACCCACAGCGCGCTCGAGAGCGGGCGCGGCCCCGTCGGCGTCCTCGCGCTCATCGAAGAACTGGGCGCGGGGGCTTCCGCGGCCCTCATCGGGCACAACCCCGAGCTCTCGCAAGTCGTCTCCGCGTTGGGCGGGACGGGTGTGCTAGAGGGCGACTGGCTGCGCACAGGGCAGGGCGTCGCGCTGGAGTTCGGCGGCGGCGCCTGGAGCGTTATCGACGTCATCCGCCTCGACGACTAGCCCGCGTTGATGTTGCCCGAGTAGAAGTACCACCCCAGCCCGACGGTAAAGAGCAGGTCGCCGTAGAGGGCGTGCTCGGCGGCGGCCGCGGCGGTCGACCGCGTGCGCAAAAACGTGGTCATGAAAAGCACCCCGCCGACGGTCGAGAGCGCTACCGCGATGATGGTCGCGTGCGTCGTCGGCCCGAAGAGGACGTGCGCCCAGCCGAACGCCGCGGCGCCCGCCCCCACCAGCGCCCACCTTCCGCCGAGGCCCCGCAGCGCGTCCCCGTAGCGGCGCACGAAAAAAGCCCGGAAGATCACCTCCTGCGGGTACACGCTGAAGATCGGGTACAGGCACAGGATCGCGATCCACAGCCCCGTGCGCTCGCGGGGGAGGCGCAGGAAAAGCTCGGGCTCGAAGAGGGCGGTTGCGGTGGTCAGCAGGGCGGCGCCGATCGCGAAGCGGATCAGCATCCAGCGCATACCCATGCGCGCGCCTTTGGCGTTCCACAGCTCGCGCCGGTCGAAGCCTTTGTCGAGCAGCAGGTAGACAAGGCAGCCGGCGAAGCCGAGAAATATCGGCGGCCAGATCCCCCAGCCCCATTCCCGCATCGGCGCGCCGCGCCACCACCACGGGAAGGCCCCGAAGAGGACCAGCAGCTCGATTAATCGGAAGGTATGGGCCGTGCGCATCGGCCCAAGAGTAGGGCCGCGGCCGGCCGCGGGGCCCGCGACGTGCGCTGGATGTCGCGCGGTGTGAAACTTGACCGGGTCGCCCCCGTATACACGGGCGAGCACAGGCGCCGGGGGTTGAGATGGCGCCGCACACCTGGGCGACCTCCCGTCGGAACACGCGCGATGACACCCGATCTGTTCTCGGACACACGCCCCGCGGCGTCCCGTCTACTCCTTGTCCCGCCGGCCCCCACCGATCACCGCCGACTGGCGCAGCTTGTCCACCTCCGGGTGGAGCTGGACCTTGGCGATGACCTCCGCGCCCCGGAACGCGCGGTGCTGCTGACACGCATCGCCGAGCTCGAACGCGAGCTGCGGGCCGAGGGGCTGATCGCTCCCACGCCGGGCTGAACGCTTTTCACTCGGGTGGCACTGGCAGCTCGCCTGCCAGTGGTCCACATGAGTGACGGCTCGGCCACTGGCAGCGAGCTGCCAGTGCCACCCCTGAAGTGCTGGCCCGGTTCTGTCGTGTCGTTACATCTCAAGCACGAGGCGGTAGCGGGCCTTGTTCGCCCTGAGGTGCTCGAGGGCGTCGTTCACGTCGGCGAGCTTGAACGTCTCCGTCACCGGCTTCACACCGTGGCGGGCGGCGAACCCGAGCATGTCGTCGATGGTCGCCGCGCTCCCGACGGGGGTGCCCGAGATCGACCGCTGGGCCATGATCAGCGCGAAGGGGTCCACGGGGATCGGGTTGGGCGTCGCGCCCACGTTGTGCAGGACGCCCCTCGGGCCCAGCGCGTTGAGGTACGCGCCCCAGTTCAGGTCCGCGTTGGCGGTGTTGAGGATGAGGTCGAACCGCCCCGCTTCGCCCTCGAGGGCCGCGTCGTCGCGCGAGTTCACCACGCGGTGGGCGCCCAGCTTCAGGGCCTCGTCCCGCTTGGAGTCGCTGGAGGTGAACGCCGTCACCTCGCAGCCCCACTTGTTGAG
>Ga0070727_10005511_pt1 | contig 10329 bp, 9 predicted proteins | sample tdAd472_FD_66722 | JGI IMG/M metagenome (GOLD analysis project Ga0070727, IMG submission 66722) | Marine sediment microbial communities from the Atlantic coast under amendment with organic carbon and nitrate - tdAd47.2 | ecosystem: Environmental > Aquatic > Marine > Coastal > Sediment | place... | reverse complement strand
AGAGCGGCGAGCAGGCATTGGGCGTTGCGGCCAAGAAGCGTCCGGACGCGGTTGTGACCGATCTCAAGATGCCCGGGCTCTCGGGCATCGAGCTGCTCGAGAAGCTGGGCGAGATCGACTCGGAATTGCCGGTGGTCTTGATGACGGCTTTCGGGACGATCGAAACGGCTGTCTCGGCGATGAAGCTGGGGGCGTTCGATTACATCACCAAGCCCTTCCAGGGCGACGAGCTTGTGATCGCGGTTAAGCGGGCCTGCCAGCACGTCAAGATTGTGCGCGAGAACGCGGTGCTCAAGGCTCAGTCGGCGCCGACGGTTTCGAGGGATGCCGGGGCGTCGCTGTTTGGGCTGGATCGTCTCATCGGGACATCGTCGGCGATGCGGCGGGTACGCGAGCAGGTCGCGGCTGTGGCCGAGAGTCTGGGCACGGTTCTGATCATCGGTGAGAGCGGCTCTGGCAAGGAAGTGGTGGCTCGCGCGGTGCACGAGGTGAGCCAGCGCCGCGAGGGGCCGATGCTGGCGGTGAACTGCGCGGCCCTGAGTGAGAGTTTACTTGAGTCGGAATTGTTCGGGCACGAGAAGGGCGCGTTCACGGGGGCGGATCAGCTGCGCAAGGGTCGCTTCGAGCTTGCCGACCGCGGGACGCTGCTGCTTGACGAGGTGAGCGAGATTCCGCCGCCACTGCAGGCCAAGCTCTTGCGTGTTCTGCAGGAGCGTGCCTTTGAGCGTGTGGGTTCGAGTCTGACGATCGGTGTGGATGTGCGCGTGGTGGCCACGAGCAACCGTGATCTGCCCAGGTCCGTTGCCAGGGGCGACTTCCGGCAGGACCTGTTCTTCAGACTCAACGTGCTGCCGATTCATTTGCCGCCGTTGCGTGAGCGTTCGGGGGATGTGGGCGAGCTGGCTTCGCATTTCGTGAAGCAGATTTCCGGGCGTGAGGGTGTGGAGGCGATGGGCTTTACGGGCGAGGCGCTCGAATTGATGGAGAAGTACACGTGGCCCGGCAACGTGCGCGAGCTGCAGAACATCTGCGAGCGCGCGGTGGTGCTCGGGCGTGCGAGGCAGACGGGCGAGATCGGTCGCGAGATGATCGAGCCGTGGCTCGGCATGATGGGCTTCGAGTTCGAGATGACTTCGGCAGCCGGGGTGGGAGATGGGGCGGCCTCGGGCGATTCGCCGGCGGTCCGGGTTCGGAGCGAGGCGACGAGCGCGTTCGTGGAATCGACGAACGCGCAGGTTGAGCGCACGCTTTCGCCTCGTGATGCGCATTCGGAGGCGCAAGAAGAGTCAAACGGGCCGGCGAGGTCGTCGGCGCTTGCTGACATCGTGCGTCCTGACCTGACGCTCGAGGAACTCGAGCGGGACGCGATCGTGCGGACGCTGGAGCGTTTCGGCGGGCACCGCCAGAAGTCGGCCAAGAGCCTCGGGATTGGTGTGCGGACGCTGGGGCTCAAGCTGAAGAAGTGGAAGGAAGAGGAGAAGGTCTCGCAGTCGCTGTGAGGCGGAATTGATACCGGGACTGGGTGGGGTCTGGGGCAAGTGCTAAGTTGGTCCGCCGTTTGCTGGAGAGTCTGAAGCGATGATATTGGATGATGTGCTCAGCTCTGGTGCTATGCCTGCTCTCGAAGCGACGATTCGCTTTGCGGGGCAGCGGAACAGGCTGATCGGGCACAACATCGCCAATATCACGACGCCGAACTTTCAGCAGAAAGAGGTGTCGCCGGGGGACTTCCAGGAGTGGCTGGCCCGGGCGGTGGATGATCGCCGAACCAAGACGGGCGGGATGCACGGGCAGCTGGATCTTGCCAGCGATCGCCAGATCAGGGTGCAGCGTGACGGTGGGTTCGAGCTTGAGCCGCTCACCAGCACGGGCGGCGTGCTGGCACATGACCGGAACAACCGCGATCTGGAGCAGCTCATGCAGGATCTGTCGGAGAACATGGCGGCCTATCAGGTCGCGACAGATCTGATGCGGTCGAGTATGGGCACACTGGGCATCGCGATCTCACAGCGCGTCTGATTGAGAGAGAAAGGACGGACCGGTGTACGGCTCACTTGATATCTCGACCAGCGGCATGATCGCCCAGCGGACAAGGCTGGACGTCATCAGTGCCAACATCAGCAACAAGAACACAATCCTTGATGCACAGGGCAATTACAGCCCGTACCGCAGGCGGATCGCGTACCTGGCGGCCGGGAATCCGGGGGCTCAGAGCGGCAAGGGACAGGCACTGGGTGTGCACGTGGGGGCGATCGGGCAGGATCCGTCGCCGTTCAATCTGAAGTACGCTCCGGACAGCCCGTATGCCGATGCTTCGGGGTACATCAAAGAGCCCAACATCGATACGACGACCGAGCGGATCGATGCGATGGAGGCGGTTCGGGCGTACGAGGCGAACGTCGTGGCGGCGGAAACAACGAAGCAGATGCTGGCCCTTGGTTTGCGTCTGATCGGCTAATAAGCGCAGGATGAGCGCGTCCCGGATCGGCCGGGACGGTGAGGAGTTTGCGGGATGACGGATCCACTCGGACTTGTCGGCGGCGCGCAGCAGGCCCAGCAGGCTGCGGGCATCGCTCAGAATAAGAAGGCCGGCGAGACGACTGGCCCGGCGTTCAAGGACCTCTTGATGGAGAACATCGAGCAGGTCAACAAGCTCCAGCAGGACGCGACGCAGGCGATCGAGGATCTTTCGACTGGTCGCCGCGATGACGTCGAGAGCGTGCTTCTGGCGACGGCCAAGGCGGACACGGCTTTCCGTCTGCTCCAGCAGGTCCGCAACAAGGTCTTTGAGGCCTACGCCGAGATCCAGCAGCTGCGCGTCTGATGCGCAGCTTGTGCGCGTGCATTCCGCGCACTTCTTGCCGATAGAGGCGCAAGTTCAAGCAAGTGGCTTCGGAGTGCCGACGTATCGCACGCCCGGGGTCTGTGTGTGTCGATGCGCCACTGCCCGACGGGCTGCGCCAGGATGGTGCAGGTTCTGATGACGGCACGGAGGCCGACGGCACATGGTCGACTCATTTGGACGCATTCTCAAGAACGCGACCGACCAGATCGGGAAGCTGACGCCCACGGCGAGGCTCCTGGTTCTGATGACGGTTGTGGTGATGGGCATGATGCTCATTTTGGTGGGCGTCTGGGCGGGCAGCCCCGACCGGGCCGAGCTGTATGCCGGTGCTGATCCCGAATTCAAATCCCAGGCGCTGACGACCCTCCGCTCGGGTGGGATCGATGCCGATATCGATTCGCAGGGCAAGCTGCTCTTGAAGCAAGAAGACGTGCCAAGGGCCGAGGGGTTGCTGGCTTCGCAGGGTGTTCTTCCCTCGGACGGGACGCTGTTGTTCTCGAACCTGACCGAGCAGATGAAGTGGACGAACCCGCGCGAAGTCAACCAGCAGATGTTTCACATGGCGCTTCAGAACGAGCTGGCGCGAACGATCTCGAACTTTCCGAGTATGCGCAAGGCGAGCGTGTTTCTCGATATCCCTGCGCCAACGGGCATCGGGATGGCGGCCAAGCGGCCGACGGCCTCGGTGACAGTCTTTACGCGCACGGGCCTGCCCGTCAAGCAGGCCGAGGTGGACGCGGTCGCCAGGCTCGTGTCCAAGGCGATCTCGGGTCTCGACCTTGCCAACATCAGCGTGATCGACGGCTCAACGGGTACGCCCCTTAGGGCCCGGACGGACGACGACGCGGTCGCCTCGAACTACTTCGAGCACAAGCAGCAGTTCGAGCGTGAGGTCGAGCAGAAGATTATGGGGATCCTGGCAGCGATCCCGGGCGCGACGGTTGCGGTGACGGCGGATGTAGATGTCAAGCGTGTCACGAGCCGGCGCGAGGAATACCTGAAGAACAACGAGGGCACGGTTTCTTTGCCGCGATCGACGAGCGCGATGAAGGAAGAGAGCACATCTGCAAACGTGGGCGCAGAGGCCGGGACGCGGCCCAACACAGGGGCGGACATCAACACCGCCTCGTCGAGCGGCGGCGGGTTCGTCAAGACTGATGACCTGACCGAGTTCGATTCTCGTGTCGGTTCCGAGGTGACGAGCACGATCGATCCGCGCGGGATGGCGACCTCGCTGAGTATCTCCGTGCAGGTGCCCAGGCGGTATGTCGAGGCGCTGATACCCAAGGCGGCGGATGCGGCTGAGGATGCCCCTGTTGATCTGGCGGCGGTGGAGCAGGCATTCCTGGCAGAGCGGGACCGGATCAGCAACATGATCGAGCCGCACCTGCCCACGACGACGGATGCAGAGGGGATCCGGCAGAAGGCTGGGACGGTGGTGGTCTCGATGATGCCAATCGACCTGGCATCGTTTGCGGGGACGGCCCAGGCGGCGGCATTCGGGCTGCCCGGGGGCGGCTCATCGGCGAGCGGCGGCGGGATGCTGGGCACGCTAATGGGCAGCGGCCTCGTCGAGAAGGGCGTCTTGATCGCACTAGCCGGTGTGGCGTTTGTGATGATGCTCGTTATGGTCAAGAGCGCGACCAAGCGTGTCGAGCTGCCATCGGTTGAGGAGCTCGTGGGCATCCCGCCCGCGCTCGATCAGCCGACGGACATCGTGGGCGAGGCCGACGAGACCGAGGCGCCGATGGACGGCATCGAAGTTGACAATCAGCAAGTAGCCAACCGCAAGATGCTCGAGCAGGTCGGCTCGATGGTGAGCAATGAGCCGGATCTTGCGGCACGACTACTGAACCGCTGGATTACACCTGAGCATTAATCGGGAGCCCGGAAACAAGCGATGGCACGCAGACCGCACGAAAAACTGCCGACCGATCCGTCTCAGCTCGAAGGGCTGACGAAGGCGGCGATCCTTCTGCTCACGCTAGACGCGTCGCAGGCGGCGACGGTGCTCAAGCAGATGTCGGCCGAGGGTGTGGAGGAAGTCACGCGCGAGCTTGCGGGGCTTGGCCGCGTGCCGATGGAGCTCCAGCGGGCGGTTGTTGAGGAGTTCTACAGCACGGCTCTTGCGATGCAAAGCGCCAGCGAGGGCAACCTCGATCACGCCAAGTCGCTGCTCAAGGGCGCACTCGACCCGGCGACGGCTGCCAAGGTAATGCAGCAGATCCAGACCCAGGTGCAGCGGACGCCGTTTTCGTTTCTGCAGCGGGCCGAGAGCGAGAACCTGCTGACGTTTATTCAGGAGGAGCACCCGCAGACGATCGCGCTGATCGTGTGCCACTTGCCGCACCACAAGGCGAGCGAGATTCTGAGCGGTCTTCCCGCACAGAAGCAGGTCGAGGTGGTCAAACGGATCGCCAACATGGATCAGACCAACCCGCAGGTTATCCGTGATGTGGAGAAGGGTCTCGAGACAAGGCTTTCCAATGTTCTGAGCCAGTCTTCCGAGCGGATGGGCGGCATCCCGACCGTGGCCGAGGTGCTCAATCTGGCCGATCGCGCGACGGAAAAATCGATCATGGAGGGTCTCGAAGTCGAGGATCCGGACTTGGTCGAGCAGATCCGCCGGCTCATGTTCGTCTTCGAGGACATCCTTCTGGTCGACGACCGGGGGATCCAGGCGGTGCTCAAGGAAGTCGACAACGAGGAACTCAGCCTGGCGCTCAAGACGGCCAGCGAGGAACTGCAGAACAAGATCCTCGGGAATATGTCCGAGCGGGCGGGCTCGCTTATTCGCGAGGACATGGAGTTCATGGGGCCGGTGCGTGTGAGCGATGTCGAGAATGCGCAGCAGCGGATCGTGGACATCGTGCGCCGTCTCGAAGAGGCTGGCGAGATCATTATTCAAGGCCGGGGCGACGCGGATCTTGTTGTTTGAGTTGATGTTTTGGTGTGTTGTGTGAGGGAGTCCGATGGCGGTCATCAAGAAATCTGAAGCCGCAAGTGCCGCACGGAACGCGGTGGTTCTGGACCTTGGCGACATCGCTCGTCAGGCGGAGCTTCTGCGCTTGCGAGCAGAGGAACAGGCCGAGGCGATCGTGGCCGAGGCGCGCGCCGAGCGGGCGCGGTTGGTGAAGTCGGGCTACGACGAGGGCTTCGCCCAGGGGCAGAAGAATGGCTACGCCGAGGGTCGCAAGCAGGGCGAGGAAGAGGGCAAGCAGGAATCGACGATCGCGGCACGTGTGAAGCTCGATGAGATCGAGCGGGCGTGGACAGAGGCGCTGGATGACTTTGCCGACGGGCGGCATCATCTGCTGGTCGAGTGCAAGCAGAACGTGATCCGTCTTGCGATCTCGATCGCCGAGCGTGTGATCCACCGCGCGGTCGAGCAGGACGAGCGTGTCGTGCTGGCGCAGGTCGAGCACGCGCTCAAGCTGATCGGGCGGCCGACGCGTGTGGCGGTGCTGATTAATCCTGAAGACGGCGCGATGGTCCGGCGGGCGTTGCCCTCGATCTCGGCCAGGCTCGGCGCGGTCGAGCATGTTGTGCTCGAAGAAGATGAAACGATTACGCAGGGCGGCTGTATTGTCAGGACGGCAGAGGGCGGCGAGATCGATGCATCACTTGAGACACAAATCCGTAGGATCGCGCAGACGCTCTTGCCGCAGGCTGCCCGGGATTCGAGCGACGAGTCGCGGTCGCGTGAGGATCGTTCGCGAGAGGACAGGGCGGCGTGAATGCGCTGGCGGATCAGATCCGGCTTGTGTCATCGCTTGAGACGGTTGGGGTGGCCGGCCGCGTGGCGGCTCTTCGCGGGCTGACGGTGCTGGCCGAAGACTTGCCCTTGCCGGTGGGTTCAGAGGTCGAGATCGTATCGACGCGAGTGCGTGGCGAGATCGTCGGGTTCAACGACGGGCGCGCGGTGGTGATGCTCTTCGGCTCGTCGGTTGGCATCCGCCCGGGCGATGTGGTCCGGGGCGGGCACGCGGCGCAGGTGGCACCGATCAGTGATTTCCTGCTCGGGCGCGTGGTCGATGCGCTCGGAAACCCGGCCGACGAGAAGGGCTTGGTGCGCGACACAGTGCTGCGACCGATCGACGCCAAGCCGATCTCGCCCATGCAGCGGGCGCGGATCGATCGGCCGATCTGGACGGGTGTGCGCGCGATCGATCTGATGACGACGCTTGGTCGCGGGCAGCGGATGGGCGTGTTTGCCGGGCCGGGCGTGGGCAAGAGCACGCTGCTGGGCACGATCGCCAGGCGTTCGTCGGCGGATGTGAATGTGATCGCGCTGATCGGTGAGCGTGGACGCGAGGTGCGTGAGTTCATCGAGCAGTCGCTGGGTGAGGATGGGCTTGCGCGGTCGGTGGTTGTGGTGGCGACGGGTGATGAGCCGCCGTTGATGCGGCTGCGGGCGGCGAGGCTCGCCTGCGCGATCGCCGAGCATTTCCGTGACGCCGGACGCGACGTGCTGCTCATGATGGATTCGGTGACGCGGTTTGCGCACGCGCAGCGGCAGGTGGGGCTGTCGGTGGGTGAGCCGCCGGCGACGAAGGGCTACACGCCAAGTGTGTTTGCGGAACTGCCGGTATTGCTCGAACGTGCGGGCGGGGTTGATGCCAGTGGGGGCTCGGTGACGGGGCTCTACACGGTGCTCGTCGAGGGCGACGACATGACCGAGCCTGTCGCGGATGCGGCGAGGGGCATTCTCGATGGGCACATCGTGCTCTCGCGGAAGCTGGCGCACCGCGGCCGCTACCCGGCGGTGGACATTCTCGATTCGCTCAGCCGGGTTGCCAACGAGATCGTGGACGATCACCACCGCGTGGCGCGGGATCATCTGCGTCGGCTCGCGGCCGCGTACGCGAACATCGAGGAACTCGTCCAGATCGGTGCGTACGCCAAGGGTTCGGACCCGGAGTCGGATATCGCGGTGATGTACCACGAGCGGATCGAGGAATTGGTCCGCCAGTCGGCCGGCGATGACACCTCGCCCGAGAAGGCCCGCGAGTGGATGCTCAGGCTGGCGATGGAGTCGGGCGAGAAGCTCCGGCTGCTGCGCAGCGGAGCCGCGCGGAACACGGAAGCCGGCGGGGGTGGTAGCTGATGGCGCGCTTTCGGTTCCGACTCCAGCCGGTGCTGCGTCAGCGTGAGCAGGCCGAGCGTGATGAGCAGCTCGTGGTCGCGGCGATCGAGCGCGATCGGCTCGGGCTTGAAGACCGCCTGCGCGCGGCGCAGCGGGAGATTGAGGCCGAGCAGGGTGAGCTGAATCGGATCGTTGGCACGGGTTCGGTGCACCCGATGCAGGCCAGGGCGCAGTCGGCGGCGATCCTGTCAAAGCGTGCGCAGGCGCAGCGTCTGGCGAAGGAATTGGCGTTGGTGTACAAGCGGCTCGAACACGCGCGGGGCGGGCTGGCGCAGGCGGCGATGCAGCGCCGATCGATGGAGCTGCTGCGTGACAATCAGCTGACCGAGTTTCGGCGTGAGCAGAGCCAGGCCGAGGACCGCGCGCTCGATGAGCTCGCTGTGATGCGGGCGAGTCGGCAAGGAGATCAACCATGAAGATGCTGATCAAAGCGCTGGTCGTGCTGATGATGCTCCACTTCCTGCTGGTGGCGGGTTTCGTGGGCTGGTTCATCGGCTCGGGCCGATTCGATGAACGCCGGGGCGAAGAGCTCAAGGCGATGCTCACCGAGACGGTGGCGCTGCGCGATGCGCGCGAGCAGGCCGAGCAGGATGAGATCGAAGCGGCCAAGGCGGAACTCGAGGCATCCAAGAACCCGGCGATCCCGCTGACGGCTGATGAACAGATCAACCGCAAGCTTCTGGCGAGCGAGGCGGATCGGCAGCATGTGCAGCGGATGCGCCGCGAGATCGCGGACCTGCAGCGGACGATCCAGATCCAGCAGGCGCAGCTGGACGAGGCGCGCACCGCATTTGCATCGGACCGCGACACATTCGAGCGGGCGCGAGAGCGAATCAAGGCGACCGAGGGCAACGAGCAATTCCAGGCGGCGCTTGAGACCATCCAGCAGATGAAGGCCGACCAGGCGCACAGTGTGCTCAACGAGACGCTTGTGCAGGATCCCAATGGATACGAGACGGTTATCGCGTATCTCGATAACCTCGAGGGACGCAAGCGGGCCGAGATCCTGGGCAAGTTTGAGGAAGACGATCCGATTCTGGCAGCGAAATTGCTGGAACTCCTGCGGACACGGGGCCTGATCGCCTCGGCCGCAGGAACGACGCCTTGATCCAGAGCATTTCAACACAGACAACCCAGAGCACCGAGAAGCAGCTCAATAAGCGGGAATCCGAGGGTTCTCCGTTTACAGAAGCGCTCCAGCTTCAAGCGAATGTGGTGCTGAGCGCGATGCTCGACCCATCGGCGACGGCGAGCCTGCCCGGCGCAGGAACCGCGCTGGTTGAGGCAGATCCGGCGCGTCAGGACGTTTCCGAGCTGGCGGCAAGGGAACTCGTCTCGGGCAGGGACCGCCAGGGCGCGCGTGATCGCGGCACGGATGCGGCTTCGCATGCGAGGCAGACACTCAGCGAACGAGGTAAGAGCCAGGCATCGCCGGCACCGGGCGATGCCGAGGGTTTCAAGCCTCAGGCAGTGGAGCGGGCGGATCAGCGTTTAGAAGCAGATTCCGGGCGTGCGAGCGATCCGGCATCTTTGCGCGAACAAGCGGAAGTAAAGCCATCGGCTGGCGGTTCGGCGCCGTCCTCGGGCGCGACTGGTGGCATGCAGCAGACTTCGCCTAATGCACAGACCACGCAGCAGCAGAATCAGCAGGCAGCCGGCGGCATCAACACGGCTGCAACCAACACGAATACACAATCAGCAAACACCGCAGCCAGCGGAGGGAATGCCTCGGCTGTGACGGGCGTGAGCCAGTCGGCTGGTGCTGGGGCGAAGGGTTCGAGCCCGACGATGCTCGATGGCCAAAGTTCGGGCTCGGTGAGAGCCGGCGATAGGGCAAAGGCCAAGAGCGTGATCCGGCATGAACCGCGCGCCTTTGAGGCGCAGCTTCAGCGCGGCCTGGCGCAGGTTCTGCGTCAGAAGGGTGGCACGCTGAATCTGAAGCTCGACCCTGTTGATCTCGGCACGGTGAAAGTGTCGCTCAAGATGGCGCAGGGGCGTGTTGAGGGCAGCATCGAGGCGTCGAGCGAGCGGGCACGCGGTTTGCTTCATGAACATCTAGATACGCTGAAGAGTTCGCTCGAACAGCGGGGCATCACGGTGGATCGCCTCGATGTACGGCTCGCAGGAGCGGCCGAGAGTGGACGTCAGTTCGGAGCCGGGCAGGAAGCCGGGCACGAATTGAACCAGCAGAATGCCGACGCGGGAGGCGATCGGCAGAGCGGCTCTTTCCGGGGCGAGGATCGCCAGGCCGGGAACCAGGGCGGGATGCCCGGGGAGCGCACAGACGACGGGCTTGGCGGAGTCGAGCCGACATCAGATGACTGGACCGTGCAGGGAG
>Ga0070727_10005509_pt1 | contig 10331 bp, 3 predicted proteins | sample tdAd472_FD_66722 | JGI IMG/M metagenome (GOLD analysis project Ga0070727, IMG submission 66722) | Marine sediment microbial communities from the Atlantic coast under amendment with organic carbon and nitrate - tdAd47.2 | ecosystem: Environmental > Aquatic > Marine > Coastal > Sediment | place... | reverse complement strand
ACTTCCCCTTCGACACGGTCAACGCCATCACCAAGACGGCGGTGCCGACGAGCCACCCGCTGTTCCGGCTGCTGGAGCCGCACCTCAGCTTCCAGCTGGCCCTCAACAACGCGGTGCTCAACAACAGGGGCACGGTCATCGCCGAGAACCCGAAGGTGCCCTACGCGCCCTTCACCGCCCGGGCGACGGATGGCCTCATGGCCTTCTTCACCGCGGGCTACCACGGCATCGCCGGCAACAGCGCCTACCCGCCCTACGACTACGTGGAGCGCCCCCACGAGACCGAGGGCCTCTACAACGCCTTCCTGCGGGCCTACTACCCGCCGTTCCTCACCTTCGCGCGCAAGGTCTGCGAGCACATCCCCAAGCACGACCAGGTCGTCGTCGACTGGGCGCACTACATCCGGCGATGGATCCCCGGCTTCGGTGGGCAGCGGGTCGACCAGCGCTGCGAGCCCTTCGACATCTTCGGCGACGACACCCGCCTGCCCGAGGTGCTGGCCGGCTTCATGTGGGACGTCACCGTGGCCCATGCCACCGATCACCAGACCTTCGGTCACGACATCGGGGTCTACCAGCACTGCCTGCGGATTCGGGTGCCACCCCCCACGTCGGTGAACGCGACCTTCGATCCCGACGCGGTCGTGTGGCGCCGCGACCTGTTCCGCGCGCACCTGGCCGAGTGGATGTTCTTCATCCCCCGAACCATCAGCTCGCTGATGAACGCCGAGTACCACTTCGAGGAGGAGGCCCTGTGCGAGGCGGCCGCCGTCTTCAAAGACGAGCTGCGCGCCGTCGAGGAGCGCCTCGCTGCCGAGGGCATCCCCCGCTACATGGAGCTCTACGAGATGTCGGCCTCCATCCAGTACTAGTCGTCGGTCGGAGGGGGGGCTTGGGGCAGACGCAGGGTGAAGGTCGAGCCGGCGCCCGGGCTGCTCACGGCCGTGACGCCGCCGCCCATCAGCTCGGCGAGGCGCCGGCTCAGCGCGAGGCCGAGGCCGGTGCCGCCGTAGGTGTGCGAGGTGTGGCTCTCGGCCTGCTGGAAGGCCTCGAACACCCGTGACAGCTGCTCTTCGGTCATGCCGATGCCGCTGTCGGTCACGTGGAAGAGCACGTCGGTGCCGTCGGTCTCGGCGTGGACTTCGATCCGGCCCTGCTCAGTGAACTTGGCCGCGTTCGACAGCAGGTTGAGCAGGATCTGCGCGGTGCGCAGCGTGTCGCAGTACAGCGTGTCGCCTGCGGGCTCGAGGTCGACCACCAGCTCGTTGCGGTTGTCGGCTGCGAGGATGCGTACGGGGTCGGCGATGCGCTTCCACACCTCGGCGGGGGTGACCGACTGGCACAGCACCTCCAGCCGGTCGGCCTCGATCTTCGACAGGTCGAGGATGTCGTTGATCAGCTGCAGCAGGTGACGCCCTGACCCGCGGATCCGCTGCAGGTCGGCCCGCAGCTCGGCGGGCTCCATCTCTTCGACCTCGTCGTCGAGCAGATCGGCGTAGCCGATGATCGCGTTGAGCGGCGTGCGCAGCTCGTGGCTCATGTTGGCGAGGAAGGTGGACTTCGATCGGTTGGCTGCCTCGGCGGCTGCGCGGGCCTCGCGCAGGGCCTCCTCGGCGCGCTGACGCTCGGTAATGTCTGCAAGCGAGAGCACCGCTCCGCGCACCTCGCCGTCGGCGTCGGTGAGCTCCCCCCGGGCGACCCGCACCCGCAGGCGACCCTGCGTCGTGGGCAGCCAGTGCTCTTCGGAGTCGGTGCTCGCCACGACGCCCGGCTGCAGGATGCCCGCCTCGGTGAGGTACTCCACGACCCCATCGTGGGGCAGTAGCTGTCGGGCCGCTTCGTTGGCGAAGCTGAGCTGCCCCTCGGAGTCGAACACGAGCACGGCGTCGCTGATCCCCCTGAGGATGCTGCCGAGCCGCTGGATCGACACGCTCGTGACCCGCAGGCGCTGCAGGGCCTCGTGCAGCTCGTCGTGGTGTGCCGTGGCCTGCGCGAGGGCACGGTCGACGCTCTCGTACAGCTCGGCGTTCTCGATGCTGATGGCGGCCTGGGCACACAGTGCCTCGATCAGGGAGACCTGGGAGGCGTCGATGGCCCGCTCGATCTGCCGGTGCTCGAGGTAGAGCAAGCCACGCTGCTGGTTCTGGGCGCGGAGCGGCACGCACATCAGGCAGCGCACCCCCCGCCGCGCCAGGGCGGGTGACCGATGGTACAGGTCGTGCTCGCGGGCCTCGGGCAGGTAGAGGCTGCGGTCGGTGCGCCGCACGTAGTTGAACACCGGGGTGGGAAGGTCGGCCCGCTCGGTCAGGGGCTCGTCGTGCCGCAGGCGGGGGGCGGAGACGTCGACGTCGCGCTCGGCGACCACCACCAAGCCTTCGTCGCGTGCCATCAGCAGGGCGACGTGCTGGGCGCCGGAGATCTGCAGCACCAGCTCGAGCATGCGGGCCAGCACTTGCTCGAGCTCGATCTCCCCCGACAGGCTGCGAATGGCCTCCAGCAGCACGTCTTCCTCGGCCTGTTCGTCGGCCCCTTCGTCGCGGGCGAGACCGTGGCGCGCGCGGAGGGCCTCGGCCTTGCCGTGCCAGCCGAGCTCGGCCCAGGTGTGGGCGGCCTCGGCGTGCCTCTCGGTGGCCAGCTGCTCCATGCCTGCCCGGGCGGCCCAGGTGCCGCAGCGCTCCAGAGCAAGGGCCTGCTCGACCGGCCGGTGGGCCTGCTGGGCCGCTGCGGCGGCCGCTTCGAAGCCCGCGAGCCCCTGCAGCACCTGGCCGGTCGAGGCGCTCGCCTCGGCGTCGACGATCTGGCTCAGGGCGCCGTAGTCGTTGGGGTTGCGCGCGGCCCAGCGGCGCAGGCGCCAGCCGTGGAACGCCGCGGCGCGACGGTGGCGCAGGCCGGCCACGCCACCGCGGTGGTGCGACGCCTCGAGGTGGGCGAGGGCGTGGTAGGCGCGCTGGATGGGGACCACGAGCTGCGCGACGATGCCATCGAGCCAGGTGTTGGCGAGGCCGAGCTCGTCGAGAGCTCGCTCCCAGTCGCCGAACAGGTAGGCGAGCTGGCCGGCTGCGGTCGCACTGTGCGCGATGCTGTTGCCGTCGCGCTCGGCGAGCAGGCGAGGCTTCTCCTGCGGCCAGGCCCACATCTCCCCGTCGAGCACGCCGCCGCGATGGGCTGGGTCGGCGAGGCACGCGTGCAGCTGGCCCCAGCAGGCGAACATCGGCCAGGCCTGGTGTTGGCTCGACGACCTGGCGTGGTCGAGCACCTCGGCAAAGCGCTCGTCGATCTGCTCGCGCGACCAACCGGCGGCGAAGGCGTTGTAGAACGCGGCCGCTCCGCAGTACACCGCGAAGGTCTGGTCGCCGACATCGAGGGCCGCCTCGCGCCGCTCGAGCAGCACAGGGAGCTGGTGGCGGACCGGCTCGGCCCAGCCTCGGGTGAAGCCCTCGACGAGCAGGCCCACCTTGCCCACCAGCGCGTTGCTCTGGAAGCGAGCCATCAGGTGGTTGGCGGTGTCGGCCCACTCCAGGGCGTCGTCGGTGCGCTCCAGCACCCCTGCCATGACCATCCCCATCAGGGCAAAGCCGAAGGCGGAGTGGGCTCCGACGCCGCGCTCGACCGCCAGCCGGGCCATGCGAAGGCCGCACACGGGCACGAGGTCGGGGGCGGCGAAGTAGCCGGCGGTGGCGCACCACACGAGCAGCTCGTCGACGGCCTGGTCGTTGGGGTCGGTCGTGGCGGGCAGGTCGCCGTGCTCTCGGATGGCTGGGCCTCGCGTGGCGCGCCAGGTGCGTGCCAGCTCCCACCCCACGTGGGCCTTGTTCGGGTGCCGAGGCAGCGCGACACCCAGGGTCGCGAGGGCGGCGATCGCGGTGTCGGTGGCGGCGCCCCAGCGCATCGCGGCGAGGTCTTCCCGGATCGACAGCAGCCGCACGGGCACCTGATCGAGGGCGGTGGCCGCATGGGCCATGATCCCATCGGCACACTGGTGGCGGAGCCGCTGGTCGCCGGTGTGGTAGGCGACCTCGGTGGCCAGCTGGTGCAGCGCCAGCGTGAGCTCGTAGTCGCTGGCCCAGGGCTCTTCCGGCAGCAGCTCCAGGGCGGCGCGTGCATAGGCGGCCGCCTGCTCGAAGGCGAGGGACTGCCGGGCCCGCTGGGCGGCAGCGAGGTTGAGGGCGGCCAGCGAGGTGCGCTGGGCCTGCATCGGGGTCGCCTGGTTGAGGTGGTCGACGATGTCGAGCAGGTGGGGGTCGTCGGTGGGGTCGGCCGTGGCGTCGAGGAGCATCTCCCCCACCTGGGCGTGCACCCGCTTCTGCTCGGACCGGTCGAGCTGGTCGCGGGCGGCGACCAGCACCCGCTCGTGGAGGAATCGGTAGGTGCCCGCCAGTCGGCTCTGGGCCAGGAAGCCGCTGCTGATGGCGGGCGCCAGGGAGGCGTCGGCCTCGTCGAGCGGCACGCCCAGCACGGTGGCCAGCGGGGGCAGCTCGAAGGTGGGGCCGATGCACGCAGCGACCGCGAGGGCCCGGCGGGCGGCCTCGGGGAGCTCGGCGATGCGCCCGGCCATCACCACCGCGACGTCGTCGCTGAGGGCCTCGCCGCGGATGGTAGTGAGGTCCCACACCCACCGGGTGCCCGTGCGCTGGATGCGGCCCCGCTCGTGCAGCCGGGTGAGCAGCTGCCGGGCGGCAAAGGGGTTTCCCTGCGACTTCTGGAAGACCAGCTCGGCGAGGGGGGCCACCTCGTCGGGGTCGGCGCGCAGCACCTCGCCTACCAGGCCCTGCAGGTCGTCGGGGGTGAGGGGGCCGAGCTGCAGGCCGCCGAGCTGCCCAGCGGCTCTCAGGGCTCCGATGCGCCGGGCGATGGGCTCCGGTAGCTCGTCGGGGCGGTCGGTGAGCACGACCAGCAGGTGGCTGACGCCGTCGTCGGCCAGGCAGCCCTCGAGGAGGCGGAGGCTGGCCGCGTCGGCCCAGTGAAGGTCTTCGAGGACCAGCACCACGGGGTGCGACGGCGACGCGATGCCGCGGAGCAGCCGCCTCAGCAGCCGCTCGCTGCGTGCCTGGGCCTCGGAGCCCTCCATGAGCGGCGGGGCGGGCTGGGGACCCAGCAGCTGCTCGAGCTGCGGCAGGAGCTGGATGAGGATGCTGGCGCCGCTGCCGACCGCGAGGCGCACGGCTTCCTCGATGCGCTGCACATGCTCTTCGTCTTCTGCGAGCACCTGCTCGACCAGGCGACCCAGGGCCTCCGCCCAGCCCTGGTAGGGCGTGTCGCGGTAGGGATCGAAGCGCCCGACGCAGAACCAGGCGCCGCCGCCGATGACGGGCTGCGCGAGGGTGTGCACCAGCGACGTCTTGCCGGTGCCGGGGCGACCGCGCACCTCGATGGCCTCGCAGGCGCCTCCCCGGCAGCGGGCGAAGGCGTCGAGGAGCTGCGTGGCCTCTCGGTGTCGGCCGATGATCCGGGCGGGAAACCGGAGGGCGCGGGGCACGTCGACGCTGCCGAGCTCGAAGGCCGGGACCGTGCCGAGGCCTGCGAGCAGGGTGGCGGCCCGGCTCAGGTCGTGGCGTGCGCCCGACGCACTGGCGTAGCGATCGTCGGGGGCCTTGTGCAGCAGGCGCTCGACGATGCCGGCGACCGCCGGCGGGATGGTGTCGGGGTGGAGCGTGTCGAGGCGAGGGGCGGCGCGGGCGAGGTGTGCATGGATGAGGGCGCTGGGCTGACGGTCGGTGAAGGGCGGCGCTCCGTGGAGCAGCTCGAAGGCCAGCAGGCCGAGGCAGTACAGGTCGGCCCGGGGATCGACACCGAAGGGCAGGCGGCCCGTCTGCTCGGGGGCCAGGTAGCGAAGGGAGGCCTGGTCGTCTCGGGTGGACACCGTGGTGCCTTCGCTGGCGTGGTGATGATGGGCCCTGCCCAGGCCGATCAGCTGGACTCTGCCGTCTTCCCCGAGCAGCACGTGGGCAGGGCGGAGCTGGCCGTGCACGATGTTGGCGTCGTGGAGTGCCTGCAGCGCCTCCGCGGTGGCGGCGAGGATGGCCAGGGCGTCGCGGGGCTCCATGGGCCCGCGACCGGTCTGCAGCGACAGCGGCACGTAGTTGCTGGCGACCACCAGCAGGGCGGCATCAGGGTGGTTGTGCAGCTCGTGGGGAGGGGTGACCCCGCCGGTGAGCGACGCAGCGATCTGTGCCGCGTGGCGAAGCCGCCGCCGCTGCTCGTCGGTCGTGCCGACCTCCACCACGACCGGCCGCCCCGAGGCCGCCTCGGTGGCACGGTACAGCGCCCCAGTGGTTCCCTCTTGCAGCAGGTCGTGGACTTCGTAGCCATCGAGTGGCAGAGTCCCTCCCAGGGTGGAAGGGTACCGCGAATGGTGCTCACTCAGGCGAGCTGGATCCACACGAAGGCCGCCAGACCGGTCAGCATGGCGGATGCAGCGCTCACACTGGCGATGAGCACGGCGGCCGCGGCGAGCCACTGCCAATGGGTACGCGCCGGACGCTTCCGCCGTGGCGGGGCGGGGGGCAAGGAGCTGGCGCGGTCGTGCTCCATGCTGGAGGTGGGATCGTCGAGGGTGGGGCTTCCGACATGGTTCGCGTGCAGCTCGGCGTCGAGGCACTCACGCAGTACGGGCTCGAGCTCCGCCCACAGCGTGCCCGCGTCGGCGTAGCGGAACACGGCCCGAGGGCTCATGGCGCGGGCGAGGATCCGGGCCACCGGCTCGGGCAGCGTGGTGGTGACCGGGGCGGACGGCTTGAGAGCGGTGACGGCCGGCGGTGCCCCCTCGGCGACCGCGAACAGCAGCGCGGCGAGGGAGTAGACATCGCTGCGCTGGTCTTGCTCCTCGCCACGGCGCCGCTCGGGGCTCGCATAGGGCGACGTGCGCTCGTCGAGCTCGGAGGCGATGCCCAGGTCGACCACGCGGGTGTGCCCGTCGATGTCACGCCACAGGCTGTGCAGGCCCAGGCACTCGTGGGCCACTCCGTGTCGGTGCAGCTCGGCGAACAGCGGCATCAGCTGGGCCGCCACCTCCCACACGCGGAGCACCGCCGAGCCCTCGGTCGTCAGCTCCAGCGGAGCCCCCTCGAGGTCTTCCATCACCAGGTAGGAGCCCCCCTCGGCGATGGCCAGGTGCCGCACCAGGGTGGGGTGCTGCACGCCGAGTCGCACGGGGTCGATGGTGCCGTGGGGGAAGCGGAGGCGAACGACCTCGGCCGTCTGCTCGTCGAGCGCGTCGAAGAGCACGCCGGCGGGCGAGTCGCCGCAGGCCTGCAGCAGGTGGAAGCGATCGTGGAGACGGTCGCCGATGCAGGGAGCAGGGAGGGGGGTCGTGCGTAGCATGGCTTGTGCTTATGCAACACGCGTGCCACCGGATCGACCCGCTTCCGCGGTGTGGGTGGGACAGGAATGCCGCGGGAGGATGTCCGGATGGGCCGAATCAGCGAGGGTCGGACTGCGACACGGTGCGACACGGCCGGCGCTCTGCGGCGCAGAGCGTGTGTTATGGGCGGCCGACCCGGTGTTCTCCCGGGGGCGAGGTGCCCATGTGGCTGGTGCTGTCCATGATGCTGGCGTGCAAGCCGACCCCCGGCGCCCCCGGGGCCGGCGCGCCGAGCGGGTCCACGACCGACAGCGGTGCGTCGACGACGGCGGGGTCCACCCTGACGATGGCCGACTTCGCCCCCGCGCCCGCCGCGCTCCACCGACTCACCGAGGCGCACTACCGCGCCGCCACCGAGGCGGTCGTGGGGCTTCGCTACGAGGGCGAGCTGCCCGTCGACTACCAGCTGCACGGCTACGCTCACGTCGGTGCGGGGGAGCTGTCGATCGGCCCCCTGGATCTGGAGCTGTACGAGGCGGCGGCCTGGGAGCTGGCGACGCTGTCGCTTCCCGACGACGACAGCGTCGAGGCCTTGCTGGGCTGCCCCTACGACAGCGCCTGCCTCGAGTCGGCCCTGGGGCCGTTCCTTCGCCGTGCCTGGCGGCGGCCGCCGACCGACACCGAGATCACCGAGCTGCTGGCCCTCGCCGACAGCCTCGCGCCGGCCCTCGGTGAGCGCATCGCGGTGCAGGCCGTGGTCGCGGCCGTGCTGCAGTCGCCCGACTTCCTCTTCCGGGTCGAGATCGGCGTGCCGGATCCCGTCGACCCGTCGGTGCGCTGGCTCGACGACTACGAGCTCGCCAGCAAGCTGGCGTTCTTCGTGACCGGCGCCCCCCCCGACCCGGCCCTCCTCGACGCCGCCGAGGCCGGGGAGCTGACCGGGGGCGGCCTCACCGACGAGGCACGGCGCCTGCTGGCGCTGCCCGGCGCCCGTGACAGCTTGATCACCTGGTTCGGCGAGACCCTGGAGCTGCAAGACCTCGCCACCCTCGACAAAGACCCGCTGCTCTACCCCGAGCTCGACGCCCTCGAAGACGACCTGCGGGCCGAGATCGACGAGCTGTTCGTGACCGTCGCCCTCGACGGCAGCGGCGACCTGCGCGACGTGTTCACCACCGACCAGGCCTTCCCGAGCCCCGAGCTGGCCGAGCTGGTCTACGGGGTGACCACGGGGGGCGGCGTCATCACCCTGCCGGCCTCCCAGGAGCGGGGGGGCGTGCTGGGCCGTGCGGGCCTGCTGGCCCTCGGCGCCCACAACACAGTCACCTCGCCCACCCACCGGGGAAAGCTGGTGCGCACCCGGCTGCTGTGCTCCTCGGTGCCGCCGCCCCCGCCCGGGGTGGTGACGGAGCTGTCGGAGCACGACGACGAGGCCACCCTGCGGGAGCGCCTCGAACAGCATGCCACCGATCCGCAGTGCTCCGGCTGCCACCTGATGATGGACCCCATCGGCTACGGCTTCGAGCACTTCGACCCCATCGGCCGCCACCGCGAGCTCGACAACGGCAAGCCCGTCGACGCCACCGGCGAGCTCGACGGGGTCGCCTTCGACGGCGGCGCCGAGCTGGCGCTGGCCCTCGTCGAGCACCCCCGCTTCGCCGGCTGCATGACCAGCCAGCTGTACCGCTACGCCATGGGCCACGCCGAGCTGGAGAGCGAGCAGCCCGCCATCGACCTCGCCACCGAGCTCTTCGTCGACAGCGACCACCAGGTGGAGGCGCTGGTCGAGGCCATCGTGGGCAGCGAGGCCTTCCTGACCGTCGGGGCGCCCGAGGTGGAGCCCTGCGTCGACGGCGAGCAGCGCGACTGCAGCACCCTGTGCGATGTCGGCCTCGACGTGTGCGTCGACGGCGAGTGGATGGGCTGCGATGCCCCCGAGCCCACCACCGAAGACTGCAACGGGGTCGACGACGACTGCGACGGACTGGTCGACGAAGACCTGGTGCGCAGCTGCACCACCGCCTGGGGCCCGGGCGAGGAGGTCTGCGAGGCGGGGGCGTGGTCCCCCTGTGAAGGGGAGGTGCCCCTCGAGGTGTGCAACGGGGTCGACGACGATGCCGACGGCCTGGTCGACGAAGACCTGGAGGTCGGCCCGACGCCGACGACCTACGCCGAGCTCACCGTGGCCCACTACAGCTGCGATGCAGCGGTGGACTCCTGGAATGGGCCGTGCAACGCGGCCGTGCATCGCCACTGCGCCTCCTTGGACTGCTCGGTCACCGGCTTCGGGCCCGTGGCCGCAGACCCTGACGGCATGGTCGTGTGCCTCGACGACAGCGAGGGCGTGGTGGTCAGCACCACCTTCACCGAGCTGGCGGGGCACCACCCCGACTGCAGCGAGGCCGACACCCACGGAGGCTCGTGCAACGCCGCCATCAGCCGGATGTGCGGCAGCATGGGTCTGACCACAGGCTACGGCCCCGTCGAGAACAGCGGGGATGTCGCCGTCGTGGTGTGCACCCCCGGAGCGACCGTGATCAACGGCTCCTACGCCGTGCTCGCCACCTACGACAGCGTCTGCGACGGCAGCTGGGAGCGGTGGGGGCCGAGCTGTGCCCGCGCCATCCACGGCTACTGCGTCGACGAAGGCTACGAGAGTGGCCACGGCCCCCTCGAGAACTCCGGCGACCTCGCCGTCATCGCCTGCCTGGGGGCCCCATGACCCGCCCATTGCACCGCCGAACCTTCCTGCGAGGCATGCTGCGCGGCGCGGCCGTCGGCATCGCGCTGCCGTCCCTCGAGATCATGGCCCGCCCGGCCCATGCGGTCACCGGCGGCGGCCCCGACCGCTTCGGCGTGTGGTTCTGGGGCAACGGCATGAAGCCCGACAGCTGGCAGCCCACCGGCACCGGCACCGGCTTCACGCCCTCGGCCCAGCTCGCGCCCCTCGCCGGCGTGCAGGACTACGTGAGTGTGGTCACCGGCTGTGAGGTCAAGACGGCCACTCACCCTCACCACAGCGGCATGACCG
>Ga0070727_10005504_pt1 | contig 10332 bp, 11 predicted proteins | sample tdAd472_FD_66722 | JGI IMG/M metagenome (GOLD analysis project Ga0070727, IMG submission 66722) | Marine sediment microbial communities from the Atlantic coast under amendment with organic carbon and nitrate - tdAd47.2 | ecosystem: Environmental > Aquatic > Marine > Coastal > Sediment | place... | reverse complement strand
TGCCCTCCGTCAGTACCGGGTTTACCGACAGTCATTTCACCCGAGACCTGGGCATTGTCAGTTATGGCTTCAACCCATTGATAACTGAAAGTGGTGAACATACAGGCGTTCACGGCAATGATGAACAGGTGCCTGAAGCCTCGTTCCGGCAGGCAGTGAGTGATTACTACGCTGTAATTCGTAACGTAGTCTTTGACTAGACTGCCCATGGAACACAATATTTTCGTGATAATTTTCACCAGGCTTGGCACACCTCTGTTCGGGGGTACTCTGGTAGCCTGTTTATTGAGCATGACCTTTGAGTGGATTCACGCGCTATTAATGCTGGCTGGATTCATAGCGCTGTGCCTTGACGGGGCTATTATTAAAAAGCAGCGCAGTCGCTAACGAGGGTTCCAGGTAGCTGTTGTATCTGTCACGACATGCTGCTAATCAGAGATATCCGGTGAAACTACCGCAGGATTGTAAAAACGCCAGGTCACTATACTTGCTGCCAGGGTCAGGGCAATCAGCAGGTAATTCTGCCAATCATGATTCATAGACACTGGATGGGGTAGAAAGGAATATCCCCAACTGAGAGACAAGCTCCCTCTTGCCAATTCTGTTGGCCATTCTAATTCATACCCCCAACCTGAGCCCAAAGCCGCAACCACTACTATTCCAATGGCCGGCCATAGATTTTTAATATAGTGGTTCCTGGCCCAGCGCACGAAAAGCACCGCAATCAGTGGCGTAAGGACGTATACGTTAAACCAAGTTATACCGTGAAGCAGTAACTTCATCAGCATTGGAGGATCCGATTGTGGATTCATATTGGCGATTCCAGGTAATGCTGTGAAGATACCGACTATCAACAGAAAACTTACTAAATACGATATTAACGAAACTGCAACAGGCCCAAGAATAAATGTTATTATCGGATGCCTCCATGTATAGGTTCGTAACTCTGGTTTTGCCAGCACTTCCGTAGCTATAACATCAACATCACCCAATGATTGCAAAGCCCTTGATTGTGCCTCTTCCTTTGAGATGCCTTCTTTGCTGCATTGAAAAACCAAATCCTCGAAATGAGCCTTCAGTTCCTCTACGGTGCGACTGACATACTTTGCCGCAACCCCCCCTCGAATCAGTTTTAATCGTAGTGCTTCTGTATCTAGTACTGACACGATAACCTCCCGAGTATGCCCTCAATACCAAGGCTCACTCTATGCCATTCATTCTGAAGGACCTGCAACCGCTTCAAACCCTTGGCACTGGTCCGATAGTAGATCCGGGTACGCCCGCTAATTACCTTTTCGCGAGACTTCAACAAGCCACGTTGTTCCAGGCTATGGAGAGTCGGATAGACTACACCTTCCGCCAGGTTGATAGATTCTCGCGAGGCAAGACGAATAGCTCGTAACAGTTCGTAGCCATACATTTCATCTCGGGACAAAAGCCGCAGTACTATCAATTCCGGTACGCCTGACATAAAAGCGGCATTAGTTTTTGCCATTAGGCTACTCTCCAGGTTTGATCTAACAAATCACAATAATACCTATTTGTTCTAGGTATGACTGTCGAAGTTGAAAATAGTTCCGACGATATAAACAGAAAATAACAGTACTCGAATTATGGATAATTGCTCTGTCCGACTCAAAGATACGTTGTTGAAAAGAGCTTGAAGTACTCAGGAGGGAGTAAGTTCAGTGAAATGAACAGTTTGATTCTAGTCTATTCGCTGCTGGCGGCCAATTTCACTCCCTCGACGACACAACGACGCAACAAGCGATCTTCATCAACGGGCCAGGTGTTTCTGGCGTGGGCCGAGGACAGGTTATCCCATACGAGCAGATCGCCGGGTAGCCAGTGATGAATGTAAACATTGTCCTGTGCTTCCATCAATTGAAACAAATATTCCAGCGATTCACGACTATCCTCAGAAGACATAGCTTCCAATTGCACAGTCATCAACCGATTGACATAAACCGCGATCTTTTCAGTATCAGGGTTTTTTATCAGTACCGGATGGCGAGCGTGCATCAGATCATCAATATTGCTACCAGGTGCAATCGGGTCTTTCAAAGTGAAATCGTAGGCGAACAATGCCTGACATTGAGTTAATTTTTTCAGCATGTTTTCAGATAGCTGTTCATAGGGTCGGTATAAACTGGCGAATCTGGTCTCGCCACCGGAACTGGGAAATTCCATACCATATAAGAGGGTAAAACGATCGGGACACGGTTTGTAGCAACCGTCACTGTGAAACAGCATTTCTCCATGCCGCAATGAGCCCAGGCGTTTGCCAGCAGCATCCAGCTGATTGGTAATTAAATGCACAGGATTGTCGGGGTCGGGGACATATTCGCGCTTCTCAACCGGCGGTCGATTGCGTCTGGCGACCGGACCAAAATATCCAGCGACTCGCAATTGCTCACTTTCTGACAATTCCTGCCCACGGATAACCAGCAACGAATGATCACAACAAAGCTGACGAAGTTCTTTACCGGTTTCTAGGGCAAGTTTTTTGCTCAGATCCAAGCCGCGAATTTCTAGCCCCAATACTGGAGATATGGGTTGCATGTGATACATAGGCTGGTTCGACACTGATTTTTGGGTACTAGACTTTTGTGGGTGCTCAGCTTACTCTGCCGGTTTCAGAACAAGAATAAACAGGAGCAACTATGAACCAGCCAATCTCCTGGCGCAAGCCAATCTATTGGGCTGCTGTCATTGTTTTTCTGGTTTCCCTGGCCTGGGTAACCGGCGTATCGGCCCAGGATGAGGGCAACCTCTACAATACCGCAGTTGATGTCAGGCTGGGTGAGCGCTATTTTCTACGCCAGTGCTCCCGCTGCCACGGCCAGGACGCCCGTGGCAGCGACGAGACCGGAGCACCCGACCTGACTGGCACGCTGTCACGGGCCAGCAGTGACGCAGGAGTATACCGGATTATCCGGGAGGGCATCAGCGGCACGGCCATGTTGCCGGTGCCACAAGACACGCCAGACCCGACTGTGTGGCAACTGGTTGCCTTTATCAATTCCCTGCGCACCGACCCTGCCAATATCGACCTGCCCGGTTCTGTTACCGCGGGTCGCACTGTGTATCTTGGGAAGGGGGAGTGTGCCAGCTGCCATATGGTGCGAGGTGCAGGAGGGCGACTTGGCCCGGACCTGACGTTGATTGGCGAAGAACTGACCCCGGATGAGCTGTACACTGCATTAACTGATCCCAGCGCTGATGTGGATCCCCGCTGGTGGTCGGTGAGCGTTGTCCTTCAGGACGGCGCAGAAGTAGAAGGATTGCGCATGAACGAAGATACCTTCGGGCTGCGAATCATGGACAGTCAGTCAAATCTGTGGTCATTCCAGAAAAATAACCTGCGCTCATATCAGCGTGATGAATCATCCACTATGCCTAATTATGCGGAAACGCTGTCTGCGAGCGAGATCGACGACCTCGTCGCCTATCTTTTCTCTTTACGGAGGGAGAATTAATATGAATCGAATATGTCTTTTACTGGCCACTCTGTTGCTCACAAACAATGGCTTTACGCAACAGTTGTCTCAAGCGCCGATAACACCAGCTTTCTCTCCCGTAACATGGGAGCGATTACTGAATGCCACCGACGAGCCGGAAAACTGGCTGATGTATTCCAACACGCTGGATGCCCAGCGCCATGCCCACTTGAATCAGGTCAACACCAGCAATGTTGCGCAACTGGAAATGAAATGGGCTTACCAGATCCCGGAAATTGACCGGGCGGAGACCACGCCCCTGGTAGTGGACGGCATCATGTTTATCACCGAGGCTCCCAGCAACGTGGTGGCAGTTGATGCCGTCACGGGACGGCAATACTGGCGCTACGACCACGAGCTGCCGGAAGACCTGCGTATCTGTTGTGGACGTAATAACCGGGGGGTGGCGATACTTGGCGAAACCCTGTACATGAGCACTCTGGATGCCCACCTGGTGGCCATAGATGCTCGCACTGGTAATTTACGCTGGGATGTAGAGGTTGCCAGTTACGAAAGTGGCTACAGCAAGACTGCCGCGCCGCTTATTGTCAAGGATAAGGTGGTAACCGGCATTGCCGGTGGTGAATTCGGCATTCGCGGATTTATCGATGCCTATGATGCCGAAACCGGCGAACTAGCCTGGCGCACCTATACCATCGCCGGGCCTGGCGACCCCAATGTATCCACCTGGTCTGGTGATTCCTGGCAGACCGGAGGCGGTGCCAGTTGGATAACCGGCTCCTACGACGCTGAACTTAACCAGATTTACTGGGGTACCGGCAACCCTGGCCCGGACTGGAATGGTGATGTCCGCCTTGGCGACAACCTGTATTCTGACTCGGCCCTGGCGCTTAACGGCGATACTGGAGAATTAGAATGGTATTTCCAGTTTACTCCCCACGATGTACATGACTGGGACGCCATTCAGGTGCCGGTCCTGGCTGATATTCAATACCAGGGTGAAGAACGCAAAGTCATGATGTGGGCTAATAGGAATGCCTTTTACTACACTATCGATCGAGTAACGGGTGAGTTTCTGGTCGGCAAGCCTTACGCCTTGCAAACCTGGGCCACTGAACTTGATTCAGACGGTCGACCCATTCGGGTACCTGGCATGGAGCCAACCTACGAGGGAATTGTGGTTTCTCCATCAATTGGCGGTGCCACCAACTGGTTTTCCCCAGCTTACAGCCCGCAAACTGGAATGTTCTACGTAAACGCCTTTGATGGTGAACAGGAATTCTTCAAGCGTGATGAGGATTACGAGGAAGGCGAACGTTTTACCGGGGGTGGCGGTCAGTACATCCAACCCATGGATACCTACAATAGCGCAATTCGGGCCATTAACCCGGCAACCGCCGATATCGAGTGGGAGTTTCCCATTCAGCCGCGCTCAACGGCCGGCATACTGACGACCGAGGGTGGGCTGCTGTTCAGCGGCAGCGTTGATGGTTATTTTTATGCTCTGGATGCCAGTAATGGACAAGAGCTCTGGAATATATCACTTGGTGCCAGGGTTCATGCGGCACCAATGTCGTACGCGGTAAATGGCCAGCAATTTGTAACCATTGCCGCCGGCAACGTTGTTTACACCTTTGGTTTGCGCGACTAGGAGTTAAGCAACCTCTAGATGCTACTATTGGATTCTTGCGGATTTTTAACAATCCGCAGGGGTCTGGTCGAACATTTATATAATTTTCAGCTCAGCACAAAAGCCACAACGCCAACACGGTATTCAATAATTATCAGGCAGAGAAGCTCAGTAATGCGGTGGCTTCTCGTCTCCTGTGGGTACGCTGGGTCTGCCTTCAAACATAAGTTGCTCGATCTTATCGTCAAGCTCTGCAAACTTACGCAACATGCCTTCGATTATTTTACCTTGCTGAACTATTGCATCATTGAGTTTATGCAGCGCATCCTCCTGAAATAGTACTTTGCTTTGTAATTCGACAATTGCTTGTTCCAGCTTTTCCATAGTGATTGCTAACCCTCACGGAGTTCATTACAAAGTTTAATAGCACTTTAACCTAATCAGCAAAAACCACAACCGGGTTGCAGTTCAAGCGCATCGGTTTCATTATTCAGCATTAGTTCCGCAATGGCGATCACCCCTGATACCTGGCAAGCTATTTCTAGTAAGATATGCGGGATCGCAGTTTTTTTGGCACGACTTTACTACTGGTTGATTTAGCCGTGGCGTTTGGATTTCTGCTCACGGCCCTGCGTGAGAGATTCTGGGTTGTGGCATTGTGTGACTCAGTAGCACTGGATTTACTGCCTCTGCGGTTATCTTATCGACCAGGTCTAGTTGACACTAGTTACTGCCTATTCACTATGTTTTCTGTCAAATCGTCAATTTTTTGTTATTTTTCATGGTTAAAATCAGATCCTTGAAGTGCCAAAGTTGTGACAAGACAATTTCATTGCATGATTTTGAGATTAAAATGGCAGTAGTTACTGGATAACGAGAAGCGGGTTACCAATGAAGTATTTCTCAACAACATATCGCATTTCTCTATTACTCTTTACCTCTATGGCGCATGCACAGCAAGGTATCGATACAGCTATCGATGTGGAACAGCAATACCAGCTAGATGCACAGGGCAGCCAATCTCGCATTGAATCCCTCGATGATGAAACCATGTCGTCGGTGGCGAGCTACAACCGTGAACTTGAGCGTTACGAAGATCTTGTCACCTATAACGAGAATATGCGCCAACTTCTGGCCAGCCAGGAAGCTGAACGTAACCGCATTCAAGGTGAGCTGGCAGAGATAGAAAATGTGCGCCGGGCTTTGGTGCCACTAATGGTTGAAATGGTTGAAGTACTGGGCCAGTTCGTAGAACTTGATCAGCCCATGTTGATAGAGGAACGCAGTGCAAGGGTCAGATCATTGCAGTCCATCATTACCCGTGCGGATGTGGATATCGCAGAAAAATACCGTCGCGTTATTGAATCCTACCAGATCGAGGCGGAGTATGGTCAGTCACTTGAATCCTACGAAGGGGTCGTCACCCTTGATGGCCGGGAAAGGACGGTGGATTTTCTCCGAGTTGGCCGCGTCGGACTTTACTATCTGACACTGGACCGCAGCAGTGCTGGTATCTGGAACAACCAGAGCGCTACCTGGGAATTATTACCGGCGCAATACACTGCCTCCCTCGACTACGCTGTCCGCATTGCTCTAGAGCAGGCACCGCCCAACCTTATTGAGCTGCCCATGTGGAGCGGGGAGGCGATGCCATGAAATACCTGACTACTCTAACTCTGCTACTGGCCTGCACCAATCTGCTAGCGCAGGACCCGCCCGGCTCAGTGGCCCAAGCTCCTGTGGAACCCTTAACTATTGAGCAACTGATTCAGTCAGTACGAGAGGGATCTGCGGCACGTCAAGCTGAACTGGAAGCCAGGGAACAACGCTTTATTGATGCCCGGGATCAACAGGCTCAGTTATTAGAGGACGCAACCCGTCAGCGCGAACAAGAAGAGGCTGAAGCAGAGAGATTGCGTCTGGCATACGAATCCGGCGAAGATGAACTGGTAGAGTTGGAAAATCAGCTGGCTGAGCGGTCAGGCGATCTTACTGAAGTATTTGTTGTGGTCAACCAGGTTGCCGGTGATGTTGTTCCCATGCTGCAGAACTCCATGGTGTCGGCCCAATTCAGTGGCAGGTTGGGCTTGGCAGAGGAGCTTTCGTCAGGCCAGTCAATTCCCAGCGCGGAACAGTTACGTGATTTCTGGCTACTGCTACTGGATGAAATGAACCAAAGTGGCCAGGTCTCCCGCTTTGACACACCGATTATTACGGCTGGCGGTGAAGAGGAAGTGCGTCAGGTCACCCGCATTGGCACGTTTTCAGCCCTGGCTGATGGGGACTACCTGCGCTTCTTGCCTGAGAGCGGTCGCCTGCTGGCCCTTGCCAGGCAGCCTGCAGGGGCTAACCCCAGGGATGTTGCGGCATTCGAATCAGCTTCAGAGCCATTGGTTCCGGTCGCCATCGATCCTTCCCGCGGAGCGATATTATCCTTGATAGTGCAATCCCCTGAACTCCGGGAGCGACTGCAGCAGGGCGGTATAATCGGCTATATCATCATAGCCATTGGTATTGTCGGATTGCTTCTCGGGGTGGAGCGACTGTTAGTTGTATTACTGGCCAGCCGTCGTGCGCACGCTGTCATGTCTGATAGCAGCAGAGTTGAAAATCATGCCATCAACAAGTTGAAGCTGGTTTCTCAAAATCAAGAATATCTGAGCGACGCGGATGCGCTATCCGCAAAAATGGATGAGATCGTCACCCATGCTGCACAGAAGCTTCGTCGTGGTTTATCAGCCCTGGCAATTATTGCTGCCGTGAGTCCGCTTTTGGGATTATTAGGGACGGTTACAGGCATGATCGAAACCTTTCAGGTAATTACATTGTTTGGCGCTGGTGACCCCCGGTTGATGAGTGGCGGCATTTCCCAGGCCTTGATTACAACCCAGTTGGGCCTGTCCGTTGCCATACCCCTGTTGTTGATTCACAGCTTCGTACAGGGGCGTGCCAATAGTCTGATTACCGACCTGGACGAAGTTGCGGCTGATTTATTTGCGCGTGGGCGCACCGGAGTAGTTGAGCATGCTGGCTGATCTGATCTATGACAGCGAGTTGCTTACCGGTGGCTGGATCGTTGCTGTCATCCTGGCCCTATCCACAGTAATGTGGGGACTGATTCTGGATCGCTATCTTTTCATTTGGCTTAAGGGACATCAACTTGTGCAGGAAATCCTGGACTACTGGCACACACAACGCAGCGACAACTCTACCATCAATCGTCGACTTCGAGTCGGTCTGACTAACAAATTTCATAACCAGCTATCGTCTTCCATCGGCACTATCCAGGTTATCACCGCAATATTGCCTTTGTTGGGATTGTTGGGCACCGTCTCCGGCATGATCAAGACGTTCGAAGTACTAACTGTATTCGGAACGGGTAATGTAAGAGGTATGGCTGACGGCATTTCACAGGCATTGATAACCACCATGGCAGGTCTGCTGACCGCGTTGTCAGGCATATATTTCGCCAGCAATTTAAAACAGAAATTCGATCGTGAAACAGAATTACTGGCTGAGAAACTAGATTTGATGACTGTTGAGGACAGCAACGATGATTAAGCTGCACACGCGCGAAGAAGGCGGCACGGCTGCAATTAATCTGACGCCGCTAATAGACATGGTGTTCATATTACTCATTTTCTTTGCCGTAAATTCTACTTTTGTAAAGTTTCCCGGGGTAGACGTAGATCAACCTGTGGCAAGATCCAGCGTTGTGCAGCAATCCGCCACTATTCTTATCGCGGTCACCGATACTGGTGAAATCTGGATCGATCGCAACCAGGTCGACATACGACGTTTGCGCGGAGTGATTGAGCGCCTGTTTGTGGAGTCACCTGATGCTTCTGTAGTAATTCTTTCAGATCAGAATTCACGTACCGGCGTAGTCGTTGAGGTCATCGATCAGGCCCGCCTGGCTGGCGCTGAAAGGGTTGCTATCGCCGCAGCGGCGCCAGACCAGGATCTGACTCAATGAGAATTCTGTTCGTCCTGGCGCTTGCGCTGAGCATCAACTTCGGTCTGTTTGTGCTGATGGATAACATGATCTCTCGGGAAAACAGCCGGGTAGTGGAACTGCTGGATACTCAGGCGATCGAATTTCTGCGCACCGAGATGGATGAAGAAACTCGAACCCGTGACAGGCGCACTCCACCACCTCCCAAGCCTCAAGAAATTCAACGACCTCGTGCAGAGGTTGCGAATATTGTCGAACGGGTGTCCTCATTGCCCACGGACGTGGCTGCGTATGAGGTCACAAGTTTACTTGCCGAGGGAGGTGCAGGCGTCGCCCTGGCTCCAAGTCTGGTGCAGGGCGATGAGGGGTTTGGTGGGCTGGACATAATGATGGCTGATGACCTTGTGCCTCTTACTATGCTACCTCCACAGTATCCACCAGCTGCGCGGATGCGTGACATTGAAGGTTGGGTTGAGCTGCTGTTTACCGTAACAAGCAATGGCACAGTCGCCGACCCGGTTGTCATCGATTCCCAGCCTGGAGATATTTTCGATCGTGCCGCCCTGGAAGCAGCGCGCCGCTGGCGTTTCCGACCGGTTTCGAGAAACGGCGAGGCGATTGATATTCTGGCCAGAATCCATATTAATTTTAGTCTCGAGAATCAATGAGCACGCGACTGATCTTTTTAATACTGATTGTGATGGCCCCAATGCTGGAGGCAGCTGAGGGGATGTCGCCCAGATTAGCCCAACGCCTGGTACAAATAATGAATCAATCAGTAGATAACCCGGATAGCGCTCTGGAAGACCTGGCAGATTTGCTGAACAGTCGCAGCCTTTCTGATACTGACAGGGGGTATGTGGTGCACGAACGAGCCGCGTTGCTGATTCAGCAAGACCAGAGCTCGAGAGCGCGCCTGGAAATAGAAGCTGTCCTTGAAGGCAAGGCGGATGACTATGTGCCTCAGCTTCGAATGCTGCTGAGCCAACTGTTGCTATTTGACGAAGAGCCACAACTTGCCATAGCGCATCTGGAAATCTGGCTACGACACACGGACAATCCACGGGCAACCGAATTGTCTATGCTCGGTTATACCTACCTGCAACTTGAGCGCTATGTAGAGGCCGCCGAGGTTTTGGAACGCGCCATTGCATTGAGTGATCTGCCACTGCCTCAGTGGATGGAATTGCTGGCCTTTGCCTATGTCCGCTCAGGAAGGGCAGACGAAGGCATCGCTCTGCTTGAGCAACTGATTGTCGATCAACCCGACCAGGCCCGCTGGTGGG
>Ga0070727_10005503_pt1 | contig 10332 bp, 10 predicted proteins | sample tdAd472_FD_66722 | JGI IMG/M metagenome (GOLD analysis project Ga0070727, IMG submission 66722) | Marine sediment microbial communities from the Atlantic coast under amendment with organic carbon and nitrate - tdAd47.2 | ecosystem: Environmental > Aquatic > Marine > Coastal > Sediment | place... | reverse complement strand
ACAGCGAAGCAATATGATAAAATAGAAGAGTTAAGAAGAGTTCTTAAAATTCACCAAGAAGAACTGTATGAAGAAGATGGCGACTATTTGAATGAATCGTTGATAGAATATTACTGTTTTCGTGAAGATTTAGGCAAAATAAAGGAAAATCTGATAGACTTTATAGAGCGAGAATATGATTATGATCTATTGATTAAAAGTATCAAGCAAATACAGTATTATGGATACAGTGAAATCATCGATAAATTAATTGAGAAAGAGTTTACAAAGGTTAGAGATTCGGCGAAGTTAATTGATGGGGCTGAATTTGAGTTGGCAAAATTCAAGTATCATATAGAGCTAGAAAAGCTATTTAAAAGTCCTGAAGGAAAAGATTCATATGATTGGATAGAATTTGGAAAGAGAATTTCCCCATATGGGTTTAAATTTAACGAAGAATACTTAGCTGCCCTTGAAACAGGCTTATTAAAAAAAGGCATAGCAGATGAAGGATTAGACTTGTTAAAAGATTTTCCTAAAGAAAAGACATATATAATGGGGACATTAGAGATGATGTTTCTTAAGTATATGGATCAAAAGGGCTGTTGTTTTCCTATCAGCGGAGTGATTTGGTATGAGTTATTCCAATATTTTGAAAACAAAAAGGAGAGGAATTGGCCGAATTATTTTAAAATAGGAAAGAAGGATTATGAGCAGTTTTTATCCAGTAAGAGTGGTTTTATATCGGATAACACAATAGATATAGTCCTGATATTATGGGGAAGTAGTTATTTTCTTGATTTTATAAAGAAGTTAGGTGTAATCAATGAAGAACAATATTTAGCTCAAAAAGAGTTGGTAAAGAAAGTGATGCTAAAATTTAGGGAGGAAAATCGGTATTACCTATGGAAATATAGTTTTGTTCATGAATGGGAGAGTTATGAAGGAGAAGAACTAGCAGAAAGAGAATTAGCCGAAAAAGAGTTCAAGGCATCTTATGATTTACCGGTAGAATCAGAGGAATTTGATATGTTGAAATTTGATAGCCTATTTAAAGAACCATTGAGAACTTCTCCGAAGGAGGGAATCTATCAAAGATTGATTAAGCCAGAAAGAAAGATTGGTAGGAATGAAAAGGTAACAGTAAAATATAGTAATGGGATCGTGAAAAAAGAGATAAAGTACAAGCACATATTGAAAGACCTAGAGGAAGGAAAATGTGAAATAGTTTGAGTAGAAAGAAATACGTCAGCCAATACAGGGGGAGAGCGATCATGCCACCTTCAGGTTAAATATAAAGATCATAAGGTATTCGAAGAAAGAGCAGATTTATAGATAGTCGTTTCAGGTTAAAATATATATATTCGGGAGACGTAGTTTGGACTACCATAAAACAACTTCCTTTTAAGAAATCATCAAACCTTGACCGCATGAAGACCAACAGCTTCCTCTTAAGCCTGGGTGTGTTTGTACTCCTAATGAGTTGCCAGCCGGCCACTTCGTCAGATGCCTCTCCCATTAGGGCGGGAATGACCAAAGTCACGATCCTATATCCGAACGCTGAAGGGACAACCTTTGACATGGACTACTATTCCAACAAGCACATGCCCATGGTGGCCAGTTTACTAGGCGATTCATTAAAGCATTTGGCCATTGATAAAGGAATGGCTGGTCGGTCGCCGGATGAACCCATGCCCTATTTGGCGATTGGTTATCTATACTTTGACCAGCTTTCGGCCTATCAAAATTCTTTCGGGCCGAATGCAGAAAAAATCCTTAGCGATATCCCGAATTATACCAATATACAACCCGTTCTGCAAATCAGTGAGGTAGTGGAATGACGATGGCGAGTGGCTACAGACAGAGCGTGAGATTTAGCTTTCGATCCCCATTATTGTATTGGCAAAAGATTGAGTCATATTATTGACTCACCTTTCCATATATCTCCGCAAGTCCCGTTAAGAGCCCTTGATCAAACTTATCATTAAAGGTTACCGTTTCAAACTCAGAATATACACGAGCAGCTTGGATGAGGCTTTGAATTTGATCTCGAATAGCTGGCGTTAGAAAATCATGCTTTAGATTTCCTGGAATGTGATAATGCAAATTACTAGGAGTTCCACCATGCGTACTGAAATCCATCTTCAGGGCATTATAGGTCATGGCACAGAATAAACACTGTTGCCCAGTAGTTTGCCGCTCGATATTTAGGATGAATGGAGTTCCACGCCCTTTATAAAGTCGGGCAAGCCTAGCTTCAGCATGGTAACTCTTATTCCGCATACGTGGTGATTTCGGTTCGCCAGACTGTGTTTCGGTACTTTTCCATTGTTTTTTACCAACATCATAAATGCCTACATGCGCTCCGTTAGTAGCAGTGGCAATCTCTTTTGCAGAAAGCTTCAATAAGGCTAAATAGGGTTCGCCCTTTACTTCAGGTCCGATAGTTTTAACCATGACAGCAAATATCTCTTTAGCCAATTCTTCCGTGACACCACCTGCAGTAGCTTTCGGTTTTTTATGCTGGTGGCTCGATCTTGATAAATGCTCCTTAATAAGCGCTTGAATTGTATCTATTTCTTTTCTGGCGGTAGTACACCAGGTAAGAAAGGACGGTCTTTCTAATGCTACTTGGGCTTTTTCCATCGTGGCACTCCTAGCTTCCCCACTTTTCTTCTGCCTTTCATCAATTCGGGCATTGATCGCTATCTCTATTTGTTTCCTAATGTTCGGTATGTCATCCAGAACAAAGAAATCCAGAACCTTAGCTATATCATCTTCGTTTAATTCATCCTTCCCTTGCCAGAAACTACGAAATCCCTCCCGATTAAAAGCAATTTCAGCAGAAAGATGGCCACTTAGAAAAGCTTTCATGGCTATTTCAACTGCTTCATCTAGATCAAAGACTTGTCGCTGAATGACACCTTTAGTGCGTTGAATAGGTAGCTGCCGTTTGTTCGATTCTCCTGATAAGGCCGCCACAATATTTCTCTGCTGCACCATTTTGGGACGATTATCTTCAAAAGCAGAAATGGCTGGCCTTTTGGATTTAGTAAATGGCCTATTTGCACTACCAACTTGCTTATTCTGATTCAGACCTTCGAATACTTGCATTTAAAACTTGTTAAATAGCTGTAATTGGATAAACGTAAGATATGGATAAATTTGCATTTTAGATACCTTAGACCTATTTCAGGTTTTGTAAGACAGTGCTAGCGCTGATTCCTTACTGAAGCTTGTTATTGTTAAGCCAGGGAAGGGATAGAAGCCTAAACTACCCAACTGTGAGCTCCAAAACAGCAAAGCTCCAGTAGTGTGACCATTATTAAAAGCAGATAGGCCCATGACGCATTATCGAAGAATGTTTAGACTCATTTTCCTGCTCATTTCATTTCCTTGTGCCATTGTTTTGTTTGTATATTATCGGGATAGCAATCCGGTGAGTTACTACAAAACCATTAAAAGTACAACTGCTGCGGTCCTGGTCGGTGATAGTATCTATATGGGAGGTCGTCCCAAAGTGACATCCAGGTTGATGTATGGAAAACTTCAAAATGACCCTACTGGGTACCTTTATCATATTGGATTAAGGGATTTGTACAAATACAATGAGACCCATGTTGATTTTAGTAGGTATCTTCAATATTTACAAAAGACAAAGCCGATGGAGTTTTCGGTTTGGAAAAGTAGAACGGGGAGTAGACTCTATCCGAGAGCAAAGTACGATAATAGAAACGGATTGATCTTTCGTCATTTTTTGCTATTGGGATTATTTAAACTTCCGATCCTAGGCTATATTATCATATGGGGGATGACAGCGCTAAAACCTGTGAAGGAAAATTGAAAATGACCCATAGTGCTCGAATCGGAGAGAAAACCTCGAAACCCTGTTATTGAAAGATAATTTTTCTTGTATTCTCTATCCACAAAGCAATGAAAATGGAAACCATTAATCCTACATCCTTATTTGACTCCAGGCAATATGGCTTTTCTCAAATCGTAGTCACGACTCCTGCTAAAATGGTATTTATTTCGGGGCAAGTAGCTTGGGATGAAAACCAGCAACTCATTGGCGAAAATGACTTGGCCACGCAAACTCAACAGTCGTTAAATAACCTGAAAATAGCCTTGGAAGCAGCGGGTGCAAAGCTAGAGGATGTCGTTATGCTTAGGATTTATAAAGTAAATTACCAAAAGGAAGACGCAGCCATTATTAGTAAGGTCCTAAAAGCTAATTTCGGAACCGAACAGCCTCCTGCAAGTACTTGGCTGAGTGTAGATGGATTGGCTAATAAAGGATTTATGATCGAAATCGAGGCACAAGCGGTTCTCTGATGAATGCTGGATGAGAAGTATTGAAGGCTGCAAGATATTCCCCTGCTAGGATTATGTACCAGTCTCTCTAGATAGATGCCGCGAGGCAGCAACAAAAAAATAGATACATGAAGTTTAAACCTGAGCATTTCTTACAAGTAAAAACCCGGGATGATTTAATTGCCATTGCCAAGAAAAATGGTATCCCCATTGCAAAGACCTTACATAAGTTAAGGTATGAAGCAGAACTAGCCAAACTACAATCTGAGTTGGTAAATCTTCAAAAATGGATTGCCCGAAATAAAAGGAGAGTGACTGTGATTTTCGAAGGAAGAGATGCAGCAGGAAAAGGGGGAGCCATCAAGCGATTTAAAGAGCACCTAAATCCTCGTACTTCAAGGGTAGTAGCCCTAAGTAAGCCAACAGAAGTAGAAAGGGGGCAATGGTATTTTAGGCGCTATATCCAGGTCTTACCAGACCCAGGGGAGGTCGTTTTTTTCGACCGGAGTTGGTATAATCGGGCAGTGGTAGAACCGGTAATGGATTTTTGTACCAAAGAGCAATATGAAAAATTCATGGTGCAAGTTCCAGAATTTGAACACTTACTCTATGAGGATAACCTGAAAATTATCAAGTTCTGGTTTGCTATTTCCAAAGAAGAACAAAAAAGTAGATTTGATGCTCGCTTGAAGAATCCTTTAAAACGTTGGAAGTTTAGCCCCATTGATCAGGAGGGGCAAAAACGGTGGGACAAATACACTTATTATCGAGAACAAATGTTTAGTAAAACCCACACCAATTTCTGCCCTTGGATCATTGTAAAAACAAATGATAAAAAACAGGCAAGATTGGAAAGTATGAGATATGTCTTATCACAATTTGACTATGAAGGCAAAGGAGAATCAGGAATATCACTCCTGCCAGACCCGAACATTGTGATGCCTTATTATCGAGGCGATATTCAAATTGACATTTAAATAAGAAGTAATGCGCGAAAGAATGATCACAAAAGAGGAAGCTTTATTGCTAAATACGAAAGAAGGTTTACATGCCCTTTTAAAAAATAAGCACCTTAACCTTGTTAAAGTCTTAGAGGAAGTAAAGTATAGTGCCAAAATAAGAAAGAAGCATGAAGAATTAATAAAACTGCAAAACTGGGTCATTAAGCATGACAAGAAAGTGGTCATCCTTTTTGAGGGACGGGATGCAGCAGGAAAAGGAGGTGCCATCAGGAGAATTACAGAATATATCAATCCAAGACACTTTAGAATTGTGGCCTTAAATATTCCAAGGGAAGATGAAAGAAAACAATGGTTTTTCCAACGATATATTAATCAATTACCGAAGCCAGGTGAAATCGTCTTTTTTGATAGAAGTTGGTATAATAGAGCAGTAGTGGAACCCGTCAATGGTTTCTGTACGCAAGAAGAATATCGCATCTTCATGTCGCAGGTCAATGATTTTGAAAAAATGCTGATTCAGTCAGATACCTACGTCATTAAATTTCATTTCTCCATTAAGAAATCCGAACAGGCAAAGCGATTTAAGGAAATGAAAAACAATCCTTTAAAGCGTTGGAAGATGACCCCCGTTGATGAAAAAGCGCAAGCCCTATGGCGTAAATATAGCAGCTACCAAAAGAAAATGTTTAAGATAACCGATACCGAACTTGTACCCTGGGTCATCATTGATGCCAATCAAAAATATAAAGCTCGCTTGAAAGCCATCACACATATTCTCGAGACCATTCCTTACCAATAGGAGGCCTTGCGGTGTCCGACTAAGGAAGAAGTGAAGGAGTAGCCTTATTGAATCAAAAACTGCTGTCGTTTTTCAGCTAATCTTCTAATTAGACGCTGACTTGAAAACTAGAAATGCTTAGCGCCTCATGTTTTTCTGCCCGTAGCGCTAGTTTTGATGGAAAAGGGCATCAGAAGTAAAAGAGCCCACCATAGAATGTCGAGTATATAGGCTCAGCTACTTATTATGCAGCTTAAGGCTTTTAACCTATCCAATATTGTACAGTAGGATTCGTTTTTGTGTTAAGCCAACATTACTAGTACATTCATCTGATAAACTATAATTGTCCAGTAGAATGATGATCAAAAACACCCTTACGCGATCCCTCATTATCGAAAAATAGCCTGCTGAATGTTTGAATTTTTAATTACACAAAGCAATACAGAAAACCCCACTGCGATCAGTATCACGATTACAGTCCTATTTTCTTTTTTTCTTTCTTCTTTGATTGTGATCACTTATGAATATACGACCAAAGGAGTCCAACGTCCGATGCATTTTTTACAATCGATGGTTCTGATATCCATTGTCGCAGCAACCGTGATGCAAGCCATTGGCGATTCGCTGGCCCGTGGCCTAGGTATGTTGGGGGCGCTAGCGATTATTCGGTTTCGTACCGTGCTGAACAACCCTCGTAATATGTCCTTCATGTTTGCTGCTTTAGCAACGGGCATTGCTTGCGGGGTATTTGGCTTTACGATCGCCTTTGTGGGGACGATCGGTTTCTGTCTGGCGGCCATCATCCTGCGGTTTTCTCCTTTTAATACTTATCAACTTGTCGGAACCTTGAAAATAGAGATTCCGCTGGAAAGTCAGCTGGAAGGGGAAATAGAGGCTATTATTAGGCGCTATTCCAAGCGATCGGAGCTGACCCAAGTCCGGTTCCTCAACTTGAGGAAAACAGAAAAAACAAAAGATATAGAGGGTAATATTATATCGGAGACGCCGATGGAACATATCAAGGAATTAAACTACCTGCTCAATCTAAAAAGCGATACAGAACGGGCTCAATTCATTGCCGATTTGGATCAATTACCCGATATCCGGGATCTGCGTCTGCGCTTTGGAGAGGAGTCAATTAATTTATAATAGAGTGGCTAATCTTCTCTTGTATAGACAGGGAACACCTGCTTTTTTGTGGCGTATATTCCTGGCTAGGACTAGAAGGTGGTCTTGTATTAAAAGGCAAAGCGACTACCATGAAATCTATTAATGCATTTTATCTATCGATACCCAGTATCGGCCTATTGCTCTGGTTTCTTAATAGTTATTACCAGACAGAGGTGGTATTGTTCTATGGTTTTGCTGAAACAAAAGAAACCGAGATTAACTTTAACTACGGCGTGACGGTGGGCCAAATATACGTGAGTCCTGGGCAGGAGGTGAAAAAAGGTATGCCACTGTTGGACTTGCGTCGAACTAAGCCAAAGGAAGTACTGGAAGAACAAGGCTTTAAAATGGATGAGCTTAGGGCTGAAGAGCAGTTGTGGCGATCAGAAAAACAGGGTGAGTTGCAGCTCTTAGAAAAGGAAAAGGCCCTTAAACTGGCTGCTATTGATAGCGATATCGCCAAGCTAGAGGAGCAAAAGAAATTCCAGCAATTGCTCTATGATGACCTGAAAAGTATTGCGCCTTCACAAAGTGATTACCAACCTATTAGTGATAAGATCAATAGCTTGAAAAATCAACGAGAGCTATTGCTGCAAAGCTTTGGAGCAGAAATTCAGACCCTGAAGTATGGACTGAAACTTGGGAAGAGTCCCTATCAGATTGCCATTGATCGATTGGAGGCACAGCGCGATTTTGAAAGAGCGAATCAGGTCATTGATATCCAACTGACCGCATTGGATGACGGAATTGTTGGCAATATCCATTGTAAAGAAGCTGAGAATATACCTGCTTATCGGACGCTAGTGACCTTTTATGAACCTAATCCCGTATTGGTAAAAGGTTTTGTACATGAAGACTTGATCCTACAGGTGGCAGTGCAAGATTCTTTCCGAATCAGATCGACCAAAGATGAAGCGATGGTTTGTTATGGTGTGGTCACCGGCTTGGGATCACGTATCGTAGAAATTCCAGAACGCCTGCGTAAAGTACCCGATATGAAGACCTATGGTCGAGAAGTGCTCGTCAGCATTCCTGCCAATAACCCGTTTCTACAAAAAGAGAAGGTAATTCTAGAATTCCTGAAACCCGTAAAAGACCTGCAAGTCCCCAAGAAGGCAAAGTCTTTGGTTGACCTAAAAGAAATAAAATGACAGACACTCCTTTCTCATTTTATGACCACTATCAGTCGATAGGGAAGGTATTAATAGGTGGTTTTTTCCTGCTAGGCTCTTATTCGCTATCCGGTCAGCAAAAGCTTACCTCCGATGCCTTTTTTCAAGAACGATGGACCGCATTGAACAACTTATTGGGGTCGGATTCAGGGGGGCATAACTTCCGGACTTCCTGGCTTAACAAAATTGATTTCCGCACGGAAACCGATGAATTCAATATCGATCGGCAACAATACCTGCTTAGGGTGAGTCCAAGTACTGGGAAAATTCGAAAGGCACAATCTCAGTTGCATCAAGAATACCTCAATGAGGCCGCACTAGAAAAGGAAAAATACAAAGAAAGTCAAATCCAAAAGGCTTATGAGGACTGGTTGGAGATTTACGAAAAAACACAACGTCTCTCCTTAGAACGTGCCATATTGGAGGTGGTGTCAGATGAACAAGTGGTTATCCAGAAATTGGCAGCAGTATCCCTAACTTCCGCAAAGGAAGTGACACAAATACAACAAGAAATCAATGAATTGAAGATTGATATTTACACACATGAAAACGAATTGAACCTGCTTTATGGGGCGAAGGAAGAAATAGACTTTTCGGATCTCATTCCCTTGGAAACTATCCGGGAAAGAATCACTTTAGATTCAGATTTGAGTAGACCTTTGATAGACCAAGCAAGGGTGCAAAAGATGGACAGGGTAGAGGCAGAACTGCAATTGGAACGTGCCGAGAAAAGCCAGTACTTTGACTTCTTTCAAGTCCAATATAGTGGCCCTCACAGGGACGTATGGGAAGAGAAACTCTCCTTAAGCCTAGGTTTTACTATTCCTTTTTCCTCGGATCGGAAATTGAAAATGCAGGCCCTAAATATTGAAAAAGAAAGCTTGAAACAAGAACAGCAAATCGTTCAGACTTTACAGCAGCAGGAAGTTACTCAACAGCTCCACACGATAGAGTTACTCTTTAAGAAATGGGATTTTATCCAGTCGCTCAATAGTCAAAGTGGAGAAGAGGCTCAAGGGCTGGTACAGAGAGAAAATGCAGAATCCATTGCCACTCCCCTTTGGCAACTTTCTCAGAAAGCCGAAGAATTGAAGAATAACTATAAGGAATTGGATGCGAAGGTGGCCATCTATAAGGCCTATATCCGCTTGCTGGATTTGACCGCCATTTTGTACCAAGAGCCTTTTACCAATCATTTGAAAGTATAGCTTCACCCATAAAGAAGTTGTTTTTACGCACTAAAAGCTGCAAATTGCTCGGACAGATAATTAGTCCTATGTAAGACTCCATAATCATTAAGAGAACAAGATTGGATGGCATTAGAAAATGAACTAATTGACTTGAAACCTATGCTAGACAGTAAATTCCAGTTTTGGCAAAAATGCCTGACTTATGCCAATGTACTAACCGTTCTTGTCGGCCTTCTGGTAGCCTTTGCGGGCAATTCCTTTGTCTTCGAGATCCATAATGCTTATACCCTTGACGTCTTTTTTCAAGGTGATGAAATATCGGGTGATTTGCTCCGGTTTAAGAATTGGCTATTCGGCATCATTGGAGGAACGATTGTTGGCTTTCATCTATTGATGATCATGATTGCTGAAAACGCCTTTAAGAAAAAAGAAAAATGGGCTTATTATGCCTTATGGCTAGGCTTACTGTCTTGGTTTGTAATCGATAGTAGTATTTCTGTGTACTATGGAGCCATTCACAACTTGGTCATTATCAATATAGTAGCCTTGGTACTTATCGGAATACCTCTTCTGATGACCCGCAAAGCTTTTTTTTGATGAAAAAATACTTACGTGCGCATGAAGGAGAGAATAAAGCAGAGTTTATTAGAAAAGCTAAGAGCATGTTTGGGCAGGCATAATTAGCCGGAAGTGAGCAAATTTTATTTTAGACAAGGCAGATTTTGCAGCCCAATGCGGGCAATTAGGCGAAAAATCTAACGCAGAAT
>Ga0070727_10005502_pt1 | contig 10333 bp, 8 predicted proteins | sample tdAd472_FD_66722 | JGI IMG/M metagenome (GOLD analysis project Ga0070727, IMG submission 66722) | Marine sediment microbial communities from the Atlantic coast under amendment with organic carbon and nitrate - tdAd47.2 | ecosystem: Environmental > Aquatic > Marine > Coastal > Sediment | place... | reverse complement strand
GCCGATGATTATATTACCAAGCCGTTTTCTCCACGTGAGCTGATCGCCCGCATCAATGCCGTATTGCGCCGCAGCCCGGCGGCCGGCGAGGAGACGGCACTTGAGTTTTCCGGTCTGCAGCTGGACCCGGTCGGGCACCGCGTTCAGGCGGATGGTAGGCGCCTCAATCTGGCGCCAACTGAGTTTCGCCTGCTGCACTTCTTTATGAGTAACCCCGATCGGGTGTACAGTAGGGAACAGTTGCTGGACCGTGTCTGGGGTCGCGGTATTTTTGTCGAGGAGCGAACGGTGGATGTACACATACGCCGCCTGCGCAAGGCCTTGGCCGCACACACCTATGATCGTTTTATTCAGACAGTCCGCGGTACCGGCTACCGTTTCTCAACCAGAGACTGATCGTGAGCAAGCCCTGGCGGAATGAACTGCAGCGTATCGTCGCACTGCTTCTAACCGGCATCCTTGTCGGAGCTATCGCCGGGAATATCGTGATTGGGCTGTTGATCTTCATCACTGCCTATCTGTGCTGGCATCTGTACAACGTATACCGGCTGGTTGGCTGGTTGCGCGAGGGCAAGAAATTCCGGCTGGCGGAGACCGGTAGTATCTGGGACGATGTGTTCGAGCACATCTATCGCCTGCAGCAGCGTAACCGCAAGCGCAAGCGTAATTTGCGCCGCCTGCTCAAACGCTTTCATAAAATGACTGTTGCATTGCCCGATGCCATCGTGGAACTGGCGCCCGGCAGCGACGAGATCGAATGGTGGAATGACGCCGCGGCCAGGTTTCTGGGATTCACGTATCCGCGAGACAGTGGTCAGCGTATCAGTAATCTGCTGCGATCCCCGGCTTTCCTCGAATACCTGCAGCAGCCGGAAAACTACGAACAGGGGATTGAAATACCATCCCCGGTGGATGAAGAGCTCACCCTGAGAATCCGTGTCATTCCCTATTCGGGCAACCGTCGCCTGCTGGTGGCCCGCGATATGACCAGAACGCAGCGCCTGGAAAGGACACGCCAGGATTTCGTGGCCAATGTTTCGCACGAATTGCGCAGTCCTCTGACCGTGATTTCCGGTTATCTGGAGACGCTGCTTGACGAACAGGGATTCGGGGAAGAGTACGCCAGCCAGCTGAGAAGCATGCAGAAGCAGACCGAGCGTATGAATCGCATCGTTGACGACCTGATGCTGTTGTCGCGTCTGGAGACGGAAATTCCACAGGCGGACCCCGAGCCCGTCCTGGTGTACAGGCTGATTGATTCCATCGTTAGCCAGGCGTGTGAACTCAGCGGTGGCGAAGAGCATGTCATTGAGCTGGATGTGGATAGCGGTTTATGTCTGAAAGGGCGCGAGTCTGAACTATATAGCGCATTTTCAAATCTGGTGTTCAATGCAGTTCGTTACACCGCGGCCGGGGGGCTGATCACCATTCGCTGGAAAGCGTCAGATGGTGAGGCGGTATTTTCGGTCGAGGATTCCGGGGTGGGCATAGCGCCTCACCAGATACCGCGTCTGACCGAGCGTTTCTACCGGGTTGATAACGGCCGTTCGCGCTCCACCGGTGGTACCGGCTTGGGACTCGCCATCGTCAAACACGTGCTGTTGAGGCATGAGGGATGGCTGGAGATAGAAAGCGAACTCGATAACGGTAGTGAATTCCGTTGTCATTTTCCGCCAGGTCGCTGTAGCGCGCGCATCAACCACTCCGTTGGGGTTGGTGATCTATCCCAGGCCGATGCAGGTTTGACCGCTGAGTTCAAATAATGAGGGCAAGCATTGATGGATAATCTGAAAATAAGCCAGCATATTTCAAAGCGCTACAACGCGGAACTGGAAGATATACGCAGCCGTGTCCTGGCCATGGGCGGGCTGGTCGAAGAGCAGCTCAAAGAGGCGATGCTGGCGCTGGAAAATCTAAATGAAGAATTGGCCCGTAATGTCATCGACAACGACGTCAAAGTCAACGCCATGGAAGTGTCAATTGATGAAGAATGTGCCCTGATACTTGCGCGACGCCAGCCGGCCGCGAGTGATTTACGCCTGGTTGTTGCGGTGATAAAGACCATTACGGATCTGGAGCGTATCGGTGATGAAGCAGAACGCATTGCGCGTATGGCCACCAGCCTGGTGTATTACGATGGCGCCGGCCGCCTGTTTACGCAAATAGTTATGCTTGGAAAGCGCGTTCGTACCATGGTGCACGGCGCCCTGGATGCATTTACTCACCTGGATACCGAAAAGGCGGTTAAAGTATGGAGCGAGGACAGATTTGTTGATCGTGAATATGAATCACTGATCCGTGAACTCATGACCTACATGATGGAGGATCCGCATTCCATTCCCGTTATCGTAAAGGCTATGTCGGTGACGCGTGCTATCGAACATATTGGTGATCGTGCCAGCAATATCTGTGAATACATAATTTATCTGGTCAAAGGCAGGAACGTGCGGCACACGCGGGTTGACCGGCACGCTGAAGGTTAGGCATGCGTCAAAGCAGAAATTCAAGCAAGGATTTCTGGGCGTGCAGACGGTTTTCCGCTTCCTCCCAGACCACGCTCTGTGGCCCGTCGATAACATCGGCAGTCACTTCCTCGCCGCGGTGAGCGGGCAGGCAGTGCATGAAGATCGCTTCCTTGTTGGCAGCGGCCATCAACTCAGCGTTGACCTGGAACCTGGCGAAAACTTTTTCGCGTTCGCTTTGTTCTTCTTCCTGGCCCATGCTGGCCCACACGTCAGTGACTACCAGGTCAGAGCCTTCGGCAGCTTCAAGCGGGTGTTCAAACAGGGTGACCCGTTTCCCGGCCATGGCGACAATATCAGCGTCAGGCCGGTAACTTGCCGGTGTTGCAATACGCAGCTGAAAATCAAACTGTCTTGCGGCATTGATATAGGAATGGCACATGTTGTTGCCATCGCCGATAAAAGTAACGGTGGCGCCACGGATATCGCCTCGATGTTCAAACCAGGTCTGCATGTCGGCGAGTAACTGGCAGGGATGGTACTGGTCAGTTAAGGCGTTAATGACGGGTGAAACCGAAAACGCTGCAAAACGCTCGACTTTTTCGTGTTCAAAGGTACGGATCATGACGGCGTCTGTCATGCGGGAAAGTACCCGGGCACTGTCCTCGACGGGTTCTCCACGCCCGAACTGGGTGTCCCTGGGGGACAGGAAGATGGCATGACCGCCCAACTGGACCATGCCGGTCTCAAACGAAACGCGTGTGCGGGTCGATGATTTCTCGAATATCATGGCCATGACTTTGTTTTTCAGTGGTTCGAATATCCGCCCCTGCTTTTGCCACTGCTTGAGTTCGATGGCACGCTCGATCAGCTGGTGCAGTTCGTCAGACGACAGATCCAGCAAGGTAAGAAAATGTCGCACACTCATCATTTTTCACCCAGGAAAGTTTCGATGAGTTCACTGACAGTCGAGACTATTTGTCCGGCTTGCTCATCGCTCAGAATCAGTGGCGGAAGTAAACGGACAACTTTATCCGCCGTGACATTGATCAACAGCTTGCGTTGTAGAGCCCGTTGCATCAGTTCACCACAGGCACGGTCCAGTTCGATGCCCAGCATCAGGCCTTTACCGCGGATGGAAACGACACCTTCCAGTTTGCCCAGGCGCTGGTTGAACTGTTCGAGCAGCCGATCGCCCAAGTGCCCGGCGCGTTCAACCAGGCCGTCCTGCTCCACGCTGCGTAAGACCGCCAGCGCGGCACTGGCCGACAGCGGGTTACCGCCGAAGGTTGAGCCATGATTGCCAGGCTTGAAAATATCAGCTGCAGCACCGCGCGCCAGGCAGGCACCGATAGGTACACCATTACCCAAACCTTTTGCCAGGGTCATGACGTCGGGTTTGATGCCGGCGTGCTGGTGCGCAAACCAGCGACCGGTCCGACCCATACCGGTCTGGATTTCATCCAGTATCATCAGCCAGCCGTGTTTGTCGCAAAGTGCACGAAGTTCCACCAGGTAGTTTTCATCGGGAATGCGAATGCCGCCCTCGCCGGTTATGGGTTCGACCAGAACGGCAACGCTGTTGGGGCTGTTCTGTGCAATGGTGCGAATGGCATCCAGATCATCATAGGGTGAACGCAGGAATCCCGGAACCAGCGGTTCGAAACCGGCCTGTATCTTGCGGTTACCGGTTGCCGTCAGGGTGGCCATGGTGCGACCGTGGAAACTGCCTTCAGTGACAATGACCTGTGGCTTGTCTATCCCTTTCTGGTGGCCATAGAGGCGGGCCATTTTGAGCGCAGCTTCGTTGGCTTCGGCACCGGAATTGCTGAAAAACACCCGATCCATTGCGGCGACCCGGCACAGTTCGCCGGCCAGTTCTTCCTGCAAGCCAATCTGGTACAGGTTGGATGTATGCAACAGGCGCCGGGCCTGATTGCAGATGGCCTCGCTGACAGCAGGGTGGGCGTGACCGAGTCCACAGACGGCGATGCCGCACAGCGCATCAAGGTAACGGTTGCCGTCCTGGTCAAACAGGTAAGCACCCTCGCCACGCTCAAAGCTGACCGGCAATGGCTTGTAGGTATTCATCAGGTGTCCGGCCATCAGGCTCCCCAAAAACAAAAGGCGCCTTCGAGGAAGCCGCCAAGCCAAAATAACCGAGTTTATAGCGTAATTCAGGTTTTTCCAAATAAAAGACTCTTCTTAACCGCCAGATCCTGCGCAATGAAATACTCTGAACTCACAGAAAAAAGATAAAAAATTTCCGTGTCTTCCGCGTTTTCCCGGGCTAGTTCCATGACATTGGCTTAAGTCAGTGCCATTCGGGTCAGGACGGCGCGATCAGATGGATCCCGCATGGCGGGCTAAAAGTACATACGCGGTTTTTTTACCAAAAAACCCGGCCGTTGGCCGGGTTTCCTGGGTTCTGCAGCGATTGTTCAGAATGGCAGGCCGTGCATATGACCGGTCATGCACATCAGCATCGGGATCGATAACAGAGTATTGGTGCGTGAGGCCATCAACGCTGTTTTTTTGGCGCCGGCGATCTGCTCAGGCGTGGCATCCACCATTCCCAGAATTTTCTTCTGATTCGGCCAGATCAATACCCAGACGTTAAACAGCATAATGGTGCCCAGCCAGGCGCCGATGCCGATAACCTGCATGCCGTCGCTGAGCATAAAAGCCTTGACAGCGCCGCCTTCGGCGAGGTTTTGCAAAGCGCCAACACCGGTCAACCAGGTTGCAACCGCGCCCCAGCGGAACCACAGCAGTGCCCGCGGTGCAACGTACTTGTTGATCGCCGCCGGACCGGGGCCGCCACTGTCGGCTTCCGCCAGTGCATTGCCGACTGCAGGGACCTGCACAAAGTTGAAATAATAGAGCAGGCCGATCCATACGACGCCGGCCAGTATGTGGAACCAGACCTCGAATGCAAGAGCGTTGACACCGGTGGTGCCGAGTGCGAATACGATGACGACAGAAAGTATAAATCCGGAGATGATGGTCCCCAGGATCGAAGTTAACGGGTTCATTATTTACCGCTCCTTAATAGACAGGTTGGATTTTTTCAGGCGTAAAGCCTGACTAATTTACTCAGGATTGCGGATTTTACGGTCCGGTGCTGGGGAATGCAATACGCGACTGGTGCACGGCGCTCCCTACGGGCAAGCCGTTAAGCGGCTATCTGCGTTGTTGCGTCGCCTTGAGGTAGAATGGTTACCCCGGCGGGAACGCGCCTGGCAGCTGGTCGCTTAGCGACTTGCTGAAATCGCCAATCACTATGAGACAGTGCACCAGCGTGGATGCCATTCAGCTCAGTATTTTCTCCAGCCGGATCTCGGCGGTATGTGACGAAATGGGCGCGGTGCTGCGGCGTGCTGCATTCTCGCCGAATATCAGGGATCGTCTTGATTACTCCTGCGCCGTGTTCGACCCGCAGGGACAGCTTTGCGCCCAGGCGGCGCATATACCCGTGCATCTTGGCAGCATGGCTTATGCCATGGCCGAGCTGGTTCAATGTCGCGACTGGTTGCCGGGGGATATGGTGGTGGTGAATGATCCATTCCAGGGGGGAACCCATTTGCCGGATGTGACACTGATTGCGCCGGTATTTGCGGATCAGCAGTGTGCGGCTTTTGTCGCTAATCGTGCTCACCATGCCGACATCGGTGCCGAGAGCCCGGGTTCCATGCCGATCGGTAACCGCCTTGAGCAGGAAGGCCTGATTATTTCACCGACCCTACTGGTTGAAAACGGGGAAATCCAGCAAAGTGTTCTTGACTGGATCAGTGCGGCCACGCACAACAGGACCATCACGCAAGGTGACTTTTCTGCGCAGATCAGCGCCAATCGTAGTGGTGTCAAGCGTATCCAGGAACTGCTTGCAGGTATGGGTATGGATGCCTGGTTGAATAGTCTGAAAATACTCAACGATTACGCCGAGCGTCTGGCCAGAGCCGCTCTGCAGGAATTGCCTGACGGTTGTTGCGAATTTGAAGATCTTATGGATGATGACGGACAGGGCAACAGGGACATCCGTCTGCATGTTTGTGTGACGCTGAATGCCGGCCAGGTCAGCGTGGACTTTTCCGGGACTGATCAGCAGGTGCAGGGGAATATCAATTGTCCACTTGCCGTGACAGCAGCAGCGGTGTTCTATGTATTCCGTTGCCTGATGGACGAGCGTACACCGGCCTGTGCGGGAAGTTTCCGTTTGATTCAACTCATTGCACCGCAGGGGTGCCTGGTCAACGCCAGGCCACCGTCGGCTGTGGCGGCAGGTAACGTGGAGACCAGTAGCCGTATTGTCGACCTGGTACTGGGGGCGCTGGCCCGGGTCATACCGGACCGGATTGCGGCTGCCAGTCAGGGTACGATGAATAACCTGGCCATGGGCAGCCGTGACGAGCAGGGTGGCTGGGACTACTATGAAACCATTGCCGGTGGTATGGGCGCCGGTATGCAGGGTGGTGGTTTGCATGCAGTGCAGACACACATGACCAATACCCTGAATACACCCATCGAAGTGCTGGAGGCCGCTTACCCCTTGCGTATCCGTCGTTATGCCTTGCGCACTGGTTCCGGTGGCAACGGCCGGAGAAAAGGCGGGGATGGCCTGGTACGCGAGTACGAGTTCCTGGCCCGGGCACAGGTTACGTTGCTGACAGAACGCCGTCGTCACAGTCCCTGGGGACTGCTGGGCGGGCGGGCTGGATTGGCTGGCGAGAATCGGCTCAACGGTAAAATCCTGCCTGCCAAAGCCGCGCTTGTGGTCGAAAGCGGCGACCGGCTGGAGATTGCCACGCCGGGTGGCGGCGGCTTTATGGCAGCTCCATAAGCTCTTGTGTGACTTTTGTAAACTGAACGGCTGGCTTACCCACTGAGTGGTGATGCTGTAGGTTTGTGCAGCTGTCATAGGCGCTATACGCAAAGGCTGAGCGATGTGTGGAATCTGCGGAGAATTACGGGTAGACGGCCAGGCGCCTGATTCGGGGACAATCAAGCGGATGCTCTCGCAGCTGGAACGGCGGGGTCCCGACCACGAAGGGCGATACTTTCAGGGCGCCGTGGCGCTCGGGCACCGGCGCCTGTCTGTTATCGATCTGTCATCAGCATCGAATCAGCCATGGATTGATGAGGCGCTGGGGCTTGCTCTGGTATTCAACGGTGCTATTTACAACTACAAGGAGTTACGCGCCGAGCTGATCGGCGAAGGATTCAGCTTTATCAGCGACGGTGACACGGAAGTTGTACTGAAAGCCTATGCAGCCTGGGGTGAGTCTTTTGCCGCCCGCCTGCAGGGCATGTTCGCCATCGCGGTCTGGGATCAGAAACGCCGGCAACTGGTTCTGGTGCGCGACCGTTTCGGTATCAAGCCGTGCTATTACAGTCACGGCACGTACGGGTTCCGTTTTGCTTCCAATACCCAGGCGCTGTTGGCAGCCGGTGACGTCGATACCGGCTTCGACACGGTTGCACTGCATCATCACTTTACCTTGCACGCTGTCGTTCCGGCTCCGCGAACCTTGCTCAGAGGTATCCGTAAATTAGCGCCGGCACACGTCATGGTTGTCGATGCCGAGGGGCATGACCGTGTTTTTCCCTACTGGCAGCTGGATGCATCCGAACCGGAAGCTCCGCTTAGCGAAACCGAGTGGATCGAGGCAACCCGGTCTGCCCTGCTTGAAGCGGTGCGGCGGCGCCGGGTCATTGCCGATGTGCCCGTCGGGGTGTTGTTGTCGGGCGGTTTGGACAGCAGCCTGCTGGTGGCATTACTGGCTGAACACGGTGGCAGCGACTTGCTGACATTTTCCGTTGGTTTTGAAGATCATCCACACGAGCGTGGTCATGAGTTCGAGTTTTCCGACCAGGTCGTCGAACGCTACGCTACCCGGCACCATAAAATTCATGTTCCAAATCATGAAGTGCTGGACCGGCTGCCGGAAGCGATTGATCATATGGCCGAGCCGATGGTCGGTCAGGATGCGGTGGCTTTCTACCTGCTCGCTGAACGTGTTTCGCAGCACGTCAAGGTCGTGCAAAGTGGACAGGGTGCAGACGAGGTGTTCGCCGGTTATTTCTGGTACCCGCAGATGCACCGGGCAGAGGGTTCCGATATCGAGCGTTTCCGATCCCGCTACTTTGATCGGGATCATGACGAATATCTGCGCATGATGGATCCCGCATATGCGGGGCCGGATTACACGTCGGCACTGGTTGCAGAGCGACTCAAGGCAGCCAATAGTGACGCCTATCTGAATCGCGTACTGCACTTTGATGTGACCACGCTGATTGTTGATGATCCGGTAAAGCGCGTGGATAACATGACCATGGCGTGGGGACTGGAGGCGCGCGTGCCGTTTCTTGACCATCAGCTGGTGGAACTCGTCATCAGGATGCCGCCGCAACTTAAAATTCGCAGTAACGGCAAGTATCCACTGAAACAAATCGCCCGTGGCCTGGTTCCCGACGCGGTTATCGATCGGCCAAAGGCTTATTTCCCGGTTCCCGCCTTGAAGTTTGTACGTGGTCAGTTTCTGGAGTTCATGCGCGATCTGCTGAACAGCCGGGCCTGCCGGCAACGCGGGCTTTACAGAGAGGGCTATGTGAAGTCAATTCTGGACGATCCTGAGCATCAGCTTACCCGCCTGCAGGGCAGCAAACTATGGCATCTGGCAGCGCTTGAATTCTGGTTGCAGCGCAACGTGGATAACGTGGCGTGAGCGGCTATTAATACGAGATCAAAATCCGTGGGTGGCGGCGCAAATACCGGTAAATCGTAAAACCCCTCCAAAAAAGACTTTTTGTCGCCCAGTTTGCTCGGTAAACTGCTGTTAACTTGTAACAACTTATTGATTTGAGGGGTAGATAGCAATGGATGTAATGGAACGGATCAAGCAGGCTGTTGACAGCAGTCCGGTTGTCATATTCATGAAGGGCACACCGCAAATGCCGATGTGCGGTTACTCCAGTCGTACTACGCAGGTCTTGCAGGCCTGCGAGGTGGAATTTTCCCATGTCAATGTGCTGGCCGATCCGGAGATTTTCGAGAATCTGCCGCGCTTTGCCAACTGGCCAACGTTTCCGCAGGTTTATGTCAACGGTGAGCTGATTGGTGGTCATGACATTACGCTGGAAATGTTTCAGAAGGGTGAACTGAAACCCATGCTGCAGGAAGCGGTAAAAAAGAGCGCTTAAGCGGCTGTGAGACAGTCGTTCAGGCGCCGTGTACTCAGGTAGCCTGTGACTGCTCTATGTTCAAGCACGATTAACCCGAATGGCACGGATTTAACCTGTAGGAGCGCCGTCCTCCGGCGCGAATCGCGTCCAGGAGGCCGCTCCAGGAAGATTGAAGCAATGTAATCGGCTCAAGTCGAAATGCAGACGCTATGAAGGGTGGCTCGGCGTTTCATTATCCGGTCGTAAACCGGCCCGCATTGACCAGGAAATGCACCCAGATGCTGGCGGCATAGCCCAGAAAAATTGCCCAGCTCCACTTAAGGTGTGAAAAGAAAGTGTAGATCCCACGGGCCTGTCCCATGACCGCGACACCGGCAGCCGATCCAATCGACAGCAGGGAGCCTCCGACACCGGCTGTCAGTGTCACCAGCAGCCACTGCCCCTGATCCATCGTCGGTTGCATGGCCAGTACGGCAAACATCACGGGTATGTTGTCTACGATAGCGGAAAGAAAGCCGACCAGTATGTTGGCCTGGGTCGGGCCCAGATCGCCATACATGAGTTGTGAGCCGACCGCCAGATAACCCAGTGTCCCCAATCCACCAACGCAAAGAATGATGCCGTAAAAGAACATTAAAGTATCCCATTCGGCGCGCTCCAGGGATTTGAAGATATTGAACGGGGTCTGT
>Ga0070727_10005500_pt1 | contig 10336 bp, 9 predicted proteins | sample tdAd472_FD_66722 | JGI IMG/M metagenome (GOLD analysis project Ga0070727, IMG submission 66722) | Marine sediment microbial communities from the Atlantic coast under amendment with organic carbon and nitrate - tdAd47.2 | ecosystem: Environmental > Aquatic > Marine > Coastal > Sediment | place... | reverse complement strand
CGCCATTGCCGCCGGATCCACCCAGCGCCACGAGACCGCCGGCGCCAAGCGCGTTACCGCCGCCGCCGCCAAGCGATTGCGCGAACAGGCCGCGCGAGTTGTTGCCATAGGTTTCGACAGTGCCGGCGTTTTCGCCGTAGACAGCACCGCCGGTGCCGCCGCTCGATCCGCGAGAGCCAAGCGCGACAACGCCGCCGCTGATCCCGCCATTACCGCCACCGCCGCCGACGGATTGTACGAAGAGCGCGTGTGAGGACTCACCATCCGTGACCACGGAGGCGTTGGCGCGGTTATAGAGCCATGCGCGTCCGCCATTGCCGCCAGTGCCACCGCCAGAGCCAAGAGAGACAAGACCGATCGAGGTGCCGCCATTGCCGCCGCCGCCGCCGATGGACTGGGCGAACAAGCCGAATGACCCCTCGCCATTGGTCGAGATTGCCGCGCCGGACTGGTTGTAGACGCGCGCGGCGCCGCCATTGCCGCCGGACGCCCCGTCGGAGGTGAAGGTGACCAGGCCGCCCGCATTGCCGGCATCGCCACCGATACCGCCCATGGAGACGGAGGCCACGCCGTGCGAGGAATTGCCGAAGGTAGAGACGGAGCCATAGTTGTAGGCAATGGCCGTCCCGCCATCGCCGCCATTATTGCCGTCGCCGCCATTCCCGAAAATGCCGTAGCTGGAGCCGCCGCTACCAGCGCCACCACCCAGGGATTGCGCGAAGACGCCGTGCGAGCCGACGCCATAGGTGGTCACGTCGGCATAGTTATAGACCGTGGCGTTGCCGCCATTATTGCCCGCGCCACCGGAGCCACCGGAGGAGAAAAGGTAGCCGCTGCCACCCTTGCCGCCAATGCCGGACCGGCTCTGCACCACGACACCGTGGGAGCCGTCTCCGCTTGTCGACACGGTCACATTGCTGCCGACGGTCAGCGTGACATTGCCACCGGCACCGCCCCGGCCGCCCGAGGCGCCGGACGCGCCAGCGTAACCGTCACCCCCATTACCCCCATTACCACCGATACTGGCAGCAATAACGCCGGGCATGCTGTCAGACGTCGTGGTGATGGTCCGATTGTTGACAGAGGTGGAGAAATTCGGACCCGGATCACCATTGCCGCCGGACCGTGCCGATACGAAGAGTGCGCCATCGCGACCGCCGCCGCCACCATCGCCGCGACGGACATCGTGGAAATAGTTCACATCTCCGGCCCCGGCCGGGATGGTGATTGTGCCGCCCGCTGGTGCGGACGGTGCCGTCGAGATCGGCGTGATGACGCTGATTGTGCGGCCAGACGTTGTCACGATGCTTTCGACCTGGCCGGTGAGTGCATTCGTGTTGACGGAGGAGATTTCAATCGAGAGGGCTGGATTGGTCGGGTCAGTGATGACGGCACCGACCGAGGTTGTGGTGAGAATGAAGAGATTGCCGGTGGTGATTACCCCGTCCGGAAGTACTTCCAGGACGGTCAGGACGACACCGCTGGTCGGGTGAACGATGGGGTCGCCGACATTGTAGGCTTCCGCCGGGGCGGTCACTGCCAGGAGGCTGGAGACGAGCACTGCGGCCGCAAGAGGCTGCAGGCGTTTGAGCATCGTTTCGGAACGCAGGGATGATTTGATGCGGCGCGTGGACAAAGCTTCGCCCGTGCCGGATGCTCCAGCAGCGTTCTTAGACACCTGACTCATGATTTCCCCCCGAAGGCCTGGCACTTTGTGCCTGGCGACTTTCCCTCTGAATCTCTCCAGTGCGCTACCTATGTGCGCACTTTTCCCAAAGCGTAGTTGTTCACGCAGCCAAGCACGGGTCAAGAAAATTCGCTTAAGACGTGAGTAAGTATTCCGATCAAATGACCCTGCGCAGAATGGGATTATTCACTCGCAAAGGAAATTCGGTTTCGGGAACAGGTCTCTAGCTCACACGGCCTGACTGTGCCGCTGTGCGGCGGCCTCGAAGCGGGGGTCCAGCCGGGCGGCCATATTGCGGATATAGGGCCAGCCAGCGGTCCTGACACGAAAGATGTGCGCGTCAATCTCCGCCAGTCCGGCCTCCGCGAACACCGCCATCTGGTTGCGCGTTTCCGGGGCGAGGTCCGCAAGGTCGAGCGCGCCATAGCACATGAAGGCACTGATGCGCGCGGCGACGGCGACATCTTCCACGGTGCGTGTCAGTCCGCGGGCACCGGCTTCACCGGAATCTGCGACGGCCTCGGCGTACCGAGCCGGGTCGGGCTGGTTCTGGAGATAGCCCTGCGGTGCTTCACTGATGGATGAGGCCCCGAGGCCCAGCAGAATGTCGTAATTGTCGTCGGTATAGCCCTGGAAGTTGCGGCAGAGCGCGCCGCTGCGCGCTGCGACCGCCATACTGTCTTCCGGGCGGGCGAAATGATCGAAACCGATGGCGTCATACCCGGCCGCGGAGAGTGTCTGCGCAGCCGCCAGCATCTGTTCGAACCGTTCGCGAGCGCCGGGCAGGCGATCTTCCGGGATGGCTTTCTGGTGCTTCTTGAACCAGGGAACATGCGCGTAGCCGAATACGGCGACGCGGTCGGCCTTGAGATCCGCTACGGCCTGGGCGGTCGTTCGGACGCGGTCGACGGTCTGGGCGGGCAGGCCGTACATGATGTCCAGATTGATCCGGCTGATCCCGGCCTCACGCAGGCAGGCGACCGCCGTTTCAACCGTTTCGCGCGGCTGGATGCGGTGAATCAACTGCTGGACCTCTTCAGAGAGGTCCTGGACCCCAAGGCTGACGCGATTGGTTCCGCCTGCGGCCAGGGCGCGGGCGAGTTCCGGTGTGACGCCGCGCGGGTCGAGCTCGAAGGCGATTTCGGCGTCGTCGGCCAGGTTGAAATGCGCGTGTAGCGCATCCAGCAGTGCCGTGGCCTCGGAGGGCAGCAGCATGTCCGGCGATCCGCCGCCAAAATGAATGTGGTGGACCCGGTGGCCGAAGGGCAGTTCAGCCGACCGGGTCTCGATCTCGGCGTGCAGGGCCGAGAGGTAGCGCTCGATCCGCGCGCGCTTGTTGGGAATGGTCGTATTGCACCCGCAATACCAGCACATGGTCTTGCAGAAGGGGATATGCAGATAGACCGACACGCGCGGTTCCGGCTGTGCCTCCCGCATCCAGTCTGACCAGGTCGTCGAGCCCACGCCGTCATGGAAGCCTGTGGCCGGCGGATAGGAGGTATATCGCGGGACCGCTTCCAGGGCGTATTCGGGGAGAAATGCAGGCAGGACAGACATGATCGAACCGGGTTGGGATGACACCTCCCGTCTCTATCGCGCCTGCCCGGTCTGTTCGATGCGCCGGAAACGCGCAGCAACAATTTGTCGCGGTCAGGCCTCTGGCTTGCGGAAGGTGAACTGGCCGACATCAATGCGCCCGGCGTCGAAACCGGCTTCGCAGTAGGCCAGGTAGAAGCGCCAGATCCGGTCGAAACGGTCGTCGAAACCCTGGTGTTGCAGCTCCGGCCAGGCGGTGACATAGGCTTGGTGCCAGCGGCGCAACGTCTCCGCATAGCTCGGCCCGAACATGTGCCGGTCGACCGTCTCGAAACCGGCTTCTCCCGCGAGCGCTTCAAGGCGCGACACCGGCGGCAGCATGCCGCCCGGGAAGACGTATTTCTGGATGAAGTCGACCGCCTTGCGATAGCCGTCGAAATCCTGTTCGCGGATCGTGATGACCTGCATCGACGCCTTGCCCCCCGGGCGCAGGCGCTCGAGTGCGCGGGCGAAGAAGGTGTCCCAGTGCGCCTCGCCCACGGCCTCGAACATCTCGATGGAAGCGATGGCGTCGAACTCGCCCTCGATATCGCGGTAGTCCTGAAGGCGCAGCTCGACCTGGTCGGACAGGCCCGCCGCGTCCATGCGCGCTTCCGCGAAGGCCAGCTGTTCGCGCGACAGGGTCACGCCGGTGACGCGGCATCCGAAGTCGCGCGCAGCGATCTCCGCAAACCCGCCCCAGCCACACCCGATTTCCAGCACATGCTGGCCCGGCTTGAGCTCGAGCCGTTCGCAGATGCGGCGATATTTCCGGGTCTGGGCGGCTTCCAGGTCTTCGTCCAGGTGTTCGAAGATCGCCGAGGAATAGGTCATGCTCGGGTCAAGCCAGCGCGCGTAGAAGGCATTCCCCAGATCGTAGTGGAAGGCGATGTTCCTGCGGCTGCCGGACTTGGTGTTGTCGTTCCTCCAGTGACGCAGGCGGGCGAGGAAGCGGCTTGGGCTGCGCCGGGCCTGGGCGGTCTCGATACCGTCGAGATGATTGGCGAGCCCGCTCAGCAAGGCCGGCAGAGCCGCGCTGTCCCACTCCTGTTGGATATAGCCTTCGGCGAAACCCAGCGCCCCGGAGTTGAGAACGCGGAACAGCGTGTTCCATCGGTTGATCCGCCAGTCCAGCGCGTCAGCGCCGGGGTCTCCGACGCGGAACCTGTAGCCGCTGGGGAGGCGGATGGAGATTGCGAGACCTTTTGCGGTGTCGAGCGTGGCGCGGAGCCGCGACGCGACGAAGCGGTCAAGCCAGCCCGCGGGCGTCGATACCGGGCGCGTGTTGGAAGACGAAATGTCCATCAGATTCTCCAGGATTGCGTGTCGACCGTGCCGGGCCGGGGTGAGAAAAGCGGAAGCCTCTTGAGACGGAGCTTGAGCGCTTCGGTCAGGATCCCCGCGACAGTCCGGGGCGTGTTGATGAGGAATTCGATCGGTGAGGCGAACAGCGGTCGTCGCTCGGCGCTGTGAACGGCCGACATGACACGCCGTCCGTCGCGTTCGTAGAGAATGCCGAGCCGGTAGCGGCGATCATCGCGCTCCAGCTTGAACCGGTAGTGGCCTTCGACGGGATTGAACGGTGAGACGAAGAAGGTCTTCGGGCAGTCGAAACGAAGCGGCATCGGTGCGTCCGGGTCGACCGCGAAGGCGTAGCTGCCGCGTCCTGCGTGGAAATTATTGACCTCGAAGACCACCGCGCAAAGCTCGCCCGCTCGGTCGTGGACAAAGAAGACGCTGATCGGATTGAAGACGAGCCCCAGGCGACGCGGGGCGGTCATCAGCTGAATCCGTCCGATCGCGCCGGTCACACCTGCCGTTGCGACCTGCTCGGTCACCCAGTCCCTGAGTGCGTCATCGCCGCGGCCATGGTCACGGGGCGACCAGCCCTGTTTGCGGGCCCGGGCACTGTCGGGGCCGTCGATGTCGGTCAGGATGGTGAGCAGGCGATAGCGCAATCCATGCCGTTTCGGGCCGTGCCGGGTATGGCCGACCATGCCGTGAAAGACGGAGGGTTCGAGCGGCTTCATTCCGCCGCCAGCGCCGGTGCCGCGCGATGCGCCGCATGATTTTGATGATCCGGCCAGGGAATGCGGCTGGTGCAGTCTTTCAGCCCCCAGGGCCGTGTGTCAGCGCCAAGGGCCTCGGCCACGGCCAGGCCCGCCTGAAGTCCGTCCTCATGGAAACCTGCGCCCATCCAGGCGCCGCAATACCAGACGCCGCCGCGTCCCTGAAGGGTCGGAATGGCGGCCTGGGCGCGGATCGCGGCGTCGTCGAAAACCGGGTGGGCGTAGGTTTCAGACTTGATGATCTTGGCCGGGTCAGGCGCGATTTCCGGATTGAGTGTGACCAGGACCGGAGTCTCGACCGGCAAGGGCTGGAGGGCATTCATCCAGTAGGTGAGGCTGATCCTGTTCTGGCCGGCCCCATCGCGCGTCTGGATGTAATTCCAGCTCGCCCAGGCCGATTTCCGGCGGGGCATCAGCCGTGTGTCGGTGTGCAGGACCGCCTCATTGTCCTGATAGCGAATGGCGCCGAGCAATGCGGTTTCCTCGTGGTCGGCATCCGTCAACAAGCGGAGCGCCTGGTCGCTGTGGCACGCAAACACCACATGGTCGAAGGTCTCTGCAGGACGGTCGGCGAGGCGGATGCGAACGCCGCTATCCTGTCTTTCGACGCCCTCGACAGGGCAGGCGAGACGGATGTCGCCTTCGATCTGGCGGAGCAGGGCGGCCACATAGCGCTGGCTGCCCCCGCGAATGGTTCGCCAGGCCGGTCGGTCGACCAGTTTGAACAGACCGTGATTGCGGAAAAAGCGGAAGAAGGTCCGGGCCGGAAACGCCTTCATGGTCGCGGCCGGCGACGACCAGATGGCCGCACACATGGGCAGGATGTGGTCGTTGCGGAAGGTCTCGGAATAACCCTCTTCGATGAGATAGGTGTCGAGCGTGCGCGGTTCGGAATCCGCATCGACATGGTTGGCGGCGGAGTAAAGGCGAACCAGGTCGCCCAGCATGGTCCACATCCGCGGTCGAACCAGGTTGCGCTTCTGGGCAAAGAGGCCGTGCAGATGGGAGGAGTACTCGAATGCCCCGTCGTCAATCGACGCGCCGAAGGACATGTCACTCTCCGCCGTCTCGACGCCCAGCATCTCCGTCAGCGCCGTGAAATTCGGATAGTTCAGCGGATTGTAAACGATGAAGCCCGTGTCGACTTCAACCGGCGTGCCGTCGAGCTCGAAGCGCGCGGTATGGGCGTGTCCGCCGGCCCGGCTGTCGGCTTCAAACAGCGTGACGCTGGCCGTGCGGGACAAGCTCCAGGCGGCTGCCAGTCCAGAAATTCCCGATCCGATTACGGCGATGCGGGGCGATTTAACCCGGTCCATTCAAGGCCTCGTCATTGCTTTTTGGCTCTGGGAGGTCTACGCCCGGAAGGGGCTGGTGGATCAGGCAATTTTCCTGTGATCCAGTTTCGCAGGGGCGGCGTATACACGCGCATGGACGTGGCACTGTTCCCTGATATTGCCGCCCCGCGCGGGCAGGCCTTCGAAGCGTTTGGCAAGCAGGTGACGTCGCCAGTGGTATCGGAAGCGAATACGCCAGACTTGCGGGACCGGCTGGTCAAGCTGATCGCTCGCGTCGGTCAGGATAGGGATCGGTCCGCTTTCCGTGATCTCTTCGATCATTTCGCGCCGCGCGTCCGGTCCTTCTTCCTCAAGCGGGGTGTTGCCGGGGCCCATGCGGACGATCTCACGCAGGACGTCATGGTATCGCTCTGGCGTCGCGCCGAAAGCTATGATCCGTCCAAGGCATCGCCAGCGACCTGGATCTACACGATCGCGCGAAACCAGCAGATCGACGACTATCGGAAAGCGTCCCGGGCGGCCCAGCTCGATGAGAAGGACCCGCACTTCCATCTGGACGATACGCCACGTCAGGACGACCTGGTGGAGCGGTCCGAAGGTGCGAATGCCGTGTTGGAGGCCTTGTCAAAGCTTCCGGACGAACAAGGTTACATTTTGAAACTGGCTTTCCAGGAAGCGCTCTCTCATCGCGAGATCGCCGAGCGCCTGGAATTGCCTCTGGGAACTGTGAAATCGAGAATCAGGCTGGCGATGGAGAAAATGCGCGCAGCCATTGGAGACTTGGAATGAGTGAGCGTGGTCAGCCGATCGACGACGCGTGGTACATGGACTACGCAGCCGGTTCCATAGCGAGTCGAGGCGAAGCAGTTTTGCTTGCCTGTCATATGGAATTGAATGATGCCGCGAATGAGCGGGTGAGTGATCTGGAGCGCGTCGGCGCTGCGGTCATGATGGCTTCGCGCGGTAAGCGCCCGGGGTTTGATTTTGACGCCGTCCTTGACCGGATCGATGCGGAAGACGGGCTTGCAGGTCAAACTGCGCCGACAAGGTCGCCGGAGGATTATGTCCCGGTGGCCTTGCAGAATTTCCTGCTTGAAACCGGCAAGGAAATCCATTGGGAATTTCTCGCTCCCGGCATGCGCAAGGCCATGTTGTGGACCGGCGATGAAGGTGAACGACTCTGGCTGCTGAAAGCGGAGCCGGGAATGGCGATCCCGCATCACGGGCATCACGGCTCGGAGCTGACCCTCGTCCTCAAGGGGAGCTTCCACGATGGTGACCGTCAGTTCGTCCCGGGCGATGTCGAGGAAGCTGGGCCGGATACCGAGCACGATATCCGTATCGATGATGCCGGTGAGTGCATTTGTCTCGCGGTAACGCACGGCAAGCTTCGCTACGATAATCCGCTCCTGAAGCTGATGCAGGTCTTTACGGGGCTCTAGCGTCGCTACACGGAAGTCTTCCCCCTTCGCCGAACCGGGTTATGGTTGCGCTATCGCGAGGAGGTAGCGCGTGAAGGCCAGAGCCAATAAGCAGACCGGTGCGACGATCAAGGATGTCGCTGAACGCGCCGGCGTTTCAGCGATGACGGTGTCGCGGGTGCTGAACGAGGCGACACGGGTTCGTCCCGAGACGCGCGAGCGGGTCAAGGCGGCGATTGCCGAGCTCAATTATACGCCAAACATCTCTGCCCGGAGCCTCGCCAAGGCGCGAAGCTTCTTTATTGGCCTGCTCTATTCGAACCCCAATCCCGGCTATGTGAGCGAGCTTTTGATCGGCATGCTCAATCGCTGTCGCCAGGCGGGGTATCACCTCGTTATCGAGAATTGCGGTGCGACCGAAGAGGAATGGGCACGTCGCATCGAGAGCGTGCTGGATGCGTCAAATTTCGACGGCATTATCGCGGCACCTCCGGTCGGGGATTTCGCTGAGGTCCGGGCCGCTGTCGAGGCTGCCGGGCTGCCTTTTGTGAGAATTGCCCCGGAAACGGGCGAAGGCTCAGTTCCCTATGTGGTGACGGACGACTACCAGGCGTCGGTAAACATGACCCGGCACCTCCTTGATCTCGGACATGAAAGGATCGGCTTCATCAAGGGGCCGACGGATCACGGGGCGAGCGGCCAGCGGGAGCGCGGTTTCCGTGACGCGATGAAAGCCGCGAACTGTTCCGTGAACGAGGACTGGGTCGTGCAAGGGCGGTTTACCTATCGCTCCGCCCTGCCGGCGGCGGAAACGCTGCTCGGCTGCGGCTCCCGACCCACTGCGGTCTTTGCATCCAACGATGATATGGCAGCCGGTGTGATCGCGGTCGCGCGCAAATACTCGCTGGAAGTTCCCGATGACCTCAGCGTCGTCGGATTTGATGATACCCACACTGCGACAACCGTCTGGCCCCAGTTGACGACCATCCGACAGCCCATTTCCGAAATGGCGGGGGCCGCTGTCGATCTGTTGTCCGAAGCCTTCAGGGCCGAGGAGGAGCCGGGGCCGGTCTCCATGATCCAGATCCCGTCGGAACTGATTGTCCGGGGCTCTTCGGCGCGGCCCCGGAGCCAGTAAGACGGCCGGTTGAGCCGTCGAATCATCGCTGCGATTCCCAAGTTATATAATATGCGCGCCCATTGGCCCGCTTCGGTTGTGCGTTAACCGTGCGCGCCGCAAACAGTATTTAAAACATACAGTTGCGGGTTTTTGTCACGGTAATTGTTAAGGGCAATCCTGCGGCCCGAAAAAATCATAAAGTTTTGTTTTTAAATATAAAAACGCTCATTCCGGAACGTTTGGTGACCACCTGGTCTCATTAGTAAACGGTTAGGTGATTCGCCCAAATTTTGTGGGGTCTCAAAGCGCGGGCGTGTCTGCCCGTGATCACCGCGTGCCAGAAGTGAGGTCCCGATGTCGAACTGGGAACAGGTTCCCGAACTGGATGAAGCGATCGTCTCGACGCTCGTCGCTGCCGTTGGACAGGACGCGTTCGCCGCGATGAAAGGGCAGTTCATCGAGGACTTGCGGGCGCTGTGCCTGGCCTACCAGGCGGCATACGAAGCGTGCGACGAGGCGGCGGCCAAGTCGACGGCGCATGCACTCAAAGGCGCGGCCTCAAATATCGGTCTGGCACGGCTCGGGGCCCTGGCGGCGCGGCTGGAAGGTGGCGAAACCGTCGACAATGAGTCGCTCAGCGGGGTGTTCGAATCCTCCATCGAGCGGTTGCGAGGGGCTGCCTGATGGCTGAGGCGATCGCCCCCAAGGAAGTATTCGAGCTTGCGCCAAGACTGGACCTGGCTGCAGCCGAAGCGCTTCACACCGAAATTCTGGAGCGTCGCGATGTCGGCGCTTCCCTGCAGTTCAATGCGTCGGATGTCTCGCTTGTGGACACACCGGCGATCCAGGTCCTGCTCGCCGCTGCGAAGGACCAGGAGGCCAGGGAACAAGGGTTTGAACTGGTCGACCCGTCCCCTGCCTTCACCGAGGCCATGTCGCTCCTCGGTCTGGAAGCCCAACTCAATATGTGGAGAGGTCATGATGAGTAAACGCGTTCTGGCTGTCGATGATTCCAAGACCATGCGGGACATGGTCTCCTTCACGCTCAAGCGGGAAGGTTTTGAGGTGGTTGAAGCCGAGGACGGCGTCAATGCGATCGAGGTGTCCAATAACGGCACCTACGACCTGGTCATCTCTGACGTGAACATGCCGCGCATGGACGGCATCAC
>Ga0070727_10005496_pt1 | contig 10337 bp, 7 predicted proteins | sample tdAd472_FD_66722 | JGI IMG/M metagenome (GOLD analysis project Ga0070727, IMG submission 66722) | Marine sediment microbial communities from the Atlantic coast under amendment with organic carbon and nitrate - tdAd47.2 | ecosystem: Environmental > Aquatic > Marine > Coastal > Sediment | place... | reverse complement strand
CGTTCGTTCAATTCAACACCTGCATCTTCTGCGAGCACATTGGTGGTAAAAGGACGACGCCCAACTGATACAATTAGCTTATTAACGCTTAATTCCTGCTCACCCTCAGCATCGGCGTACTGAATCGTAACAGAATCCTTACCCGCTTTGGAGCCGGTAACACGCGCTCCCAAACGAATATCCAACCCCTGTTTCTTACAAATTTTCAGTGCTTCTTTGGCAATCTGTTCGTCGGCCAAAGGTAAAAACTCTTCCAGGGCCTCCAAAATAACCACCTCAGAACCAAGTCGCTTCCATACGCTGCCCAACTCCAGACCGATAACCCCCGCCCCAATCACACCGACTTTGTCCGGCACTTCCTGGAATGCCAGTGCGCCTTCATTATCAACAATAGTATCGCCATTAACCGGCGTTGGTGGTATTGCCACCGGCACCGAGCCCGTGGCAATGATAATATTCTCCGCTTCCAGAATCTCGGCATTACCATCATGGGGTGTAAATTCGACTTTTTTACCCGCTAACAGTTTTCCGGTACCAGCCAGGCTAGTCACCCCGTTGGCTTTAAACAGTCCACTAATACCTGTGGTGAGGGTGCTAATTATTTTTTCCTTACGTTTAATCATAGCGGGCACATCAATAGTGACGTCCGCTGTACTAATCCCATGTACCTGCAAGCCGACTTTGGTCTCATGATATTTAAAGGATGAGTCCAACAACGCCTTCGAGGGTATACAGCCCACATTTAAACAGGTGCCACCCAAAACAGGCTTACCCTTTGCATCTAACCATTTATCGATACAGGCCGTGGACAACCCCAACTGGGCAGCCCGGATCGCGCTGACATAGCCAGCTGGCCCACCACCAATAACGATCACGTCATACTTTTGTGACATTAGAAAACTTCCTCGATTTCTGTTTTAGACTTGTAACAAGATGCGTGCTGGATCTTCCAGCAGCTCCTTAATAGTAACTAGGAACTGCACCGCTTCACGACCGTCTATCATACGGTGATCATAAGACAGCGCCAAATACATCATCGGCAAAATTTTAACTTCACCCTCTACCGCCATCGGGCGTTCTTGAATTTTGTGCATACCAAGTATCGCGGTTTGCGGTGGGTTCAGTATCGGTGTCGATAATAACGAACCGAATACACCACCGTTCGAAATAGTGAAGGTACCACCGGTCATTTCATCGATCCCCAATTTCCCTGCTCGCGCTTTTTCCCCATAGGAAGCAATACTGGCTTCAATATCCGCCAACCCCATGGTTTCAGTATTACGCAACACTGGCACCACTAGGCCTTTTTCGGTAGAGACGGCTACGCCAATATCCTGGTAGCCGTGATAGACCATATCACTTCCATCAATCGAAGCATTGACCGCAGGAAAACGCTTCAAGGCTTCAACCGAGGCTTTGACAAAAAACGACATAAAACCAAGCTTGACGCCATCGTGCGCTTTTTGGAATTCGTCTTTATATTTTGCCCTAAGCGCCATTATCGGTTGCATGTTAACTTCATTATAGGTCGTTAACATCGCTGCTGTTTGCTGCGCCTGCACGAGTCTGGCGGCGATGGTCGCACGTAGGCGTGTCATTGGCACACGCTTTTCAGGTCTTTCGCCCTGAGGCTCTGTAGACACCACCGTTGCGCTTGTTTGGGGTTGCTCTAAATGCGTCAGTACATCTTCTTTGGTGATGCGACCGGCTTTACCCGAAGCAGAGATGCTGGAGGGTTCCAAGCTATTTTCACTGATTAACTTACGTGCCGCGGGACCCGCAACCGCTTCATCTATGCGCGCTTCGCTCTTAGCGGTTTCCGGTGTTGCTGCTGCGGCAGCGCTAGCTTGCGCTTGCGGTGTTTCCGCCTTCGCGGCACCTTCACCCTTGGTAAATTCGGCGATCACCTCATTACTTAATATCGTATCACCCTCTTCTTTAAGAATTTTTGATACATGCCCATCGGCTGGCGCCACCACTTCCATGACAACTTTGTCGGTTTCTATATCAACAATCAGTTCATCTCGATTGACCGCTTCTTCAGGACGCTTGTGCCAAGAAGCTATCGTTCCTTCGGCGATGGATTCGGGAAAAGCGGGAGCTTTAATTTCAATAGTCATTTTTAGTTCGTCCATTCTTTAAATGTTTATTAAGACCTAAGTGCATCGGTAATCACTTTTTGTTGCTGCTGCTGATGCAGCGACATATGGCCAACAGCCGGCGAGGCGGATGCCTCACGGGCGACCTTAGTCAACTCAACATCATTCTTGAGTATATCGATGACATTACGCATGTGGTGATTACAGTTGTACCAAACGCCTTGATTCAATGGTTCTTCTTGCACCCAGGTCAATTCATTTAAGTTCGGATACGCGGCAAGTGCCTCCGCCAAATCATCTTCAGGAAATGGATAAATTTGCTCCACCCGCAGAATCGCCACGTCATCTCGGCCATCTTCCTGGCGTTGATTGAGCAGTTCATAGTAAATTTTACCGCTACAGAGGATAACCCTTTCTACCTTTTCTGGATTAAGTGCATCGACTTCCGGTAAAATCGTTTGAAAAGTACCATCTGCCAGCTCTTCCAAGGAAGAAATAACATGCTTGTGTCGCAATAGACTCTTTGCCGTCATGACGATCAGCGGCTTACGCAGCGGACGTATAATCTGTCGACGCAGCATATGGAATACCTGAGCGGGTGTCGTTGGCAGACAAACCTGAATATTATGTTCGGCTGAGAGCTGTAGAAAACGCTCCAAACGTGCCGAGGAGTGCTCAGGTCCTTGCCCTTCATATCCGTGCGGTAAGAACATGGTCAGCCCGCACAAACGACTCCATTTGTGCTCGCCGCTGGTAATGAACTGGTCAATCACCACCTGCGCATTATTCGCAAAATCTCCGAACTGGGCTTCCCAAATAACCAAGCTCTTCGGTGAAGTTGAAGCATAACCATACTCAAACCCCAGTACCGCCATTTCAGAAAGCAGCGAGTCGTAAATATCAAATACCGGCTGATCTTCAGCGATATTCTGCAACGGCACATAAACCGCACCATCCTTTTGCGAATGCAACACCGCGTGACGGTGTGAGAAGGTGCCCCTGCCCACATCCTGCCCAGTCAGACGAACCGGATGCCCACTATTAATCAAGGTTGCATAAGCCAGCGCCTCGGCACAACCCCAGTCAATCAGGATTTCTCCTTCTATCATTTGCATGCGATCTTTATAAATTTTCGCTACTTGACGCTGCACCTTGATATGCTCTGGCACAGTATTAATCAGCTTCCCTAATGCACGCAGGCGATCTATATCGACGCGCGTATCATGTTTCGCGGTCCATTCTTTATTGAGGTAGGGAGTCCAATCGACAAATTTAGCGAAGTCCGGCTCACTCACCCAGTGCTCTACCAAATGACCACCTGCATCCAACGTATTGCGGTACTGATCCATCAAAGCATCACTTTCCTCCTCAGAGACAACGCCTTCTTTTGCCAATCGCTCGGCGTAAAGTTCTCTGGTGGTCGGGTGTTTTTTGATAACTTTATACATCAGTGGCTGCGTTGCCGAGGGTTCATCCGCCTCATTGTGCCCACGTCGCCGGTAACAGATAAGATCGATAACCACATCTTTCTTAAATTCATTCCGGTAATCCATGGCCAATTGAGTAGCAAACATAACCGCTTCTGGATTATCGCCATTCACATGAATAATGGGCGCCTCGATCATTTTCGCCACATCGGTACAGTATTCTGTTGAGCGTGCATCTTCACGGCGACTGGTGGTAAAGCCAACCTGGTTATTTAAAATAATATGTACGGTGCCACCGGTGTGATAGCCGCGCGTTTGCGACATCTGGAAAACTTCCATGACCACACCTTGGCCAGCAAAAGCAGCATCACCATGAATCACGATCGGGACAACCGCAATTTTATCTAGGTCTTCACGGCGATCCTGGCGCGCCCGCACCGAGCCTTCGACGACCGGAGAAACGACTTCAAGATGGGATGGATTAAACGACAGTGCTAAATGCACCTCCCCACTTGGAGTAATCCAATTGGAGGAAAAGCCTTGGTGATACTTAACATCGCCTGAACCATTTATTTTTGACTTACCTTCAAACTCTTCAAACAGCTCTGCGGGTTTCTTGCCAAGAATGTTGACTAATACATTGAGCCGCCCACGGTGGGCCATGCCAATCACAATTTCCTGCGCACCGTAAGCGGCACTACGATTGATCATTTCCTCAATCATCGGAATCAGGCTTTCACCACCTTCAATGCCAAAGCGCTTGGTACCGGGGTAACGAGCCCCCAAATACTTTTCCAACCCCTCTGCCGCTGTTAGTGAGAAAAGGATATCTTTTTTGACTTCATGGCTGTACTCAGGCTGACCACGAACTGGCTCAATGCGCTGTTGAAACCACCTTTTTACGCGAGTATCAACTGCATGCATATACTCAAAGCCGATGCTGCCGCAGTAGGTTTTTTCGAGATCACGTACGATTTCATGCAAAGGCGCAACGTTGGGGCCAAAAAACAAAGAACCTAAACGAAAGCCGGTATGGTGGTCGTCGCTGGATAAATCATGGAAGGCAAGATTAAGGTCAGGCACCTCTTCCCGGCACATCAACCCCAGGGGATCAAGGTTTGCCCGTTGATGACCACGAAAGCGATAGGCGTGTATCATACTTAATACCCGTACCTGTTTCTTTTCATGCTCTATGCTGACAGAATCGGTAATAGCGCTGCCAGCGGCGCGCGTCTGCTTACCGATCGCGAGAAATTGTTTTTCGATGGTTGCATAAGAAGGTTCAGGCTGAGCCGAACCATTTGTCTTAGGCAGCGCATCAAAATAGTCCCGCCACTCTTGCGAAACAGACTGGGCATTTAACAAATAGGCCTCGTAGAGCTCCTCCACATAAGCCAGATTGCTACCCTGCATATGTGCGGATTGCCACATATGCTTCATACTTGTGTCGTGCACGGATCACCCCTGTCGTAAATATTTATCGTTAGCACATAGACTAGTACATCTATGGCCTCACCACCACTAACGACGATACTATCAATCGCGCACCTATGAGAGATCTTTATTGTTATTTTAATCCAACCGGCTTGTTATTTTTGCAAGGTTTCTAAACAGCCAATTTAAATATTCCGTACTTGTTTGCAAATATTTTTTCCGGAGACCTAGGTTGCCTGATGCAGCAACATTTCGCGGATATGCCCAATCGCTCGCGTCGGGTTTAAGCCCTTGGGACAGACGGCCACGCAATTCATAATGCCTCGACAACGGAACACGCTGAATGGGTCATCCAAATCAGCCAGCCGTTCCTGCGTCGCGGTATCACGGCTATCAGCCAGAAAGCGATAGGCTTGCAGCAAACCGGAAGGCCCAACAAATTTATCCGGATTCCACCAAAAGGAAGGACAGGCAGTTGAGCAGCAGGCACAAAGGATACATTCATATAATCCATCCAGCTTCTCGCGCTCTTCTGGCGACTGCAATCTCTCGATGGCTGGTGCTGGTGTATCGTTAAGCAGGTAGGGCTTAATCTTCTCATACTGTTTGTAAAAGATAGTCATATCCACCACCAAGTCTCTTACCACTGGCAAGCCTGGAAGCGGTCGCAATACCAACTTATTATTCTTAACCGTTTCTGACAACGGTGTAATACAAGCTAAACCGTTTTTGCCATTCATGTTCATGCCGTCAGAACCACACACGCCCTCGCGGCAGGAACGCCGGTAAGCAATGGTTTCATCCTTCGCCTTTAACAATTCCAGCACGTCCAATACCATTAAATCTTTACCGCCGGTATCCAGCTGGACATCTTGCATGTAGGGTGCGGCATCAGTTTCAGGGTTATAGCGATAAATACTAACTGTTAACATAGCAATATGTTCCGATTATAAGTCTGCCTAGACTGGCTATAAAAGTTTTGATCAATAGGTACGTTCTTTCGGCTCAAAAGGTTCTACTGTTTTCGGTGTAAAGTTAACTGCACGCTTGGCAACAGTTTTTTCTCCCGGGAAATACAGCGAGTGACACAACCAATTTTCATCATCTCTCGTTTGGTAGTCATCACGAGCATGCGCGCCACGGCTCTCTTTACGCACTTCAGCAGTAATAGCCGTTGCTTCCGCCACTTCCAATAGGTTTTGCAATTCTAATGCTTCGATCCTTGCGGTATTGAAAGCATTACTCTTGTCACTGAGCTTGACGTTTTCGATACGTGGACGCAGGTCAGCTAGCTTCTGAATACCAGCCTGCATAAACTCACCCTTGCGGAACACGCCAAAATGATTCTGCATAATGGATTGCAGTTCAGTACGCAAACTCGCTGCATTTTCGCCATCGTTGGTATTATTCAGCCTGTCTAAACGGCTTAGTGCTTGCTCGATATCAGACTCGCTGGCATCACGCAGATCAATACCTTCACGCAATGCTTTTTCAATATATAAACCGGCAGCACGACCAAATACCACCAAATCCAGCAGTGAATTGCCGCCTAACCGGTTGGCTCCATGCACCGAAACGCAGGCCACTTCTCCACAGGCGAACAAACCATCGACTACTTTATCATTACCATTACCGTCCGGTGCCAACGCCTGACCGTTTACGTTAGTCGGAATGCCGCCCATCATGTAGTGACAGGTGGGCACCACCGGCACAGGTTCTTTAACCGGGTCAGCATGAGCAAAAGTGCGCGATAGCTCACAAATACCCGGCAACCGGCTTTCCAGTACTTCCTCACCTAAGTGGTCGAGTTTTAGATAGACGTGATCGCCATTGGGCCCACAACCTCGGCCTTCGAGAATTTCCAGCACCATGGATCGTGCCACCACATCGCGGCCAGCCAAGTCTTTTGCATTAGGGGCATAACGTTCCATAAAACGTTCGCCGTCTTTATTAATGAGGTAGCCGCCTTCTCCGCGACAACCTTCCGTCACCAACACCCCTGCGCCATGAATACCGGTCGGATGGAACTGCCACATTTCAATATCCTGCACAGGGAACCCAGCACGCAGCGCCATACCCACGCCGTCACCAGTATTGATATGGGCGTTGGTGGTGGAAGCATAAATACGCCCGGCACCACCGGTAGCCAACACCGTTGCTTTAGATTTGATATAAGCTGTTTCGCCAGTTTCCATGCAGATGGCAATAACACCGATCACCGCCCCGTCCTGATTTTTAACCAAGTCAGTGGCATACCATTCGTTTAAAAATACTGTTTCATTCTTTAAATTACCCTGATAGAGCGCATGCAATAAAGCATGTCCGGTTCTATCCGCCGCCGCGCAGGTGCGGGCCGCTTGACCACCTCGGCCAAAATCTTTGGATTGCCCACCGAAAGGACGCTGATAGATGCGACCCGTTTCCGTACGGGAAAAAGGCAAGCCCATATGCTCTAACTCAAATACAGTCTCCGGACCAACGCTACACATGTACTCAATGGCATCTTGGTCACCGATATAGTCAGAACCTTTCACAGTGTCATACATATGCCAGCGCCAATCATCATTAGGGTCCGCACTGGCTATTGCACAGGTAATCCCACCCTGTGCCGATACGGTATGGGATCGTGTTGGGAATACTTTGGTAATAACCGCTGTCTTATATCCCGATTGCGCCAACTGTAAAGCCGCTCGCATGCCTGCGCCACCGCCGCCGACAATAACGCCGTCATAACTGAGTGTTCTTATATTTGCCATGAATTAATTACCCCACAAAATATCGATACCCCAAACCAAATAGACAAACAGCGTGATGATACAGGCGCATTGCACCAGGAATCTCACAGCCGTTGCGTATTTGCCCAAGGACAGCGGCGTCAAATAGTCTGTTGTTATCGTCCACACACCCACCCAAGCATGTGTAATGAGCGAAAGTAGCGCCAACAGTGAAAAAATGCGCATGCTAGTACATTGGAATAACTCACGCCACTGTTCATATTGAAGCTGTGGATGCTGCGCAAACCAATAAACCAGAAACAAGGTGTAGACGGCTAAAATGACAGCGCTAACTCTCTGAACAACCCAATCGGACAGCCCGCTGCGACCAAAGCTTGTTACATTAGTTACCATATCGCCACTCCTGCTAAAATAATTAAGGCCGCAGAAACCGCGATAGTGATTTTCGCGCCCGTCCGCCCTCCCTCTAAGGTCTCGCCAATTCCAAAATCCATCAGCAAGTGCTTAACACCAGCCACCAGATGATAAATCAAGGCCGACAAAACAGCCCAAACAATAAATTTTACAAACCCGCCGGAGAGCGTTTCCTGTAATGATGAGAAACCTTCTTTGGAGCTTAACGACTGATCCAGGGCACAGATTAACAGTGCTGCAAAAATAAAAAGCAGCAAACCAGAAATTCGGTGAATAATGGAAGCTATCGCAGGAAGGGGTTGTTTAATAGTAAGGAGATCAAGGTTGACCGGTCTATTATCTTTCACGGTTAATTTTGCCTTAGCTGGTTATCGGGAATTGACTACTCAATCGGTTTACGGAAACCACTGCAAACGGGGCATGTATTGTAGTGAAGCACTAGTCAATGCTCAAGCGTATTATCGGGCAATTGGTCATATTAAAATTGTTTCGCCGAATAATTCCGTACAATGAGAGTGGGAAAGCCTTTAAATACTGAACTCCGCTATGTATTCAGGCAACAAATAAGCATTGCTTATGTCAAACATTCACTTGAATTATTAAGGGTTACCTACAACAATAACGTCTTGTTATTCTCAGTATAAAAGACAACAGAAAAATTGCCGCCGATCAATTAAACCCGCTTCTAGGTTTGACAAATCAAACTTGGCCAATTAACTTGTTCACCCGCGAATTGATACCATCTATCTCCGCGTCCGTTTTACTAATCCAAGAAAAACAATGTACGCAGATATGAAAGAGAGAACTCATTTATGACTGACAAGAAGGCCTACCTAACTATTGAGGGGCAAGACCCTATTGAGCTGCCAATTTTATCAGGCACACTCGGCGCCGATGTAATTGATATTAGCAACTTAGGCTCGCATGGCTATTTCACCATTGATCCAGGCTTCACCTCCACCGCCGCCTGCGAGTCTGCCATCACCTATATTGACGGTGCCAAAGGCATCTTGTTACATCGTGGCTACCCAATCGAACAGCTTGCCGAAAAGTCTGACTTTCTAGAGCTCTGCTACCTGCTATTTTACGGTGAATTACCAAACGCCGAAGAAAAGAAAGAGTTCATTACAACCATCGGCACCCATACCATGGCCCATGAACAGCTAAGCTTCTTTTTCAGAGGCTTCCGCCGCGATGCCCACCCAATGTCAATTATGTGTGGTGTCGTTGGTGCACTATCCGCCTTCTATCATGATGCGATGGATATTACCGATGCTCGACACCGCGAAATCACAGCTAACCGCCTCGTTGCGAAAATCCCAACACTGGCTGCGATGTCTTATAAATACTCGATTGGTCAACCTTTCGTTTACCCCCGCAACGATCTCGATTATGCCTCGAATTTCTTACACATGATGTTTGCAACTCCCTGTGAGGAATACAAAGTCAGTCCGATTCTGGCGAAAGCCATGGATCGTATTTTCATGCTACATGCGGATCATGAACAAAACGCCTCTACCTCCACGGTGCGCTTAGCTGGTTCTAGCCAAGCCAATCCCTTCGCCTGTATTGCAGCTGGCATCGCGACTCTTTGGGGCCCGGCACATGGCGGCGCCAATGAGGCTTGCCTACAAATGCTCATGGAAATTGGTGATGAATCTCGTGTCGACGAGTTTGTAGCGCGCGCAAAAGATAAGAATGATCCTTTCCGCTTAATGGGTTTCGGACACCGTGTTTACAAAAACCACGACCCGCGCGCAGTCGTTATGCAGAAAACCTGTGACGAAGTGCTGGCGGAATTAGGTATCGACGATGAACCACTTTTCCGAATTGCCCGTAAACTCGAAAAAGTAGCATTGGAAGACCCTTATTTTATTGAGAAGAAGCTCTACCCGAATGTAGACTTTTATTCAGGCATTATCCTTCGCGCAATCGGCATTCCAACCAGCATGTTTACTGTCATCTTTGCGCTGGCGAGAACAATTGGCTGGATCAGCCACTGGAACGAAATGGTCAGCGAGCCCTATCGTATTGGCCGCCCACGTCAACTATATACAGGGCACCCTCAGCGGGATTACCCTGAGAAATAGCCGTCTGGGTTAGACGTATGTCCCGTCCTAAAATACGTTGACGGTTTTGATTAAGCCGGTTGCCATTCGCAACCGGCTTTTTTATGCACTTCTTCTGGTGTTTTCATGCCAAGGCTCAAGTGCGGCCTCAATCGATTA
>Ga0070727_10005494_pt1 | contig 10339 bp, 9 predicted proteins | sample tdAd472_FD_66722 | JGI IMG/M metagenome (GOLD analysis project Ga0070727, IMG submission 66722) | Marine sediment microbial communities from the Atlantic coast under amendment with organic carbon and nitrate - tdAd47.2 | ecosystem: Environmental > Aquatic > Marine > Coastal > Sediment | place... | reverse complement strand
CACCGGGCGCGTCAAGGAGGGCCTGACACCCAAGCTCGTCGGAATGTTTATTCTGGGCGGACTACAGGGGCTGTTGGGCTGGTATATGGTGAAAAGCGGCCTGGTGGACAACCCGAGGGTCAGCCAGTACCGGTTGACTGCTCACCTGGGCACAGCGGTGTTCATTTACGCCTATATTCTCTGGGTCGCCTGGGGACTGCTGTATCCGGGGAGACACTCCGGTGTCGGGCCCGGTTTAAAGCGATATGCGTCCACCCTCTCGGGGCTTGTCTTCCTGATGATCCTCTCCGGGGGCCTTGTCGCTGGCACCCATGCGGGCCATGCCTACCCGACCTTTCCGCTGATGGGCGACAGCTTCATCCCCGATGGACTCTACGCCACCACCCCGGCCTGGATGGCCATGTTTGAAGACATCACCACCATCCAGTTCAACCATCGGATGTTTGCTTACCTTTTAATCATCCTGATCAGTGTGTTTGTCGTCAAAAGCTACCGAGCCCTCGGCACGCCCTCCGGGGCAAAGACCGGCTTGAAATTGGTCATGGTCATGCTCGCCATCCAGGTTGCACTGGGTATTTCCACCCTGCTGCTGCACGTTCCGGTTCCACTGGCCGCCGCACACCAGGGAGGCGCCGTTCTGCTCTTCACCAGTGTCCTGTTTGTCACGCACCGTTTGCGACACTGAACAGCGGGCATAATGTGCGGAACAACCCGGGATAAAGTACGACCTTGGTCGGCTGACCATGTTGATACCGGCTCGTTTTCAGTATAATTTGCCCACGTTTATCCCATGTTTGGAGCAATGACATGAAGAAATTGATTGGTACAGTGGTGGTCGCGGCCCTGGTGGCGGCAACAGGTCAGGCGATGGCGGGAGATGTCGCCGCAGGCAAACAGAAAGCGGCAGCGTGTGCCGGCTGTCACGGCCCTGCTGGCATTAGCAACAATGAAATGTGGCCCAACCTGGCGGGACAAAAAGAAGGCTATCTGATCAAGCAGATGAAAGCCTTCCGCGATGGCACCCGCAGCGACCCGGTCATGTCCGGCATGGCCAAGCCCCTGTCCGATCAGGATATCGAGGACCTGGCGGCCTATTACGCCAGCCTGTAAACAGGTCCGGCGACACCGGTCGTTACACAGCTACCCACAAAAAAGCCCGGCTACTGCCGGGCTTTTTTGTGGTGAAGGGCTTGTTGTGAGGGACATTATCAACTCACAAACACCCGGGCATTTCGGAAAAGGCGCATCCAGGCACCGTCTTCCTGCCAGTCGTCCGGATACCAGGAGTTGTTGACGGCGCGGAATACCCGCTCGGGATGGGGCATCATGATGGTGGCGCGGCCATCACTGCTGGTCACACCGGTGATGCCATAGACCGAGCCATTGGGGTTTGCCGGATAGGTTTGCGCGATTTCCAGATAGTTGTCCAGATAGCGCAGCGCAACCGCCCCGGAAGCATCAAAGGCGTCGATGTCCACGTCGGAACCGAATTCCACTCGCCCTTCACCGTGGGCTATGGCGATGGGCATATAGGAGCCCGCCATTCCCTCCAACAACACCGAGGGCGATGGCTGCACCTTCACCAGGGAGAAACGCGCCTCAAACTGCTCCGACAGATTGCGCACGAAACGTGGCCAGTGCTCTGCACCGGGTATCAGCGTCTTCAGGTTGGACAGCATCTGACAACCATTGCAGACGCCGAAGGTAAATGTGTCCTGACGCTGGAAAAACTGTTGGAATTGATCTCGCAGCAGGTTGTTGAACAGCACGGTTTTGGCCCAACCCTCGCCGGCACCCAGCACGTCTCCGTAAGAAAAGCCACCACAGGCTGCCAGCCCCTTGAAGTCACGCAAGTGACGACGACCGCTCAGGAGATCACTCATGTGAACGTCCACGGCGTTAAAGCCCGCGCGGTCAAAGGCGGCAGCCATTTCCACATGGCCGTTGACACCCTGCTCCCTCAATACCGCCAGCGCCGGGCGCACGCCCGTATGGATATAGGGGGCGGCGACATCTTCGTTGATATCATAGGTGAGCTCGACACTGAGTCCGGGGTCATCAAAAAACAGCGCGTCAAACGCCTGTTGAGCACAATCCTCATTGTCCCGCAGCGATTGGATCTGGAAACTCGTCTCACTCCAGCGGCGCAGCAACTCCGTGCGGCTGGAGCTGAACAGACAGGCGCCATCCTGGTGGATGGCAATGCCATCGTCCCAGTCCAGGGTCGCCACCTGGGAGACCGGGATACCCTGTTCGGCAAAGCGTTTCCGGAATGCCTCCGCCAGACGCGTCTCCACCTGCACCACCGCGCCCAGCTCTTCGCTGAACAGCAGCGACAGGGCATCCCCCGGCTGTTCGTCGAGACTGATAGTCAGGCCGATATTGCCGGCAAAGGCCATTTCCACCAGGGTGGTGAACAGGCCACCGTCGGAGCGATCGTGGTATGCGAGAATCTCACCGGCTTCGTTAGCCGCCTGCACGGCTTCAAAGAAGCCCTTCAGTTTGGCAGGGCTCACCACGTCGGGGGGCGTATCCCCGAGCTGGTTGTAGACCTGCGCCAGAATCGAGCCTCCCAGGCGGTTGCGATTCTCGCCCAGGTCGATATAAAAGAGTGCCGTCTCGCCGTAGTCAGTGCGCAGCTCCGGGGTCAGGGTGCGGCGCACATCCACCACAGGGGCAAACGCTGAAATGATCAGCGACAGTGGCGCCGTCACCGCCTTGTCATCATCGTCCTGGCGCCAGGTGGTACGCATGGACATGGAGTCCTTACCCACCGGAATGGTCAGACCGAGCTCGGGACAGAGCTCCATGCCCACCGCCTCTACCGTGCGGAACAGTTTTTCGTCCTCCCCGGGGTGGCCGGCCGCACACATCCAGTTGGCGGAGAGCTTGATATCGGAGAGCCGGGCGATGTTGCTGGCGGCGATGTTGGTGATCGCCTCGCCAATCGCCATGCGACCAGAGGCCGGGGCATCCAGCAGCGCCACGGGCGTTCTCTCGCCCATGCTCATGGCTTCACCGGCATAGCTGTCATAACTGACTGTGGTGACCGCGCAGTCTGCCACCGGGACCTGACAGGGCCCGACCATCTGGTCGCGCACCACCATGCCGGTGACGGAGCGGTCACCGATGGTAATCAGGAAGCTTTTGCTGGCTACAGCCGGGTGCGTCAAAACCCGATCCACGGCCTCTTCAAGCTGTACCTGTGACCAATCAAAAGCGGTCATCGCGGACTGTCGCCGCTCAGCAGTGCGATGCATCTTGGGCGGCTTGCCGAATAAAATGGACATGGGTAAATCCACCGGCCGGGCATCGAACCGGGTATCGTTTACCATCAAGTGCTTTTCATCCGTGGACTCCCCCACCACCGCGTAGGGACAGCGTTCCCGTTGACAAATAGCCTCAAAACGCGCCAGGTCAGCCGGCCTCACCGCCATGACGTAGCGCTCCTGGGCTTCGTTGCACCAGATAGCCAGCGGCGACATGCCCGGTTCATCGTTGGGGATATCCCGCAACTCAAATCGGGCGCCACAACCGCCGTCCTTCACCAGTTCCGGGAAAGCGTTGGACAACCCCCCCGCGCCCACATCGTGGATAAAGGCAATGGGGTTGGCGCCACCCAACTGCCAGCACTGATCGATGACCTCCTGGCAACGACGTTCGATTTCCGGGTTCTGTCGCTGCACGGAGGCAAAATCGAGATCTTCGGCACTGCTGCCTGAGTCCATGGAAGAGGCGGCGCCACCGCCGAGACCGATCAGCATGGCGGGGCCACCCAGCACAATCAGTTTGCAACCGGCAGCAAATGGCTCCTGTTCCACATGTTCTGCGCGAATATTGCCGTAGCCGCCGGCGATCATGATAGGTTTGTGATAACCGCGGCGCTCCTCATCGAAATTCTCTTCAAAGCTGCGGAAATAGCCACAAATGTTAGGGCGACCAAATTCATTGTTGAACGCCGCGCCCCCGATGGGGGCCTCAAGCATGATATCCAAAGAGCTGGCAATGCGGTCCGGCTTGCCGTAGGGCTGCTCCCAGGGGCGTTGAAAATCGGGAATATTCAGGTTCGAAACGGAGAACCCGGTCAAACCCACCTTCGGCTTGGAGCCTTTCCCCACGGCCCCCTCGTCGCGAATCTCGCCACCGGCGCCTGTGCCGGCACCCGGAAATGGCGCAATGGCCGTGGGATGGTTGTGTGTTTCCACCTTCATCAACAGGTGTATCGGTTCCTGGCTGTAGCCATAGACCTTACTCTTCGGGTCGGGGAAAAAGCGCCCCGCCGTCGACCCCACCACGACTGACGCGTTGTCTGCGTAAGCCGAAAGCACATTATCGCCACCGCACTCATAGGTATTTTTAATCATGGCGAATAGAGACCGATCCTGATCTTTGCCGTCCACGGTCCAACTGGCGTTAAAAATCTTGTGGCGGCAGTGCTCAGAATTGGCCTGGGCAAACATCATCAATTCCACGTCGGTGGGATCCCGACCGAGCTCGGTGAAACTTTGCAGCAGGTAGTCGATTTCATCATCTGCCAGCGCCAGCCCCAGACTGACATTGGCGGCATTCAAGGCTTCACGCCCTTTTTCTATCACCGCAATGGTGGACAGGGGTGCCGGGGACTGCTGGACAAACAGTGCGGCAGCACTCTCCACCTCGCTGAAGACGGCCTCCACCATGCGATCGTGGAGCCTGGCCTGTAGCGCTTCCCGGGTATCCGTACAGAGGACCCCCTGCAGATAATAGGCAATGCCTCGCTCCAGACGATTGATGGCATCCAAACCGGCATTGTGAGCGATGTCAGTGGCTTTACTCGACCAGGGCGAAATGGTGCCGGGGCGCGGTGTCACCAGGATCAACTGCCCGCGGATCGACTGTCGCTCCAGCCGGGGTCCGTATTGCAGCAGCGCTTCCAGAGTAGTGACCTCATCGCCGTTGAGAGGACGCTTCAGGTCGGCAAAATGCAGGTACTCCGCATAGAGTCCTTCAACCCCCGGATCGATGGCTTGCAGCTCCCGGAGCAATTGTTGTTTTCTGAAATCGGAAAGCGCCGGCGTGCCGGGAAAGATCTGCATATTGAAAACTCTTCTCGGGTCAGTCTGAAAGCGGGGTATTGTAATGGAATTGCACTTTCACCGTCACAGGCTGGTGAGCTATTTCTGACATCGGCGGGTCACTGGCGCGGGAAAGATTCCAACTCACGTGTTAATCTAGCCATGGTCCCAAGCAATATCGAGATAATGAATAAGGGGCTGGTCTGCCCTCGAATGGTGGACCCGGCGAAGGGAGTGTGCCGCTGTCTCTGACACACTGGCTCGGGTAGGTGAATGCTAGGCTTTTATTTTCATCTCAAAAAAACCACCAAACGTATTCTCTACGGCTCCCTGCTTTTCACCTTCACGTTTGCCCTGACCACCAGCCGGGCACCCACCACCCTGGAAGAGATTCAGAACCGCGGCGAATTGCGGGTGGTTACCCTGCCGGGTTCCACCACCTACTTCAAAAACGCCAGGGGTGAAGGAGGCTTTGAGTATTGGCTGAGCAAAGCCTTCGCCGAGCACCTCGGCGTCGAATTGAACGTTTCAACCCGGGATTCCGTGGGCGGCGTGCTGGTCAGTGTCGGCGGTCCCCTCGGCGACTTTGCCGCAGCGGGCCTGACGGCCACACCGGCGCGCAAAAAACACTTTCGTTTTAGCGTTCCCTACAATCACGTCACTCAAAAGGTTATCTACCGCAATGGTGACAACAGGCCCCGCAGCGTGGAAGACCTCATCGATAGCGAGCTACTGGTCATCCCCAAGAGTTCGCACAGCGAGCGCCTGAAAGAACTGAAGCAGCAATATCCCGAGCTCACCTGGCAAGAAATGGAGGGCCTGGAAATGCTCGACCTGATGGCATTGGTGGATGCCGGAAAGACAGATTACGCCGTGGTGGATTCCAATTCCTATCTGGTGGATCGGGGCATATACCCCAGAGCCAGAGCGGCATTTGAACTGTCAGAGCCACAGCCCATTGCCTGGGCCTTCCCCCCCCACGGAGATCGCACACTTATTGAGGCGGCCAACAAATTTATTCAGGCCTATGAAGCGTCCGGCAAGCTGGCAAAGTTAAAAGAAAAGGTATTGCACCACACGGACCTCTTCACCCAGGGAGGCGCCCAGCTTTTCATGTCGAGGGTGCACTCGCGTCTGCCAGACTACCTCGACCTGTTCAAGGAGGTGGCGCGCAAGCACGAAATGGACTGGCAGCTTCTGGCGGCCATCGCTTACCAGGAATCTCACTGGGATGAAAAAGCCACGTCGCCAACCGGTGTCCGCGGACTGATGATGTTGACCCGACCCACGGCCAAAGAAATGGGCGTCAAAAACCGACTGGACCCACAGCAAAGCCTGGACGGTGGCGCCCGCTATTTTCTGGAAACCAAATCCCGTCTGCCCGGCGACATTACCGAACCCGACCGGACCTGGTTTGCCCTGGCGGCCTATAATATCGGGATGGGACACCTTGAAGACGCGCGCGTGCTCACAGAGCGGGCGGGAAAGGATCCCCACCTATGGAAGGATGTGAGGCAATACCTGCCATTACTGCAACAAAAGAAATACTTCAGCACGGTCAAGCACGGCTACGCCCGGGGCCACGAACCCATCGCCTACGTCAGAAATGTCCGTCACTACAAATCGATACTCGGCTGGCACGCCCTGGAGCAACAGCGCCGGCTGGAAAGAGAGCAGATGCCTGACATACCCAATGCCAGTGACTGGCACAATGGCTCCATGCTATCCCTTTAGACTAGGGGATTTACCGCTTGAGCCGCCTTTCACGAAAGAACTGGCTCACCAATTCGCCGCAACGCGCCTTCAGCACACCACCCACCACGTCCATGCTGTGGTTGTAATGACCGCACTGGAGCAATTGCAACTGGCTGACCACCGCGCCGGCGCGGGGCTCCTCGGCCCCATAGACCAGGCGCCCGACCCTGGCATGAATCATCGCGCCGACGCACATGGTGCAGGGCTCTATGGTGACGTAGAGTGTCGTGTCTGGCAGGCGGTAGTTCTGCTGGAGGGCGGAGGCCTCCCGTATGGCGTTGATCTCCGCATGGGCTGTGGGGTCGCAGCAACCGATGGGGCTGTTTCGACCTCTGCCGATACACACACCATCCTTCACTAACAACGCGCCCACCGGGACTTCCCCGGCTTCAGCGGCCGTCTGGGCGAGTTCAAATGCCTGGGCCATCCACTCCAGGTCGACGGCGGTATAACCTTTACCCATTGACACTACGACCGATTACCGCGTGTCATTTGATTTTGTCCATTTCTTCGCCGTGTTGATCGACGGCCTGTTGCATCAATTCGTCGAGGTTTTCCACCTTTTCGACCTCTCGCTGGTAAATCGCTTCCGGGCGACCATCATCACCGGGGGAGCGTTTGCTCTCGATAAACACCATGTAGATAACGCCCAGAACCGCCGCGGCCAACAGCAAAAATCTCATCGGAGTTGCTCCATTATCTCAACGATAGCGCCCACGCTCACGAAGGCTAACCAACACAGTTTAGCCTTTTTTTATGTGGGCGTGTGCAGTCAACTGTTTGGGCGGAATGCCAAGGCATGGACTGTATTGCCAGCGGCGAAGAGAGGGTATTGATACAGGGAAAAAAGAAGAAAGACTCAACGATCAAAAATGCGGCGCTCGCTTGTGTGATGACCCAGGGAGCCCATCAGACCGTTGGTCTAACCCTCAGGTTGCCGGTCAGAGCGTTTCTCCTGCTTGACGATGATTGACCGTGGAGCAGTGATGCTTTCCCTTCACAGGTGTCGCGCCTCATTAAAAAAACGCCTGATCCCCCATAAGCCGACCCCCACTGCAATCAGTCCCGCGGACGTCATCAGTGCTGAAGCCTGGGCAAAACCGATCACGCCACCGGTAATAGCGACACCCAGCAAGGGAACGATCATGGGCACACGAAAACCATTATGACCACTCTCGGGATCCCGTCGCTTGATCATGATAAGCGCCAGGTTGACGGTGAACAACACGATCAGCAACAGGGTACTGGTTGACCCCGCGAGATAGTCCAGAGTGCCGGAAAGAGCCAGAGCGAGTGCAGCCAACAACACAACCATAATCGCCCAATGAGGTGTGCGGCGGTGCTGGTGAACTTCTGCCAGACCGTTGGGAACCAGTCCCTGGACAGCCATCCCATACAACAGTCGAGATGCCATAACGAAGTTGAGCAGACCGGTATTGGCCACGGCAAACAGGGCAATGACAGGAAATAATTGCTGCAAGCTACTCTCACCACTGGCGATGGCAACAACGTCATTCAGCGGTGCAGAAGAGGCCCCCAATGCTGCCGGCTCTACCACCCGGGTGGCTATAATGGCGATCACAATATAAGCCAGACCTGCCACACCCAAAGCGGACAGAATGGCGGTTGGGAAATGTCGCCTGGGTGATTTAACTTCTTCGGCCACATTGACCATATCCTGGAAACCGATAAAAGCAAAAAACGCCAGCGCCGCCCCCTGCATGATTCCGATCCAGTCCGCCTTTTGCATGTCAGAAACGGCGGAGGCCGTACTTGTTGTCCCTGTACCATGATCAGCGAGAAAGTGGATTCCCACCACAATCACGATGATCAGGCCCGACGCCTCAATGGCAGTACAGATGATATTGGCTGTTGAAGACTCGCGAATGCCCCAGAAGTTGATGAAACCGAGCGTTAAAATAAAGGCAGCGGTAGTAAAAGCGGTGGGCAAACCAGGCAGCCAATCATACAGGTAACCGGCAAAAGCAACGGCGATCGCTGACAATGACAAGGTCCCCGCGCAAAAAACCAGCCAACCAACAACCGTAGAAACCAGTGGCCAGCGAAAACCCTGCTGGGTGTAGAAGGCCTCTCCCCCACTGCGTGGAAAGCGGGTGACCAGCTCTGAATAAGTGAGTGCGGTGACCGCTGCGGCCAGAAGCGATATGGCGAAACCGAGCCAGGCATACATGCCCGCCGCTCCGGCCACTTTGCCCATCAGGGCATAAATGCCGGCACCCAGTATATCCCCCAGACCGTAGGAGAGCAGTGCCCAGAAGCCAAGGGATTTTTTCAGCCCTTTGTCGTCCGTATCAGCCATGGTGACAGTGTAGGACCGCACTCTGACCAAGACCAATACCAGATGCTAAAGATTAAACAAGGCATTCGGCCCCTGTCAGGCAAACCGCGGCTACGGTTCAGTCCGAACCCATCGATACCTTAACCAGTGGGCCGAGCCTGCCATCGCGCCTTAATTACCCTGCTCCATACCTGGCGCTTGCTGTGCCCTGCTGTGCCTTGACCCGGGCAAAACGGCAACTCCGATTGCCCGGCCAGGAAAATACGTGTTCAGGCTATTTTTGGGTTACATCGCCTATCAAGCGCCTTGTTAACAACCCTCAGCGATGATTCTTCAACCAGTCTGCCGTACCGCCTTCGTAATCGTAGACGTTGCTGAACCCGGCCTGATCCAGTTTTTGTGCGGCTTCCATCGACGCAGGGCAATCAAAGTTGGCACAGTACACCACCACTTCCCGCTCCTTGCCAGCGGCTACCCGTTCTACTTGATCGACAAACTGCGGATCGCTCTTGGGAATATTGATGGATGTACGTATGTGCTCTTTGTTGAAATCCTCGGGTGACAGGACATTAATCAAGACAAAGTCACTCTCATGATTGGCGTTCATCGCCTCCAAATCCTGGCGGTTAATGGCTTGCATGATAATCAACTCCTCAGTAACACTTGGACGTGGTTACCTGTGTTGGAAAAATTTCCAGAAGCGTTCGTCTATGGGAAAGACGATTTCACGCCATAATGGCTCGCGCTGTTTCAGCACTCAATTTGAGTTCACCGTGCTGGAGGATATCCCCTAAGCTGACGATACCACAGAGGCGTTTTTGGTCAGGACTATTCAACACAATCAAGCGGTAGACCTTCTGGTTCTGCATACTTGTTGCGGCTTCTTCAAGACTGTCACTCTCGAAGCAGTACAGAACCTTATCGGTTTCTACGGAAGATACCGTCGTCTTATCAGGATCTTTACCAGCCGCAATGCCGCGAACTGTGATATCCCTGTCAGTAACCACACCCTGCAACTTGTCTTCCTGTTTGTCGCCAATGGGCAAAAAGCCGACATCAAGATCCCGCATTTTCTGTGCTGCCTGGCCCAGTGTTGTGTTGGCAGAAATATATTCGGCTTTACCCGTCATAGCTTGTCGTACTTGCATGCTACCTCCTGACGAATTTGTCGTAAAAAAATATATGAGCAAACATCAGCATCGCCAAAAAGCGATATGACACACTAAAAATT
>Ga0070727_10005492_pt1 | contig 10342 bp, 14 predicted proteins | sample tdAd472_FD_66722 | JGI IMG/M metagenome (GOLD analysis project Ga0070727, IMG submission 66722) | Marine sediment microbial communities from the Atlantic coast under amendment with organic carbon and nitrate - tdAd47.2 | ecosystem: Environmental > Aquatic > Marine > Coastal > Sediment | place... | reverse complement strand
ACATGCAGCGCTTGTTCCGCGAAGGCGACTTGGCGGGTGCAACGGCCATTAATGATAAATTGCTCGGACTTCACACGGACTTGTTCTGCGAGTCCAATCCTGGTCCGGCTAAATATGCAGCAAACTTGCTTGGCAAGTGTGAAGCGGATTGCCGCTTGCCTTTGGCTCCTATTACCGAGGCGAGTAAAGCCAAAGTGCGGGCTGCCATGAAGCAGGCTGGACTGCTTTAGATAGAAGGTGAGGACGGGTCTTTAATGAAAGGCCGGGTTAAAAAACATGGCTAAGAACCCCAAAGATCCGTCCCGCTTTGTCGCTCAAAACCGCAAAGCGCGACACAACTACTTTATCGACGACACGATAGAAGCCGGGATCATCCTAACGGGGACCGAGGTTAAGTCTCTGCGTGCGGGCAAAGCCAGTATTGGCGAAGCTTATGCTGGCGATAAGGACGGCCATCTATACCTTTTCAATGCCAATATTACCGAATACGAAGGCGGCAACCGGCATAACCATTTGCCGACACGACCACGCAAATTGCTTCTGCATAAGCGTGAAGTGGAACGGTTGCTTGGCGCTGTGAACCGCAAAGGCATGACCATTGTGCCTCTCGACATTCACTTTAATGATCGAGGATACGCCAAAGTGACTTTGGGGATCGCACGCGGCAAGCAAATGCATGATAAGCGCACGACGGCTAAGACCCGTGATTGGCAACGCGATAAAGCGCGGTTAATGCGTGAAAAGGGCTAGTATCCCTGTCTTAGGCGTTTGATGTTTCGATTGATCAGGTGCCTTAAGAAATACTTGTAAGCGACTCTTTTGACTCCAGAAAGATTGCCACCGTTCTGACGATAGAACGCATCTGTGTTCTCAAAAATGCCTAGGTCTTGTGCAATCCCTTCCTTCTGAATGTATGTATCTTCACCTCTCCAGGCCGCCGATGGATTCTGTAAGTTTTCTGTAGCTATGGCGTAACCTTTAAACGGACCGACAACACCCGAAAACCGTTTCTGAATTGCGTCCAGGTAAGGTTGATCGAGAATGATGCCCTCAAGTTTCAGCCATTGTCCGTCGACCAGGGCCTCTACCCAACTATGGATAATCTCGTCTGGCGCAACACGGTATAGAAAGGCTGGGATCGCGCCAGCTTGCAGCTCTTTATGGATAGTAAAGGCATGAAAACGAGATGGAATCCCTGCTTTTCTGAGTAACGCCATCAATAAAGTGGCTTTGGTGTTGCACTGTCCGTAACCGTCTCGCAACACTTGTGAGGCTGGTATCAAGTCGCTCTCGTTATAGCCAAACTTGATGTCATTGCGCACAAACTCATGTATTGCGCCGATACGATCTTTGGTCTCCAGAGCATTCCATTCGTTCCACTGAGGAAGGTTTTGGATACTTGAGTGGGAGAAATCCAGCATTGCTGTTTCTTTGAGGTAGATTGAGTAGTCCATTGTGTCCTCGCATTTGAAAGAGTTGAATTGCGAAGAGTTTAGGCTCCTTACTCGATGATCACTTGAACGTTCCTGCTATTCTTGAACAAAGAAGAGGGGGAAAGGCCAAAGGTTTCTTTAAAGGTACGGCTGAAGTGGGCGGAATCGGAAAAACCTCCCAAGTGCGCCGCAGCCGTTAAGTCTGTTCCTGCCTTAATCGCCGAAATGGAATCGTGTAGCCGCCGCCACAGCAGGTATCTGCGAATGGGTATGCCGATTTGCTCGCTAAACAAATGCTGAAATCTGCTCTCCGATAGAGCGGCAATAGATGCGAGCTCTTCTACTGTAATCGCTTTAATATCAAGTGATTGTATGTGGTCAAGCGCTCTCAATAGGCGCACATCCCTTGGATGACCGTGGTCTACACCTAAGTGCTTTGCTATGTTGTTCGTCGCGTTTTTTGCCTCTTGCAGAGAGGTTGGGCTTTGAATCGAGATGCCTGGGTTTTCTAGGATAGGAGCTTTTGTACACTGTCCCAATGGCCCTTCACCTTCGATGAGGACGATGATGCTCTGAGGATTAGGGCTCTCGAAACAATGAGGTGTGTCCGAAGGCAAAAATGCAAAAGTCGTTTCAATCCAGGGATCACCTTCTAGCTGGAGGCGAAACGGGGCGTCATTTGGCCCAATACAGATTTGAGCCGCATGGTGACGGTGAAGAGCTGTATCAGCAATTGGCCCCCTATAGAGCGCGCCATCTTGCCATAGAAAGAGCTTTGCTGTTGTCATGGTAGCAGTATGCCAGAGGCTGTGAGCCGAGAAAGAGCTAATCCTCACGTAAACTTAGAATTTCGAGCAAGAAACATGGCCCTTTGTGCATTGCCTAACAAAGGCTCAATGATTATGTTTGCGCCAACTTTCATGGGGTGCCCCGAAAGGGGATTAGAAAAGGAGTTTAGGTATGAGCAAGGCGCTGCCGCATTTGGTTTTTGGTGGAGAAGTTACCAACCCAGAAACCAATGATTTTGTCGACATGGAAAACCTTGATATCGTTGGTATTTTTCCCAACTATGAGGCTGCCCTTAACGCATGGCGCGGCGCAAGCCAAGCTCGTGTTGATGAAGCTCACACCAAATATGTGATCGTGCATTTGCACCGTTTGCTTGATCCAGAGCACCCGGAAGTCGAATAGGCTAATTGTCCAGTTTTTTGAAATCGAGTTCGCGTTTGGCCCGTTTGACCTCATTGAGGTCGCGGGCCTTTTGCTCTTTTTTCCGACCGTGTTTAGTACGGTTTTCCTCTGCCTGAGTCTCTTTTTCTGCTCGGGCTTTCTTTTTGCGAGCCTGACGGAGGTTGATCACCTCAGCCATTAGAACCGGGGGCTGGCCTTAAGAATTTGCTCTTTCAATTCTTCATAGGTGTGGGTGACCGGGAACTGAGGAAACTCTTTAATGACGTTGTCTGGTGCCTTGAACAGAATGCCCTGATCGGCTTCGCCGAGCATGTTGGTGTCGTTGTAGGAATCACCAGCAGCAATGACGTGAAATTTCAGGTCGTGGAAGTGTTCAACGGCAGCCTGCTTATGGTTTGGCATCCGAAGTTTGTAATCTGTGACCCGACCAGCTTCGTTAACTTCGAGCTTATGGCAAAACAGGGTGGGCCAGTCTAATTGGCGCATGAGGGGTTCGGCGAACTCGTAGAAAGTATCCGACAGAATGACCACCTGAAAACGTTCATTGAGCCAAGCGATGAAGTCTTTCGCACCGTCCATTGGCCCCATTTCGTCAATTACGGCCTGGATGTCAGGCATTCCTAGATTGTGCTCATCCAAGATTTTAAGGCGCTGGCGCATCAAGACGTCATAATCGGGGATATCGCGGGTAGTCGCCCGAAGTTCTTCAATTCCGGTACGTTCGGCAAAATTAATCCAGATTTCCGGAACCAAAACACCTTCAAGGTCGAGACATACGATTTCCATGACCACTCCTCCCTACATGCAAGTCATTGGCGGTATAGCAAGTTTCACGGCGGAGTAAAGAGCCTTATGCGAGGCGCTTGGAAATTCCTTCAAAAACAGCTTCAAACATCGCTTCGGTGAGCTTGCCTGTATTGGTGTTGTAGCGAGAACAATGATAGCTATCGGTGAAGATCAGTCCGCTATCTAGCTCATGAACTGCATTGTGACCAAATTTATAAGCCGAACGCTTGAGCGAGAGGGCAGAAAGCACCGCATTGTGGGCAAGAGTGCCGAGTGCCAAGAGGACCTTAAGGTTGCTCATACTTTCGATTTCATCGGTTAAGAAAGGCAGGCATGTTCTTGCTTCAGGGCCGGTTGGCTTGTTTTGGGGGGGGACACAGCGAACCGCATTGGTAATCCGGCAATTGGCCAGCTCCAAGCCATCATTAATAGAGCTTTCGTAGGTTCCCTTAGCGAAGTTGAATTTTTGTAAGGTTGGATAGAGGAGGTCGCCCGCATAATCCCCTGTAAAAGGCCTCCCTGTGCGATTAGCTCCTTTAAGACCAGGAGCAAGCCCAACGATTAGTAGTTCAGCATCTAAATTGCCAAATGACGGAACAGGCCCATTGTGCCAATCAGGCCAATTGGATGCATTATCTTGGCGAAACTCCACAAGGCGAGGGCAAAGAGTGCAATCGCTTGCCGGTTCCTTTGGTTTTCTAGGCATTATGAAAGCTTAAGACTGGTTGTGAGTGGTCTGAAGATAGGCCTCGGGGTCATCGGCACCCGTATTGTCTTCTTCTTGGGTGTCTTTCTCCTGCCTTTCAAAGCTTTCGCCATGATCAGGCTGAGCATTCCCGTGAGGCTTCCCCCCACCTCCGCTCGATTTGCGGCCAATTTCAGAGGCAAGGTCTTCAAGCTCAAGAAAATAGTCAGCTTGGCGACGAAGTTCATCGGCAATCATCGGTGGAGAGGACTTAACCGTACTAACGACCGTCACCTTAAGGCCTTTGCGCTGGACGGATTCGACCAAGCGCCGAAAGTCGCCATCGCCAGAGAAAAGCACCATGTGGTCAAGGTGCGGCGCCATTTCCATCGCATCAATGGCAAGCTCAATATCCATGTTGCCTTTGATTTTTCGGCGACCGGCAGCATCGGTAAATTCCTTGGTTGGCTTTGTGACCATGGTATAGCCATTGTAATCTAGCCAATCGACAAGTGGTCGGATGGGTGAGTACTCTTGATCTTCGATCAAAGCCGTATAATAGAATGAGCGGATAAGGTGGCCATGCTCAGAAAAGACTTCCAAAAGCTTCTTGTAATCAATGTCGAAGCCAAGAGCGCGTGCCGCTGCATACAGATTGGACCCGTCGATAAATAGACCGATCCGTTCTTGCGTATAGAACATCATCGTCAAAACCCTTAAATCAAAATTGCTTCAAAAATCTGGCTGTTTAAAAAGAACAACGTTTATAAATACCCTTTAATAGGTAATGCGACTTTGCCTTGCCTGCAAGTATACTGTGTGTGAGGGAGTGCCAAAGGGTGGTTTTGATTGGGCTTGGTGCCAATCTTGGAGATCCTAAAGCGGCCTGTTTGGGCGCGATAGCGGCGCTTGATAAGCACCCCAATATCCAGGTGGTGCAAAAATCAAGATGGTACAAGACAGCTCCTGTTCCCGTGTCAGACCAGCCGTGGTACGTAAATGGAGCCCTGCAGGTTAAAACCAGTCTATCTGCACATGAGTTGCTTAGATTCCTACACCAAATTGAAGCCGATTTTGGGCGTATTCGGCTTGAGAGAAATGAGGCAAGAGTGCTTGATTTAGACCTTCTTGCTTATGGTGATCAGATATCCAATTCGTCAGAATTATTGCTGCCACACCCCAGAATTTCGGAGAGGGCATTTGTCTTAATACCTCTCAATGATGTCGCGCCCAACTGGCGACATCCGGTAAGTGGTCAAACAGTAAAACAAATGCTTCAAGGGCTTCCTGGCGACCCCAAAATTGAGCTTCTTGATGATTGAATTGGCAAATCAATAAGTTAAAGGCTGGCGTTCACTCGATAATGGACTATATTCAGGACAACAAGGGCGTTTTTCTTGGTATAGAAAAATTCCAGGAAAGCCCTTGCGTTTAGTGGCGTTGAGAGTATATTCGGCGCTTCGTTTTTTTGGTACGGAGAGACCTCGAAGATGGCGCGTGTAACCGTCGAAGATTGTGTCGAAAGAATCCCTAACCGCTTTAACCTAGTTATGCGGGCTTCCCAACGGGCGCGGAGTATTTCTGCTGGTGCTCAGTTGACTTTGGATCGCGACAACGACAAAAACCCGGTTGTGGCACTGCGGGAAATCGCAGATGCAACGGTTGATATTGATGAACTTCAGGAAGGCCTGATCCGTAGCTTGCAAAAGCACGTCGAATTCGACGAGCCCGAGCCCGAGGACGAAGCTGAACTGTTGGAAGCTCTTGAGCAGGAAGTTTCTGGGGCATCTCCAGCTGAGGAGATTGCTGAAGATGTCTTGACCGTTCAAGACGAAGCGATGATGCAGGACGTGACGGGTGATCTTGCTCCCGATGTTGACGTCACCATCGAGCCCCAAGAAGATTAGAACAGTTTCGGCCGAAGCCGTTTGAGGCGGCTTCGGTTTCGACCTTGCTTTGGTTTGAGTAACGGAGGAGGTGCGGGTTGATCCGGCAATACGAACTGGTAGAGCTGGTAAAATCCTATGATCCGGGCGCTGACGAGGATCTGATTAACAGAGCCTATGTTTACGCCATGAAAGCCCATGGCTCACAAACGCGAGCATCAGGCGACCCATACTTTTCCCACCCTTTAGAAGTCGCTGGCATTCTGACTGGCTTTAAGCTCGACACGGCTTCAATCGTGACGGCCCTTTTGCACGACACTATCGAAGACACGGATACGACCCGTGAAGACATAGTGGAGCACTTTGGGGAGAACATCTGCAATCTTGTTGAAGGAGTAACCAAGCTAACCCGGATTGAGCTGCAATCTGAATCGGGTGAGGGGAAACAGGCCGAAAATTTCCGCAAGCTCGTCTTGGCGATGTCGGAAGACCTTCGGGTTCTCCTTATCAAGCTAGCCGACCGTCTGCACAACATGCGGACCTTGCACTTCATTAAAAAGCCCGAAAAACGCCGCCGCATTGCCATGGAAACCTTAGATATCTATGCGCCGCTGGCAGAGCGTATTGGTATTCATGAAATCAAGGATGAGTTGGAGAACCTATCGTTTGCCCAGGTTAATCAAGAAGCCTATAAGTCCATTCTGGCGCGCTTAGAATTCCTTCGTGAAGAAGGAGGGAATGTTGTCTCGCGGATTATCAGTGATTTGCGTGACACAATGGCTGAAGCCCGCATGAAAGCGACCATCGCAGGGCGCGAGAAAACACCGTTCTCCATTTGGCGTAAAATGCAGCAGCGCAATGTGGGGTTTGAGCAGCTCTCCGATATCATGGCCTTCCGGGTTATCGTTGATTCCGTTGAGGATTGTTATCGAGCACTTGGCATTATTCACAGTGCCTATCCGACCATCCCTGGTCGTTTCAAGGATTACGTCAGCACACAGAAGCCTAACGGCTACCAGTCTTTACATACGGGCGTTCTTGGGCCTGGAGGGCAGCGTGTTGAGGTTCAGATTAGAACGCGGGACATGCATGAGGTTGCCGAACTCGGGGTGGCCGCGCACTGGCAATACAAACAGCGCGGAGAAAAAACCGAAGGCAGGCAATACCGTTGGCTGCGCGAACTTCTCGATATTTTGGAGCACGCAGCAGGACCAGAAGAGTTTATGGAGCATACCAAGCTTGAGATGTTCCAAGATCAAGTCTTCTGTTTTACACCTAAGGGAGAGCTTATCAGCCTTCCTGCAGGTGCGACTCCAGTTGATTTTGCCTATGCAGTTCACTCCGAAATTGGCGACACCTGCGTCGGTGTTAAGGTCAATGGCAAGATGATGCCGCTCAGGACCGAACTTAAAACCGGTGATCAGGTTGATATCATTACCTCGTCAGCTCAGACTCCTTCGCCGACTTGGGAAAGATTTGTTGTTACAGGCAAGGCGCGCGCTAGAGTGCGCCGTTTTGTACGCATCCAGCAACGTGATGAGTATGCAAGTTTAGGGCGTGCCATTTTGCAACGAGCCTTCAGGACAGAAGGCTATGAGTATACCGATAAGGCGCTCAATGGTGTGCGTAAGGCCTTTGTCGTCGATAGTGCAGAAGACCTCTGTGCGGAAGTAGGGGCTGGTAACCGCACGGCGAAAGAAGTCATTGAGGCGGTTTTCCCCGGTACAAAGAAAGAACCGTCCAGATCGGGCAAGATTCTCTCCTTTGTTCGTCAGACTAGAAAGAAGACGGGCGCGAAGAAGAAATCCGACAAAGGAAATGCCGTACCCATTAACGGCCTTATCCCCGGTATGGCAGTGCATTATGCGAGATGCTGCCATCCGCTGCCAGGAGACAGGATTGTCGGGATTATTTCGACCGGTAAAGGGGTGACAATTCACACCATAGATTGCGATACCCTGGAAGACTTTGGCGATCAACCCGAGCGATGGCTCGACGTTTCATGGGATGTGGAAGCCAATGAAACGGCAGAACATACCGGACGCATTCATATTACAGTTGCCAACGAACCAGGAAGTCTTGGCTCTTTGTCTATGGTAATTGCTAAAAACCACGGAAATATCAATAACTTAAAGATTACGAATCGCTCTCAAGAGTTTTTTGACTTGCTGGTGGATGTGGAAGTGAGCGATGTGAAACACCTGACTAATATCATCGCGGCCCTTCGAACTATGCCTGCGATTAATTCGGTCGAAAGAGCCCGAGGTTAAAGCCGGATAAAACTTCCCCTTTTCCATTGACGACCTTTCAGTTAAATATCAAACAAAGATCGCGCGGGTTTACCGCCGCATTTCAACTTTTTCCATGGATCTTTCATGTTCCGCCGCCGGGTTAAACAGAGCATTTTGGATCGCGTCATCACCTTTTTCTGGCCGAAGGCGGGGTTTCGGCGTTCTTCGACCTATGTGGTTTACCGCGTTGCCAGACTCAAAGGCTCGACCTATTCGCTAGCTGGGGGCTTTGCTTGCGGTTCTGCCGTTTCCTTCACCCCCTTTGTTGGCTTCCACTTCATTCTTGGGGCGCTTTTGGCTCTGACCATGCGGGGCAATGTATTGGCCTCAGCAATCGGGACAGCTGTCGGTAATCCTTGGACTTTCCCGTTCATATGGGTCTGGATTTATAACTGTGGCGTTTGGATGGGAGCGGGGGGGCATCGGGAAGACGGGTCAGAAATTGATTTCTCGGAAACCTTCGAATCCCTCATGGATGCCGTTGTGACCTTAGATGGCAGTCTTTTCATTGACCAAGTTTTGCCACTGTTCTGGCCCATGTTCGTCGGTGGAATCCCGACTGGCATCGTTGTTTGGCTGATATCATATTGGCTTATTAAGCGGCTTATTCTGGGGTTCCAGAAAAGGCGTGTAACAAGCCGCAAAAAACTAAATGCGCAGGCTGCGCATGTTGAGCTAGAAAAGCGTATTCAGCATGAAGGAGAAAGAGGCGATGAATAAATCGCTTCGGCTAGGCGTCAATATCGATCATGTGGCGACCATCCGAAATGCGCGCGGTGGCGCACATCCAGATCCTTTGCGTGCAGCACAAATGGCTGCCGCTGCCGGGGCCGACGGAATTACGGCTCATTTGCGTGAAGATCGTCGCCACATTACCGATGCTGACATCACGGCCCTCAGTCGGTCCATAGACTTGCCGCTCAACCTTGAAATGGCGGCAACTGGCGAGATGGTTGAGATTGCCCTCCGGCACAGCCCTCATGCCGCCTGTATCGTTCCTGAAAAGAGGGAAGAGAGGACGACAGAAGGGGGATTGGATGCGGTTGCTGGATTTGATCATTTAAAGCCTTATGTTTCTCAACTCGGTGAGGCTGGAATCCGTGTATCTCTTTTTATCGAGGCCTCGATTGAACAACTTGATGCAGCAAAAGCTCTTGGGGCTCCAGTCGTTGAGCTCCACACGGGGAGTTATTGTGATATGGCGGGAGAAGGGCGTGCACAGGAATTATCCCGGATTTCTGCTGCTGCTGCTCATGCCCATGAGATTGGTTTAGAATGTCATGCCGGGCATGGGTTGAGCTTTGAGACAGTTATGCCAATCGCTGCCATTTCAACCATTAAAGAGCTCAATATCGGACACTTCCTCGTCGGGGAGGCAATCTTTGTGGGGTTTGAGGCCTCAATTCTTGAAATGCGAAAGTTGATGGATGAGGCCCGCAAGGTATGATTTTGGGCGTGGGAACAGACCTCTCGGATATCCGCCGTATTGAAAAAACACTCGAGCGGTTTGGTAACAAATTTGCTGAGCGCATTTGCACTGATCGGGAGATAGCTAAAGCCCATCGCCGGGCAAACCTTGCGGCAGAATATTCCAAATGCTTTGCTGCCAAAGAGGCCTGCGCCAAGGCGTTAGGGACTGGGTTTCGAATGGGGGTGTTTTGGCGTGATTTGGAACTTGGTAATGAGACGAGTGGTAAGCCAACAATCATTATGCATGGCGGGGCAAGAGAGCGCTTAGAAGCCCTATTACCTGAGGGAATGGAGCCTCAAATCAATATCAGTTTGACGGATGAATACCCTTTGACCCATGCCATCGTTATTCTCTCAGCCGTTCCCAAGAGTGCCTAGAGTCCTTCTTTTCAAGAGGTTGTGCTTGACTTCGCGCCGGGACGCTGGCTTGATCGGGCACGCCTAGGAAGGCATTTTGTTTAATTAATATTGTTTTACAGATAGTTATCCGGAATCTTTAATGAGTCAGAATAAGTCGGGCGGCATCGGCGATTTTATCAAAACCATCTTCTATGCGGGGCTAATTGCCATCGGCGTGAGGACGGTTGCCTATGAGCCATT
>Ga0070727_10005491_pt1 | contig 10342 bp, 5 predicted proteins | sample tdAd472_FD_66722 | JGI IMG/M metagenome (GOLD analysis project Ga0070727, IMG submission 66722) | Marine sediment microbial communities from the Atlantic coast under amendment with organic carbon and nitrate - tdAd47.2 | ecosystem: Environmental > Aquatic > Marine > Coastal > Sediment | place... | reverse complement strand
ACGTGCGGCTGTTCATGATAGTGCGGATCGCCCATTTGCGGCTGAAACCATTCTGGACGAACTGCTTTGTCAGCTCGTCGAGTAGCGGAGCGTTCGACGGCGGATTCGAGTCTCGGAAGTCGTCGACCGGTTCGACAATTCCGCGGCCCATCAGGTGGCCCCAGATGCGATTGACCGAAGCCCTGGCGAAGAACGGATTGTCCGGAGCGGTCAGCCAGTCAGCGAAGACTTCGCGACGATCCTGGTCAGCGGGGACATCCACATCGCCTTTCAACAGCAGATGAACCTTCATCGTCTGGCCCGTACGCGGCTGTTTGATCTCGCCGGACCGAGTGACGTGAATGATCTCTTCGTCGGGAGCAGCGCCTTTCTGGCGACCGATCCGCGTGAACGCGGCCGCGATGCCGTAATAATTGTCCTGGCTCCAGCGTTCGAACGGATGGTTGTGGCACTTCGCGCACTGAATGCGGATGCCCAGAAAGAGCTGCGCCGTCGTTTCCGTTGCGTCGTTGGGATCGCGGCTTGTCCGCCAGTAGTTGGCGGCCGGATTCTCGAACACGCTGCCCGAAGCGGTCAGCAGTTCCTGAGCGAACTGGTCGAGCCCCTTGTCAGTGCGGATGCTGTCGTAAATCCAGCGCTGGAATTTGTAGACGCCGGTCCCGGTCACCTTCTTGGCGTTGGAACGCAGGATGTCGCTCCACTTGAGCGTCCAGAATTCGGCGAAGTCTTCCGAGTCGAGCAGGCGGTCAACGACCTTTGCACGGCGTGTCTCCGGCGAGTCGGCCAGAAATGCCTGCGTTTCTTCGATCCGCGGCAAACGCCCGGTCAGGTCGAGATACGCACGGCGGAGAAACTCTTCATCCGAACACAGGTCGGACGGCAGAATCTGAAGCTGCTTCAGCTTGCTGAAGATCTTCGTGTCGACGAAGTTCGATTCCGGCGGGTTGCTCCATTTGAAGCCGGGAACCTCTTCGAGGAACGTGATGTAGGACGTGTCCATCTTGTCGAGATAGCGGGCGAGCACGGCGGTTTCGCCGCGACCGATCTTCTCGACGAGACCGTCCGGCGTGACGGTCGCCACAGATTCATTGCTCGAACTGAAGACGGTCAGCGATGTCAGGTCGCGCTGGGAACCATCGCTGAAATAGCCGGTCACCTGCAGCTGCTGGACTTCCGCCGGAGCGTTCAACGTTCGCAGGTTCGGACTGACCTGGACGCGAGTCAGTGTCGGTGTTTCAGGCGGATCGAGCTGCAGACCTTCGGCAATCCAGTTCCGCAGAGCGGTGTAGGACGCGTCGCCCTTTGTCAGTCGCCGACCGCCGCCGTGGGCGACCTCCATCAAAGCCTTCTGCAGAATGAGGCTTTCCTCTGGCTTGAGAATGTTCGTCCGGCGTCCGAAGTACTCTGACCGCAGCGTCAGAATATCGAGCGGCGGGTCGAAGCCTCGCAGCGACAATCGGAAGCCGCCTTTGCCGGATGGTGAACCGTGGCAGGCTCCCATGTTGCAGCTCGACTTCGTCAGAGCGGCCAGTAGTTCGTTGCCGAACTGCACCGGCTGCGGCTGCTCGAAGCTGCTGACCGTGACGTCGGCAACCGTCGTCTGGCCACCGATTGTGGCCTTGATCTGAGCGGTCCCGTTGCCGGCGGCCCGGGCCTTCGTTCCGTCAATCGTGACAACTTTCGGGTTCGTCGACTCAAACTTCACGTCATGCGTGACGTCGAACATCCCTTTGGTACCTTCGCCGTTGACGACAAGCTGGTGCTCGGCACGCGGTCCCTTCAGTTCGAATTTCGCGATGTCGAATGCAACCTTCGACGGCTGCTCGGCAGCCGCAGCTGGCAGAAACGCAAACGCAGTCACGCTCAGGCACAGAATGGCATTGAGCATCCACTTCTCGTGGTGACGCATGGTCAATCTCCCGTAAGTTCTGGAGAGGCGGTGTCTGATGAGTGTGTTCTTTCACGGCCGATTTTCCAGGCCAAGCTACTTCTTCGGCGGATCCTGAATCGTCAGTGCGATTCCCGGAACGGTCTGAGTGACCGTCGTTTTGCCCTGTTTGATGGTTGCGGTCAGGACGGCAGTAAAGGTTCCGACCGGTGCTTTGTCGGTTGCCTTGAAGGTGACCACGATTTCGTTCGTGTCCTTGGCGATCGGCTTGACCTCAGCCGTCACGTTGCCCGGCAGGCCGCCCTTGTTGGCTTCCGGAGTGACTGCGAGTGTGATCGCCTCGTTAAATCCTTCGGCTCGTTCAGAGATCAGTTTGACTGTTCCACTCTGGCCTTTGACGACCGTGACGGCTGCGGCTTCGGGACGGACGCGAATCTGTGGCTGCGGGCCGACGCCAACGGCAATCTCGCGGGTGAGATTCTGCGGTGCCCAGGGCAGTGCGTTGTAGTCCGCCTTCATGGCGTCTTCCGTGCTGGCGGTCGCCGCGACATCCTTGTCGCCGATCTTTGCACGCCCGACGACCTGAACCGGGATGACCTGGCTTTGCGGAGTCGCCGTCGTGCTGGTCAGTGTCAGAACGACCGACTTCATTCCCGGCCCGATGACCGTCGGCTGGCTGACGATGCCTTCCGGCAAGCCCTCTGCGGCAACGTCAATCGGCCCGTTGTAACCGCGGCGGGCGACGTTGACCGTCACTGCTGACGTCGAACCTGCCCCGATGTTGATGGTGTTCGCGCTGACCGACAGATCGAAGCCTGCAGCCGCGGGCTCGGTCTCGATCAGGTAACCAAACTGGCCGCCACCGCGACGATGCAGTTCCTCGACGGCAACGAAGTAATCACCGTCTGCCGGGAACGCGTAGTCGAACGAGGCATCGCCGACACCGAAGTCTTCTTTCGCGGCAACCTGACCACCGTCCTTGTTCAGAACCCGCACGAAGGCCGACGTTGGAGCGCCGACGCGGCGAGTGATCGCGCGAAAAGTAAACTTCTGGCCCTTCTTGCCGGCGATCTTGAAGAAGTCGGCGTCGCCGGCTTCGTCAATGCGACCGCTGAGCGTGTTGCCGAGTTCCGCTGCGGTGGCCTGTTCCTTTGAGTTGTTCGGTTCAACTTCCGCCGTCGCTGGTGACTGCGCGACTCGCAGAAGTGCCAGTGCACTGCTGCGGCCATTGATAATTTTCGCACCGACATTGATGGCCTGTTCCTGCTCGGCGGCGGCCAGCGTCACGAGCGCTGGGGCAACGGCAGCAGCATCGGGGCCGACAAACGTAACCGCCGACTGCTCGCCGCGGGCGGCTCCCAGCGGGTACGGCACGGAGACGATTGGAAAGTCGCCGATTCGCAGCCGGTAAAAATGTCCGCCGCCGCCCTGATAGCGAATGTCGCGCAGTTCGAGCGTGTATTTGCCGTCCGCTTCAAACGTGTGCTGCAGTCGAGCGTCGCCTCGCAGTCCCGCCTCGTCGTCGCTCCAGGCAACCTCGCGGCCCTGCGGATTGAACAGCCGGATGAACGGATCGAGTGCCGAGCCGAGACGCCGGGCAACAACTTCGATCGAGACCGACTCGCCGGCCTTCGCATCAAAGCGGAAGAACTGATAATTCAGCGACGCGACCGTTCCGTCGATCGCGACCGGCAGCGTGATGTCCTGAGCGTTTTCTTTGGTTGTGTTCTTCGCAATGCTGGCCAGCGACGGAAGATCGTCGACCAGCAGCAGCTTCAGTCCCGAGACGCCACCCGGTCCGGCGATTCGAATTCCGTGAACTCCGATGGGAGCCTCTGCCGGAACGTCAAACTGCCATGTCGAGGCGGCAGCGTCCTTCCCGTTGTTCTCGACGTCCGCCGCGAGCGACGCAGTCGCCGGGAAGCTCGACCAGACCTGCGATGCTCCGGCCAGGTTGCCGCCTCGCAGAACAACCTTCGTGCTACCGCCGGGGGCGACAGCCTGTGGCTGAGTCGTTGAGATCGAAGGTGGAGCCTGTGCCGTCGCGACGGTCGCAACAGAACTCATCACAGCAAGGGAAAGCACGAAAGCAAGCGAGCGGGTACGGCGACGCATAAAACGAAACTCCGCAAAGCAGGGCGGGATAGTGGCGCTCTGAAGTCGGCGAGAACTCATATCGGTGGGAATCAGCCAGGCAGGTCGATCGAAACAGCCGCGAGCAATCCCGGCTGAGTCGCTGTCCATCAAGCCATGAGCCAGCTTTGATGGGTCCCCATAATAGACCGCCGTTGAAGAAACCGTCAAAGCCGGAGTCCGATTCCGGGACCCGCGACGAACCCGATGCCGCAAAGTTCCAGGCATTCTCGACGGACCTGTTTGTCACGCGGTAGGCTGTGCCGACATCCAGAAAACGCTTCTTCGTTTAACCCGAAGCTGCAGGCGACGGCGTTTTCGGTTCAGGGTGACACGCCATCGCCTGCGGCTTCGGGTTAAACGAGTGGAGCGACACGATTGCCGTGAGGGAAAGTAAGATTGTGGACGAACTCAAGAACCGCGAAATCCTGATCGGCGTGACGGGCGGCGTCGCTGCGTACAAGACGGCGGACCTCGTCAGCAAGCTGGCGCAGGCGGGAGCGAAGGTGACTGTCGCGATGACCGACGCCGCCACACAGTTCATTGGCCCGACGACGTTCGAGGCACTCACGAACCGCCCGGTCTATCGCGGCATGTTCTCACCGGTCGAGCATCCTCAGGGCGAGCACATCGGTCTTGCCCGACGCGCCGAACTGTACGTCGTTGCCCCGGCCACCGCCGACTTCATCGCCAAAGCCGCGCACGGTCTCGCCAGCGACCTCGTCTCCACACTCGCCCTGACCGTCACCTGCCCGACCCTGCTGGCCCCAGCGATGAACACCGAGATGTGGAACAAGCCGCCAACCCAGCGCAACCTCCAGCAGGTCGAGTCCGACGGAATGCACATCATCGCCCCTGGCAGCGGCTGGCTAAGCTGCGGCCAGATCGGCCCCGGCCGCATGGCGGAACCGGCAGAGATTCTTGAAGCCATCCGAGCGAAGCTTTCTCAGTAACAATCGACGCAAACAATCGACGCACTACGTCAATTCTTCCGGTTTCTCCCTGCTGACTCTGGCAGGACGCTCCCGCCAAGTGACACAATCCCCGCCCCTGTGTCCAGTAGCTGGATTCTCAAGAATTCAGTCGCTTTCCACAGTCTGAATTCTGGCGAATCCAGCTACTTCAATGCGGGAGTGCTTCGTGTCTGAAACTCATCCGGAAGTCGCCCGGCTGATTGATAACGTCGAATCGGCTGTGCTTGGCAAGACTGAGGCCGTGCGGCTGTCGCTGATTGCACTGCTCGCTCAGGGACACCTCTTAATTGAGGACGCTCCGGGCGTCGGCAAGACGTCGCTGGCGAAGGCGATCGCCCGCAGCATCGACTGCGGCTTCACGCGGCTGCAGTTCACGCCGGACATGCTTCCCTCAGACATCCTCGGGTCGAGTGTCTTCCTGCCGAACCTCGGGCAATTCGAGTTTCGTCGCGGACCGCTGTTTACGAACGTGCTGCTCGCCGACGAAATCAACCGGACGACACCGCGAACTCAGAGTGCTCTGCTGGAAGCCATGAACGAGCGGCAGGTCTCGATCGAAGGCACGACGCACCCGCTGGTCCCGCCGTTCTTCGTCATCGCGACGCAGAACCCGTTCGAGTTCGAAGGAACATTCCCGCTGCCGGAAAACCAGCTCGACCGCTTCATGCTCTGCATCTCGATTGGCTATCCGGATTTCGACGTCGAAAAGCAGGTCCTCGCCAGCCACCGCGCCGGCGAGCCTGTCGAAACACTCGAACCAGTCCTCGATGCCGGCCAGCTTTCCGAACTGCAGAAGCAGGTGCGCGAGGTCCGCGTCGACGATGCCATCAGCGATTACCTGCTGCGCATCGTCACGGCTACGCGGGAGCACGCCGAACTGACTCTCGGCGTCAGCACGCGCGGCGCACTGACGCTCAGCCGAGCCACCCAGGCGCGAGCGTTTCTCGAAAACCGCGACTACGTCACGCCGGACGACGTGAAGCAGCTCGCGGTCCCCGTCCTCGCCCACCGGGTCGTCTGCCGCGGCCTGGTCCGCGAAGGCCAGCGCGAACGAGCCCGCGGCGTCATCCGCCAGATCCTCGACGACACCCGCGTCCCGATGTAGCAGCAGACCGAGACGCCCTTGCCGGGAATCGTGCGAAGTCGCCCACAGCCTTCAATTTTGGAGAGCCTGACATGCAGCCGATTCACCACCAGGCAACAGGTCCAAACCGTCGCGAGTTTCTGGCAGGTCTGGTCGCCGGAAGCGTTGTCGCCGCCGGGTTCTCAGAATCGGCGGCACCTCTGGCCGCTGCGGAAACGGAAGCACTGAATGCCGCTCGCAAACAGGCGGCCCGGCGTCGGCGGCGAGTCATCTTCAACAACGACGGCGACGACATCTGGACGCAGGGCGCCAACACGGTCGAGAAGTTCCTCGACGTTCGCCACATGCCGTTGCTGAACACGCACGTCGACAGCATCTTCTACTGTACGACGCAGAGCTTTAACCACTTCACTCACGACACACGCGTCGCTGAAATTTTCCGCGCGAAGTCCGGAACGTTTGTCGGCAACAATCTGGATACGTTCCTCGAACAGAAGACCGACGGGCTGCGGATGTCGAGCGCGTTCGCGCGGCAGCACGGTCTGGAATCGTTCTGGACGCTGCGGATGAACGACATCCACGACGCCTGGACGCCAGCCTTTGTGTCTGACTGGAAGCGGCGGGCACCGGGACGAGTGATGTCGACGCTGGAGAAATCCCGGCAGTTCGACGACCGCCGCCGACTGTGGAGTCTCGTCGACTTCGAGCATCCCGACGTGCAGCCACGCATGGTCGCGATCATTGAAGAAGTGCTGCAGAGCTACGATATCGACGGCGTCGAACTCGATTTCATGCGCGCCCCGTTCTACTTCCGAACGGCTTACGAGGGACAACTCGCCACGGAAGTACAGGTCGGCATTCTAACGCTGCTCGTTCGCGCGATCCGGTCGCTCGTCCTGCGGGAAAGTGAGAGACAGCGCAAGCCGCTGCTGCTGAGCGTGCGAGTCCCGTCAACGGTCGAACTGTGCCGCCGCATCGGAATCGACATCGCCGCCTGGCTTCAAGAGGGCCTTATCGACGTGCTGGCTCTCGGCGGTGGCTACATCACGTTCGACCTGCCAGCGAAGCAGTTGATCGAATTCGGGCATCGGCACGACGTGCCCGTCTATCCATGCCTGAGCCAGTCCGGTCTGATGTACCGGCCACCTCGCGGTGAATCGACAAAGCAGCCGCCGGAAGCCTGGTTCGGAGCCGCCAGCCGTTTGTGGGCCGACGGAGCAGACGGCATCTACTCGTTCAATCTCTTTCCCGGACCGGGCACGGACGCCGATCGCAAATACGCGCACGACGTTCTCACAAGGATCGGCTCGCACGAAGAGCTGCTGGCCTCGTCGATTCAGTACGCGATGTCCGACGCTGGCTGGTGGATGCCGCGGCACTACTGGGCCAAAGACGCGGCCGAGTATTCCAGGGCGCTGCCACTGGCTTTGAAACCCGGCGAGTTCACTCAGACTTACATGATCGTGCCGGAAGACCTGCGCGGGGTCGACATCACGGTGACGGCGGAAGTCCGCGTCGACTTCACTGGCCTGTCGGACAACGCTGCGCCGACGATCCTGTTCGGCTCGGCCAACTTCGGCCCTCAGTCCGGCGGCAAAGACATTGCGGGCGTCCGACGCTTTACCTGCCGGGTTCCGCTGCAGGCCATCTCACAGGGACGCAATCGAGTCATGGTCAAGGTCGACGATCCGGATACGACGCTGGCCGGCGTCGAACTCTGGATTCGCCGCGGCTGAAGCCGTCACAGCTTGAAGCACTTGATGTTGCCGTTGCGGTCCTTGCAGAACAGCCGTCCGTCGCTGAGCACGATGTGCGGCCAGACGTCGCTCTGAAAGGTGCCGCGTCGTCGCGCGAGTTCCGTGTACTTCTTCGGCGATCGCACCGCCGTCTCCGCAAGAACCAGCTCGCCCCGGTCGGCCCACACGATCAGGCGGTCGTCGCTGGTCACCAGACACGAAGCAGTGTCTCCAAAGATGCCGCCGCGCCACAGCGGCCGACCGGTCTCAAAGTCGAGGCAGTACACGCCGCGCCAGCACCAGTAGATGTGCCCTTTGTGAATCAACGGCGAGCAGACTCCGGAGGCGTACGACTCCTTCCAGGCAAGCTTCGCGCCGTCACGCGAGACATCGACCCGGCAGATCGAGTACTGGTTGTACTCGGACGTGATGACGACCGAACTGCCCGAGACTGTCGGCGTCGCAATGCTGTTCGCAAAGTCCGTCACCCAGGGAAACTCAGCCAGCGTCTCGCCGACGTGTCCGTCATCGAGCCGCGTCACCAGCAGATTCCTGATCGTCAACGCGACCACGCACGGAATGCCGTCGACGGTCATCGGGACAAGTCCGCCGGTGTGTCCGGCAGGGTCTTTCGATTCCGAACTCCAGACACGCTCACCACTGCGTTTGTCGAAGCCGATCAACGCGCCTTCGTCGTCGCCGACTTCCGCGATCAGCCAGTTACCGTGAATCAGCGGAGACGCGGTGTAGCCGTAATCCCGTAACCGGCGACTTCCGACCAGCGGCCTCTGCGGAACGTCAAACGCGTCATAGAAGTTGACGTGCCAGACGCGCTGGCCGTTCTGCTTCGTGTCCCAGCAGTTCAGATCGCCGTCGGTACTCAGCGTATAAAGCAGCCTCGTTTCGCTGTCATAAGCCGGACTGGCCGACGGCCCGGAATATAGCCCCTTGTCGCCCTCGCTGCGACGCCCGTACTGCGGGCACGGATAAGACTGCTCCCACAACCGCTTCCCCGACGCAGCATCCAGACACACCACCGTGTCGACCCCGTCCGCCCAGCCCAGCGTAAACAGCTTCCCGTCAGCAACCACCGGAGCACTCGCCCCCTCACCAACCTTCCCTTCCCACGACGCCTCCTTCGGCGGCCAGGCCTGCTGATCCCACCGGGAACGTTCAGCCGACACATCGTTGTGCCCCGCACCCCGCCAGAACGGCCAGTCCTCGGCGACCGATGGCGGCGACAAGCTCAGTCCGACGGAAACAGCGAGACACGTTCGTAGAACAATTCCTTGCCGGATCGAGTCCAGGATTGCGAATGCGGTCATCGATCAGTTTCCTCGCGGGTGGAAGCCGGTTTCAGTCCGCCAGCAAGGTAACCAGCCAGGTCCCGCGTGCAACCTGTTTCCGCTTTACGAGGCCGTCGCTCCGCTCTGACACGCGAGCTGATCACATTTGTTGCCGTTCGCCAGGGATGGTAGCTTTCTGCGGTTCTGTTCCGTTCACGCTTTGGGACTGCTCACGGGCTGCAGACATCAATGACTTCACACCTTGCTCCTCACGCTGACTCTCCAGAGAAGTCGCTGTTCTTCAGGCGGCTCGAGGCTCTGGCCCACTCTCCGGGCGAGACCGCGAAAGAAGAAACTTCGCTCAGCAATCTGTGCAACGCGACGCTGCGGCTGCTGGAGAGTGCTGAAGCCATCAGCGGCCAGATTGCTCGGCATCTCCCGCAGTTTACGCTGCACGACCACGTCCACTTGTGGAACGTGCTGAGCTTCATGGAGGAGCTGGCAGGTGGGGAAGAAGTAATCAACCAACTGAGCGCCGGCGATTGCGCGATGGCGATCTGGGCGGCGTTCATCCATGACCTGGGAATGGTTCTGGAAGCCGGCGAGCTGGCCGCTCTGGATGCCGCCGACGATTACGATTCCAGCGTGACTGAAGACGCAGAACCGCCTGACGAAAAAGCCGAAGCCTGGCGGGCTTATCGAGACGGCCACGAGCACTGGGCGACCATCCGTAAGGCTCCGAATGACGACAAGAACCGGATGCGGCTGGGAATTATCCGAGCGGCGTTTATCCGCGACTCGCACGCCAGCGACGACGCGCACTCCGGCCAGTGCCGTATTGCGGACTGGCTGGGCCTGCTGAAAGTCAAAGACAACGTGCTGGCGGAAGCACTCAAGACGTTCTCGGTCGAAGAGAAGATCGTCCGCGTCGCCGTCAGCCACAATCAGGACATCAACTGGCTGCCGCGTCAGCTTGAGGACCTGCCGGACTGCGATCCACACGCGGATAACTGCGGAGCGACGCTGGGCACGATTCACTGGACGTGGATTGGCTGGCTGCTGCGGCTGGCGGACGTGTTTGACTGCGACAAGTCCCGCACGCCGCGCGTTCTGTTCGACCATGCCGGGATCACGGACGCGCGCAGCCAGGCCGAGTGGCAGAAGCACCTGGCCATCGGAGAGCCGCCTCAGTGGGAAGCCGAGTCCGACAAGCACACGCTGCCGTTCACCTGCCAGAAGTC
>Ga0070727_10005488_pt1 | contig 10345 bp, 7 predicted proteins | sample tdAd472_FD_66722 | JGI IMG/M metagenome (GOLD analysis project Ga0070727, IMG submission 66722) | Marine sediment microbial communities from the Atlantic coast under amendment with organic carbon and nitrate - tdAd47.2 | ecosystem: Environmental > Aquatic > Marine > Coastal > Sediment | place... | reverse complement strand
CATAACGCGGGGTGTTGATATCTGCCGCATTAAAAGACTCAATCAAATCTTCTTGGTCAAAGGATAGACCAACTAGGTTTTCAAGCAATTGGCGTAAGGCAGCCATATCTTCCTGCATTTGCTCCATTTCGCCCTGCTGCATCTGCATGGCCATATCCATAGCCATTTGTCGCATTTTCTCAGAAGCGCCTTTTTGCGACTCAGAAGCTTTGCTGTTTTGCTGTTCCTGGAGTTCCTGCTGGCTATTCTCCATTTGCTCTTGGATATCTTCCATTTGCTCCTCAAATTCGCCTAGTTCCTTCTTATTTTCAAGCTCTTCATTCTTTTCCTCCATCTTATCCATCTTCTCTTGTATCTCCTCAAACTCTTTGTTGAGCTCTTCTTGTTTTTTCTCTAATTCTTCTTGCTTTTCCTGTTGCTCTTCTTCTGAGGCTTCTTCTTTATTTTCTTCTGCTTCCTTTGTTTCTTCACTCAGTTTTTCTTGCTCCTCCGCTAGCTCTTCGAGTTTATCAATCGTTTCTTGCATCTCTTGCTCCATCTCCATCTGCTTGTAAAGTTCAAGCAAACGATCCAGTTCTTTCTCCATTTCCTCATCAGAGTATTCCATGTCCTCCATCATCTCTAGCGCTTCATCCTTTTCGAGTTGTTCCATCAACTCTTCGATTTGCTCCATCAATTCCTTCATCTCTTCGTCCATGATTTGCTCAAACAACTCTTCCAGTTGCTCTTGCTTTTCCATGATACGCTCATCCGTTTCGGTATACTCTTCTTGGTTTTCAAGATTTTTTTGGAACTTTTCTTTGGCTTCTTCTATCTCTTTTTCCAAGTTTTTCTGGCGCTCCATTAGCTTCTCCAACTCCTTCTTACTTTGCCAGTCCAGGTCTTTTTCTTGGAGTAGCTTTTCTCTCATCTTCTTCATATCCTCCTGAATCTTCTTGGATTCCTCCAAGGCTTTTTTCAGGTCTTGCTTGATCGCTTCATCATTGGCCTCGGCCATCGCTTCGTATTCATCTACGGTTGGCATGGAGAAAACCATCAGGTTGGTACGAGCCGGCTTATTACCATTTACACCATCGTTATCGTATACTTCAAAAAAGTAACTCACCTCATCACCCGGCTCCAAGGCCAATTCATTCAAATCAAAGGTATAGTCATAGCGCGTTTCTTTATTCGCTGGCTTGCCCATTGGGAAGCTTTGAACCGTACCTTCCTCTCCATTTTCTTTATTGATTCTATAGTTGAAAGACAAACTCACCAAGCCATAATCGTCTGCTGCTTCGCCTACAAAGAAAATGAGTTTATTATCTGTACTATCTTGGAATTTCTCTGCGCTAATGGTCGGATACAAATCCGGGATGACCGTAATAGCATAAGCTATAGAGTCGGCATTAGGTAACATCTTGTTTGACACATACAACTTGTAGGATTCGCTCTTCATTGCTCGCTTCTTAAAAGTGAACAAGTCATCCGAAAAACGTTTGGTCTTAGTCAAGCCTTCCGCTGTCGAAAAAGAAAGATCAATGTCATCCGTGTTTTCTGCATTAAACACCCAATCGATATTGGTACCTACTGGCAATACGACATCACCAATACTATTTAAACTTTCATCCTTTCGTTGTGTATAGGCTGGATAGTCCAACTTGACCTCAAAGCCCAGAATATTTGGCTTTTTCAATACTGCTAACTCAAATTTGTCAGATTCTAGGCCACTGGCGTATAATTGAAACTTGGTGTCTTTTTGAACATTATTAAAACGGTAGGAAAACTGATCGTTACTTTCTTTGACCAAGCGATGCTGAATACCATCTACATTGATGAAAACGTCATTGGGTAACTGTTCTCCATCTATTTTTACGGATAGCGGGAAATCTTCATATTGCACAACCGACAAATCCTCCTCCTGCACAATGAAATGAAAAGGAGCTGGTCTTTCAAACTTTTCACCGTTCCGAATCAAGCGTCGCGTACTATCCTTGATCATGCTAGGCGCTGCAAAAAGTAAAATCAACAAGATCATTAAGGGAGGCAAAGCATAACGAAGATATTTTCTGTTATGAGAAAGATTGATGGCCGCTTTGAACGGCACGGGCTTGATCTCTTCCGACTTTTGATTGATACTAGCCAGGATAAGCGCTTGCTGATCTATTTGATCTGCTTGCTGTTTTAACTGCAAAACATTAAGCAACTTATCCTGTACATTAGAAAAGTGATTGCCGACAATTTCTGCCGCTCTTTCATGAGAAATCACTTTACCTAACCGGAAATAGTGCAATAATGGGCTCAAAACCCAAAAAGCTAAAGCGACCGTACTAATACCGATAAAGGAAAAGAACAGTACTTTACGCATACCGGTGTCGAAGAAGAAGGTATGTTCCAGAAAGGCAGCTACCAGAAAGAGGAAAAGAATCAGACCAATACTATACAATCCTCCCCTGATAAGTTGGTTGATATAGTATTTACGAATAAATTGATCCAGTTTTTCAATGAGTAGCTGATAGTTATTCTGTTGCGCCATTTTGTCGGGCTTTTATTTTTTAAACCATTTGGTATTAACCACAGTAAGGCTATTGCCTTCTCTTAAAAACAATACTTTAAGCTAATGGTTGCTCATTAGTGAAGTATATCTAGATTGTTTTCGTATTAAATATACGGAAAATGGAGTATGGGGATTCCAAAAAAAAGTTTGTGTGGCACAGGAACCCGAAAAATAACCAACTTTAGACGCAAAGTCAAATAAAGCTGGTATAAAAACAATACTAATATGACATTTGGACAACAAGTAGTCAAATTCACGGAGGGATTACGTCCCAATTGGTCCATCCCTTCACATGCCCAACTCATTTTCCCCTATGATAATGAGCTGACTATGGCCACGCTACGTCGTTTTTACACCCAATACTATAACGACAACCAAGCCCGGATTTTCATATTTGGCATCAATCCAGGACGATTTGGAGCAGGTATCACTGGGGTTCCTTTTACCGATCCTATTCGGCTAGAATCGCCTTGTGATATTCCCAATGATTTTAGAAAGAAATCGGAACTCTCTTCTATTTTCGTGTATGAATATATTGAAGCTTATGGCGGTCCAGTTGATTTTTATCAGCAATATTATATCACCTCTGTTTGTCCGCTGGGTTTCATCAAAGACGGGAAAAATTACAATTACTATGACGATAAAAAACTAGAAAAGGCGGTGGAGCCTCACATCATAGATAATATTAATACGCAGAAAAAGTTTGGTTCTCCTCCTCAAGTAGCCATCTGCATGGGGCAAGGCGCCAACTACAAATACTTTAAGAAGCTCAATGAGCAACATCAGTTTTTTGATCACATTTTACCCGTTCCTCACCCTCGCTGGGTGATGCAATATCGCCGGAAGCGGATGGAGGAGTTTGTACACTTGTATTTGGATACTTTTGCGGAGGCGGAGCGATTGGCCTTGTGAAAGTGCGGAATTTATTCTTTGTCCATCTTTTATGTCAAAATCATTAAGGGTATCCCCCATTTACATTATCTTTAAGACAATTTGTTCTAACTCATATAATATGGGTCAAACGCGCACTTATCATTAGTAAATTTGGAAAGAATGAAAAGCATATTACTCCAAGCTATCGCTACCTACCTTCTCATCATTGTATTTTCGACCTTTAGCCATTCTTCTTGGTCTCAAAACAAGTTTCTCCCGGGTAAGCTTAGTCTAATAAATGGACAAGACTTAGAAGGAAAGATCAAATACTTAAATTGGGAAAATAGTCCGCGAAAAATTAGTATTCAGGTAGGAGACAAGATCGAGACTTTTACAACGAATGAGGTCAAAAATTTTGAAGTGCAACGGAGAGATGGTGAAGTAGAGCTATATGAACAAATTATCTTTGATAAAGACATCTCACCATTCCGACTTAATGAGTTGTCTACTTCACGCGAGCCTGTATTAAGTCGAGATACGGTTTTGCTAAAGGTGTTACTTTATGGTCCTATTAATCTTTACCATTTTAAAGAGCCAGATAGTAAGGTTCAATTTATTGTGAAAAAAGGAACCGAAGTTATTGCACTACTCAACCATCAATTTTTACAGGAGTACAACTCCACTAAAATTATTTCCTCTACAAGGTATAAAACACAATTGGGTAACTTAATCAGTGATTGTGAAAAATTAGATCCTCGCGATTTAATTCAGTTAAAGTACAAACAAAAGGAGCTCGTTCATTTGTTGAAGATATATCGTGATTGCTTTATTTCATCTTCAAAAAATGAATTTTCATATCAGGAAGAAAAAAACAAAGTCAATTTCTATGTTCAAGCGGGTATAGATTATCATCACCTCAGAATGGAGACCTTTGGAACATTTTTTAATCCTGGGGCTAGGGAGTACAACTCCTCGATTCAGCCTAGGTTCGGCATCGGGATAAACATGGTAGCCCCCAGAACGAGTAGTCAATTAATTTTGGCTGCTGAGTTGGCTTATCAAGTCTTTAATTTCACAGGGGACAATATCATTAGGCACCAAATAGTAGAAAACATAGATCAAATTGAAACTACTTTCAAAGGATATTACCTGTCATTAAATTTAAAAGTGAACTATAAGTTAAGTGTGAAGGATAAGAGTTTCTATGTGTTTGCAGGGCCTATGCTGCTGCTGCCGCGCCTACAGACCAATCAATCTTATATTCAGGAAGTTCGCAATGGAATGATCACTGATAGCTATAACATTCCTGGTATTTCTCAAACTCGGGTTACAAGCCTACGCTTGATGGGAGGTATTGGCCAACCTATTGGTCGACTCAGGCTTGAAGTTTATGCTTCTATTGGAGATGGTTTTTCTAGCGAAACCAATTTTGCAGCAAGGGAATATAGTTTTTCATTCAATGTCGCCTATGATTTTTAGTTAGAGGAAATTTGTCAATGGCCACACTTTCATCCTATTACTTTTGACGACTAAATATACGAGTAGCCACACTAAGTAATATCAAAACACTAAGTCCCCCATTAAACCAAAAGCCTAGATTACCTAAGTCACTCATGCCCGAAAACACTTTCTCCAAAGCTTTCCACACATTATGAAGGCCCAAAAAGCAGGTAATTCCAACAATCAATAAGGTGATAATATTCAAGCCTAAACCATTGGCAAATTGAGCGCTAAGCAATTGTTTGTCATTGGCGGTAAGCAATAGGAAAATAGCAATAATGGGCAGTAAAGCCCCATTGATAGCCTGGGCCATGATAATAGCGGGGATCGGTTTCACTTCCAATAAACCAAACAGCAAACCTACTCCTAATACACTTAGCCAAACTAGGCGAAAGTTGCGAGAGGTGGGGCTCCAGTCAAACAAGCTCTGCGCGGTAACTGCCGCTGCCAATGGGCTGGTAATTGAAGAACTCACCCCTGCTGCAAAAAGCCCGATTCCTAAAATAACGGATCCTTGTGGGCCCATTTTTTCGGTCATGGCGACCGCTATCGCAGGAAAGCTAAAAGTCCCTTGGACTTGCGTGCCGACGACCATAATAGCAATCGAAATAAGCCCTCCAATGATTACCGCCAAGGCCAGTCCCCAGCGCATATCAGTCATCGTTTGGCCTTTGCTAATGCCCGAACCCAGAAATAGGTTGTAAGGAACAATGGTCGTACCAATGAGCCCAATAATCAGCAATGCATTGGCATTGGTCACTTCCGGAACAATAGCTTTATCCCAAGCGCCTGCTGGTAAGTCTGATCGGAATGCTGCGAAAATAAAAGCCATTCCCATCAAGGCAACCACCAAACCCAGTAAATTAGCGATTCGCTTATAGTTTCCCGACCATAAAAAGGCCGTGCAAATCACCGCCAGGATAATGGTCATAACGGATTGTGGCCAGTTGGCAAACAAGGCAATGCCACCTAAAGCCCCCAGCATATTCCCTGCCTGATAGGCTGCACAACCGAAGGCTACCGCTAAAAAAAGTAACACTTTGATGCGACTACGCCCTGCTGCCCCATATTTAATGGCCAAGATTTCCCCTAAGTTTTTTCCTGATGCAATCGTGATTCTTGCTGCAGCTTCCTGTAAAACTATCGTTGCTACAATGGAGAACAGTAGCGCCCATAGTAATCCCATACCGAGACTCGCTCCTGCTTTAGAAGCTGTGGTGACGGTACCTGGACCAATAAAAGCAGCCGCAATAATAGACCAAAATAATACACTTAGGAGCCGGGTTCGAAAAGTAGAAGTACTTGGCATGTGATTTAAACTAAAAAGATGAAATAGAAAGCAGGGAAGTTACAAATATCCCATCACTTTCTGCTTCATCTCTTTCGTTTTTAGGGTAGAGCCCCCGCTATGCACCTCTATCGAAAAAGGTTTAGAACAAGCTTTCAATTACATTCTCTTCGCTGATACCTTCCGCTTCCGCTTTGTAGTTACGTACAATACGGTGACGCAATACATAATTGGCAATCGCTTGCACATCCTCAATATCTGGTGAGTATTTCCCTCTAATTGCTGCGTGGCATTTCGCCCCTAGCACTAGATATTGTGAAGCCCGAGGGCCTGCACCCCAAGAGATGTACTCATTCACTTTTGCCGTAGCTCTGTCTGTTCCTGGTCGCGTTTTAGTTACGAGTGAAACAGCGTATTCCAATACATTATCCGCAATCGGAATCTTGCGAACCAGTTCCTGGAAGAAGCTAATTTGTGCGCTAGTGAGTATATGGTTCAGTTTGTAATTCTGAATAGTCGTAGTGCTCTTAACTACCGCGATCTCTTCTTCATAAGAAGGATAGTTCAATGGTATATTGAACATAAACCGGTCAAGCTGTGCCTCCGGAAGAGGGTAGGTTCCTTCTTGCTCGATCGGGTTTTGGGTAGCCAATACAAAGAAAGGTGTCGGTAACAAGTGCCGTTGTCCACTCACCGTAACGGAGCGCTCCTGCATGGCCTCCAATAAAGCAGCCTGCGTTTTAGGAGGAGTACGGTTAATCTCATCTGCCAATAGGATGTTAGAGAACAATGGACCACGATTGAACTTGAAATGACGATCCTCATCTAGTATCTCAGAACCCGTGATATCAGAAGGCATCAAATCCGGAGTAAATTGAATCCGTTTGAAATCCAAATCTAGGACCTCCGCAATGGTACTGACCAAAAGGGTCTTTGCTAGTCCAGGTACCCCTACCAAAAGGCTATGCCCATTACTAAAGAGAGAGATGATAACGGATTTCACGACCTCATCTTGACCTACGATCACTTTGGCTATTTCCTGCTTCAAATCCTGATAGGCTTGAGCCAAGGCATCGATAGCTTCTACATCCGATTTATATTGTTGCATACTTAACTTTTGGTTCTTCAACAATTTTAGTTGTCTGAGATTCTTTATTGAACAACTTTAGCGTCAAAGAAGGTTACTTTTCGAAATGAGGTCGCAATTTCTAAAAAACTTTGCTTAATCTCAAATCAACAAACGTTCAAATATGTCCTTTGTTTCGAACACTTGTCGTTTTGGCAGCATTTTTTAGTCTTATTCACAATTCCACAACATATCTGATAAGGCATATCCCTTACCAGGATAGGAAAAGTGCCACCACTCTGTACGAATGCCCGCAAAGCCCTCCGCCTCTAGCAGAGTCTTTAACTTGATTCGATTAGCCAAAACACTATCGGGTAAGCCTTGATGCGTACTCCAGGCCTCTGGGCCGAAGAAGTCATAGGTAGTTCCCATTTCCAATTGCTCCCCTTTGTCATTAACAATCGTAAGGTCTACGGCAGCACCTCGATTGTGCATAGATCCTTTGCGTGGATCAGAGACATAGCGTCTATCAGGTACTTTATTCCAGAGTTTCCATTGAATCGGGCGAGGGCGATAACAGTCAAACATCTTTAGACCTAATCCTTCTTGTTGCAATAAGCGATGAACTTTGACAATTCCTTTTGCGACAGCTGGGCGTAGAAAGCAGCGGCCACAATCATACATTTGCTCTTCTACAAAGTTATTGCTAGTCGCATAGCGTAGATCAAGTACAATCGTTGTATCCAGTAAGTGAATATCAGCCCATTCTGTTGTATCATAATCGGGAAGCGGAATCGGCGAGGGGATGGCAATAGCAGCGGGTGTAGGTATAAGAGTATCCGGAGCAAGAACGACCCTTCGCTGGTCTGCTGATCCTTTTTTTGAATCGACAGTTGTTTGGCATCGACAACATAGTAGGACCAATAGTAGGCTATAAAACAGGCTAAGAGTAGGCTTCATTCGTTTTTTAGTCCAAATATAAAAAGAGTCCGAAATAGATCTGATTTGATTATGTCCATCTACTTATATAAGTATATTTAGCAAAAATCCAATGATATGATTCAGCGCTTAGCTACTCTACTATTCCTGCTTTGTCTCACCTCTTCGGTATTTGCCCAAACACCCGTTCAATCTTATTTTGAATGGACTGACCTGCCCTTTAGTAAAACAGAGTTGGCAGAACGAAGGGCTAAGTTAATTCAGATTTTACAGCGGCAAAATAAAACGGGACTGGTACTAATTCCCGCCAGAGATGGTTTTTCCTATGGTGAAACTTTTCGCCAATTAGATGACTTTTACTATTTCTCTGGTTTAGAAATTCCGAATGCTATTTTAGTGCTGGACTTAGCCGATGAGTCCGCAATCGCTTATGTCCCGCAAAAAGACCTCCGGTTTGAAAGTAGTTCGAGGCCCAATGATTTCCCTGGCAGGCCTTTTCTGACCGACCCTGCTATCACACAAAAAACAGGATTGCAATTGAAAAATATAGAAACCTTTGCAGGCCTGATGGATAAAAAAGCAGCCACCAATACCACTATACTCGTAAACAGTGGCCGACAAGGTCCACTTTCCTATATGTCGGATGATTACATAGCGACCCATTCACCCATCCAAATCCTCATACATGCTTTGAAAACAAAACATGAGGGGCTACAATTGGAGAATATCTATGGTTCGATTGCCAGTGTGCGGATGATAAAGTCAGCCGCTGAAATTGAATTGATGAAAAAAGCCGTCGACATTACTGCAGCAGGAATAAAAGCAGCAGCAAAAGCAATCCACCCTGGTATTGACGAACGCTATTTAGAGGGCGTACTAGAAGGTGATTTTAAATTAAATGGAGCGCATCGCCTAGCTTTTGGATCCATTATTAAATCAGGGCCCAATTCTCTCTGGCCGTGGCGCATCTTGGCCACCCATTATAATCGCCGTAATCGGAACATGGAAGCAGGTGACCTAGTCATATTTGATGTAGGCTGTGAGTACCAACAATATGTAAGTGACGTGGGTAGAACCTTTCCTGTGTCGGGTACATTTTCTGAAAGGCAGAAAGAAATCCTCAGAATGGAGACCAAAGTAGCTGATCAAATCATAGCTTTCCTGAAACCGGGCATCACCTTCAATGACATCAAAAAACTCACGGATCAAATCATCCCTGCTGAAGCTAAAAAGTATATGCAAGTAGGTCTGTTTTTTGGGCACCACCTAGGCTTAGCTACCGGAGACCCTAATCTTCCCTTAGCTACCCTGCAACCTGGAATGATCTTCACGGTAGAACCTTGGTATTATAACCATGATGAACAAATTTCCGTTTTTACAGAAGACGTCATCCTGATAACCAAAGAAGGTTGTGAGGTGTTAAGTAAATCCCTACCTCGTACGCCAGAAGGACTGGAGGAATTAATGAAATAAGCATCCATTAACATGAATGATGTAAGAATTTTGGTTCGTATTCAACTGGGAATTATTGTCACCTTTATAGCCAATAAAATTTGGATTCGTCCCTTTGTTCTTGAGCATGATTTCTCTGCCATCCTCAACACTTTTGTACTATCCTACCCCAACTTCTGTGAAGCCGTTGTGGGTACGATATCACTATGTTATCTAGGATTAGTAGCCAAGCATCTCGGATTACCATGGGTAAAGAACAGCAAGAATACCCGTATCTATGTCCTCGTAACCCTCCTAGCTGCAGCTTATGTAATTCTACAAGAATTTAAAATCCATAATTTAGGTGGTAGGAACATTTATGACCCTTATGATGTGCTGTTTTCGGTACTTGGATTGATCATAGCTTATCTATTACTGAACTTTCTCCAGCCACAGATTATTGAAGCATAAAAAATGGAGCTACCGAAAGCTTCATTTCTTTCAGTAGCTCACCTTAACAGTCGGGAATGCAAATCGTGTGCTGGCCATCCAGACCTAGCTATCAAGTAATTTTACAAAATATAAAGCCCCTAAGCTACAGCTACCTTAGTTTCTTTCTTTCTCAAAAGCCCCGCCGCTATTAATGAAATAATAAGTCCGACGGGAAAAATCTCTAGGAAAGTAATACCAATCTTTACAATTGGGTTTTTAT
>Ga0070727_10005487_pt1 | contig 10345 bp, 9 predicted proteins | sample tdAd472_FD_66722 | JGI IMG/M metagenome (GOLD analysis project Ga0070727, IMG submission 66722) | Marine sediment microbial communities from the Atlantic coast under amendment with organic carbon and nitrate - tdAd47.2 | ecosystem: Environmental > Aquatic > Marine > Coastal > Sediment | place... | reverse complement strand
TGCATCATCTCGGCGGACCGCGCATACCACAGCCCTTCCGAGACGCTGGCCCAGGCCTGCACGGCGCCCGTCGGGAACAGGCTCATCACGACCATCATCATGAGCCCGCCGTTGAGCAGCCAGAAGGTCCAGGCAAGCGGCCTGTCCGACCATGCGTGGCGCGGGAACAGGCCGCGCAGGCAGAACAGCATCAGGCCGATACCGAGCAACCCATAGACCCCGAACAGCGCCGCGTGTCCGTGCGTTGCCGTCAGGTTCAGGCCCTGCACGTAGTACAGCGAGATCGGCGGATTGATGAGGAAGCCGAGCATACCGGCGCCCACAAGGTTCCAGAACGCTACGCCGACGAAGAACAGGATCGGCCACTTGTAGGTCTTCACCCACGGTGCCGCCTTGGTCATGCGGTAGTTCTCGTAGGCCTCGTGACCCACCAGTGCCAGCGGGACCACCTCGAGCGCCGAAAACACGGCACCGACGGCGATCACGCCCGTCGTCGTGCCCGAGAAGTAGAGGTGGTGCAGCGTCCCCAACACGCCACCGGTGAGGAAGATCACGGTGGCGAACAGCACCGCGCCGTTCGCCGTGCGCCCGCGCACCAGACCGAGCTTCACGGTCAAAAGCGCGATCGCGGCGGTGGCGAAGACTTCGAAGAAGCCTTCGACCCACAGGTGCACGACCCACCAGCGCCAGTATTCGATCATCGACAGGTGCGTATGCTTGCCCCACGTCAGACCGGCGCCATAGAACAGGCCGATGCAAACGGTGGACAGGAACAGGATCACCGTCAGCGGTCGCGCGTCACCGGGAGTGCGCAGTGCCGGCCAAAGTGCCCGGCCGACCAGTGTCAGCCACAGCATCAGGCCCGCGAACAGTGCAATCTGCCACAACCGGCCGAGGTCGACGTACTCCCATCCCTGGTGGCCGATCCAGAAGTTGGTGTCGAGATCTAACACCTGCTGCACGCCCAGCCATTCGCCGGCCATGGAGCCGACGACGACCAGCAGCAACGCGCCGTAAAGCACGTTGACGCCAAGTTTCTGGAACCTGGGCTCGCGCCCGCCCAGCAGCGGGCCCAGGTACAGCCCCGTAGCCAGCCACGCGGTGGCGATCCAGAACACGGCCAACTGCGTGTGCCAGGTCCGTGTCACCGCATAAGGCAGGACATCGGCAATCGGAATACCATAGAAATCGTGGCCTTCTACCGCATAGTGTGCGGTCGTCGCGCCGAGCGCGATCTGCGCGCCGAACAGCGCGATCACAGTCCAGAAGTACTTGGCGGTAGCACGCATTGACGGCGTCGGCTCGGCGCCTCCCAGCGGATCTTCCACGGGCGGTGTCGGCGCCGGCTCTTCCTTGCGCGCCGAATGCCACCACGTCAACGCGCCGATGCCGGCGACCAGCAGGACGATGCTGGCAATCGACCAGACGACGTTAGGCGTCGACGGCGTATTGGCGACAAGCGGTTCATGCGGCCAGTTGGCGGTGTAGGTTACATCCTCGCCGGGCCGTTCCGTGGTCGTCGCCCAGGCCGCCCACTGAAAGAACCCCGTCAGCATGCGACGGTGCTCGGGATCGGGCACGGCGCCGTTGGCGATGGCGTAGTCTTCACGCAGGTGCTCCAGCGCCTGGGCATCGCCGAACAGATCGATATAATGCGCCGCGACCCGGCGGATGGCCTCGGCTCGGTCCGCGGAAACGACGATTTCGTCCTGTTCAGGGATGTAGCTGTTGGTTCGCATCTCGGCGATCAGGCGTTCCTTGAGCGCGCCCCGACGGTCGGCGGAAAGATCGGCGAAAGCCGGTTGACCGTAATCACGCATCGCCCAAATATCGAGCAGCGTAACCGCCTCTCGGTGTAGCCAGTCGGCTGACCAGTCCGGCGCAAGATACGCGCCATGGCCCCAGATTGAACCGACCTGCTGGCCGCCCATCGACTGATAGACCTGACGACCCTTTTGAATGTCATCCTTCGTGTAGAGAACCATCCCGTCGCTGGAAACGACGGCGGCGGGCACCGGTGGCGCCTCACGGTGAATTTCCCGACCGAGCAACAGCAACGTGCTGAACGACGCGACCAGGATCAACGCAAGCGCAATCCACAGGCGTTTGAGCGATGTCCCAAGCATGATTTCATATCCTTCTGCAGTTCCGGCCGCGGCAAACGGCGGCGGTACGGCAGTCTTAAACCTGCAGGACGTGGATGATGTTGCGCTGGCGCAAATTCCGGAACTTTGACGGTCAGGGAAGGATGCCGGCGAGCGGATCGATGCCGATCACGTGCGGGTGGATGGCAAGCAAAAGCATCCACACGGCCAGGGCGGCGACGATCGGCTTCCAATCCCAACCTGTCCCGACGGCGTCCGGCGCGGCAACCCGTGGCGCGGTCCGCGTATTCTTGACCGCCGCGACGGCAGCGATGGCGGCAAATACGCCGAACAGCAAGAGGGCGCGTGCATGGCTGACATTCAGAAGATGCAGCAATGCCCACAGCAAGATCCCCACACTGCCCGGTGCTGGAATCACACGATAGATACCGGTGCGCGTGTCGCCGGGCCTCTCGAACAGTCGGGCGGCGACCAGCCAGATGGCAACCGGCATGCCCATGACCGCAACCCAGCGCGCCCATTCGGGCGGCGTCCAGAGCCAGAGCGCGTCGGCGGCATTGATATAGGCGACGACAAGCCACGCCACCACAGCCAGCGAAACGACGCTATAAACAACGCGGAATCCAGCCAGCCCCATTACACGTATGCAGGCCGGGCGCACGCCGGGCGCCGACGGAACCAGATGCGTCAGCACGAGAAGGACAAGCGCGGCGGCAAGGTCGATCATTGTTCGGACAGCTTATCAGACATACGGCGATGAATATTGTTCCAACGCAAATAATTGGTCTGCAAACAATCGTCAAAATCGGCATCGGCTGCTAAAGTCCGACCGCAAACAAGCCGGGAAGCACTATGGACATCAATGCCAGAATTACCGTTCTCGAACGGTCGTCGTTTTTCGGCGGCGCGGATCGAGACACACTGATACACGCTGCGGAAACGGCGAACGAGCATCCTTTAGGCAAGGACGAACAACTTTTCCACCAAGGCGAGGAAGCGAGCCAGAGCTATCTGCTGGCGTGGGGACGGGTACGTCTCGACCAGACGACGAGCGACGGTCGCAATGTGGTGATCCGTTACCTGGGGCCCGGCGACCTGATCGGCACCGTGGCCGTTCTCAGGCGCAAACCCTACCCGGCGACTCCTGTCGCCGTCGAGGACGGCTTGACGTTCTTCTGGAGCGCGGGACAAAAGGCAATGCTTATCGCCGAGCACCCGGTCCTCGCGACCAACGCCATCGAACTGACCGGGAGCCGCCTCGAAGAGTTGCAGGAACGCCTGCGCGAGGTGGCGACGCAACGGGTCGAACGGCGCATCGCCGCGACACTGCTGCGTCAGGTCCGCCACGCCGGGCGGCGGGTCGAGGGCGGGGTCGAGATTCCGTTTACGCTGACCCGGGGCGAAATCGCCGAACTGACCGCGACGACCCTGCACACGGTGAGCCGCACGCTCGCAGCTTGGGAGCAGGAAGGCATTCTTTCCGGAAAGCGCTCATCCCATCTCGTCATCACAAAACCGCACCGCCTCGTCGAGATCGCCGAACAGGAATAATAATTTGCCTGAATTTGCGCCAGCGCAACGTCCCGGGTTCTCCGCCGTTCCATAATCCGCGTAATACACCAATCCGGGTAAATGGAGGACCCCATGTCCGAGTCCGCGCTGGAAAGCATGATCGTCGGCGACATTCTGTCCCGCTGGCCTGCAACCGCCGATGCGTTCAACCGCTATAGAATGGCTTGCCCCGGCTGCGTGATGGCGCCGTTCATGACCCTTAGCGAAGCATGCGCGGCTTATGATCTCGACATCAAGGAGGTCACGCATGCCGTACGCCAGTCGATCGGCCAGGACTTTTCCAGCCAACAGGAGGGCTCGAGTTGAACCAATCAGCCGACGCTGCGCGGGCGGGCATCCCGCGCTACAGAGTATGGAACGGCATGGCGCTGTTTCGCCACGGGTTCCGGCCGTTCTTTCTGGCGGCGGGCCTGAGTGCCGTGATTCTACTGGTGATCTGGCTTCTGCTTCTGGCACGGCTGCTGGAACTGCCGGGCGCCGTCTTCGCCCCAGCTCACTGGCATGCCCATGAAATGATCTTCGGAACCCTGACAGCGGCTGTTGCGGGGTTTCTTCTGACCGCGATACCGAATTGGACAGGGCGCATGCCACTGCAAGGCTGGCCGCTTATCGGCCTGTTCGTGCTATGGCTGGCCGGGCGGCTCGCGATGACCATAGGAGAATTTATCGGTGCCGAGATTGCCGCGGCAATCGACGCATCCTTTCTGGCCGTTGTTCTGGCAGTCGTCGTTCGCGAGATCGTGGCCGGGCGCAACTGGCGGAACCTGCCGGTAGTGATCGCGCTGACACTTCTGGCCGCGTCCAACACCGCATCACACCTTGAAACGCTCGGATTTATCGAAACCTACGATCTCGGCATGCGGGGCGGCATTTCGGTGATCGCGCTGCTGATCGGATTGATCGGCGGACGTATCATTCCCAGCTTCACCAACAATTGGCTCGCCAAGCGGGATGTACCGCAGCGGCCACGTCCATTCGGCCGGTTCGATGCCGGTGTGCTGGCGTTGACGGCTTCCGCGCTCGGGCTCTGGACCTTCGTCCCGGGTCACGAATGGACAGGGTACCTGCTTCTCGCTGCCGGTGCCGGTAACGCGGTCAGGTTCATGCGCTGGCAAGGCGGGCGCACGCTGGCCGAACCGCTGGTGTGGAGCCTGCACGCCGCTTTTGCGTGGATGCCATTGGGGCTTATTTTGATCGGGCTGTCATATATGACATTGGAAATCCCGGAAACGGCGGGGCTGCACGCGCTCACCGCCGGCGCCATGGGCGGCATGATCCTCGCCGTCATGACGCGTGCGACCCTCGGGCACACGGGGCGACCTCTCGCCGCAGACCGATGGACGACGATCATATATTTACTCGCCATGATCGCCGCAGCAGCCCGGGTGGCCGCGGCCCTGTCACCGGTGGGGTTCGACAATCTGCTGATGCTGGCCGGGAGCGCCTGGATTGCCGCATTCGGGTTGTTCAGCATCCGCTATGGCGCGATCCTGCTAAGGCGTTAATTCCAACCTTCGACACCTGCCATGTTCGGCAGCTCGTGGGCTATGCCCTTATGACAGTCGATACAGGTCTTCTGACCGGACACCAGGAAGGTATTATGCGCTTCGGCGGCTCGCGGGCTTTGCAATGAAAAGTCCATCGACTCCGCGCTGTGGCAGTTGCGGCATTCCAATGAGTCGTTGGACTTCAGACGCGACCATTCGTGCTTTGCGAGTTCCATGCGCTTTTCCAGAAACTTGTCGCGGGTATTGATGGTGCCGAATATCTTGCCCCAAACCTCTTTCGAAGCCTGCATCTTGCGTGCAATCTTGTCGGTCCAGTCATGTGGCACATGGCAATCTGGACATGTTGCGCGCACACCGGACTGGTTCGTGAAATGCACCGTGGTCCTGAGCTCTTGATAGACGTTGTCGCGCATTTCGTGGCAACTGATGCAGAATTTCTCAGTATTCGTGAATTCGAGCGCCGTGTTGAACCCGCCCCAGAAGATCACCCCCGCCACGAACCCGCCGATACTCAGAAATCCGAGGCTGAGATGGACCGACGGGCGCAACAAAATGCCCCAGTAGCTTCTGATCAGGCTGATTATTTTCGACATCCCCGCCCCCTTAATTGCCGCCAGGTTTGTTCTCGACGGCCAACAGACTGTCGATGTCGACGAACGTATTCGGGACGGCGTCAGGGATGCGCGCCTGCACCACATGGCATTGATTGCAGAAGTAACGGCGCGGCGACACGGTGGCCAGCGCCTGCCCGTCCCGGTCCATAAAATGCGTCACACTGATCATCGGTGCGCCGCTTTCGGCGACACGGGTGCGGGCGTGGCAGGACAGACACTGATTACCGTTCTTGTCGAGCTGGTAGCCGTCGATTTTGTGCGGGATCGTCGGCGGCTGCTCCGGATAATTTCGCGCACGTCGCCTGTCGGTTTCCTCCGTCTGCGGAATACGCGGTGCCGAATTGGCGCGGTCGAGCGGCGCGGCACCGCGCAACGTAGAGATCGATGGGCCGACGTCCTGTGCACCGGGATGCGTGACAGGAAATGCCAGTGTTGTTGCAACCAGCACCGAAGCGGCGAAAAACTTGAAGGCGTATAGGCGTTTCATGACGTTTCCTCCCCGTACCGGTTACACGCGCTCGATCCTGACGGCACACTTCTTGAAATCCGTCTGCTTTGAAATCGGATCCGTGGCGTCAAGCGTCACCTTGTTGATGAGCTGACTGGCGTCGAACCAGGGCACGAAGACGAGGCCACGCGGCGGCTTGTTACGACCCCGTGTCTCCACGCGCGTCTGTATTTCACCGCGCCTCGATTTAACGCGAATTTCGTCGCCGCGTCTTAGGCCCAATTCGCTGGCATCGTCCGGATGCATGTAGCAAAGCGCGTCCGGCACGGCCTTGTAGAGTTCGGGAACGCGCTGCGTCATTGAGCCGGAATGCCAGTGTTCCAGCACGCGCCCCGTCGAAAGCCAGAACGGATATTCTTCGTCCGGGCTTTCGGCCGGCGACTCATAAGGGAGCGCAAAGATGATCGCGCGCCCGTCTTTCTTGCCGTAGAACTGAACCCCTTTCCCCTTTTCGACATAGGGGTCGTAGCCTTCCCGGAAACGCCAGCGCGTCTCTTTGCCGTCGACGACGGGCCAGCGCAGACCGCGCTCGCGGTGATATGTATCGAAGTCGGCAAGATCATGTCCATGCCCCCGACCGAATGCCGCGTATTCCTCGAACAGTCCTTTCTGGACGTAAAACCCGAAATGCTCGGCTTCATGATTGTTATAGTCCTTGGCTGCTTCGCTGGCCGGAAACTTGTCCACCTGACCGTTGCGGTACAGCACGTCATAAAGTGTCTTATCGGCGTATTCGGGTTTCTTGGCGATCAGGTCCGCGGGCCACACCTCTTCGACCTTGAAGCGTTTGGAAAACTCCATCACCTGCCACAGGTCCGATCTGGATTCACCCGGCGCATCGACAAGCTGATGCCAGAATTGCGTCCGGCGTTCGGCGTTGCCGTAAGCGCCTTCCTTCTCCACCCACATGGCTGTCGGCAGGATCAGGTCGGCGGCCTGCGCCGTTACGGTGGGATAGGCGTCGGAAACAACGATAAAGTTGTCCGGGTTGCGGTAGCCGGGCAGCGTTTCCTCCATCATGTTGGGCGCCGCCTGCATGTTGTTGTTCACCTGCACCCAATAGGCATTGAGCTTGCCGTCCTTCAGCATGCGGTTCTGCAAGACCGCGTGGTACCCGGGTTTCGGCGGAATGGTTCCTTCCGGAAGTTTCCATATTTTTTCGGCTATTGCGCGGTGTTCGGGATTTGCCACCACGAGGTCCGCCGGCAAACGGTGCGAAAACGTCCCGACCTCCCGCGCGGTGCCACAGGCCGACGGCTGACCGGTCAGCGAGAACGGGCTGTTGCCCGGCTCCGAAATCTTTCCGGTCAGAAGATGCACGTTGTAGATCAGATTGTTGGCCCAGACCCCACGCGTATGCTGGTTAAAGCCCATCGTCCAGAGCGACATCACCTTGACGTTCGGGTCGGCATACAGCTTGGCCATCTCGACGAGCTTGTCTTTCGGCACGCCTGACAACTTGTGCACCTTTTCCAGGGAATATTCCGAGACGAACTTGGCGTATTCGTCGAACGTCATCGGTTCGGAGCCATTGGCGTTGTCGTTGTTCTTCGCCGCTTTCTCCAACGGATGCTCGGGACGCAAGCCGTAGCCGATATCCGGATTGCCGCGCCGGAAATTCGTGTGCTTATTGACGAAGTCCCAGTTCACCTTGTCGTTTTGAATGATGTAGTTGGCGATGAAATTGAGAATCGCCAGGTCGGTCTGCGGTTCGAAGACCATCGGAATATCGGCCAGCTCGAAGCATCGGTTTTCAAACGTCGAAAGCACCCCCACCTTGACGTGCGGATTGGAAAGCCGGCGGTCCGTGAGGCGCGTCCACAAGATCGGGTGCATTTCCGCCATGTTCGAACCCCAAAGGAAGAAGGCATCGGCGTTCTCGAAATCGTCATAGCAGCCCATCGGCTCGTCGATACCGAAAGTCCGCATAAAGCCACCGACGGCCGATGCCATGCAGTGTCGCGCATTCGGATCGATGTTGTTGGAGCGGAAACCAGCCTTGTAGAGCTTGGATGCGGCATAACCTTCCCACACCGTCCATTGCCCCGACCCGAACATGCCGACGGCGGTCGGGCCCTTTTCGCGAAGCGCCTTCTTGAATTTCTCGGCCATCACGTCGAAGGCCTCGTCCCAGCTCACCGGCGTGAACTCCCCGTCCTTCGCATACTTGCCGCCACGCTTGCGCAGCAACGGCTGCGTCAGCCGGTCCTGGCCGTACATGATTTTCGAGAGGAAATATCCCTTCACGCAGTTGAGCCCGCGATTGACCTCGGCCTTGACGTCGCCATGCGTGGCGACGACCCGGCCCTCCTTGGTCGCGACCATGACCGAACATCCGGTGCCGCAGAACCGGCAAGCCGCCTTCGACCATTTGAGATCGGTTTTGGATTTTTCGGTAACCAGGTTCTGCGCTCCGGCAGCTAACGGAATCCCGGCAGCCGCCGCCGCGACAGCGGCTGCCTGCGCCTTGAGAAGTTGCCGGCGGTTCAGTTTGATCTCGTTCATGTGTTGCCTCCGGGTTGTGCAGAAGGCGCCGACGATATCGGCGACGCTTCATGTTCATCATGGTGATGGAAAACCAGACTCGCGCTGATAACGCCGGACATCACGGCGATCTCATTGAGGAAATCCGTAATTTTCGTTTCGCTGTCCGTTTCGAGAACGACGACCAGCTTCCCGTCCGGATCCTCGGCCGGGATCTCACCGCCGCGCGAGATGATCGCATCGCGGACTGCCGCAAGCCGATCCGGGCGCGCCTGTACGACAAGGCTGGAGATGTGAAGGTGCGCGCTCATGCGGCATGCTCCGCGCGCTCATCGTACGTCAGCGTGATCGCAGCGCCTGGGCAGGTGCCGACGCAGGCGCCGCATCCGGTACATTTGTCTGGAAGTATTTCCGGCTTTGGGGGGCCACCGATCCGAGCAGGCATGCTGATCGCGTTCTCGCCGCACGCATCGTTGCACGATGAACAATGTATCCCCGCATGCGCGAGACAGGATGCCGGTTGAACCGTCGCCATAAGTGTCCAAGGTTGCGCGCGCGTCAGGTCGAACACATCTTCCGGGCAAACGGCGGCGCACACGCCGCAAAACGTACACAATCCGCCGCCGAGGGCTGGGTCGAATACAGGGAAGCCCCCCTGACCATGCGTGAGCACGCCTTCGGGGCAAGCGTGCACGCATGCCTCGCATCTGGTGCAGGTCTCGGCGACGCGAAATTCGTTCGTCCAAGGCGGACGAATAGGCGCGGCATCAACCTTACCTTTGCCGGTAAGCAATCCCCGGCGCGTCCGGTCGATCTGATTCTTGGCGGCCGCGGTCATTGAGTTGCCCCGCTTAACCCGGCGGTCCAGGTGGCCCGAAGATCATCTGGGACGCCCAGATGAAAAACCCATAAGCACCAACGAAAGCCACTGCCAATCCGGGAATGATGACAAATGTTGCAATAAGAAAGGTGGCGAGTTCCTGCTTGCGGGTCACCCCCGGACCGTCTCCAGTCACACTGGCACCGTGACTCGGCTCCATGATGGCCCCCTATTCAGAAACGATAAATACGCCGTTTCTTTGAACTCCCACTTAAATCGTTATCAAATAAGAGCCGGTTGGTAAAGCGGTGGGGTCTTATGCGATCACGGGCACCAACAGACGTTGATTAGGCAATGTTCGGCCGGTTGTGGCTCTACGCGGGCATCACGGCGTGAAAACATTCCGAGATCGCTAAGCATGCTCAGGTACGTGTTGTCGAGCGTGGAGTGTTGCTGTTCGAGCACGATGATAAAGCCGTCAATATGTTTGGTGTCATTCGGATTGGATCAAGGTGCTCAACAATACGTCCGATCGGTCCCAAGCGGTGCTCGGTGTATTTATGCAGGACAATACATTTGCAGATGCGATTCGACACCTCGGTAGTGTCTGCTTCTGGCTGAGGCTGTTGAAAAACTCATTGTTGTTTGGGAACTGAGGTCGTGATTCAGTTTTCCCGATGATTCGGGAGGATTGAACGATGATGGGTGAGCGTTGCGGCGGTCAGGAGCGATTG
>Ga0070727_10005486_pt1 | contig 10348 bp, 7 predicted proteins | sample tdAd472_FD_66722 | JGI IMG/M metagenome (GOLD analysis project Ga0070727, IMG submission 66722) | Marine sediment microbial communities from the Atlantic coast under amendment with organic carbon and nitrate - tdAd47.2 | ecosystem: Environmental > Aquatic > Marine > Coastal > Sediment | place... | reverse complement strand
GCCAGATCTGCCAAGGCCTCCTTACCGCGAAACTCTGGTAGGGGCAACTGGTGGCATGACTGCACTGTTGCATGCGGCCAGGGAAGGAAATGTGGAAGCAGCCGCGGCTTTGCTGCGCGGCGGTGCAGATGTCAATCAGATTAGTGGCGGCGATGAAACAAGTCCGTTACTTATTGCTGCTCTTAATGGTCAGTTTGACGTGGCGATGCTTCTTATAGAACACGGTGCTGATCCTAATCTTGTGGCAATTACCGATGGAGCCGGGCCCTTATTTGCCGTTCTGCAAACACAATGGGCGCCTAAATCAAATTTTCCTCAGCCCAGAGCTCAGGATCTACAGAAAACAGAATACCTCGACGTGCTGAGTGCGCTATTAGAGGCAGGAGCCGATCCTAATGTGCGACTCAAGACCCATCTTTGGTATTTTGAATATGGCCTGACCAAGATTGGAACCGACTTGAGGGGGGCTACCCCGTTCTGGCGAGCGGCCTATGCTCAGGATGTAGAGGCAATGAAGTTACTAGCCAGCCATGGTGCTGATCCCGGCATCCCAACCGCATGGCCAGCCCCAGAAATGCGCGAGCGTCGGCAACAGGATGGAAGACAACAGGAGGATTCGGGACTACCGTATATCCCCAAGGATGCGTTTAACGCTTACCCCATACATGTGGCTGCAGGGGGTGGGTTTACAGGGTTAGGATCCTTCAGTGTCAGAAGTGTTCCCGGAAACTTCATCCCTGCTGTTAAATACCTCGTGGAGGAGCTGGGCCTGGATGTGAACACGCTGGATTCATGGGGCTATACTCCCATGCACTATGCCGCTTCTCGGGGTGACAACGAGCTGATCCAGTATCTGGTGTCAAAAGGTGGTGATGTCAATGTAATTACCCGTTTAGGCCAGTCAACAGCTGATATGGCACGAGGCGGTCGAGCAGGTTTCTTCACCCGAGTTTCTTTTCCTGAGACCGTGGAGCTGTTACAAGAGTTGGGCTCAACCCTGGAGTGTCTGCATACCCATTTTCTGGATACCGGAGATTCTTGCCCGCTGGCAGGAGTGAACGATCCCTGGAAGGTAACTACCGAAGAAGGGAGCGAACCCCGGACGCCTGAGCTGCTTTTTTAAATAAGATTTGAGTAAGAAAACAGCAGCTTTGGCAGGATTACCAAAAGGGGGCGGCGGGATTAAAAATATTCCCTCCGTCCCCTTTTCACTCTTGGGGCAATTACCAAAAGGATTGGTAATGGTGACAGGGTCAGCTGACTGAAATAATCAACTGATTCTAGTTACTCTACTTCTACTACCTCAGCATCTGGCGCGTTGGTTTTTACAGCCTGAGCGCCCATACCCGCAGCAAATTTTGATGCGTATGCTTGGGAAGCAAGGATGACTTCACCGTTTCCAGCCTTTAGCCGGAAATAGAACTTGTCCTCTTTGCCTTCAAAAATTTCGTAACGACTGTCCTCCACGGCATTCTTTTTGACAGACTCAATCCCATTCACAGCACCAGCTTTGGCTGAATAGCCCTCGGAAGAACCGATATTTTCTCCATTCCCCCCCTTAAGTCGAAATCGATGCTCACCTGCTTTGTCTTGGTAAAGCTCAAATTTTCCTGCCATAAGTATTACTCTCTAGTCTGGTTTAATTCACTTTCGAGGCTACTCTCTTCTGCCTGTTAGAGAAACTCTTATTAGATCGTTGATTGACTTGAAACAGAGAAGGCTTATCGGTTTTCATCAGAAAGATCTCGGCATCGAGCCAGAAGAGGGCATGAACTTCAACTCTCCAGCCTATTCTTGATGCCTCAGCAGAAGGTGAAACAATGTCACTGCTGACATAAACTACAATTCAGCAGTTTAAAAAGGCCGATTCATGGGACAAATCACTTCACTGTTTGCAGACAAAGTTGCTGGCATTGTTGAAAAAGATGTCGAAATAAAACCACTACTAATTGCCCTGGGCTTGAATCCAGATACTCCAGTCGACCCTTCAATTATGGTGACCGATAGCGACTATTATCAATTCCTTGAAGATATCGCCAGGGTGGAACAAGCCGGGCATACCTTGTCTCTGCGGGTGGGAGGCACCATGTGTTGTGAAGATTATGGCGCGTTTGGCCTGGCCTGGAAATCTGCTCCGAATTTGCTGGGATCGCTAAAACGCGCGGAGCGTTACTCAAGAGTGCTTACCAGTGTCGCCAGCTATAGTATTGAACCGGTAGCTGGCGGTGCTTTCGCGCACCTGCACCGAGAGGGGGCTCGCCGACTTGGTTTAAGACTCTCTAATGAATCCACTATTGCCAGCATGCTCTCCATCAGTCGTGAAGTCGCATCGAAATCACTCAATCCCATTGGCGTTTATTTTAAACACCCTGCGCCCGCGATAACGAATGACCATGAAGAGTACTTCAGCTGCCCGGTCCATTTTGATGCCGACCGCGACGCCCTTTTGTTGTCAGATGAGTCCCTGCAGACACCGAATAAAGTGGGTGATCCTGGAATAGCCAGATTTTTCGATACCCATCTGGAAGCCGAGCTTGCAAAATTTGACGATGACAGCGCGCTCGATAAGAGGGTGAAGATTCAGATATCCCAAGCACTGAGTGAGGGGGTGCCTGCAATCAGCAAAATTGCCGGCGAGCTGGCGATGAGCGGTCGAACTTTGCAGCGTAAACTCTCAGAACAGGGACAATCTTTTCAGTCTCTCGTCGACGGCACGCGGCGTGAACTTGCTGAGCGGCTTTTGTCAGGCAGCAATCATTCGCTGGCGGATATTGCTTTTCTTACCGGGTTCTCGGAGCAGAGCTCATTCAACCGTGCCTTCAAGCGTTGGGCCGGTCAAACACCTCGCTCTTACCGCCTTACCGCCCGCATTGAATAGCGTCAATCTTGGATTGGCAGCTTCGGTTAAAAACTTGGCATCAACCGTCAATAGTGTCCCGCAGTTCGGGGCTATGCTTTTCCTCATCGTACTTTCAACAATCCATCTATGAGGAATAAGCAATGAGTGCACAACAAACCGAGAAGCAGGATTTCCAACCCATACTAGTACTTGGCGGTACTGGAAAAACCGGCAGGCGCATTGCCGCGCGGCTACAGCAGTTGAATGTTCCTACTCGAATTGGATCAAGGTCCGTTACACCCTCGTTCGACTGGACCAATGTAAAAACCTGGGCGCCGGCACTTGAGGGCGTGCGAGCCGTTTATATCAGTTACACACCTGATCTGGCCGTGCCCGGGGCTACCGACGCAATTCGAGCATTCGTCAATGCAGCTGCTCGGCAAGAGGTCAGGCAGCTTGTGATTCTGTCCGGTCGCGGCGAAGCGGAAGCACAAGCCTGCGAGCATATAGTTCAGGAAAGCGGTATCCCCTGGACAGTGGTACGTGCCAGCTGGTTTAACCAGAATTTTTCTGAGGGGGCATTTGTCGACATGGTAAACGCAGGTGTGATTGCCTTGCCTGCCGGCGAAGTACCGGAACCGTTTGTCGATGCCGATGACATCGCGAACGTTGTGGTCAAAGCGTTGACCGAAAAGGGACATGAAAATCAGGTCTATGAAGTCACAGGGCGCCGGCTTATGACCTTTGCAGATGTCGCACGTGATATATCTGATGCACTGGGAAAGCAGATTAAATTCCTTTCGCTTTCACATACTGATTTCGTCCAGAGTGTTAGAGATTCTGGAGCCCCTGACACGGTGGTCTGGATGATGGACTATCTGTTTTCTACTGTGCTGGATGGGCGCAATAGTTCACTATGTGATGGTGTACAGCGAGCTCTTGGAAGAGAGCCTAGAGACTTCCGCGACTTTGCCAGACAGGCTGTTAAATCGGGCATATGGGGAGACGCGGCATGAAAAAAACAACTATTCTACTCCTGCATCTGAACGGCTGGTTGGCCGTGCTGATCGGCAGCTTTATTGTATTTGATCCAGTCAGCTTATTGAGTTCTTATGGGTTACAGCCTGATCCATCAATCGGCCTGCTTTCCGAGCTTAGAGCACCCGGAGGATTGCTGATTGTTTGTGGTTTGATGATCTTACGCTGTGCATTGGACGAGAAATTATACGCACGTGGGCTGCAACTCTCGATTATGATTTACGGCGGCTATGGCGCTGTGAGATTACTGGGGATTGTTCTAGACGGGCAACCACCAATCGAAATACTGATTGCTGCGGGTATCGAGTTAACCTTATGCGGATTGTCACTCCTGGTGATGTGGAGGCGACGACAAAGTCTGAATATCGCCTTTGACAGTTAAATCAATGATGACATTAGAGGTTATTGAGGTAATCAAAGCCTTCTTCTAGACCCTTTGTCCAAAAAAAGCAGCAAATGCAGAATAAGTAAGAATAAGAACAGGTGTCACCTTGGCCGTTTCTATAAAAATCCTCGTGGCCTTGCTTAAGCGGGGTCGGACAGTAATCAATCTCATTAAGTGCGCCATGATTGTCACTTACCTATGAAATTCATAACAAGAGCCATTATTTCCTCGGTGTCAGAAAGTTATTCTGGATCAGTTTCTACAGCCGTGTCCGCCACTGGAAAATGGTAGCCAGCGAATAGAAACTTTTATCGCCAATGCCAATTGTTAACACAAACTGTAACAATATTAGTTAATTATGTTGGTTATACTTCCTTTAGTTCGTCGCTAAGGACTCTCTGTGGCCGCTTTATCAAGTGCGTAAACGGCAACCATCACTGCAGGCTTTGCTATGACCGATTATTCTAGAATAAAAAGTTTGCTTACTGTTATCCTGATGTTCACAGGTTTAATATCATTTTCGATTCAAGCGCAGGATACTACTGATGACTCATCTACTGTTGTTTACCCGTCTGATTATTTTGCTCAGTACGCTCCAGTAACAGCCCAGGATATGCTGGACCGCATTCCAGGTATGGCTGCGTCAACTAGTGGCGGTGGTGGTGTCAGGGGTGGCCCTTCCAGCGGTAGAAGCCGTGGCGGTGGTGGCGCTGGTGGCAGGCGAGGATTGGGAGATGGTGGTGGTGGCAACCAGATACTGATTAACGGCAAACGTACTGCGGGTAAAAACAACCAGGCAAGTACCCAATTGGATCGAATTGCGTCTGGGCTGGTGGACTATATTGAAATCATCAGAGGTACTTCCGGAGACTTGGATGTCCGTGGCAGTGGCCAGGTTATTAACGTCGTGCTATTTCAGGAAATATCCACTAGCAGCATATCCTACGAGGCCTTAGCCAACCGTACATGGGACCACGAAACCAATTCTGGTGGTTCCTTATCCTATAATGGGCAAGCAGGAAATCTTGATTATTTACTTAATGCCAGGGCTACACCGAACCATCGATTCACTTTGACTAAAGAGAACAGCATATTAGGAGACTTTTCGCCAAACGATTTAATCAGAGAAGAACGCTCGCAGGATCAGACCAATTACGAGTTGTCCATGAACCTGGATTACACCATAAGCACCCGTAGCAGTGTCCGTTTTAACGCACTTTACGGATTGAGCGATTCAGACTTCGACACCGATCGCTGGACCACAGACTTGACGGAAACACCAAATCCGATGTTACAGGAACGAGAAGAGAATGGTCTCGATCAGGATAACTGGGAAGTTGGTGGTGACTACGAGTTGAATTTTGACAACGGGGGCCGTTTCAAAGTTTTATTCATACTGAACGAAAGTAACGACGACAGCCTGCGCGAACGCTACGAAATTTTGGACTCAAATGATGAAAACAAAGACCTTTTCCTTAACACTGTGGCAAAAAACGAAGAACGAATTGTGCGTGGCTCATATACTATGGATCTATTCGCTGGACAGAATGTCGAAGCCGGTGTAGAGAGGGCTCAAACAATTCTTAATTCCAGTTTGAAGTTGGCGACGGATAGCGCCAGCGGCACACCTTCTCCAATATTCGGTGGACTGATTCCGATACCCGTTTCCAATGCCAGTTCCAAAGTAGAAGAAATGAGAGTGGAGCCATTTCTGGTTCACAACTGGGCGCTAAATTCTCGCATGACCCTTGAGAGCACTCTGAAGTATGAAACGTCAGAAATTGAGCAAAGTGGTGATGTGTACAATAAGAGGGATTTCGATTTCATCAAACCCAAGCTGGATTACCGATTCAATATTACGCCGGTCCTGCAATTTCGAAGCACTATTGAAAAAACCGTTTCCCAGCTGAGTTTCAGAGACTTTGTTGCCGCTTCTGATTTTAATGACAACGACTCTGATGTACAGGCAGGTAATGTGCAACTGCAGCAGGAGGAAGCCTGGGAGTACGACCTGAACCTCGAATACAGACTGCCCAACGATGTGGGTGTGGTGGACGCGAGCGTTTTCTATCACGATCTTGAGAATGTCATTGAGCGCGTGGACGTTTCCCCCTCCGAAGATAACCTGCAGTCGGCAAATGGCAATATTGGTGACGGCGAACGTTACGGCTTCCGAGCCAATGCCAGCCTCCGCATGGGTATGATCGGTTTGCCTAACGTATTGACCACCAGCCGCTTCACTGTTCAGGACTCAGAGGTTACTGACCCATTTTTAGGTATTAAGCGTCGAACCGATCAATATGTTCGCGGAAGTTTTGAACTCGGTTTTCGTCATGATATTCCAAGTCTGAATTTGAATTATGGACTGAGCTGGAATAATCGTTTTGATAGCAATCGCAAACGCTATGATATTGATGACATCGAACTCAGTGCGGGCGACCCGTTATGGGATACCTTTATAGAATTTGTCGCCTTTGACAACATCACTTTCAGATTGCAAAGCAATAGAGATCTTCTAGCGGGTCAGCGATGTCGCGAACGTCAGCGTTTTGTTGGAAGAATGAGCGATGGTATTCTGGAAGAGATTGAAGATAACTGTTCCGCGAATGGCCGCTCGCTAACCTTGCTCATCAACGGGACATTCTGAGCCCTCTGCATTAACCAACAGCATGAAATTTCACATAGCACTGGTCAGGGGATCAGAGTTAGTGGCTGTCTTATTTTTCAACTACTTGCTGGTTGTTTGTTCAAATGGCTACTCCTGGCTGAAAGTGGAAGCCTTACTGCTGTAAAGAGTGACAAATATTGAGCTTGTTTTTAGAGATGGTATTGCAGCACTAAATACGCGTTTTTTTGTGCTCTGCGCACGACAGGTGCTAATGTGGAAATCATGATTTCCCCTGGAAGAAACAGATGTTGGTAGAGTTTGTGTTTGTATATGGATGTGTGGACGAGGAGCTATGAGCGCACCAATTCCAACTGATGAGAACTACGGATTTGAAGACACTTCATACAAGGCGGCAGGTGAGTTCGAAGGAGTTCAAAAACTGGTCAAGTGCTTCTATGTGTTCATGGATCAATTGCCGGAAGCGAAAAATATTCGTTCTATGCATGAGGATGACCTTTCTCTGATTGATGACAAGCTGACCCATTTTCTGTGTTACTGGTTGGGCGGACCCCGACACTTCGTAGACAAGTATGGACCCGTAAACATTCCCAAAGCGCATATACATCTTCTAGTAGGAGTTGAGGAGCGTGATGCATGGCTGCTATGTATGGCCAGGGCGATAGAATTACAGCCCTATAAACCGTCGTTTAAGAAGTACCTGCTTGAACAATTGGCCATTCCTGCAGAACGGATTCGCCAAGCAAGTAAAACTAACCAATCGAGATGAGCGGTCTATTTTTAACAATTGAGTGAAATAAAATCTCAACTTTAAAGGGTGGATGACGGGGAGAATTGAACTCCCGTCCGTAAGTTCAATACCTTTGGCTCTACATGGTTAACGTCGTCTATTGAGTTAACCCGTATCCGTTCGACTGGAAGGGCGGCTGAAGAGTTCGATCAGTGTAATAATGCAGTACTTTGAGTGATTCGAGTTGAGGCTACAACGTTTCAGAAATTTGCGATGAGAGGTGATGGTTCAAGGACAGTCGCATGCCTGGATGACCAAGGATGCCCCGACGGTATATCATAACGCAGTGTCCAAAGCGGAAATTATCGCCAAGTCTGCTTTGCCACCAATACAGTTCTCATACGCTTAAGATAATGCAGACGGCAATTTCAATCCCGCATTGACAGAGACCTGGTACATGATAACCACTACGCCTTGAAAGGGTATAGTGCCTGGAATTGAAAAATTCAGGATTGAAGTATAAGCACTAACCAGCAAGCACTTTACGCACACTGAACAAGGGCGATCGCAAAAGTAAACCGCTGATTATTTACTCTGACCCTAATTGATATGACGAATTCCATGAAAGCGCCACGAGAACCTGAATTTTTGCAATCCCTCATCTGTTTTGGTGGGATTATCGTGATCGTGATATCTGGCATGTTATGGCTGGGCATCAGCCTCCATAGCCTTCTTGTAATCGCAGTTGTGTGGGTCGCGTGCCACTCTTCACTAATAGGATTTAGTTACCTGGAAATCAAAAGTGCAATGATTTCGGGTATTCAGAAAGGTCTGGGCGCGATCTTCATATTTTTCCTGATAGGAATACTTGTCGCCGCATTAGTCGAGAGCGGAACTATTGGCGGACTCATCTACTATGGCCTGGACCTGCTCCACCCTACGTTTTTTCTGCCCGCCGGATTAGTGCTTTGCAGTCTCATGTCGCTTGCGACGGGCACAGCCTGGGGAACAATCGCTACGATCGGGATAGTCCTCATGGGGCTCGGAGCGGCACTAGGCATTCCACTGCCACTGGTGGCTGGCATGGTCGTTTCTGGCGCGAGCTTTGGTGACAAAATGTCGCCTGTTTCAGATACAACCAATCTCGCTGCCATGAGCGCAGATACGGATTTGTATACTCACATCAAGTCGATGTTGTACACCACCGTGCCGACGTACATCATCAGTATTATTCTATTTACGCTATTAGGATTGTACTACAGTGGTCAGACCCTCTCTGCCGAAGAGATATTGACATTACGTCAGCATCTCGAAATCGAATTCTCAATCAGCCCGTTGACCTTGTTGCCGCTGTTTGTATTACTCGCGTTCAGTCTCAAACGAGCCCCCGCCGAAGTCAGCATGCTTGCCAGTGTCGGCACCGCTGTGGTGCTGGCCGTCGCGACTCAAGATAGGGCTGTAACAGATGTTTTAAATAGCTTGCACACTGGCTATGTCGCTACCACGGGGCTTGAACAACTCGACACTCTTCTCAGCCGCGGTGGTATAACCAGCATGATGTGGACGATGTCGCTGGCGCTGATAGCACTATCTCTCGGTGGGATTCTCGATCGTGCAGGCTTCGTGCGCGTACTTCTACGCGGGATGCTACAGCGTATTAAGCGTTCCGCGAGCCTGATGTCAGCAACTATCGGCGCCGGTGTTGTCTCCAACATGAGTATGGGTGAAGGTTATCTTTCTATTATATTCGGCGGTCAGATATTCAGAGAGTCTTACGAAGAAGATGGCCTGGAGAAACACATGTTGTCTCGTTGTCTGGAAGAAGGCGCCACATTAAGTACGTCTCTAATTCCATGGACGACCTCGGGTGCGTTTATAACAGGGGTGCTCAACATGTCACCATTGGAGTATGCACCATGGACCTTTTTTAACTATATCAATCCACTGCTATCCATTGGCCTGGCGTATATGGGTTTTGGAATATTCCGTAAGACTCAAGATAAGAAGGGGCAGGATAGAAAAGCAGTAGATTACTCCAACACCGGAAAGGATGCGCCGGGGATTCTAGCTCAAAAATCCGAATAGCGAGAATCGAAAGATATTATAATTTGAGCTGGATAATTAGCTCTCTCATATCGAAACAATCTTTGATATATATGAGTGGTGGTAAATGCAGAAGATTATCTTGTACCCCGGCAGAAGAAACTATGCAATTATTAGGAGGGATAGATAATTGACTGGCGCATTGACTAAGAATCACACGACAAATTGACAATCAATAAATCAAAAAAGCGTCTAATTATCTTGAACGATCGTGGGCTTTAATAAAACCACCAGCTCTCTTCTTTCAAGCCTATTGGAATTCGACCTGAACAGATGGCCTAGATAGGGGATGTCACCAATACCCGGTACTGAATCTTCCACTACCTCGGGATGATAGTCGTAACCATGCTTTAAGACCGGGACGCCGGTCGACAGGTCTGTCCATACGACGTTAATTTTATCGGGGAATATTTCGATTATCTGCACGGTCTCGAAGGTCCCGGCCTCGACGGTAATTTCGCCGCCAATCCCTGCAACCAATGCAAGAAACCCTGGGCTTAATTCCGTAGTTATAGTCGGGGGTAGTTCGTCATCCAGGTTATCGGTAGATATCTGTTTAAGTACGGTTGAAGAAAACCAGGTCATGCCTTCTTTTAAGCATTCAGGTGAAGTAAACCGAGGAGTATC
>Ga0070727_10005482_pt1 | contig 10349 bp, 10 predicted proteins | sample tdAd472_FD_66722 | JGI IMG/M metagenome (GOLD analysis project Ga0070727, IMG submission 66722) | Marine sediment microbial communities from the Atlantic coast under amendment with organic carbon and nitrate - tdAd47.2 | ecosystem: Environmental > Aquatic > Marine > Coastal > Sediment | place... | reverse complement strand
CGGGCGCTCGGGCAGACGGCCGAGCAGACGCAGCTGCGTGCGAACTTCGAGTCGGCCAACGACCGCGACTTCAACCGCAACATCCTGAGCATCATCGGGGGCTCTGGCGTGCTGACCCAGCCGCCCTTCTCGCTCGAAGCGGACCGATTCGTCGCTTCGGGCGGCTGATGCCGCGCAGCCGCTCTAGTGCGGTATCCTCTTGTCATGCTCAAACTGATTGTCCCGTTTGTCCTGCTCTTTGCCGCGATCTTCGCGGTGGTCGCCTCGGACCAGCCCGACCCGCCCGCGGACTTCACGTTCATCAACCGCGGCGACGTCACCACGCTCGACCCCCAGCGCATGAGCTGGATGCAGGACCTGCGCGTCGCCCGCCTGCTCTTTGAGCCGCTCGTTCGCCTTGACGTCATGACGACTGATTACCAGATCGTCCCGGGCGTTGCCGAGCGCTGGGAGGTCAGCGAGGACTTCAAGGAATACACCTTCCATCTCCGCCAGGACGCCAAGTGGTCCAACGGCGAGCCCGTCACCGCGCAGCAGTTCGTCTACTCCTGGAAGCGGGCGCTCCTGCCCGAGACAGCAGCCGACTACACCGCGCTCTTCCAGATCATCGACGGCGCCAAGGACTTCTTCGAGTGGCGCTCCGAGCAGACGCGCCAGTACTCGATCCGCGCCCGCAACCTGACAACCGAAGAGAAACGCATCGAGTCGCAGAAACTCTGGGACGAGGCCTCGGCGTACTTCGACGAGAACGTGGCGCTCCGCGCGGTTGATGATCACACACTCACCATGAGCCTGGATGCCTCGACGCCATACTGGCTCGATCTGTGCTCCTTCATCGTGTTTGCGCCGGTCTATGAGCCGCTGGTCAGTCAGTACGAGCAGATCGACCCGGACACGGGGATGGTCAGGCTCCAGCTCGGGTGGACCAAGCCGCCCCTGATGATCTCCAACGGCCCGTTCGTGCTGGAAAACTGGCGCTTCAAGCGGGGCCTGTTCCTGCGGTCCAACCCCCAGTGGTGGGCCAAGGACACGCTGGACATCGAGACGATCGCGATCCCCTCAGTCGAGGATTCCAACTCGCAGGTGCTCGCCTTTGAATCCGGCGCGGTGCAGTGGGTCAGCGACGTGAACGCCGACTACCGCATCCAGATGCTGGCCGACAAGCAGGCGTTCTACGACGAGAACCGCGAGCAGTACGAGAAGCTCAAGGCCGAGGGGCTCGACCAATTCGCCATCGACGCGGCCCTGCCCGACGACCCGCGCAAGAACGTCCACGCGCTGTCCGCGTTCGGGACGTACTGGTACAACTTCAACTGCAAGCCCACGCTCGCCGACGGCCGGGAGAACCCGTTCCACGACGCACGCGTCCGCCGAGCATTTGCCATGTGCATCGACAAGCAGCGCATCTGCGACGATGTCATGCGCATCGGCACGCCCGTGGCCCGCAACATGTTCCCACCCGGCGCGATCGCGGGGTACACCTCGCCTAAGGGCCTCAAGTGCATCTCCGACGCCAACACCCCGGCCGAGAAGCAGGCCATCATCGACGAGGCCAAGGCCCTGCTCAAAGAAGCCGGCTACCCCAACCCCGCCGAGATGCCACGTATCGAGCTGCTCTTCAACTCCGACGGCGGGCACGGCCTTGTCGCCCAGCAGCTGGCCAAGGACTGGGAAGAGTTCCTGGGCGTCCGCACCTTCCTGGCGCAGAAAGAGATCAAGGTCTACAAGGACGATCTCAAGAAGCAGAACTTCATGACCGGCCGCGCCGGCTGGTTCGCCGACTACGCCGACCCCACCACCTTCCTCGACCTCAACCGCACGGGCGATGGCAACAACGACCGAGCCTACTCAAGCCCCGTCTACGACGGCCTGCTCGATCAGGCCAAGGCGGAAACCGACCCCGAAAAACGTATGGCCCTGCTCACCGAGGCCGAGCGCATCATCATGGAGGAAGACCTCCCGCTCGTGCCCCTCTACTACTACGTCAATATCTACCTCTTTGACCCCGACGAGATCACGGGCATCAGCAACCACCCTCGCCTCCAGCAGGACCTCTTCAACATCGATGTGCTCGGCGACGGCAAGGGACGCGACGAGATCAAGCACATCCGCAACAAGGACCTCAACTGATGCTCGGCCTCATCCTTCGAAGACTGCTCCAGCTACCCGTCATCATCCTGGTGATCTACACCATCACGCTCACGCTGAGCTGGGCCATCCCGGGCAACCCCCTCGAAAAACCCGAGGGACGCCAGCCCAGCGCCGAAGTCATCGAGGCGATGAAGCGCCAGTACAAGCTCGACAGCTTCCCGGCCTTCTACACGTCTTACCTCAAGAGCGCCACCGGCATCGATTACCTCAACGACACGCTCAGCGGCAAGCGGGCGCGCGACCGCGAGCAGGCCGAGGCCGTGGGCGTGGCCGCCCCCACCACCTACGTCTTCAATCTCGGCCCGTCACTCCAGTACAACGACTGGAACGTCAACGAGATCGTCTCCGATGCGCTGCCCGTCTCGGTCGTGCTCGGGCTGACAGCCATCCTCATCGCGCTGGTTATCGGCATCACCGCCGGCGTCGTGGGCGCGGTCAAACCCAACTCCGCGGCCGACTTTGCAACGCTCATGGTCGCGCTCATCGGCATCAGCCTGCCAAGCTTCGTCGTGGGCACGATGCTCCTGCTCCTCTTTGCTGTGATCTTCCCGATCTTCCCCGTCGGCGGCTGGGGCACACTCTCGGGCCTCGTCCTGCCCGCGACCACGCTCAGCCTGCCCTTTGCCGCCTACATCGCCCGCCTCACACGCATGGGCATGATCGATGCGCTCAGTGCCGACTACATCCGCACCGCCCGCGCCAAGGGGCTCGGTGAGATGACCGTCCTGCTCAAGCACGCGCTCAAGAACGCCTTCCTGCCCGTGCTCAGCTACCTCGGCCCGGCCACCGCCTACGCCATGACCGGCAGCTTCGTCATCGAAAAAGTCTTCTCGATCCCGGGCCTGGGCCAGCACTTCGTCAACGGCGTCCTCAACAAGGATCTCTTCCTCATCATGGGCGTCGTCCTCATCTTCGCCACGATGCTCGTGCTGTTCAATCTGGCGGTGGACGTGCTGTATAGGTGGGTGGATCCGAGGATTAGCTGATAATTATCGAGATTTTTCCAGAATCGATCTTCTTGATGCCACAAACTCATCGTAAATCCGAAAGAGTACGATGACACATTCAAGAATGATCCGAAGTGAAAACAAGTAGAGAAAGCCTAGCACTACCGTTGCAATAATACTAAGGACGAGCCATTCATTACTTAACGGATAGCGCCCAGGCTGGGGAGACATGATCGTGCTCACATCTCGATAAATGGAGTATCCTGCACCAAGAACAACAAGAGCTACATTTGTTCCAAAAACAAAGCAAATCCACGACGGCGTCACGAATCGTCGGAAGGACCAGAACCCGCTTTGCCCTTTCTGAGCACGACTGATTGCAGGCCTATCAGCAACCGTTGAAACGTGTTCGATGTGTAACAGTCGGTGGCCTCTGAGTTGAATCTCGCGTTCAACATCAGCCTGCCAGTCTGCCTCAACAAGGCGAGTCTGCTCCTGCCCGTCTGAATGCATAAACTGGATACGAAAAATTGCCACCCCGCATCTCCTTTTTTGCGAAGTAACAATATATCAAATGTGAGAAGATCTTACTAGACTTGTACTTCCTCAAAGCTCGCCCCAGCCTCAACCCCCATACTCACAAACTGCCCCACCTCGAAGTCCGACGCCTTCTGGCGTGGGTCGGTCGGGAGGCAGTGGACGGGGACGCCGGTGCTGACGACGATGTGCTCGTCCTCGATCGCCACGATCGAGCCCTGCACGCGCCGGGGTCTGCCGAAGACCGGATCGATGAATCGCCCGCCGGTGGTGCAGGTGTCGATGCGTTTGGCGCGGGCGTGGATGGTGCCCATGATCGTCTTGCCGGGCTGAGTCGTGATCTCGCCGATCGGCTCGAGGTGCACGCGGTAGCTGGTGTTGGGGAAGCTGACGACGGCATAGGCGGGCTTGGTCGCCGTCGCGGGCAGGACCTCTTCAAGGACGCCGCGGGCCAGTTTCGGATCGATCTTGTTCGTCGGTGCGGGATGAATCATGGTGACAGAGGATAGCCCAAAGAGCCGCGGACGTGAGCACGCGGGCAGGGTTCCCGGATTGATCAGGCGTCCGCAGGCTCACGCACACGGCTCTGACCAAGAGCCAGAAAGTTCGCCAGCATTTTCGGGCCTTCGAGCGTCATGAAGCTCTCGGGGTGGAACTGCACGCCCTCGATCGGCTGCATGGCCCCATCCGCCCAGACCCGGCGCAGGCCCATGACCACCCGCCGCGTGCCGCCGTTGTCGTCGTCCTCGTCGGTCCAGGCGCTGACCTCCCAGCCGTTGCCCTCCGCGTCGAGCCCTGTTGGGATCGTCTCGGGATAGACGACCAGCGAGTGATACCGCATCGCCTCGAACGGATCGGAAAGCCCCGCGAAGACGCCCTTGCCGTCGTGGTGGACGGGGCTGGTTTTGCCGTGCACCGCGCGGGCGTGGCGGTCGACGGTCATGCCGTGCAGCGCGCCCATGCACTGGTGCCCGAGACAGACACCAAGGATCGGCACCCTGCCCGCAAAGTGCGCGATGACATCGCTCGACACGCCGGCCTCGCTGGGTGTGCACGGGCCGGGCGAGATGACAATGTGCGTCGGCCCCGCCCCACCATCGAGCTTCTCGATCTCGGCGGGCGTGATCTTGTCGTTGCGCACGACCATGAGATCGCGCCCCGGCTCGAGCGTCGGGTCGAGTTCACCCAGCCGTTGCACCAGATTCCAGGTGAAGCTGTCGTAGTTGTCGATGAGCAGGATCACGCGTCAACGGTAGCGCGGCTCATGCCGCCTCGCGTCCCTCGTCGAAGCCTGTATCCAGGTCCTTGCCGAAGGCCTCCGGCCCGATCTCAGTCAGACGCTCGACGCCGAAGTCATCAAGGATCGTCCCGGCCACGCCGTCGCGTGTGACGAGAAAGAACTCGTCCGTGATCGGGTAAGGCAATCGGGAGTAATCCTGCACGACGCGCCGGTGCAGCCGCTGCAGAAAGGGCGTGGGCCCTGCCGAGAGCGCCACGAACATGTCCCTTGCCGGGATCGCCACCAGGAAATCCGGCCCGAGCCTGCTCGCCAGGACGTTGTGCAGCCCGCCCATCAGCACGCGGGCGGCGTCGTAGCCGTCCTGCTCGCCGATGATCGCGGCCTGCCCGCCCTCCTTGGATTCGACAAACTGCATATCGAGCTCGGGCGTGTATCTATTCAGATTCTCGCGGGCAACCTCTTCGAGGTCCTCTGCCGTCACGCCCCAGCGGATCATCTGCTCGGTCGTGATGCTGACCGTCATGTTGGGCATGTCCATGACGAACACGATCACCGTGCCGTTGACAAAAGGGACGTGCGCCACGAGTTCACGCGAGAGGTGCTCGAAGATCGATTCGGGCTGAATCCTCGGCATGATGCGGTCTTTGATGAGATCAAAGCTCAGGTCGGTCTGATCGAGCGTCTCATCGCCGAACAGTTGTTCGAGATAGTGCTCGACAATCTCACGCCCGCGGACACGGTCGTGCGAGACCATGCGGTACAGGTTGTCCAGGTCCAGACGCCGACCATCGACGAGCAACTCGCTCGTACCGATCAGTTTGACGGCAAAGTCTGGCTGAATCGAGCGGAGCATCTCCGCCACCTTCGCCGCGAACGCATCCAATTCCCTTGGCATCTGCGCCATGAGCAGTCCCTCTCCGTAGCGGTACCGACCCTTCCGGGCGGCCCGGCGCTCCCTCGCTCTCAACCGGGGGAGTCATCGACCACCCAGAAGGGCGTCTGATGCCCCAGAGGGCTTCTGAGGCACACCTGTTTAGGTGATTTCTTCACAAGACCATCCTGAGCGATGCCACCGTTCAGGGCGCACGGGTGATTTGACCGGCTGTAAATCCGCCTGCAATCAGGGTTTGGCTAGATTCTTGAGGAAGAACCCTGCCAACGAAGTCTGGAATCGCTGTTCGCTTGCAGGCACGTCCGATTTGGCTAGAATCCTGCCTTGCACCGGGCCGCGGGGAGGTCTCGCCCCGGGGGTGTGCAGGACGGAGATTACGCGTGACAGAGCAGGACATCGAAGCAAAGGTGATCGACATCGTGGCCGAGCAGCTTGGCGCCGACAAGGCCAAGATCAGCCGTGACACGAGCTTTGTCGAGGACCTCAACGCCGACAGCCTCGACACCGTCGAGCTTGTGATGGAGTTCGAGGACGCCTTTGAAACATCCATCCCCGACGACCAGGCCGAGAAGATCAAGACCGTTGGTCAGGCCATCGAATTCATCAAGGGTGCTCAGGGCACCGATTAATCGCCGCCCCTGTGCTTCCCAGAACCGGGCTCCGGCGGCTTTGTTGCCGCCTTTTTTGTGGCCCGTGTCTGTCTGGTAGCTTCGCTCGGGTTTGAATGTGGAGCAACCTTCCATGAGTGAGAAACGCCGAGTTGTGATTACCGGCGTCGGTGCCGTGACCAACCTGGGTCACGATGCACCGTCGACTTGGGACGCCATGCGCGCAGGCCGCAGCGGCATCTCGCATGTCAGCGATCCCGCGTTCGATGGATACGAGGGCTGGAACGTTCGCATCACCGGTGCGATCAAGAACTGGGACCCCGAGAAGTTCATCGACAAGCGCGAGCTGCGCCGACTCGATCGCTGCACCCAGCTTGGCATGGTCGCCGCTCAGGAGGCTCTCGAAGCCTCCGGGCTCGATATGTCCAAAGAGGAGCCGACCCGCTGCGGCGTGGTCGTGGGCTCGGGCGTCGGCGGCATCTCCACGATCGAGCACAACGTCATCACACTCAGCACCAAGGGCCCGGACCGGATCAACCCGTTCACCGTGCCCCGCCTGATGGTCAACGCGGTCGCGGGCAACATCTCGATCAAGAACAACCTCCAGGGCCCCGCTTCGGCGCACGCCACCGCATGCGCCAGCTCGGGGCACGCCATGGGCGACGCGATGCGCTACATCCAGCGCGGCGACGCGGATGTCATGATCGCCGGCGGGGCCGAGGCCGCGTGCACCCCGCTGTGTCTGGGCGCATTCATGACCATGAAGGCGCTCAGCACCCGCAACGACGACCCCGAGGGCGCCAGCCGCCCGTTCGACGCCGACCGCGATGGCTTCATCCTCTCCGAGGGTGCCGCCATCTGTGTCCTCGAGAGCGAGGAGCACGCCAAGGCCCGCGGCGCGACCATCCTGGGCGAACTCGTCGGCTTCGGAAACTCGTGTGACGCGAGCCACATCACCGCCCCCAACGCCGAGGGGCGCGGTGCCAAACGCTCGATGGAGTGGGCGCTCAGAGACGCAGGCCTCAACCCCGAGGACATCGAGTACGTCAACGCCCACGGCACATCGACGCCCCTGGGCGATTCGGCAGAGGTCGCGGCCGCGTTGTCACTCTTCGGCGATCACGCACGCAAGTCTGCCGGCGGCAAGCTCATGATGAGCTCGACCAAATCCATGCACGGGCACACGCTCGGCGCATCCGGAGCCGTCGAAACCATCGCCTGCCTCCATGCGGTCCGCGACGGCGTCATCGCCCCCACCATCAACCTCCACAACCCGGGCACCAAGCGTGAGGACGGCTCGGTCGCCCCATTCGACATGAACCTCGTCGCCAACGAGGCCCGCGAGAAGCCGATCCGCTACGCCATGAACAACACGTTCGGCTTCGGCGGGCACAACGTCACCCTGATCATCGCCCGCTACGACGGCTGATCCGACAGAATCGACCTCTCGCCCCCATTCCCGCAGATCCGGGGCCTGTCCTGCCGATACCGATCCTGCCATGGGCAAGAAGCTGGATTCCATTTTGAAGCTCGAGGTACCGCTGATCGTCCGCGTGGGCAGGCGGACCATGCGTCTCAAGGAAATCGCAGAGCTTTCGCCCGGGCGGATTCTGGAGCTCAATAAGCCCGCCGACGACGAACTCGACCTGCTCGTCAACAATGTGGCGATCGGTCAGGGCCAAGCGGTGAAGGTCGGTGAGAACTTCGGCGTGTCCATCTCCTTTATCGGGGATCTCAAGGCCCGGATAGAGGCTCTGGGGGGCAATCCGGTCGCCGCCAAGCCCAGCAAAGCCAAGGCCGAGACCGACGAAGACGAGGCCGCGGCACTGGCCGACCAGTTTCTTGCGGGCTGATCCCCGAGTTCGGGCACAACCTCACCTGCGAACCGACCGATACCCTCGTACGGCGCGATGGAGCGCCAACGGACCGCCCAATACAAGGACGACCCGAACATGCCACGCGATATACCCGTCGGTAACGGCTCGCTGCTGATCAACTTCGACAGCTCGTACCGCATCCGAGACATCTATTACCCCTGCGTTGGACAACCCAACCACACCCAGGGTCACATCCAGCGCTTCGGCGTCTGGGTCGACGGGCAGTTCGCCTGGATCGAAGAGACCGGCTGGAAGCGGACCCTCCGCTACAAGCCGGACACACTCGTCACCGAGGTCTCGCTCGTGCACAAGGAATTCGGGATCGAGCTCGTCTGCAACGACGCGGTCGACCACACCGAGCCCATCTACTTCCGCAAGACCACCGTGCGCGACCTCATGGGCAAGGACCGCGACGTCCGCATCTTCTTCCACTACGACCTCTCGATCGGGGGCAACCCCGTCGGCGATACCGCCAACTACGACCCCACCACCAACTCGGTCGTCTTCTACAAGGACGGCTTCTACTTCCTCGTCAACGCCTGCGATCAGCACAAGTGCGGAATCGACCACTGGGCCATCGGGTCCAAGCGTGTCGGCGGCGCCGAGGGCACCTGGCGCGACGCCGAGGACGGCCACCTGGGACGCAACACCATCGCACAGGGCTCGGTCGACGCCACCATCGGCTTCAACCTCCACGTCCCCGCCGGCGGCGAGAGCTATGTCACCAACTGGTTCGCCTGCGGGCGCAACTACGACGACGTGAAAAACCTCAACCGCCTCATCTGGGACACCAGCGCCGAGCGCATGATCTACCAGACCGAGGCCTACTGGAAAACCTGGGTCCACAAGGAACGCATCGACACCAGCCCCCTGCCCGAGTCCGTCGAGGACATGTACTACCGCTCGGCGCTTATCCTGCGCACACAGGTGGACAACGGCGGCGCGATCATCGCCGCCAACGACACCGACATCGCACAGTTCGGGGGTGACCACTACTCCTACTGCTGGCCCCGCGACGGCGCGCTCTGCGCGTACTCGCTCATCCTCACCGGGCAGAGCGAGCTCTCACGCCAGTTCTTCCGATTCTCGGCCGGCGTCATCTCCAAGGAAGGCTTCTTCCTCCACAAGTACAACCCCTCGGGCTCGCTCGCATCCAGCTGGCACCCGTGGACACTCGAGGGCCAGAAGGTCCTGCCCATCCAGCAGGACGAGACCGCCCTTGTCGTCTGGGCCCTGCGCCAGCACTTCGAAACCTTCCGCGATGTCGAGTTCATCAAGAGCGTCTACGAGGAGCTGATCGTCCGCCCCGCCGACTGGATGTGCAGCTACCGCGATGCCAACGGCATCCCCAAGCAGTCATGGGACCTGTGGGAAGAACGCCGGGGCGTGCACACGTTCACGGTCGCAAGCACCATCGGTGCGCTCAAGGCCGCGGCTCTGTTCTGCCGCGACTTCGGCGAGCCCGATCGTGCGGCCAAGTACACCGAGGCCGCCGAGCGGATGACCTTCGCGTTCATGAAGCACTTCTGGCACGAGCCGGCGGGTCGCTTTGCGCGCCGCGCGGTGCCGCAAGAGGACGGGAGCTACCGCCTCGATCTCGTCGCCGACGCCTCGAACTATGCGCTCTTCTCGATCGGCGGGCTCGACCCCGAGGACGCCAAGATCGCAAGCGACCACAAGGCCACGCGCGACCTGCTCTCGGTCCGCACGCAGATTGGCGGCGTGTCACGCTACCAGAACGACTACTACCACCAGATCGAATCGAGCAAGCTCGACATCGTCCCGGGCAACCCGTGGGTGATCTGCACGCTCTGGCAGGCTCAGTACATCATCGCCAAAGCCAAGTCCAAGGCCGACCTCACCGAGGCGCTCGACCTGATCAACTGGTGCACCTATCGCCAGCTGCCCTCGGGCGTGCTGGCAGAGCAATTCCACCCGTACACAGGCGCGCCGATTTCGGTCAGCCCGCTCACGTGGAGCCACGCGACGGTCATGATCGTCGTCAGCGAGTACCTCAACAAACTCAAAGAGCTCGAGAACATCGGCACGGGCACGCCCCACCCGACGTACACGGGCATCGCGACGGCTCACTAACGC
>Ga0070727_10005480_pt1 | contig 10352 bp, 7 predicted proteins | sample tdAd472_FD_66722 | JGI IMG/M metagenome (GOLD analysis project Ga0070727, IMG submission 66722) | Marine sediment microbial communities from the Atlantic coast under amendment with organic carbon and nitrate - tdAd47.2 | ecosystem: Environmental > Aquatic > Marine > Coastal > Sediment | place... | reverse complement strand
TGGGGGAAATCGGACATCAGGTGACCAGCGGAAAAGGCTCAATCTCGGTCTGCATATAATTCTTATAGCGCGCCCCCGCTACCAAACAAGCAAGGGTCCCTGGTGGCGCCATTTTTTGCGTAGGAAGAGCACTTTTGGAAGTGGCGATCCAAGAGGCTAAACTGAACGGTACTCCCCCGGAATAGCAGGCTCTTCGATGAAAATAGCAGCGTTGGTATTGAGCGCATTCTTTCTGCCGTATTCAGTCATCGCGTTTGCCGGCGATTTGCGGCCTTTCGAGCGCATGGACGTTTTCGAGCTGGAGTGGGTCTCTGATCCACAGATATCGCCAAATGGGCGGCGCGTCGTCTATGTGCGCAATGGCATGGATGTGATGTCGGATGGCAAGTGGTCGCGCCTTTGGTTGATCAATGCAGATGGCAGCGACAATACGCCGCTAACCGGTCGCGACATCAATGAATCGAGTCCTGTCTGGTCGCCGGACGGTAGTCGCATCGCGTTTACGAGCGAATCCGACGAGGGAACTGAAGTCTTTGTTGTTTGGGTCGATACGGGCAAGTCGACGCGCTTGACGCAACTGAATCGGTCGCCGCGAGGCCTCAGTTGGTCGCCGGACGGCACACAAATCGCCTTCTCGATGCTGGTGCCCGAGGAACCGGCCGTACTCGTAAAGGCACCGGTCAAACCGGACGATGCTGAGTGGCCTGACGAGCCGCGTGTTACCACACGGCTAAAGTACGAGCGCGATGGGTCCGGTTATATCGAGCCCGGCTACGAACACTATTTTGTGATTTCGGCGTTGGGGGGCACAGCGCGCCAGGTAACGCACGGGAATTTCAAGCATGAAGGAATACCGCAGTGGTCCGGTGATGGTGATTCCCTGATATTTTCCGGTAATCGCAACGATGACTGGGAGTTGAACTTCCGCAATTCTGAAATTTACAGCGTTTCGATCAAGAGCGGCAATATCGTGGCCCTGACCGACAGGAATGGTCCGGATGCCGAGCCGGTTGTGTCACCGGATGGCCGGACAATTGCTTACTGGAGTGTGGAGGACAAAATCCAGACGTACCAGGTGTCGAAGCTACACGTCATGAATATCGATGGCTCCGGTAAACGTGAGTTGCTAGGTGACTTTGATCGGTCCGTTTCCGGTCTTGGATGGAACAAGAGCAGCGACGGTCTCTACTATCAATACGACGATCTTGGTGACACGAAAATCGGTTTTACCACGCTCGCGGATAGATCCAGAGTAGTCGCGACGAATGTCGGTGGCACAACCATCGGCAGGCCTTACGGCGGTGGTTCTTTTTCGGTGGCGGACAATGGCACGATCGCCTACACCCATGTAACAGCGTACCGACCCGCGGAACTTGCGATTGTCGACGGTCGTCGCGCAGATGCCAAAGTCATCACCTCGTTCAATGCCGATGTGCTTGACTGGCGAACACTCGGTAAGGTCGACGAAATTTGGTACAAGTCGACCGTGGATGGGCGTGACATTCAAGGCTGGGTTGTAACGCCGCCTGAATACGATGAGTCGAAGACCTATCCGCTGCTAGTCGAAAACCATGGCGGGCCCATATCAAATTACGGCCCGCGGTTCTCACCCGAAGTTCAGTTGTATGCGGCCGCAGGCTACGTAGTCTTTTATCCAAATCCTCGCGGTAGCACGAGTTACGGTGAGGAGTTTGGCAACCTGCTGTACCACAACTATCCTGGCGACGATTATCAGGATGTCATGGATGGCGTGGATGCGCTCATTGCGTCGGGTGTTACGGCCGAGGACCGGCTGTATGTCACCGGAGGCAGTGCAGGCGGCATCATGACAGCGTGGATCATTGGTAAAAACAACCGTTTCCGGGCGGCAGCCGTGGTCAAGCCCGTAATGAACTGGGTCTCGAAGACCCTGACGGCAGACAACTATTTCGGGTACGCAAACTACCGTTATCCGGGGCAGCCGTGGGAGAATATCGAGGCCTACATGAAATTCTCCCCAGTTTCGCTGGTCGGCAACATCGAAACGCCGACGATGGTTATGGTGGGTACGGCCGATCTCCGCACACCGCTCTCGGAGTCCAAGCAACTCTATGGCGCCCTGAAAATACGTGGCATCGATACGGTACTTGTAGAGGTGCCGGACGCACCGCATTTTATCTCGGGGCGACCCAGCCAACTGATTACGAAGATCGATCACATACTCGCCTGGTTTGCGAAGTATCCAGTAAATTAGAAGAGTGGTCATTCGAGTTGGTAGACTCAGTCACCACTGCCGACCTTTTGTACAAGATCCTGGAGAGTATTCGATGCGTAAAACAGTAACGGCACTTGCCATCCTGGGAATCTTGATCGCCTTGCCGGCCCCCACACCCGTGTCAGCGGAGGCGACGCCAGGGCAGGCGTTGGTTGTCTTTCACCGCCCCAATAAAATGAAATGGAAAGCGGCTCGATTCAATGTCGAACAAGACGGTGTGCCGGTTGGGCAGTTATTGGCAGGGACCGAGCTAGCCGTAACGCTGGACCCGGGTACTTACACGTTTACCGGGCGAGCGACGTCATTTGACGGCACTGATTACCTCACGCTGACGGTAGAGGCCGGTAAGACGTATCGGGTGAAAGGCGAGGTGCTTGCCAGTTGGCCGGTTGGGCGGCCAAAATTCACCGACGTTAAGGAATCCGGCGTGGCGACAGAGCCCGTTGCAGCACCTGCCGCGTCCGGCGAGCAGGCTCCCGCGCTCGCCGCGCCACAGCCTGCGACTGCCGGTAACCTGCCGGCAGAGCGCAATGGGGAGGCGGCAAGACTCGGTCTGAAGAACTTTGCGGGTGAGTGGCGCATGGATATGTGGTCGCTCGCTGCCGACGGTCGAAGGCTGGAAGGGACGGGCTCTGCGACCGGTACGTTGGTAGGGGATTACGCTGTTCGAATCACCATCGATGATTTCAACGCTCCTGACGTGCCCGACGCGACGGGGGGCGGGGAGGTTCTCATTGCACAGCATCCGGAAAAAGGACTATCACTGGAAAGCGACCTTCGGGTAGCAGACAGGAAACTGAAACTGACCGGCCAGTTCGACACAGGCAAGTATGTTTTCTATCTCTTTGCTGGCGGCGGCGAAACGGTGACAGGGGTTAAGCGCTCTTCGCTTCGCATCGAGGTCCATTCGACAGGCGGCGACGAATGGGTCGCAGGTACATACGCATCGTTTGAAGGAAATACGACTCAGGTCCAGTCAGTGCGGTTTACGCGACCGTAGCGGAGAATCCGCCAATTCCAACCGGGGCTCTGGACCCATATCAACCACCAGACTGATCTGGCGAACGGCCGCTCTTGGCGCAAGCAGATATTCACAACCTGCGAATTTCAGCTGTCTCAAGGGCGTTGACGTCGGACATGATAGACTGAATTGCAGTTTCTGATTTGACCTGTCAGGTGTCCTGCCGGCACGAGCACACGACCAGAAGAGGAGAGATAACCAAAAGTGAAGACTAAATTTACAATCTTTTTAATAGGTGCCGTCCTGGCAGTCGGAACAGTATTTGCTGATGAATCAGCCGTTCGACAGGACGCCAAAGCACTTGATGTCTTGAAAAGCATGAGTGCGTATACCGATTCGTTTGACCAGGTTGTTATCGTCGGCGACTCTCACACGGATGCGAGACTTGGCGAAGGGTTGATGGTTAGCAATGCAAATGAAGTGAAAGCCACCATCGACCGCCCCAACTCCTTGCACATCAGCAGTTTCGATGGCATTGAGACAAGAGAACTCATTTTCCACCAGGAAGTACTGACAGTTTTCGACTCGCAAAGAAGATTCTACGCGCAGGCCAGCGTCCCGAGTGGGGTCGATGCAGCGTTGGAATTTGCGCTTGAAGAACTGGATATTGAGGCTCCGTTGATGGATTTTATTGTCAGGGATAAGTTAGCCAGTCTGATTAGTTCTCAAGAAACTGTTCTCTACCTGACAGACAAAGCCCGCGTTGCCGGTGTGGACTGTCACCATATCGCCATTCGGGGTCCTGAAACCGATGTGCAGTTGTGGGTAGAGGAGGGTGATAAACCGCTACCGAGAAAAATTATGCTTACCTCCAAATGGGCAGGTGGTTCGCCACGATTTATAGCCAATCTGGCCTGGCAGACCGAACCGGAGCTGGACCCGAGCATATTCGAATTCAAAGCACCTGAAGGATTCATGAATATCGGATTCGTTCAACATAGCGAGAACGAGGGAGAATAATATGAAACGCAGACAAATGATCCGGTTACTGGCCACCCTCGCAGTTGGTGTTGTCGCTATTCCCCTGAGCAACAAGGCGGATGCCCGTATTGGCCGGCCCGCGACCCCTGGCAGTGTTGCCGGCGTAAGACGGCGAACACGCAGACGCACGCGCCGACGTGTTGCCGTCGGGATGACCTTGGTTGCACTGCCTTATGGATGCGCCACAACGCGTTACATGGGCGGTGTCAATTATTACTACTGTGGCGGCATCTATTACCAGCCGCAATATCAGGGCACTACGGTGGTCTATGTGGTTCACGAAGTTGAGCCAGGCGCAGACACTAACGTCGAGTTTGAAGAATAGAATCAGGGTCCCTGCGTGGGCACAGAATTCTGAACGCCCACAAAAAAAGGCCGCCAGATTTGGCGGCCTTTCAGTCCGGCTGACTAATGCCAATCTCTATTCAGCGTTAAGTGATTCCCACAGAGCGCTGTCGGGACAAATAACAGTATCTGCAAATTTATTGTCCACTTCGGATGCTTCATTTCCTTCGTAAGCGTCTATAAACCTACCCCACTCCTCAAAATTGGGTGCTGTAATAATGACCATCAAATCATAGACGCCCATGGTCGCGGCCACCGGGAACATCGCAAAGGCGTTCAGGTTTTCCCCACCCTTCACTTGCTTTGCTTCTGCGAGCCACTCCGCCACAACCGCAGTTACATCGTCTTCAGATGCGTCGTCGCCCTGCTCACAACTCAATACAAGCACAGCTTCACCTGACCACGCCAGGCTCGATGCCATCATCAATGCTGAAATTAGCATCAGTCTTTTAACTGTCTTCATTTCTTATTTCTCCTTGTGGGATTCTGCCGAACAAGTATACGACCACGAAGACGTTTTTGCCAAGATGCTCGGGCAAACCTGCTTCGCATACGTCTGTTTTCAACACTTTATCAGGCCTGGCTCAGGGGGCGAGATGGGGCAGCAGTTTTACAATGAGTTCGGAGCCGGCAAGTTGAACGGCGTAAATTTCCAGGGTGTGCCGTCCCGTGTAGCGCAGGGCGCTGGCTATGAATTCCGGCGGCTGGATGCGGCTCGGGCCACGCTGGAACAGACAAAGGCAAAGGGACAAGACGCCGATGCCGAGTATGACGGCGGCGAGTTGGATCTGGGAAAACGAGAATACTATCTGTTCCTGCCAGACGTAGACGACCGCGGCGACCAAACAGGCCAGCAGGCGCAACAAGCCCAGATTCTGCATCATCGCAGTCGCGGGCGTTGCCGAACTTTTGGCTGTGCCATCGACATACATGCGTTGGCATAAGCCGAGCAGGGCCCACAGCCATCCCTCCGCGCCATAATCGACAATGTTCGCAACAATGGGCAGCACTGCGAAAAGTGCGGAGACCAGGAGGGCGAAGGCAGCCCAGCCATGATGTTGCATAAAGGTTTTCACATAGGGACGTGCAACACGAATGAAGGCCAGGCTGAAAAGAATGTTCGGCGCCACCCAGGTCCAGCCAGTGTTCGAGCTGTCGAGCAGGGTCAGAATGCCGCCGAGCCAGATCCAGCGGAGCGGGACGGTCCGGGTCTCTGCGTAGCCCAACATGAAGAAAAACAGCGGAGCCGCCAAGCGTCCTACAACACTCCACCATGCGGCGTCTGCAATGAAGAAATAGCCCAAGTGGTCAACGACAACCAGGAAGATTGCGGCGGTCTTCAGCCAGTCGGAGTTGTCAACGGCGCGTAATTCCACAAGCTGCTCAATCAGGTCAGGCCACGGATGATAAGAGCGGCGCAACTGTCAGTTCCCTCGAGCACGTGGGCGTTAAATTGCTCCGGTCCGCGGTGCTCAGGGGGTGCGTGAACGACACGCAAATTCGCACCCAGCTCAAATTCAAAGGCGTCGAGGCCAAAGGGCAATCCCTCCCCGATGGATTTCAACGCCGCTTCCTTGAGGCTCCAGAATTGGAAGAAAGTCCGCAGGCTCGCCAAACCACCTGCCTCGTCAACAGTCCTGGCTTCGGCAGCCGAAAAAAACTGCTGGGCGAGTTCTGTGGCCTCCAGATCCCTCGTTTGATCCTCGACATCGACGCCGATCCCATGTGTCGACGACCACGCCCCGAGAAACCCGAATTGGCAGGAGGAAAAACTAAACCAGTAATCCGGTAAATCAGGGAGATAGGGTCGCCCGTTTTTTGTCGTCTCGAAAACGATTTGCGACAGGGGCCGTGTCGATCCGAGTGCGGTGGCGCCGCAGAAGCGACGAAACGCACGACGTTGTTTGAACTGGGCCTTGTCGAACTCGCCTGCAAAGCGGTCCGCTCTCTGCAGTTCGGAATCCGACAGGACTGACGCGCAATGCCTCGACACCTCGGGATCGCGCGAAACCGGCGCATACAGCACGTGAGCAGCATGACGCGCGGATGCCGGTGTCAAATCGCGCGAGCTGGCGGCGAAAAAGTTGATGATCCGGTCGCTACTGTCTTTAGTCATTTGGAACCCTAAGCCTCGTCGACTGGCTCAGTGGGGCTGCCCTCGTAGGTAGCTGTGGGCAGGCGCATCTCCTTCAAAACCATGCTCAGCGGCAAGAGCGTTGTCTGGGGCTCGATGACCGCACCACCCATTACCGTGGCGCCAAAGTTAACGGTACTGCCGTCCTGAATGTCGGTTAGCTTTACCTTCAACATCATGTGCTCGAAGGTGTGAAACTGCAAGAAGCCGGCAACGATGCAATCGTTGCCGAAGCTCACCGCATTCCAGTCGGAGGCCTGCAGAGGCGAGCTTACAATAGTCCGTTCGCCGACCCGGCACCCCATCCACCGCAGAATTGTATTCGAGAGCACTGTCCCCGATAAGAATCCCAAAGGCATCCTGCACCAGGCAAAGAAGCAGTCCTGCGCGAAAAAATACGTGAAGTGCCGCCAGGACCAGAACGGCGCTGAGTGATCAGAACCCCATTTGCCGCCGACGAGCAACTTCTTGATTGCGGCACAGGACACAACCAGGACGAGCTCTGCGAGAATTAGAGCAATGAAGGCGCTGGCTAACAGGTGCCCGTCCAGGCGCAGCAGGATGGTATAAAAAACCGCATACACAAGCACATTGGCGCTGCGCAGAATGCCGATGCTGAAAATGTCATTAAGAAAGACGCGTGCCGCGAAGAGCGGCAGGCTGGGAAGTTTCTGATTTTCATTCTCCGCCTCGAAATCCGCACTCGCAAACCTCACCGGCGGGTTTCCCGCCACGGTGATCGGCTCGCCGAGTCGCGATCGCATTTGGCGCCGAAACTGTATGTCATTGCCCAGCGTCGAGACACCCAGCAGGAAGTTGGACGGGAACTGCCCGGCCTCTGCGACGCAGTTGTTACCGCTGAAGAAATTCTCGGGCATGTCGAGCTGGCGAAGCTTTATGTGCTCGGCGCCATAGTCGAGCATGTTGGTGAAGCAGCCATTGGACCAGAACACCTGGGAGTCGGCGCTGGTGAGCTCCGGAACGAGATTGAACATGCAGTCGCACTCCGAGGCACCCACCCGCGGGAAGCGCATACCAGCGAGTGCGCGCAGGTACTGCCCGGTGATAGTCCAGGTCCACTGTTTCTGCAGTTGATTGACTTTCTTCAGTCTGTACAAGAGAAGAGCGCCCTTGAGCCCGCGTGAGGAATACAGTCCAGGCGAAGCGGGCGTGTAGCGAAGAAAAAGACAAACCAGCACTGAGATGAGGACGACGACAACCCAGGTGGTGATGAAGGCATATAGCCCCATGTGCCAGACAATCTCGTGCAGCGGCGTCACCTTGAAGTATTCACTGGCGAGCTCTGGTTCTCTGACGGGTATGAAAGTGACGGCGAACCAGGTAACCGCGGCGGTGGGAACAACTATGAGCCAGAAGTCCAGGAAGACCTGCATGAGGATGTTAAGGGCTTCCATCGACCAGAACGAGTACGAGTACTGGCAACGATTGGCTGTTCGCCTCAGTTCCGTGTAACGGCCTGTAAATCGCGCCGGGGCTCCCTCCCACATCTCCTCCGAACCCACGTCGTTGAGAATGGCAGTAAACGGAGTGATCCAGGTGCCGCGGCCGACGGTCACATGGCTGGCGATGGCTGCCCTCATTCCGATCTTGCAGCCGCTTTCAAGACGAACCGGGCCGATGTGCAGGTCCTGCCCTAACCACCTCGACATGTGCACATAGGCGCCGGTCTGAATAGCGACATCATCCTCGATGGAGAGCAGGTCCAGTGGTCCGGAAAACTCTGCGTTGTACGCGCATTGAAGATTGTCACCGACGGTCGCACCGAGCCGCCGCAACGTGAATGCCATAAGCGGCGCGCTGCGCAATACTGCGCGCAGGGACAGTAGCACCGAATTTTCAAGACGCCCGATACACCAGATTCGCAAGTGCATCCTGCTCCACTTGGGGTACACACCTTGCGTCACGTTGTTCCTGTATACGTGACCGCCCATGAAGAGCTTGATCACCATCACCCAGAGTAGGCTGGCGAATGGCAAGACAAGGGCAAGCGAGTACGCGAGGAAGCCGACACCAATGAACTCCCAGAGGCCGGCGGTCATGAAAAGCTCCCCGATTTCCGAGATGGCGATGAGCCCCAGGAAGCTTACTAAGAGGGGGGAGTAGAATAACAACAGGAACAGGACCTGCAGCGTGGTGAAATATCCCGTTGAAAGCACCCTTGCCGCGGCTTCATCGCGCCCGCTCGTGTTCAAGTCAGTTTTCACCGCCGCCGTGGGGGTCTCGGAGGACTTCTGGCGTTGTCGTGTGTGATTGGCCACCTTTCGCGCCGTGTCACAGTCACTGAGCAGCGCCCGGACCGGCACCACCCAGCCTGCGGCCTGCAAGCGCTGCGCCAGTCGTGCGATGACGATCGAGTGCCCGCCATGATCAGCGAAAACATCATCCCACTCCAGAGCCGTTTCGAACACGGCTCTGCAAATCGCCAGCACTTCCTCGCAGCCCTTTTTAACGCCTGCATCGGTGTCGGGGAGCTGGGCTTTCCCTGTCTCTGCTTCGGGCTCGGCGTTTGTCAGCAGATGAGACAGGTTGGGTAAGCACGCCCGGTCGATCTTTCCGGACACCGGCTTCATGACGAATTTCTCTACCAGCAGGATCCTCGTCGGAACCGACGGTGCTGGAAGTTGTTTGGCCAGGGTCGCCATCGCGCGGGCGGCCCACTTCGCTGGTGCCGGAGCGACCATCGAGATATCAGCATCGGAGATCGACGGCGCGCTAACGAACGCAACCAGTTCCTCATTCTGGTAGTCGAGTACGGCGGCCTCGATTTCCTCGAACTGAGTCTGGAGTATGTCCTCGACGGCTTGCGCCTCAACTCGGTGCCCGCGCACTTTGAGCTGTGAGTCGACTCGGCCGAGGAAGTGCACTCGCTGCGTGTGGATGTCTATTTTGCACTTGTCCCCGCTGCGGTACAGGCGGCCGAATTGAGGGTGCGCGATGAACTTTTGGGCCGTTTGCTCCGGCAAGTTGCGGTAGCCGCGTGCAACGTGCACTCCGCCGATGCAGAGCTCGCCAACCTCTCCGTGGGGTAGTGGGCGGAGTTGGTCGACCTCGAGGATGACGTAGGAGACGTTGGCGAAGGGCGAGCCTATTGTGATGGGCTCCCCTGGCCGCAAACTCTGGCGGCTGGTGTCGGTGCTGGCCTCCGTGGGGCCGTACGTGTTGATGATCTGTCGTCTGCCACGCGTCCAGGGCTCCACGAGCGCGCTGGGGAAGGCTTCGCCCGCCGGCACGATATAGCGGCAAAGAGGGTGGGGCAGATCCAGTTCCGGATTCGGTGTGAGGGTCGTGAGAAGCACCGGGGGACAGAACAGCACAGTGACCTCGGCTTCGCGGAGAATGGGGACAAGATCCGGGCCGGACCGGATCTGCTCCTTGGTCAGCATGACCACCGCGCAACCCGACACCCAGGCGCTGTACATCTCGGAGATGCTGCCGTCGTATCCCAGCGACGAAGTGAGCGAGGTCGCGTCCATGCCCGGAATGAGATCGAAATAATCGGCGTAGCTCAGGGCCAGGTTCACGTAGCCTGCGTGCGGGCACTCCACGCCCTTGGGCATCCCGGTGGTTCCGCTCGTGTAGAAGATGGTCGCGAGGCG
>Ga0070727_10005479_pt1 | contig 10352 bp, 9 predicted proteins | sample tdAd472_FD_66722 | JGI IMG/M metagenome (GOLD analysis project Ga0070727, IMG submission 66722) | Marine sediment microbial communities from the Atlantic coast under amendment with organic carbon and nitrate - tdAd47.2 | ecosystem: Environmental > Aquatic > Marine > Coastal > Sediment | place... | reverse complement strand
CGTTGCCGGGCCTGCCTGGTGCGCATCTTCGCTCCCGACCGATGCCGCCGCCGGCTCGGCGGAAGCAGGCTTCTCGACTGATGCCGCCGGGCGGGGCGATTCCGCGGCCGCCGGAGGTGGCATGCTCGTGTCGTCCCTGGGCTGGTCACGGGAATCTCCGGACGCCTCGTTGGCGCCGGCTCTCGTCTCGTTGCGCTTGTCGCCGGATCCGCCGCGTCCCCGGCCCCTGCCGCCACGCCTCCCGCGACGGGAACCGGACCGGGTGCCGCTCGGACTGCCGGACTGACCACCGCTCTGATTGCCGCTCGGGCTGTCGGCCTGCCTACTGGCCTGATTATCGGTCTGGGTAGTGGTCGATTCCGCTTCCTTGTCCCTGCCTCGGCCGCCGTCCCGATCCTGTCTCGGGGCGTTCTGGCGGGATCCGGAAGACGCCGAGCGCTTGGCGCCCTCGTCGCGGTTGCCGCCGCGGCCCCGTCCACCCGGCTGTGATCCGCCGCCGCGGCTGCTCGAGCGGCGCCCACCCGACTGGCCGGACTGGCCGCCCTGGCTACCCTGGCTACCCTGGCCACGGCGCTGATCCCGCTGGCGGTCGCCGCCCTGGCTGCGTCCGCGTCCGCGGCTGCTGCGTCCACCGCGCCCGGAGCGCTGGCTGTCCCGCCGGGTGTCGCCGCTGCTGCGCGTAGTGGTCTCGGTGGCGCTGCCGAAGAGCGCCTTCCACATGCGCGTGAAAATGCCGTCGCCGCTGCGGGCGGGCGCCGCCGATGGGGGCGGTGCGGGCGCAGGGGGCGCGACGCTGCTGACCGCGGGCTCCTCGAAGTTGCTCCGCCGATCGTTTTCCACGAAATCCGGCAGCGTATCCGGAGTCTCCGCGAGCTGGTAGCTCGTCTGCCCGTGGCTGTCGTGTTCCGCGTCGTCGTCGCGGATGCGCTCGACCTGGTAGGTGCTGGCGGGGAGATCCGGCATCGGCACCAGGATGACCTGGACGCCGCAACGCTGTTCGATGTCGTGGACGTTCTCTCGCTTCTCGTTGAGCAGGAAGGTCGCCACGTCGAGGGGCAGCCGGGCGAGGATCTTGCCGGTCTTCTCCTTCATGGCTTCTTCCTCGATTACCCGGAGTACCGACAACCCCAGGGACTCGGGTCCGCGCACGTGACCGCGTCCGTTGCAGGTGGGGCAGACCATCTGGCTGGAATCCCCGAGCGACGGGCGCAGCCGCTGCCGGGACATCTCCAGCAGGCCGAAGCGCGAGATGCGGCCGACCTGGACTCTGGCGCGGTCCCGCTTCAATGCGTCCCGCAGCCGATCCTCTACTGCCCGCTGATTGCGCGCGGGTGTCATGTCGATGAAGTCGATGACGATGAGGCCACCGATGTCGCGAAGCCTCAGCTGGCGTGCGATCTCGTCCGCCGCCTCCAGATTGGTCGACAACGCGGTCTCTTCGATGTCGGCGCCCTTGGTGGCGCGCGCGGAGTTGATGTCCACGCTGACCAGCGCCTCGGTGTGGTCGATGACCAGGGACCCGCCGGAGGGCAGGCGGATGGCGTGGCCGAAGGCGTTCTCGATCTGCCCCTCGATCTGGTAGCGGGAGAACAGGGGCACATTGCTCTCGTAGAACTTGAGCTTGGTCAGGTTCTGGGGCATCACCTGGCGCATGAAGTCGCAGGCTTCGTTGTAAACCTCCTCCTTGTCGATCAGGATCTCGCTGATGTCCTGGCGGAAGTAGTCGCGGATGGCGCGGATGATGACGTTGCTGTCCTGGAATATCAGCATCGGGGCCGCGCGCCCCCCGGCCGCCCCCTCGATGGCGCTCCAGAGCTTCAGCAGATAGTCGAGATCCCACTGCAGCTCCTCGGCGGACTTGCCCACTCCGGCGGTGCGCACGATGAGACCCATGCCCGCGGGAACGTCGAGCGAGCTCAGCGCCTCTCGGAGATCGGTGCGCTCGTCGCCCTCTACCCGGCGCGAGATGCCGCCGGCGCGGGGATTGTTCGGCATGAGGACCAGGTAGCGCCCGGCGAGGCTGGGGAAGGTGGTCAGGGCGGCGCCCTTGGTGCCGCGCTCTTCCTTTTCCACCTGGACGATGATTTCCTGGCCTTCGGTCAGGGCGTCCTGGATGCTCACACGGCTGTTGCCGTCCCTCTGACCCTCGGAAAAGTACTCCCTGGCGACTTCCTTGAAAGGCAGGAAGCCGTGGCGCTCCGCGCCGTAGTCGATGAAGGCGGCCTCGAGGCTCGGCTCGATGCGGGTGATCTTTCCCTTGTAGACGCTGGCCTTTTTCTGTGCCTGGGCGGCCACCTCGATATCCAGATCGTAGAGGTACTGGCCGTCCACCATCGCGACCCGCAGCTCCTCGGCCTGGGTCGCGTTAATCAGCATTCGCTTCATGCTATTTCACCCTTTTTGGGCGCGGCGCTCCTTGCTCCCAACGGTCGCGAGACCGTGGATCCAATACCAGCCAGGGGCGGTCCGCGGCACGCAAACGTGCGGCAGAGCGGGCACTGGGAGGGCAGAAACAGGCAGGAGAAGCACGGCTTGCCGCCATCCGTGGATACGGAAAGCGCAAGCCTGATCGGCGGCGCCTGCGCGACGGGGACATCCTGGTTCAGCGGGACGTCCATCCACGCGGGCGACTTCACCCGTGTCGCCGGTTATTCCGGCCATTCACCCGGTCCCCGGAGCGCTGTCTCGTCTCTCGGGCCGTGTGACCACTGGCGCCTGCGTCGACAACTTGGAGTCCCGCAGGCACGAAAGTTCGCTTCAAATGCTGCCTGTGACACCGCTCCGTCGCTGGCTGTAGAGCGCCGTGCGTTGTTCACATTCCCGGTGGTTGTTCGTGGGCCGCGCCGGTTATTTCCTCTGGCGACCCAGACACTCTTGTCCTGGGTCGGCGATGGCTGGCCAGTTCTTCCGGCCGCGCGGCAACGTCTGTATCCCCCACCGGGGACAGGGCAATATAGCAATGTTGGTGGGGACGGGCAAACTGGTATGATCGCCACGATGCAGACGCGCGCCGACAGCGGCCACTCCTCCGGCCACACCGCGGCCCGCGAGCTCACCATCGACGAACGGCACGCGGGCCAACGCATCGACAATTTCCTCATCGCGCGCTTGAAAGGGCTGCCGCGGACCCGTATCTACCGCATCCTTCGCCGCGGCGAGGTGCGGGTCAACAAGGGCCGGATTCGTCAGCACTACCGCCTGCAACACGGCGACGTGGTGCGCATCCCTCCGCTGCGCCTGTCCTCCCCGGACCCTGACCGGAAGCCGGCGACGGCGCTCCGCGAGCGGGTCGAGGCATGCATTCTGTTCGAGGACCGGGGCCTCATCGTCCTCGACAAGCCGTCGGGGGTGGCCGTCCACGGCGGCAGCGGGCGCAGTCACGGCATCATCGAGGCCCTGCGGGCCTCCCGGGGCGAGCGTCACTACCTGGAGCTCGTGCACCGGTTGGACAAGGACACCTCGGGCTGTTTGATGATCGCAAAGCGCCGTTCCGTGCTGACTGCGCTGCACGGGGCATTTCGCGAGGGCAGGGTCGACAAACGCTACCGGGTACTGGTCCAGGGAGAGTGGCGGGGCGGGGCCCGGGACGTGGAGGCGGGCCTGCGCCGGAACGTCCTGAAATCCGGCGAGCGCCTGGTGCGGATCGATGCGTCGGGAAAGGCCGGCCGTACGCGCTTCGTGCCGCGCGGGACGGCTTCGTCCGCGAGCTTTCTGGAGGCGCGTCCCTTCACCGGGCGTACCCACCAGATTCGGGTGCACGCGGCGTCCGTCGGGCACCCGGTGGCAGGGGATACGAAGTACGGCGATCGCGACTTCAACCGCGACATGCGCGGGCAGGGGCTGCGCCGGCTTTTCCTGCACGCCGCCAGTCTCACCTTCGAGAACCCTGAAGACCAGACACAGGCGACCGTCCAGTCGGGCCTGCCCGCGGAGCTGGAGCGGGTGCTGGTGAACCTCGGCCTGGGCGGCGGCTGAATCCGTGGCGGCGGACGGCGCTTCCTCGCCCTATCGCCTCCTGGTCTTCGACTGGGACGGTACCCTGGCAGATTCCGAGCAGCGCATCGTGGCGGCAGCGCTGGCCACTATCGACGTGCTGGGCCTGCCCGGGCGCAGCCACGAGCAGATCCGGGGCATTATCGGCCTTGCCATGAGCGAGGCCTTCCAGACCCTGTTCCCGGAGGTGCCGGTGGGCCAGGAGGGCCGTTTCATCGCCTGCTACCGGGAGTACTACCTGCGCAATACCGGTACGCCCGTTCCTTTGTTTCCGGGCGTCAGGAGCGTGCTGCACGGCTTCGCCGAGCAGCGCTACCTGCTCGCGGTGGCTACCGGCAAGGGCCGGCGAGGCCTCGACAGGGACATGGCCAACCACGGTCTGGACACGCTCTTCGTCACCACGCGGTGCGCCGACGATGCACCCTCGAAACCCCATCCGCAGATGCTCGAGGAGATTATGGAGGAGGTGGATGTGCCCAGCTCCGAGACCCTCATGATCGGCGACACGGCGTTCGACATGGAGATGGCCCGCAGCGCCGGGGTGGCCAGCGTTGCCGTCACCACCGGCGTGCACGACCGACAGCGTTTGCTAGAATTTGATCCTCTGGCCCTTCTCGACTCCATCGCCGAGCTACCGGCCTGGTTGTCACATCGAGCCCCCAATTGATTCGCCGAAGCGATCCCCATGTCTGAAACCGACCAGTCCGAGCCTGCGCAGCCACCGCCACCGCCCGGGCTATCCGAACCATCGGGGCCCTCCGTCGAGGGTGAGCAGCGCTGGCAGCGGGATCTGCTGAACCGCCTGGCGTTCGCGTCTCTGGCCGAACAGCGCCGCGCGCGGCGTTGGAACATGGCATTCAGGTTCGGCCTGCTGGCCTATCTCGTGGTGCTGCTGCTGGTGTACCTGCCGGGGGACTGGTTCGAATCGGAAGAGGACGAGCCCCACACGGCGCTCGTCGATGTGCGCGGCGTCATCGCCGACGGCTCCGACGCGAGTGCCGATCGCATCGTTTCCGGGTTGCAGGCGGCCTTCGAGAACGATCAGACCCGCGGCGTCATACTGCGCATCAACAGCCCCGGCGGCAGCCCGGTGCAGGCGGCATACATCAACAACGAGATGACGCGGCTGAAGGGGGAGTTTCCCGACATCCCCTTGTACGCGGTCATCGCCGACATCGGCGCCTCGGGGGGGTACTACATCGCCGCCGCCGCCGACAAGATCTACGCCAACGAGTCGAGCATCGTCGGCTCCATCGGCGTGCTGATGAACGGATTCGGGTTCGTCGATGCGATGAAAAAGGTAGGCGTGGAGCGGCGCTTGATGACCGCCGGCAATCAGAAAGGCTTTCTCGATCCATTCTCCCCGGTAAAACCCGCCGAGGTGGAGCACGTCAAGACGATGCTTGGCGAGATCCATCAGCAGTTCATCGACGCCGTGAGAGACGGGCGTGGCGACAGGTTGTCCAGCAACGAGGAAGTTTTCAGCGGACTGATGTGGACCGGTGAAAAGAGCGTCGAGCTCGGCCTGGTGGACGAACTCGGCAGCAGTTCTTACGTTGCCCGGGAAGTCATCGGCGCCGAGAACATCGTCGACTTCACGCCGGGGCGCTCCTATCTCGAGCGACTCGCGAAGCGTTTCGGATCCGCCGCGGCGGACAGCCTGATAACCGAGCTGGGGCTCAGCGGCTCACGCCTGCGCTAAGACGTCGACGCCCTCATCGGCCAGCATCGCGGTGAGTCGCAGCAGCGGCAGGCCCATCAGAGCACTTGGGTCGGATCCCTCCATGCGCTCGAAGAGCGCGCTGCCGAGTCCCTCGCAGCGAAACCCGCCGGCACAATCGAAGGCCTGCTCACGCGCGACATATGCCGCGATCTGCTCCCGGCTCAAGGCACGGAATTCGACGGCGAAGGGCACGACCTCGACTCGCGCCCGCCCGCTGCCCACCGCCAGGAGACACAGTCCAGTATGAAACTGTACGCGCCGCCCGGTGGCCCGCTCCAGTTGCCGGCGGTTGGCTTCGGCGTTACCCGGCTTGCCGAGGATATCGCCGTCGAGCACAGCCACCTGGTCCGCGCCGATCACCAAGCCCGCGTCCAGCCCCGCCGCGCCGCTGCGTGCCTTGGCTTCCGCGAGCCGGGCCACCAGCTCCGGGGCAGATTCTCCGGGATGGGGCGTCTCGTCGACCCGGGGATCGGCCACCTCGAACGCGACGCCGAGCCGCGCCAGCAGTTCCCGCCGGTACCGGGAGGTAGAGGCAAGCAGAATAGGAATCATTGGTCCTCGACGATGCGTGTGGAAATTCAGGGACAGTATACGTATTTCCCCCGGATCGACTTCGCCGCCGGGGAAATACGTATACTGTCCCTGAATTTCTTGCCCTTTGACACCGTGCTGGGCCAGTCATTACTATTCGCCGCTTATGTCGAAGGCCCTGCCGGAGCGCATCCAGCCTCTGCGGCTCGCCGAGCGCGGCGCGTCGTTGTCTGGAAGCGTCTCGACGCAGCAAATGCCGCGGCTCGGTGGATTGCTGCATGGAAAAGCCGGGCAGGCGGACCTCAGGCTGCGCTTCGGCCGCGACGACGGCGGTCAGGCCCACGTTTCCGGCCGTATCGATGCGCGGCTTGCGGTGGTCTGTCAGCGTTGTCTCGAGCCGATGGACATCGACGTCGAGCGGGAGGTGAATCTCGTGCTGGTGCGCGACGACGCGCAGGCGGCAGCCCTGGACGCCGCCTATGATCCGCTGGTGGTCGGCGATGAGCCGATCCCGTTATCGGGCCTTATCGAGGACGAACTTATACTGGCCATGCCGAATTTTTCCCGGCATCCCCGCGGGGCCTGCGAGATGCCGCCCGGGGCGGATGCCGCCGAAGACGTCGCGGACGCAGGCAATAGCCACACAGCCGGAGAGTCCGGCGAGGACAATCCTTTTTCAGTACTGGAATCACTAAAGCCTCGAAATCAGCCCTAACCGGACCGCGGGCCCAGACTTCCCATCGTGAAGCGGGCCGGATCACGCTACAATGCGCGCGGCAGCGATGGGGCGGTCCATCGAGACGCTGTCAGGAGTACCCATGGCCGTTCAACAAAGACGTAAATCCAAGTCCCGGCGGGACATGCGCCGAGCGCATGACGCGTTGGCATCACCGACCCTGTCCATCGAGCCCACCAGCGGTGAGATCCATCGGCGGCACCACGTCAGCGCCGACGGTTTCTATCGCGGGCGCAAGGTAGTCCCTGCCAAGGACGAATAGACCTTGAGTCTCACCATCGCCCTGGACGCGATGGGTGGCGACCACGGTCCGAGCGTGGTTGTACCGGCGGCATTTCGAGCGCTGGCCGAGCAACCGGAGCTGCGGTTGATCATGGTCGGCGACCAGGCGGTCCTCGAACGGGAAATAGCGCGTCAGGGGTATGCCGACGCGGACCGGATCTCGATCGTCCATGCGTCACAGCAGGTGCGCATGGACGAGCTGCCGTCCCAGGCGCTCAGAAACAAGAAAGACTCTTCCATGCGCGTGGCCATCGATCACGTCAAGCGTGGAGAGGCCCACGCATGCGTGAGCGCCGGCAACACGGGCGCGCTCATGGCCACCGCGCGCTTCGTGCTGAAGACACTGCCGGGGATCGATCGACCGGCCATCATCGGCACGCTACCATCGGTCCATGGGCACACACACGTTCTCGATCTCGGCGCGAATGTCGATTCGAGCCCACAGCAGTTGTTTCAGTTCGCGGTCATGGGTTCTGTGCTCGTGAGCGCGGTGGACAACATCTCCCGGCCGACGGTGGGGCTTCTGAACATCGGCCAGGAAGAGATGAAGGGAAGCGACGCGGTCAAGGAAGCCGCGCAGCTTCTGGCCGCGAGTGATATTCACTACGTGGGGTTCGTGGAAGGCGACGACATCTACCGGGGCACCGCCAACATCGTCGTCTGTGACGGATTCGTCGGCAACGTGGCACTTAAATCCAGCGAAGGCGTCGCCTCCATGATCGGGCACTTCATCCGCGAGGAGTTCCAGCGCGGCGTCTGGAGCCGCGTCGTGGGCTTCATCGCGCTCCCGGTGCTGCGAGCCCTTCGCCTGCGAATCGATCCACGGGAGTACAACGGCGCCAGCTTCGTCGGGCTTCGCGGTATCGTCATCAAGAGCCACGGGGGCGCCGACGTGGTCGCTTTCGCGCGCGCCATCGACGAGGCCATCGCGGAGATTCGCAAGAACGTTCCGGAACGCATCAGCCAACATCTGGAATCGGTGCTCTCCGAGGCGGAGGCGGGGTGATCTACTCGAGAGTCGTCTCTACCGGGAGCTATCTCCCGGAGCGCATCATGACCAACGCCGAGTTGGAGAGCATGGTCGATACCACCGACGCGTGGATCCGCGAGCGCACCGGTATCGCCCAGCGTCACATCGTCGCCGACGACGAATCCACCTGCGATCTCGCCGAGCGCGCGGCCCGCGCGGCACTCGAGACCGCCGACATGGATCCGGCCGATCTGGATCTCATCGTCGTCGGTACGACGACGCCGGACAAGATTTACCCCGCCACCGCCTGCCGCCTGCAAGCGCGCCTCGGCGCGAACGGTTGCACGGCGTTCGACGTACAGGCGGTATGCACCGGGTTCATCTATGCGCTCGGCATCGCCGACAAATTCATCCGCACCGGCGACGTGAAGCGCGCGCTTGTTGTCGGCGCCGACACCCACTCACGGCTGCTCGACTGGTCAGACCGCCAGACCTGCATCCTGTTCGGCGATGGCGGCGGCGCGGTAGTGCTGGAGGCGAGCGATGCGCCGGGGATCTATTCGACCCACCTGCACGCCGACGGCAGCTACGAGGATCTGCTCTACGTGGAGGGCGGCGTGCCGCGGGGCGCCGGGGTCATTTCCGACGGCAATGCCTACACGAAGATGCGCGGAAGCGAGGTATTCAAGGTCGCCGTGCGCACGTTGCGGCGCATCGTGTCCGAGGCCCTCGAGGCGAACGACATGCAACCCTCGGACATCGACTGGCTGATTCCCCATCAGGCAAATATCCGCATCATCGAGGCCACGGCGCGCAAGCTCGACATCCCGGCGGAGCGCGTGGTCATCACGGTCGCGGAGCACGGCAATACGTCGGCCGCATCGGTGCCCCTGGCGCTCGACGTCGCGGTGCGCGACGGCCGGGTCAAGCGCGGCGACAACATTTTGCTGGAGGCTTTCGGTGGCGGGTTCACCTGGGGCTCCGCGTTGATCAAGTACTGACGATACCGATGACTCTCGCATTTACTTTTCCGGGGCAGGGCTCCCAATCCATCGGCATGCTGGCGGAGCTCGCCGGCAACCATCCGCAGGTCGAGGAGACCTTCGCGGAAGCCTCCGAGGTTCTCGGATACGATCTCTGGAAGCTCGCCCAGGAGGGTCCGGAAGCGCGGCTCAACGCCACCGAGCAGACCCAGCCCGCCATGCTCGCGGCCGGAGTCTCCGTGGCCCGGGTGTGGCAGGCGGCAGGGGGGCCGGCGCCGGCGCTTGCGGCGGGTCACAGCCTCGGTGAGTACGCGGCGCTGGTGTGTGCCGGCAGCCTCGGCTTCGCCGACGCGGTGGATGTCGTGGCGGCCCGCGGACGCTTCATGCAGGACGCGGTGCCGGAAGGCGAGGGTGCCATCGCCGCACTGCTGGGATTGGACGACGAGCAGGTGCTGGAACTCTGCGCGGCGGTAAGCGATCGCGGGGCGGAAAGCATCGTCTCGGCGGTTAACTTCAACTCCCCGGGCCAGGTCGTCATCGCCGGTCACGCGGGCGCCGTGGAGAGCGCCATCGCGCGGGCCGACGAAGCCGGCGCCAGGAAGGCCATCAAGCTCCCCATGAGCGTGCCCGTGCACTGTGTGCTCATGGAACCCGCCCGGGAACGGCTCGTGGCGAAGCTGGCGGAGACATCCGTGAGCACACCGGCATTTCCGGTCGTCCACAACGCCGACAACGAATCCCGGGACGACCCGGCGGCGATACGCGACGCGCTGGCCGGGCAGCTCATCAACCCGGTGCGCTGGGGAGAGGCGGTCGCGGCACTCAGCGCGCGCGGTGCGTCCATCCTCGTGGAGCCCGGTCCCGGCCGCGTGCTGACGGGGCTCAACAAGCGTATCGATCGAAGCCTCAAGACCATGGCCGTGCATGACAGCGCGAGTCTCGACAAGGCGCTGGCCGAACTCAAGGAGATTTCATGACCCTCGGAGGGATGACACTCGAAGGTGAGATTGCTCTCGTCACCGGCGCGAGCCGCGGTATCGGGATGGCGATCGCCCGGGGGCTCGGCGACCGGGGCGCCTTCGTGATCGGCACGGCCACCACCGAAGCGGGCGCCGAGCGCATCAGCGAGGCACT
>Ga0070727_10005477_pt1 | contig 10355 bp, 6 predicted proteins | sample tdAd472_FD_66722 | JGI IMG/M metagenome (GOLD analysis project Ga0070727, IMG submission 66722) | Marine sediment microbial communities from the Atlantic coast under amendment with organic carbon and nitrate - tdAd47.2 | ecosystem: Environmental > Aquatic > Marine > Coastal > Sediment | place... | reverse complement strand
CGGCCGTCGCTGTCGGTCTCGACCTCGCCCTCGATTCCGGGGACGTTCAGGATCGCTCCCTCGAGGAACTGCTCCGCTCCCGTCTCCGAGAGCTGCGACGACACCAGCTGACCGCGCATCCTCGTGCCGGGCACGGGCGCCGTCCCCAGGGTCGAGAAGTCGAACGAGCGCACTCCGCCCGGATCGCCGTCGTCGTCCGCATCGAGCGGCTCGCCTTCGCGGGTCTCGATCAGGTCGCCGTCCAGGGTCACACGAATGACCGCGTTGCCCGGCAGCGGGTTCTCGGTCCAGAACAGGTAGGCCGTGAGGCCGTCCGGACTCACATGCCGCTGGGCTTCCAGCTTCGCACCGGCGAAGGAGGCGAAGAAGGAGTCCTCGTCGACCGTGTCCTCGTCGACGGGCTCCGCGAAGCGCACGACCGTCTCGCGCGTGACCCCCACGCCGCTCTGACCGCTGCGCGGTCGCGTGAAGGCGACGCCGCCCGACGACGTCTCCCCCGTCGGGTTGACCCCGCCGCCGTTGTTCCCTCCGTTGCTCCCGCCGCCACCTCCGCTGGAGCACGCCGTGAATCCGAAGAGCAGCAGGGCTGCCAACCCTGCCGTCCCAACCTGGCCGCGCGTCCCAGAACGCCCGGCGAGCCTGCCAGTACACATCCCTGTCACTCGTGAGTCTCCTGAAAGGACGCGTCCGTTCCCGCCTGGAACACACACGCGCCGACATCTTCGCCTAGGGCTCGATTATACCGGTGTCGGTCGAGCCCGAGTCGCTCGGGACGGTTCGTTACGTGGGTTGTGAGAACCCGCTCGATCGATCGACTCGGCGGCCGCGATCACAAGCGATTCTAGGGGCTTGCAATCGGGCGAAGGCGGACCGCCGGAACTCCGCGACGAAGATGGAACGAAGTTCCAGTCGATTGTCGCCCGTTACGTGCGCCCGGACCGAGGCTCGATCACTTCGCCGCGAAGGGGTGAGCCTCCGCCACCTGCGCGGTGACGGGCGTCACGACCACCGTCGCCGGCGAGCCGTCGGCGGTCGGGGTCACCGACAGCTCCGCCGTGATCGAGTTGTAGCTCGTCGCGAACGGGGCGCCCCCGTTGACCGTGATCGAGCTCGCGGGCAGGAAGTAGCCCTGCAGCACGATCTCGTCGGCCGTGGAGTCGATGGTCTCGTGCTCGATGGTCAAGACCGACGTCGACTCCAGGCCCATGGCCGCCAGGTCGAAGGCGATCACGTTCAGGTTCCGGCTCTCCTCGAGCGTGAAGCCGTTCCCCGGCTCGTCCACCGTCACGTGATAGCGGGCCAGCTGATCGTCGACGATGTCGCGCGGGTGGGTGTAGAGGTAGGGAACCTCGCGGTCCACGTAGAGCTCCGCGTGGTCCGGCTCGGGGGGCAAGGTGAAGCCGCCCAGATAGTCCATCGCGGCCTCGGCGTCGAGCGTCCCCCAATCGTGAACCGGAGGTTGAGGCACCGAGACCTCGTTCACGGAGACAGTCGCGCCCTTGTTGACCAGGTAGTTCTTGTAGATGTTGTTCTGCGCCAACAGGACGAACTGATTGTCCAGCAGGTTGACGTGGTGGTAGACGGGGATGTGCAGCAGGTTGCTGACCGAGGACGCATCGATGTTCGGCATCCCGTGCAGCAGGTCGAACGGCGTCGCGCGGAAGTAGGCGAACGGATCTCGCGCGGGCGTCGACCCGAAGACCAGCGGGTTGGACATGTAGCCCTGGATCTCCGTCCCGCCGTTCTCGTACGTCCCCACCAGGTCCATGGTCCCGGTGTGGTTCGCCACCGCCGCCACGCGCAGCCCCGCCGGATCCAGGTGGCGCATGGCGTACGACAGAGCCCAGCCCCCACCCATCGAGAAACCCATCCCGTAGATGCGTTCCTCGTTGAACGTGAAGAAGTTCTGCACGAAGGCGAGCGCTCGATCGACGGCTTCCTGAGCCTGCACGTTGCCGTAGTTCACGTCCACCAGGCCGAGCGGTGCCAGCAGGTACCAGCCGCGGTCCGCGCACTCCTGAGGAATCGACGTCAGGAAGATGCTGTCCTCGCTCGTACTGAACCCGTGGAAGGCGATCACCATCGCCCGGTCGACGAGCGGCCCGGGGTTCGCGGGGAACTGAAGGACGAAGCGCTCGTGCTGCGTCGGGTGTCCCGAGAAACCGGGCGCCAGGTAGACCTTCACGCCCGGCGCGCCGGTCTTCGTGTCGAACGGCTTGAAGGCCGCCCCCAGGTGCGGGAGGACGACCCAGTCGGCGACGGTCGCCGAGAGAGCGCCGGCCGTCACCGGATCTCCGTATTCGTCGACCCACGGGTCCGCCGTCTCCATGCGCAGCCGGGCCCCCTCGACGGGGGACTGCGAGACGGCGCCCGACAGGAGCGCAAGGCCGATCAGGGTGGGGAGCATGGCGAGGTTCGGACGGTGCGATTGTAACCCCAGGTTCCGTCGCGCGTCTGCGGCCCGGGCTCCAGCGATTCCAGCGTCCCGCAATCGGCCTCCGAGCGCCCGGTTCCCCGACCTCGGCCGCCGAACCGGAAAGCCGTTCCCGGTGCGAGCGGGCTCCCGGGCCGAGGCCCTCCCGCGGAAAAGTCCCCCAAAGCAGGAACTCCTGAGGCCCCCCTTCCATTAAGTATGGAAGTGGCGGCTCCCCCCCTCACCGGAGATCCGCCGTGGCGACCGCGGTCGCCGTTTCACCTCTCTCGCGCCGGCTCCCCCCTCCCCTCGGCCGGCTCCCCCCTCATCCCCCTCCAGGAGAACGAAGACGATGAACCGTCTCGCTCGAGGTCTGTCCCTGTTCGCCGCTCTCGGCCTCGTCGCCCCCGCCCTCGGGGCGCAGGTCCGCTACCCCGGTCGCCCGGTCACGGACCTCGCGACCTTCGAAGGCCCGGTCCCGCAGGTGACCCTGCCTCCCCAACCCATCGAAGCCCTGCGGGCCGAGGACGTCGCCCGCGGACACCGGCCCCTGCGCTACGGCGCCGTCATCCCCACCCAGCTCGGCAGCGCCGATTCGGGCCGCTGGGACTCCCTCGACGACGGCACCTCGATCTGGCGCCTGCGCATCTCCTCGCCGGGCGCCTACACCCTGGGCGTCGTGTTCGGTGAGTACGAGCTTCCCGTCGGGTCCCAGCTCTTCCTCTACAACGAGGACCGTTCCGAGGTGCTCGGCGCCTTCACTCACCTGAACCACAAGCCCAACGGAATGCTCGCCGTCGAGCCCGTGACGGGCGACACGGTGGTGATCGAGTACGTGCAACCCGCGTGGGTCGACGGCCTGCCCCGGCTCAGCGTCGGCGAGGTCATCCACGACTACCGCAACCTGCGCGGCGACGACCTGTACGAGCTCGAGGGCGACGACGGCGCCGAGGGCGGCACCTGCCTGGTCGGCATCAACTGTCCCGAGGGCGCTCCGTTCCAGGACATCAAGCGCGCCTCGTTCCGCACCCTGTCCGGCGGTGCGCTCTGCTCCGGCGCCCTGCTCAACAACACGGGCCAGGACGAGACGCCCTACTTCCTGACCGCCAACCACTGCGGCTCGATGACCAACGGCGTCTTCACGTTCAACTACGAGAACGCGAACTGCAACGGCGGCGGCTCCTCGACCAGCGACAGCGTCTCGGGCGCGTCCCTGCTGAAGACGACCTCGGTGCAGGACTCCGCGCTCTGGCTCATGTCGAGCAACCCGCCCTTCACCTACGACGTCATGTACGCCGGCTGGAACCGCTCGGGCAACAACGGCGGCGGCCCCGCCGTCAGCATCGGGCACGGCAGCGGCAACCCCAAGCAAGTCGCGATCGACAACAACGGAGCGAGCTCCTCGGGCCAGTTCTGGAGCGTCTTCTGGGACACCGGCATGCTCGTCGGCGGCAACTCCGGCGGCCCGCTCTTCGACGGCAACGGCCGCGTGATCGGCCCCGCCTGCTGCGTCAACGTCTTCACCTGCGGAGTGCAGACCGCGTCCTACGGTCAGTTCGACAACTTCTGGAACGCGCAGGCCATCGCTCAGTACCTCGACCCGTTGGGGCACAACGTCGTGACGCTGGACTTCCTCGGCGCCCAGCCGCCTCCGCCCACGCAGATCACGCAGATCAACCCGGACCCGATCGACGCCCTCAGTCCCTTCACCGGGATGAACGTGACCATCCAGGGCGAGAGCCTGCAGTACACCACGGGCATCACCGTCAACGGGCAAGCGCTCGGCGGGTTCCCGCTCCAGTGGAGCATCGTCAGCGAGACCGAGCTCGCGTTCCAGATGCCCCTGCAAGACAGCCTCGACCCGGTGGAGGTCACCGTGCTCAGCACGCTGGGGAACGACTCCACGACGCTGATCCTGCAGGCCCCTTCGCCGCCGACCCTGCGCGTCGGTGAAGGCAACGACCCCGAGGGCATGAGCTCGTTCATCCCCACCGTCCTGCGCATGGGCGGCCAGCCCGGCAACATCCAGTTCCTGTGGGTGTCCGGCTCCAACGTGCCGACGATCGTTCCCGGCATCGCCGACTTCGACATCGGCAACAACGGCACCAACCTGTTCTTCATGGGGGCCTACCCCATCCCCGCCAAGGCGTGGGCCGAAGCCCAGTTCCAGTTCGCGGGACTGCCCTTCCTCACCCTCATCTACTGGCAGTCGTTCGAGTACGACCCCTTCACGATGACGCTCCCGGCCGCGGCCACCAACGTCGGCCCGGCCCGCTGGACCTTCTAGTGGAGTTCGTGCGGGCGTCCTGAACGACGCGCACCGGACAGCACGCGGAGCGCCGGACCGAGAGCGGTTCGGCGCTCCTTTCGTTCGGGTCCGGGGCGACGAGAAAACTTCACGTCGCGCACCGGAACTCCCTCGAGGTCCCGTTCTCACTCTCGGAAGGCAAACGACGCCGAGGCGACTCGGCCCAAACAGGAAGACGAGAGAACCATGCAGAACGAACTGACGCGCGACGAACTCGAACAGATCACCGGCGGCATCATGGTCAAGGGCGACGACCAGTTCATCGTCACCGGCAAGGCCCTGATGGGCTTCGAAGGCCGCAAGAGCGAGCGCCCGGGCGAGTCCGACGGTCGGCGCGGCCAAGGCGCCGCCCAGCGCTAGCACGAGCCCCCGACTGCACGAGAGGCCCGAGCCCCACGGCTCGGGCCTCTCGTCGTTAACGGCTCCTTGGCCAGTGAACTGAGTAGCTTCCGTGTGCCTACCAGGCTCGGTGGACGGTCCAACTCCCTGTCCATGAGGAGCTTGGAGGTGGGGCCGGCCCCGCGGAGGCCTCTGGATCAAGGGGTGCAGGCCGCCCTTCATCGGGCCCCTCCTCGCGAGCCGTGGGGAGCGAATCCCAGCGCCGGCCACCGGTCGTCGAGGGCGCAGGCACACGGAAGGTGATCAGTTCTCTTCGGGCGCCTGCCGGGTCTCTCCCATCGCTGCCCTGAACTTCTCGAGATTGCCTCCCGGAACGCTCGCGCCTCTCCGTTCTGACTGGAGAAGGGACAAGACCCCGACATCCAAACAGGCCCGAGCCACGACCCAGAAGAGGCACCGACCATGAACGAAGAGCTGAAGCGCGAAGAACTCGAGAACGTCACCGGCGGATTCGAAACGAAGGGCGACAACCTCATCGACGTCACCGGCAAGAGCGTGATGGCCATCGGCGGCGGCGTGGACGGGGACGACCGCCCCCGGAGCCGGCGCGATGGCCAGGACGAGCCCGGATCCGGGCGCTGATCACCGCCCCTGGAAAGGGCCCGAGCCGAGAGGCTCGGGCCCTTTTTTCGTGGCCGGAACCCCGGCGCTACCGGCGACTCCGGCGGCCGAACAAACTTCACGGATTCTCTCCCGGGAGCCTCCGGGATCCCGTTCCTCCCTGTGGATACGTACTGCGAGGCAGGTTCGCCCGCCAGCGCTGCCCCGCAAGAGAAAGGGCTCGGTCTCTGACCGGGCCCTCTCTTTTTTCTCCTCGATCCAGTCCCCGGCCCCTCCCTCGCGAGCGGGGTATGTTTCGGTGGATCCTCTTCCGGACACCTTCGGACAGGGCCGATCCAGGGGTCTCCCGCGGGGTCGGGAGCCAGGGTCAACTTGCACACCAGAATCTTCCTGCTCGCCACCGTTCTCGCGTTCTTCGCCGGGCCGGCTCTCGCCGACGCCCGCGAGCCGGGGAGCGTCCTCGTGTTCCCCATCCACCGCTCCGCGCCGTGGGGCTTCACGGTGCTCTCGATCACCAACATCAACACCGACCCGGCCCTGCCCTGGAGCGACGGTGGGACGACCGGCCTCCAGTTCCAGTACGTCAACGTGACGAGCAATCCGTCTTCGGGGTCCGCGCTGGGGTGCTACGTCTTCGATCGCGTGGAGTCGCTGACGCCGGCCGACACGATGTCGATCGTCACCAACTGCCACAACGTCTCGGGCATCCAGCAGGGCTACGTCGTGGTCTCGGCTCAGGATCCGACGCTGTTCAAGACGGACTGGAAGCACGACTACCTGATCGGCTCGGAGATCGTCGTCACCCCCATGGGGCGCGCCTACACGATCAACGCCGTGCCCTTCCGCGCCGGCGAAGCGCTGCAGCACCAGCAGCTGACCGACCTCGATGGCGACGGCGTTCAGGACTACAACGGCTTCGAGTACGAGCTCCCGGCCGACGAGCTCTACATCGACACGTTCATGGCCGCCACGCTCTCGTCGTTGACGCTGCTCGACTTCACCTCCGGACCGCTGTTCACGACCTCCGTGAAGTTCGACGTGTGGAACGACAACGAGTTCGCCCTCTCGGCCACGAAGCAGTTCCGCTGCTGGTTCGAGCAGCGGCTGCCCGAGGTCAGCCAGGTCTTCAGCGAGTCCTTCCTGTCGATCAACACGCCCAACGATCCCATGGAGTTCAACGTGGACTGCATGGGCAAGGGCGACCTGGAGACCGGGTGGGCTCGCATCCGCGGGAACACCGCGACCTCGTTCAGCGCCGAGATCAACAATCCATCGCTGCTGGGAGCGATCACGGCCGGCCCCATCGAGAAGCTCAGCTTCGGGGGTCGACTCCTGTGGGAGAGCAAGAAGCGCGGGCGCGCCGGAGCCTTCCTCAACTACTCCGGCACGAGCTCCGAGAATCCGTCCGTCGCCCTCGAGAAGACCGTCTACCTGGGGCACGACGCGGGAGCCTCGGCGCCCGGCGAGGACTGGCTCGGCATCGACGCGCCGCAGGACGTGACCTTCGTGTTCGAGGTCACCAACACCGGCGACACGCACCTCGGGGATCTCGCGCTGACCGACGTCTCGCTGGGAATCGACCAGTCGGACTGGGTCCTGGTGGACGGGACCGTTCCCATCCCGCCCCTGGGCTCCGCTCGCTTCCTGTACGAGGCGACCGTCGACGCCGACGTCGTCAACTCCGCGACCGTCACGGCGAACCCCACCTCGAGCACGGGCACGGACCTGTTGGGGACCTACAGCGTCCAGGCGACGGACACGGCCACGGTCGAGCGCTACACACCCGACGTCCTGCTCACGGCCGGCGTCTACCTGGGCCTGGACGGCGGCGCCTCCTGCCCCGGCTATCCGGCGGTGTTCGTGGGCGGGCTGGCCAGCAGTGACCTCTCCTACTGCTACACGATCAAGAACACCGGCGACTCGCACCTGACCGACGTGCTGCTGGAGGACACGCTGCTCGGCGTCACCCAGGCGGACATGCAGTGGCTCGCCGGGAGCCTGCCGCTGGCCCCCGGACAGAGCCTCGTCTACCTGTACGAGACCCACCTGCCGCTGACCGAGACCCTCGTGGCGGACTCCACGGTCTCGGCCGTGCCCTCGGACGCCTCCGGCGTCCCGCGCCCCTCGATGAGTCCCGTGGACTCCGCCGCCCAGACCCGGATCCAGGTCCAGACCACCCCCTAGGACCGCCGGCGGGACACCCGCCCCACCTTCCGGAACCTCTTTCCGATTCCTGGGGCCCGGCGCCCCCCAGGTCGCCTCCCGAGGCCCGTCGTGCGTCCTGGGCTACGAATCTGTAAGTCCAGCGTTCCCAGATTCGGCAACGTGCGTGAGACTCGGGGTACGTCGCAGCCCCCCCGGCCGCGCCCCGCCCCACCCCCGAGTTCGCGACCCATGCTGCCGATCCCCCCTCCGCGACTGCTCGTCCCCTTCGCTCTGTGTGTCCTGGCCGCCGCGACCAGCGGGCAGGGAATGGGAGCGAGTGAAGCCGGCCTGTTCATGATGCAGCACGTCGGAGGCGGCGGCGGCATCACCCTGACACCCCAGAACAACTCCTCCACCACGACCCTCGGGCAGGTGGGCACGGGGCCGCAGATGACCTCGGCCAACTACCAGCTGCGCGACGGCGTCTCCTGGGGGCCGAGCCTGGTCAACTCGAACAAGCCCATCATCACGGGCACGCGCGCCGGTTCCGGGGACAAGGACGGCGGGGACCAGATCCTGGTCTTCGGCTACAACCTCGCCGCGAGCGGAGCGGGGCTCCCCACGGTCGAGTTCGCCGACGGCTTCGGAACCAACCCCTCCGTGATCTCGAACACGCGCATCCAGATCACGACGCCCTCGGGCCTCAACCCGAACGGCAACCCCCTGGGTCCGTCCGGCGTCACGCTGACGAACAACCACGGGACCTTCGACGCGCTGAGTCCCTACCTGTACGAGCCCGCGCTCGTGGCCGGAACGCATCCCGTGCTGGGTCGGCCGCTGGATCTGCAGCTCTTCTCCGACCCGGGCTCGATCAACATCTTCGTCTTCGGCAAGAACATCTCCGGCCTCGGCGTGCAGCTGTTCCCGTTCGACGGAGCCGTGGAGATCCTCCAGAACTTCCTCTTCCTCACCACGGCGTTCGTCCCCACCTCGAGCGGTGTGGACACGCTGTCGCTGCAGCTCCCGGACGACCCCGGGCTCTCCGGTTTCCCGGTCGAGTTCCAGGTTCTCTCCGTGGACGACTTCTCCTTCTCGAGCGGTGCGTGGAGCAACCGGCTCACCCTGACGCTTCTCCCCTGACCCCCTGCTGATCCATGCGCCTCTCCCCTCGAGCTCTTCTCCTCTCGGCCGTGTTGCTGGCCGGAGCACCCGTCGTCACCGCGCAATCGGCGCCGCCGTCGATCCTCCAGTACCAGAGTCGTTTGTTGAACGCGGCCGGCATCCCGGTCGATGCACAGCTACTGCCCTTCCGGTTTCGGATCTACGACGCGCCCGTGGGCGGCAACCTTCTGTACGAGGAGCTGCGCGCCCTGAACGTCGTCTCCGGCCTGCTCAGCGTGGGCATCGGTGAGGTCTCGCCGATCCCGGTCAGCTTGTTCGAGCAGAACTCCGGCCTGTACCTCGGCGTCGTCGTGAACCAGGACGGCGAGGCCACACCGCGCCACCGGCTCACGAGTTCCGCCTACGCGTTCCGGGCGGACACGTCGCGCAACGCCGACGACGTTCAGGACAAGGACATCAACCCGAACTCCATCACGATCAACGGCCAGCCGATCATCGACGCCGGCGGCAACTGGGTCGGGCAACCGATCGCCGCTCAGGGATCGACCGGTCCCCAAGGCCCCGTCGGTCCCCAGGGCCCGATGGGTCTGACCGGAGCGCAGGGCCCGGCCGGCCCGCAAGGCGCGGTCGGACCCGCCGGAGGTCAGGGCCCCGCAGGACAACAGGGTCAGCAAGGCCCCGACGGAGCCCAAGGGCCCCAGGGCATCGCCGGCCCCACGGGACCGCAGGGCATCCAGGGGGTTCAAGGTCCCCAGGGCCCGCAGGGCGGCGCCGGTCCCCAGGGTCCCATCGGACCGCAGGGCATCCAGGGTGCCGCCGGAAGCCAGGGACCCACCGGGCCCCAGGGCGCGCCCGGCCCCGCCGGCTCCGAGGGAGCGCAAGGGCCCGTCGGACCGACCGGTCCGCTCGGCCCGCAAGGCCCCTTCGGGCCCACCGGCCCCATCGGGATCGACGGCCCGACCGGCCCCACCGGGCCCACGGGACCGCAGGGTCCCACCGGCCCGGCGCAGCCTGGCCCGCAAGGACCGACCGGCCCCACCGGCGCGAACGGCTCCCAGGGTCCCCAGGGACCCGCGGGACCGACCGGACCCGCGCAGCCCGGCCCTCAGGGTCCGACCGGTGCCCAGGGACCGCAGGGTCCCATCGGCCCCACCGGACCGGCGCAACCCGGACCGCAAGGTCCGACCGGTGCTGCGGGACCGCAGGGTCCCGCAGGCCCCACCGGTCCCGCCCAACCCGGACCCGCCGGCCCCACCGGCCCCGCGGGCGCGAACGGCGCGGACGGCGCCGCGGGTGCTGCCGGCCCCGCCGGTCCCACCGGACCCGCGGGAGCGCAAGGCCCGGCGGGAGCCGCAGGGCCGACCGGCCCCGCCGGTGCCAACGGCGCGGACGGCGCCGCGGGCGCGG
>Ga0070727_10005476_pt1 | contig 10356 bp, 10 predicted proteins | sample tdAd472_FD_66722 | JGI IMG/M metagenome (GOLD analysis project Ga0070727, IMG submission 66722) | Marine sediment microbial communities from the Atlantic coast under amendment with organic carbon and nitrate - tdAd47.2 | ecosystem: Environmental > Aquatic > Marine > Coastal > Sediment | place... | reverse complement strand
AACACCGCCTTGGACCAGACCGGAAACTGCATCTCGGTCAGGTCGCTGATATCGCGCACGCCCGCGTCGATGATCAGACCGGCACAGCCGCGCACCTGAGCGGAGGTCGCCAGCAGATCGCCGAAATAGCCATCGATGCAGGGGCTGATCGGGGCCAGCACAAGGATGTCCCCCGATTGCAGCTGTTCGATGGCAACATGCAGCATCCAGTTGTCGCCCGGTGCCGCCGAGATCGTGACGGCCGAGGCTGCAACCCGCGCGCCGGAATAGATCGGGCGCATGTAGCTGGCCAGCAACCCGGTGCGCGCTTGGGCCTCGTGCACAGTGGCGACGCCACATTCGGCAAGACCCGCAACGATTTCCGGTGCGGCACGTTCGATGTTCTGTACGACGACGCCCCCCATCACAGCTCATCCACGGTGCGAGGATAGACAGACTGGAACCCTTCGGCATGGGTCGCAGCGCGCCCCCCGGCCTGCCCGCCCGAGTTGCGACGGAAATGGTTGCCACGATTTTCAGCGACGTTGGTATAGAAATCCCACAGGTGCTGCTGGCCCTCCATGCATTCGATGGCGGCGCGTTTCTTGTCCCAGACCGGGGTGATGTCCAGGAACGTGTCGGGTTTCCAGTTCATGCGCTCGGTCTGGTGCGGTTCGAACAGGTATAGCTGCGGCGCGCCCAGCACCTTTTCACCCGGATTATGGCCCCAGGCCTGTGCGATCATCCGGCATTCGATGGCCATCTTGGTCGCGTAAGGGTGGTCGGTGTTGTACGGGTCTTCCATGGAATGGGACATCATGAAATCGGGCTGCACCGCGCGGATCACATCGACCAGCCGGAATTTCGCCTCGCGGTCCATTTCCAGCGGATAATCTCCCAGGTCAAAGAACTGGATGTCATGCACGTCCAGCGCGGCGGCGGCGTTTTCGGCTTCTTTCCGGCGGGCGGTTTTCACTTTGTCCAGCGTCATGCCGTCCTGTTTCCACAGCTTGGCGCTTTCACCGCGCTCGCCATAGGACAGACAGACAACAGTCACCTCGTAGCCCAGGCTTTGATGCAGGGCGATGGCACCGCCACAGCGCCAGACGAAATCGGCGGAGTGAGCGGAGACGATAAGGGCGGTTTTGGTCATGTCGTTACCCTTTGACTGGCGGGGTGCCGTGGGTGTGGAAGGTTTCGATGGTCTTCAGACCCCAGGCCTGGCCCTTCTTGCGTTCATCTTCGGTCCAGGTGACGGTTTCCCAATCCGGCGCCAGGATCAGGCGCGCGCCGGCATTGGCCAGTTCGACCCGGTTGCCGGCGGGTTCCCAGACATACAGGAAAAACGTGCCCTGAATGGCGTGTTTGTGCGGGCCGGTTTCGATGTGAACGCCGTTTTCCAGAAACACGTCAGCGGCGCGCAGGATGTCTTCGCGCTGGTCGGTGGCATAGGTGATGTGGTGGAACCGGCCCTGCCCGCCACCGTGTTCCTCGGTACAAGCCAGATCGTAGGTCTTGTTGTTGACGGTGAACCAGCAGCCACCGATGCGGCCATTGTCCAACTGGATCTGCTCGGTCACGCGGCTGCCCAGACAGGTCTGCATGAACCGGCGAAACTCTGTCACGTCCGAGGACAGCAGGTTCAAATGGTCCAGGCGGCGCGGGCACGCGCCCTGGGCGTGGAACCGGCTGGACATGTTTTTCAGCGCCGGTTTGTCGGCTTCGTCGGGGACATAACGGTTGGTGTCCCAGTAGATCTCGAACACATGGCCGAACGGGTCCTCGAACCGAAAGGCACGGCCATGGCCCATGTCGCCATCGACCCAGCCGATCACCTTGTAATCCGACGCCTCGATCGCCGCGACCCGGCGTTCCAGCGCCGCAGGGGACGACGCGCGATAGGCGATATGGCCCACCCCGGTGGTGTGGTGGCGGGTCAGCTTCAGACTGTGGAATTCATAGTCGTCCCAGGCCCGCAAATAGGCGGAATTTTCGTCCTGCCCTGACAGCTTCAGCCCATAGACACGGGTAAAGAAATCCAGGCTCTCGTCGAACTTGTCCGTGTAAACTTCGACATGGGCAAGATGGGCAATATCAAAACAGGGTTCGGTCATAGCGATATCCAGTTCTTAGTGTCTCAGTTGAACATGGTGTCAGGCAAAATCAGAGTGATCGCAGGAAAGGCCACCAAGATCCCCAGCGTTACAAGCATGGCAATCCAGAACGGGATCACGCCCTGAAATATCTGGCCGAGTGGAACATTTGGAGCCACCGATTTCACGATGAAAACGTTCAGCCCGACAGGCGGCGAAATCAGCCCCATTTCAAGCGTCAGAACCACCAGAACACCAAACCAGATCGGATCAATGCCCAGTGACAAGATCACCGGGAAAAAGATCGGCAGGGTCAGGACCAGCATTGCAAACCCTTCCAGAAAACAGCCCAGCACCATGTAAACGGCAAGAATCAAAAGCAGCGTTCCGATGGCGCCAAAGTTCATCGCAATCAGCGTTTCGCCGACCGCCGTCGGAATATGGCTGAGCGCAAGGAACGGGTTGATCATATGCGCCGCAATCAGGATCAGCATCACGGTTGCCGTGGTCACCACGCTGTCGCGGGATGCATCCCACACCGCGCGAAAGCTGAGCGTTCCGGTCACCGTGCCATAGAGGATCACCAGCCCGGCACCGACACCTGCGGCCTCGACAGGGGAAAAGAACCCGCCATAAATGCCACCGATTGTCACCAGAATGACCAGCAGGATCGGAAGCGCGCCGATCATCGCACGCGCCTTTTCGTTCATCGATGTTGCCGGGCCACGGGGGCCATATTCGGGTTTGATCCAGCACATCAGCGTGACCGCTGTCACAAACGCTGTCAGCAGCAACAACCCAGGCAGAACCCCGGCCAGAAACAGCCGTCCGATGCTTTGTTCGGTCAGGATGGCAAAGATCACGAACCCGGTCGACGGCGGAATAAGAATGCCCAGCGTTCCGCCAGCGGCAACCACACCTGTCGACAGGCGGGGATCGTATTTAAACCGTTCCATCTCGGCCAGTGACACTTTGCCCATGGTCAGGGCCGAGGCCACGGACGATCCCGACAGCGCGGCAAATCCGCCGCAGCCGATGACCGTGGCCGAAGCCAACCCGCCGCGCACATGGCCGATGGCGGCATAAGCGGCTGCATACAGCTTGCGGCTCATTCCTGTGGCCGTCGCGACATTCCCCATCAAGATAAACAGCGGCACCACCACCAGCTCCGGTGATGACGCCAGCGTAAAGGTCTCGGAGGCCAAAAGCCCCATCGCGGCGTTCCAGCCGTTCAGCACCCAGATGCCGATGAACCCGACCAGAAACATTGCAAACGCAACCGGGATTCGGACCAGCAACAGCAGCAGAAGGATGACAATCCCGATTGTACCAATCGATTCGCCGGTCACAGCGGCACCTCTGTTTTCTGTTCGGTGCGCACATCGCGCCCGGACAGCGCCAGTTCAGCCGCGCGCAGCAGCAAGCCCAGCGCGGTCAGCACCGAAAACCCGACCAGTGCCCATTGGAAATAGACTTTGGGCAGGCGCAGCAGGTTCGTAGACAAGTTCAGCATTTGCGACAATTTCGAACTTTCCCAGACCGCCCATGCGATCGCGATAAAGACGACCGCGCCCAACAGCGCGGAAAAGATATCAATGACGCGGTTCAGACGGGGCGGAAATTTCCGCTCCAGCAGGTCAACCGCGATATGGCCGCCCGTGCGGTCACACATCGCCATGCCGCCAAACACCAGGATGACCATCGCCATGGTGACCAAATCCTGTGAGCCCAGCAGCGGACTGCCCAGCGCACGACCAATCACGTCGTAAAGAATAACGCCCACTTCGAACAACAATCCGAGCGAGCCGATAACTGCGGACAGGCCAATCAGCCTGTCCGCCATATTGCGCAATCCGTTCACGCCTTATTCACCACGCATGGCGGCCTGTGCGGCCTCTCCGGAATTCGCCGAAACATAGGCGTTAACTACGCCCGAAACCGCATCTGCAAAGGCCGCGATTTCTGCGTCGCTCAGATCGACAACTTCGTTGTCACCCGCAGCCCGCGCGGCTTCGACGGCGGCATTGGCGGTAACCAGCCATGCATCTTCGGCCGACTTCGACAGACCCGCACCCGCAGCCGCATCAATCGCGGCTTTCTGTGCGTCAGACATCGAATCATACTTGGCCTGGCTCAGCACCGCGTAGAACACCAGACGGCCCAGAGGCGCGCCGAACGTGTAGCTGTTGGCAACTTCTTCGAGTTTGAAGTCGAGGAGAGTCGACGAACCGGTAAACACACCGTCGATCAGGCCGGTTTGCAAGGCGTTGTAAACCTGGCTGATTGGCATCTGCACGGGCGTTGCGCCCAGCGCGGTCGCCACTTCGGCAGCGGTTGCACCGGCAACGCGGATCTTCAGGCCCGCCAGGTCCGAGGGCTTGCGGATTACGTGGTCCTTCATGATCATGACGTTGGGTTCCGACGTCCACAGTGCCAGCGGCTTGGTACCGGGGAATTCGCCGGACAGATGGTCGTCATAGGCGGCCCACAGCGCTTCGTAGCCCGGTTTTTCAACCGGAATGGCGCCGGGCAGTTCGGCGATCATGGTCTTGGGGAATTGCGACGAAGTATAGCCGGGCAGGCCCCAGGCAATGTCCGTCACGCCCTGCAGGACGCGCACATACTGTTCGACCGGACCCGCGCCCAGTTCACCACCGTGATAGCCGCGCACAGTCAGCTCGCCACCGGTGGCGGCGGAAAGGTCTTCGTTCAGCTTGAGAATCACGGATTCATTGATCGTGTGGAACGGCGGTGTGAAATTCGCGAATTTCAGCTCTTCGCCGGTTGCAACCGTGGCCAGACCAAGTGTCGTGGCCGCCGCAAGTGCGACAGATTTGATGTTCATGGTGTCCTCCCAGAAATGACATCAGACGGTGTTTTCAGGACGATAGGCATCTACCGCCCAAGTTAGAAACAGAAACGTCAGTGGAGCCTTGTCGGTACTTCTCAAGGCTCCACTTTTTCTATGTCGTGTCAGCCGGCTGCCTTGGTCCGCCAGCTATCGGCATAGTTTTCACGCGCTTCAGCAGCATAAGGTGTGTCGGAAACCCGCACGCGGATCTCGGCCATCTTATGCGCTTCGGCCGAGGTTTTGCCGGTGGTTTCCGGCTCGCCCCATTTCATCGTCAGAACGTCGCCGATTTCGACGCCCGGATCGACAACACCCAGCGACAGCATGCAGCGTTCGTTATAGCTGTAGCCGTTGAACATCGACATGCCGACCATCTTGTCGCCCTGCATGACCATATCCGCGCTGGTGGAAGCATAGTTCGGCTGCGGGAAATCGATCCACTTGTAGTGATCTTCACCCGGTTTGAACGCGGATGCGATGACGTTCACCACGTCTTCGGCGTTCCATTCGAACGTGACCTTCTTGCGCTGCGGCTGTTCTTTCATCGCCAGCAGGGCGTCTTTGCCGATAAAGTCGCTTTTCCAGCCGATATAGAACCCATAGCCCAGCTCGAACGGGTTCACGTAATAGTCCTCGATGTTGTCGGACACATAGCTGCCCCCGATTGCACCGGCGGCTTCGTACGCATCCGCACCCAGCCAGTCGCGATAGTCCTGCATCATGCCGTCACCGGTATAGATGCCGGGCAGGGGCGACGGAATCCAGCCGGATTCCAGTGTGTTGGTCGAGTAGGCGCGGCTGCCGACCTGGCGCAGGTCAACGCCAACCTTCTGGGCCGCTTCCATGATGGTCGACTGGATGTAATGTTTGTCCGCGTAGGGACCCCAGATTTCCAGACCGGGCGCACCGGCCATGCCGTGACGCAGCGCCTGAACCCGTTTGGAACCGACATTGATCCAGTCGACGTGGAAGAATTTCACGTCCGGAACCGGACCGCCATTGATCTCGGTAAAGATCTTGTCGGCTTCGGGGCCCTGGATCTGATAGCGGTAATGCGTGCGATAAATCGCCTTGCCGTCCGGGCGGCTGTCGGAGCGCGGATCGTGGATCAGGCGCACGGACCAGTTGCCGATGGCTGCCTGAAACTTGACCCAGTTCGCTGTCGGGGCGCGGCCCACCAGCACGAATTTGTCTTCACGCTCGCGGAAGATGATCATGTCGCCGATCACGTGACCCGCCGGGGTGACAGGCACAAAGTGCTTGGCGCGGTTCAAACCGAAATTGGCAAAGCTGTTGATCCCGACATGTTCCAGGAATTCGGCGGCCTGCGGGCCTTCGACGATGACTTCGTCCATGTGGTGGCTCTGGTCGAACAGCACGGCGCTGTTCCGCCATGCACCCTGTTCGTCGCGCCAGTTGGTGTATTCCGGTGCAACGACGGGATAGACATACATCCCGACTTTGGAATTGCGCAGCATTTCTACTGGATTGGCGTGAGAATTGATCACGCTGCTGAGACTCGACATATTAGGTTCCTCCTGAATTAGGGTCGATTTCAGTCTGCCGAGACCAGAGACAGCCCGGGGATACGATCCTTCAGGCTGCGGTCTCGGTACATGGCATATTCTAGGTTCCGGCGGGCAAGGCGCGCGTGCTCGCGGGCCATGCTTTCGGCTCTGCCACCTTCGCGGGCCTCGATGGCCGCAAGGATGATTTTGTGCTGTTGTTGCGCGCCGCGCAGCGATTTGCGGAACGCTTCGACGTCTTCCTGCCCTTGCAGGAACGCGCTGGGCGAGGCCAGCGGCAGGCTGCTGGCGCGTTTGACCTCGCGTTCGATCACCGCGCTGCCGGCCAGCCGCGATACCTGTTCGTGAAAGGTGGCGTTCAGATCGACATAGCGTTCGAAATCGATTTCGTCGGTGTCGGTGAACACGGTATCCAGCGCGGCCAGCGTTTCCTTGCAGGCGCGCAGGCTGTCAGCGTCAGCGCCACGTTCGGCAGCCAGACGCGCGGCGGTGCCTTCGATCACGCCACGCAATTCGATCGCGTCCAGAATGTCATCCATCGTCAGGCTGCACACGCTGCACCGCCCAGACGACGCACGTTCCAGCAGCCCTTCCTGTACCAATTGCGCCATCGCGGCGCGCAGCGGCGTGCGCGAAAATCCCAGCCGTTCGGACAGCACCGTTTCGGCCAGACGTTCGCCGGGCTCCAGTGATCCGTTCAGGATAAGAGACCGCAACTCCAGCAACGCTTTGCTGAATTGAGTCGTCTTTTCGGGCTGTGACATCGGGCGTCCTCCTCAACGGCCAATGGCCGTCTTCGCCAGTCTTACGAAACCCTAAACTGTATACAATTGACGGTCAATTAGGGAAATCAGTCAAAGTAATCGGAAAACAGTCAACTTTCTGTATACATTTCGGAATTTTGGCGCCGCAGGGCGATCAGCGCCCAGACAGACGATTCGCAGCGCCCGAAAGGCCGCGAATCAAATCGGCGCCCGCAAGCATTCGCGGGCGCCGTTCAATTGTTTCGAAAGCTGTAGAGGCGGCCCGTCAGGCCTCAACGCCACCCCAGATCGCTTCGGCGGTTTCAACAACCAGATCCAGCTTGCGACGCTGTTCATCCGCTGTGATTGAATTGCCTTCCTCGGTCGAGGCGAAGCCGCATTGTGGCGCGATGCCCAGCTGATCTAGGTCGGCGAATTTGCTTGCTTCGTCGAACTGCCGCTTCAGCCAATCCATGTCCTCAAGCGGCGCAGTTTTCGTGGTGATGAACCCCGGCAACACGCGCTGCGTGCCTTTGGCCAGGAACGACAGCGGCTCCAGTCCGCCGGCGCGGTCGCTGTCATATTCCATGAAAAAGATATCGACGCCGGTCTGGTTCAGAACCACATCCGCAACCTGATCATAGGCCCCTTCGGCGGCATGGGTCGACCGGAAGTTGCCACGGCACATATGCATGCCAATCACCATGTCATCGGGACGATCCTTGATCGCCTCGTTCATCATCCAGGCATAGCGCTGGGCCAGCCAATCCGGGTCCTGCCCGTCTTCGACTTTTTGCGCGCGGTGCTTTGGGTCACAGAGATAGGCAAAGAAGATATCGTCCATCTGCAAATACCGGCAACCGGCGTCATAGAACGCCTGAACCGCGTCTTTGTAGGTGGCGGCGATATCAGCGGTCAGCACTTCGATATCTTCGTATTCCGGCACATGGATATCCGCCTTTGCGGTGCGGAAATGGCAACAGGACGGCCCCGGGATCGAGATTTTGGGAACGACCGAGGTGTTTTCGGCGACAAATTTGAAGTGCTGCAAATGCGGATGGTCCGCCGGGAATGCCAGTTTGGTCGTGATGGTCGGAAACACCGGGCGCAGTTTGATACCGGCGAACTGTGCACCCTGATCAACGTCTTTTTCAACCAGGTCCAGACCGGTCAGTTCGCCCATGAAATCATAGTGCCAGAATGACCGGCGCTGTTCGCCATCTGTCACCGCCTTCAGGCCGGCGTCTTCCTGCATACGGATCAGATCGCGGATCGCGTCGTCTTCGACCTCGGCCAGTTCCTCTGCCGACATTGTGCCGTCTTCCAGATGTGCCTTGCGCGCGTGTTTCACGCTATCCGGGCGCAGCAGACTACCGACATGATCGGCACGGAAAGGGGGGGTAGGCATAAATATTCTCCACATTTTTGGGGTCGGACCATGGTCCGGTTCACCAGTTTCTGGCGTGATTTGGGACGTGCGATCAATTAACCCGTTAATCAAATACGGATCAATAGTCAGGTTGGGAACCTTCCCAAACGTCCTGCAACAGCTTGCGCGCCGCAAACTGATCAAGCAGGTGCAGATTGTCAAACGGTTGCGAAACCACCTGTTGTGCGATGATATCAAACTGCCCGGACGTGACGCCAAAGTCGCGCACACACGTCAGGACGACAACCTGAACCGTAAAATCGCTGAAATCCCGAACCGATCACGCGGCTGGTGACTCTGAGGAAAACAGAGCTGTGCTCTGTCAATTCCGCATCTTCGTCGGGGATCTAAATTTGCTCGATAAAGGAGTTGAGGTTCTCGGTCGCGAATTCAAGAACCACGTCGTCGTTCAGCAGGCCGTCTTCGACCTTGGTGTTGGCCATCGTGACGACGATTTCCTTGCAGGTGAACACCTGCGCCAGCAATCCGTTCAGAATGTATTTCAGATGCGATTGCGCCCGCACCCCGCCCAGCGCGCCGCCGGAGACCGACATCACGAAACAGGGTTTGTCCTTGAAAACAGACTCGAACGCGGGGCGCGACGCCCAGTCGATGGCGTTCTTCAGCACGCCCGGGACGCTGTAATTATATTCCGGCGTGACAAAGACAACGCCGTCGCACTCGGCAATCTGTGCCGTGAACGAAGCCACATGCGGGTCGTTCACGATATCCGCATTGTAATGCGGCAAATCCCCCAACCCGACCGCTTCGTGACAATCGGCGGCATCCCCGATGCGCGCGATCAGCGCCCGCGATGTGGCCCGCGATGCAGAGGCTGCGCGCAGGCTCCCGGAGATAAACAAAAGTTTCGGCATTTTTCAGTTCCTATGAGACGTCAGAGCCTGGCAAGCCAGGTTGCAATGGATGGGAAAAAGACAATCAGAACCAGCGACACCATCATCGCCACGACAAAGGGAAATGCGCCACGAAAGATTTCACCGACCTTCAGGTCAGGATCATCCATCGCCGATTTGATCGTATAGACGGACAGGCCAAAGGGCGGCGTCAGCAATCCGATTTCGACCGCAACAACGGTCAGAACGCCAAACCAGATCAGGTCGAACCCCGCAGCACCCGCCACCGGCAGCGCAATCGGCAACAGGATCAGCATGATCGAAATGGAATCGATCAGCATCCCCAGCGCGATGATCAGCGCCAGATAGAGGAACAGGAACCCGTATGGCCCAATCGGTCCGGACAGGAAAAACTCGGCCAGTTCGCGCGGCACGCCCGACAGCGCCAGCATGCGGCTGAAGAACGACGCGGCAAGAATCAGGAACAGCACCGATACCGTGATCTGGCCGGTTTCCACCAGCAGATCCCAGAATTTCCGCCCGGTCAGCGATTTGCGCAGCACCGCAATCACCAACGCGCCGAGCGCGCCAACTGCACCCGCCTCGGTCGGGTTGAAGAACCCGCCATAAAGGCCACCCAGAACCAGCATCATCAAAATCAGGATCGGCACCGCCTTGACCGCGATGTCACGCGCACTCAGGTCTTCGATGTCTTCGGTCCCGACCTGTTCTTCGAACACGAAAGAGGGTCGCATTTTCGCCAGCAACAGGATGGTGATCGTGAACGCCACCGCCAACAGGATACCCGGACCGACCCCGGCCAGGAACATGCGTCCGACCGATTCTTCGGCCAGGACGGCATAGACGATCATCAACAGCGA
>Ga0070727_10005475_pt1 | contig 10357 bp, 10 predicted proteins | sample tdAd472_FD_66722 | JGI IMG/M metagenome (GOLD analysis project Ga0070727, IMG submission 66722) | Marine sediment microbial communities from the Atlantic coast under amendment with organic carbon and nitrate - tdAd47.2 | ecosystem: Environmental > Aquatic > Marine > Coastal > Sediment | place... | reverse complement strand
TTCGCCGCGCAGATGAGCCAGAATGCGATTGCCGCTTGTGATCAGCTTGGCCTGCCGCTGGCGGCGCTGACTCGTCCCCCATGGCACCCCACGACGGGCGACAACTGGATCACCGTGCCCGACATGGATGCGGCGGTTCAGGCGCTGGCCGGGGATGCGCGCCGGGTGATGCTGGCCATTGGCCGGATGCATTTGCAGGATTTCACCGGGCTGCCGCAGCATTTCTATCTGCTGCGTCTGATCGATGCGCCGACCGAGCCGCTGTCGTTTCCCCGGCACGAGGTCGTGATCGGGCAGGGACCGTTCAGTCGCGATGATGATCGCGCGCTGATGCAGGCTCACGAAATCGACCTGCTGGTGTCCAAGAATGCGGGCGGTGCGGCCGCGCGCGCCAAGATCGACGCCGCGCGTGATCTGGGCATTCCCGTGCTGATGATCGAACGCCCGGTCCTGCCGCAGCGAACGCAGCTGTTTTCGGTCGATGCGGTTCTGGACTGGGTCGATCATGGCACCACCGAGCGCGGCGTATAGACCAGCGGGTCGTCGCCCTCGCGCAGCACGCGTGTCAGGCTGGACCCGACCAGAACCATCGTGCGCATGTCGGCCATTTCGGGCGTTGCCTGCGTCAGTGGCACGACGCGAATTTCCTCTTCGGGGGTGCTGACGGCGCGGGCGAAAATCACCGGGCGGTCATCGCCACAGGCGGCATTCAGCACGTCCAACACCCGCGCGAACCCGTCCGGGCGAGATTTTGAGCGCGGGTTGTAGAACGCCATCGCGAAATCGGCTTCGGCGGCCAGGCGCAGGCGCTTTTCGATCAGCGCCCAGGGTTTCAGATTGTCACTGAGGTTGATGGCGCAGAAATCATGCCCCAGCGGCGCGCCGACCCGTGCGGCGGCGGCCAGCATCGCGGTGATGCCGGGCAAGACATCGATCGGCAGTTCGCGCCAGTGCTCCGGCCCTGCTTCCAGCGCCTCGAAAACGGCGGCGGCCATGGCAAAAACGCCGGGATCACCCGAAGAGACGACGACAACGCGATGCCCCGCCGCGGCCAGTTCCAGCGCATGGCGCGACCGGTCCAGTTCGACCCGGTTGTCGGTGGCATGCAGGGTCAGGCCCTCGCGCGGGGCAATTCGCGCGACATAGGGAATATAGCCAATGATATCAGTCGCCTGCTCGATTGCGGCGGTGACCTGCGGGGTCACCAGATCGTCCGCGCCCGGACCCAGACCGACAATCGTGACGTGACCGCTCATGGCCGCCGTCCGTTGCCATGGACCACGATGATCGAGAAATAGGGCGTGACCGATCCGTCCAGATCGCACAGGCGCGTGACGCGCTGATCCGGCATCGTGGCGAATTCCACCAGATAGGCGGCCTCGGCGCGCCCGGCTGTTTCCAGCGCGCGGCGCACCTTGTCGATGTTGCGGCCGATCTTCATCACGATCAGCGCGTCGGTATCTGCCATGCGGCGGGCCAGTTCGGCTTCGGGCAGCGTGCCCATCAGTACGGTCAGAACATCGTCACCCCAGGTGATCGGCGCGCCGGTTGCCGTCCACGCGCCCGACATTCCGGTGATGGCGGGAACCACCTGAACCGGGACCACGCCCTGCAGGCGGGTGTAAAGATGCATGAACGAGCCGTAAAAGAACGGATCGCCCTCGCACAGGACCACCACGTCGTCACCCTGTTCTGCCAGCGCGCGCAGATGTTGCGTGCAGTCGGCATAAAAGGCCGACAGGATCTCGTTATAGCGCGGATCGCTCAGCGGGATTTCGGTGGTGACCGGGTATTCCATCGCGAATTCGGTGACAGTCTCGGGCAGCATGCCCTCGACGATGCGCCTTGCTTGGCCGGACCGGCCCGCCTTGCGGAAATAGGCGACGTGTTTTGCGCCGCGCAGCAATCGGTCGGCGCGCACGCTCATCAGGTCGGGATCACCGGGCCCCAGACCGACGCCATGGATGGTTCCGACGCTCATTCTTTGCGGCTCGCGATGGCGTTGATGGCCGCGACGGTGATCGCACTGCCGCCCAGGCGGCCTTCGACGATCAGCGAGGGCACCGGTTGGGCCTGCCACAGCGCGTCCTTGGATTCCATCGCGCCGACAAAGCCGACCGGGCAGCCGATGATCGCGGCGGGGCGCGGGCAGTCCGGGTCTTCGAGCATGTTCAGCAGGTGGAACAGGGCGGTCGGCGCATTCCCGATGGCGACCAGCGCGCCTTCCAGATGCGGCCGCCACAGTTCCAGCGCGGCGGCAGAGCGGGTGTTCTGCATCTCGGCGGCCAGCGGGCGCACCCTGTCATCGCGCAGGGTGCAGATCACCGGGTTGTCCGCGGGCAGGCGCGGGCGTGTGACGCCTTCGCTGACCATGTAGGCATCGCACAGGATCGGCGCACCGGCCTCCAGCGCGGCGCGCGCGGCGGTCACGAAACCCGGCGAGAAATGAATGAACGGGGCCAGATCGACCATACCGGCCGCATGGATCATCCGCACGGCCACCTGTTCTTCGTCCGCATCGAACCGGTCCAGCGCCGCCTCGGCCCGGATCGTGGCAAAGGATTGGGCATAGATGGCGGCCCCATCGGTTTCGTAATCGTAAGGCATCAGAGGGTTTCCGTTCCAGACAGTAATGCGGCGGGCGAGAGCCCACGGCGTTCGGGCTCATCCCATGAACATCCCGCTTCGACAAGGTCAAACAGGCCGTCACGTCCGACCAGCGTATGGTGCGCCGCACGCGGGCGTGCGCAGCCCTTGGCACAGCCAGAGACATGCAAACCGGCGGCGCCGTAGCGGGGCGCCAGCGCCTGCGCCAGTTGGCGGGTTTCGACACTGGCCGAGGCACAGTTGGGCATGCCGGGGCAGGCATCGACCTGCATCAGCGCGGCGTCGGGGGTCGTGACGAAACCGGGCAGGGCGCGCAGTTGTGTTCCGGGAAGCGCAAACATCCGCCACGGCGTGACGGTCAGGGTGTCGCCACCGCTTGCCTGCATCAGCGCACGCAGATCGGCGGCATTAATCCGGCCAAACGGCACGCCATAGACCGCGTCATCGCCGATCTGACCCGGTTCGAGTGTCGGCGCGGGATCGCAGGGGGGTTGCCTTTGCCAGTCAGCGGGCAACTCGCCGCGCGCGACGGCGGCGGCCATGCGGCGGGTGGAGGCGTCGCGCGTGGTTTCGAACCAGCGGGCCATCTCGATCACCGCATCGATGGCGGTGCCTGCGTCGACCAGACGCCCGCCTCCGGCCCCGTCCGCTCGGACGATCAGGTTCTGATCCCGGTCCCGCTCCATGCGGATATCGGCGGATACCCCGCCCAGAACCCGCGCCGGTCCGGTGTCGATTGCAAAGCCAAACTTGCCCGGAAGATCGGGCAGGTCGCCCAGCCGGTCGATCAACCCGCGCGACAGCGCCTCGGTCTGATCATTCGGTTGCCAGAACGGCGCGGAGATGATGTTGCGCCGCGTTTCGGTCTCGGCGTCCGCATCCAGCAGGTCCAGCGTGGCCAGTGCGTCCTGCACCGCCTCCAACCCGGTCTCGTCAAAGCCGCGCAGTTGCAGGTTGGCGCGGCTGGTCAGGTCGATCGTGCCATTCCCGAAGGTCTGTGAAAGCATGCACAGCCCATCCACCTGCGCCGCACTCAGCCGGGCAAGCACGGGGCGGACCCGCACGATCAGCCCGTCGCCCGACTGCATCGGGCGTAGCGCGCCGGGGCACCAGCCTTTTGCGTCGGGGCGGCTCACGCCCGCTCTCCCAGATTTGCAAGGATAGAGTTGCGACGGCTTTGCCACAGTCCGGCATCGTGCAGCGCCGCAAAGCGGTCTGTCATCGCCGCATGCGCGTTTTCGTTGTTTTCCTGCAGGAAGGCGGCGATTTGTGCGTTACCAAGCGTGGCATCATAATAAAGGTCGAACAGATGTGCGGGGACCACGGCGGCCAGATGCGCGAAGGCCGCCATATGTTCCAGTGTTGCGGCGATTTCAGCCGCACCGCGATAGCCGTGGCGCATCATGCCCGCGATCCAGTCCGGGTTGGCGGCGCGGGCACGCACGACGCGCGCGATCTCTTCAGGCAGGGTGCGGGCGCGGGGGGCGTCGGGGTTGGTGTTGTCCAGGTGATAAAGCTGTGCGGTGCCGCCCTGCAACGCCTTGGCGGCGGCGAACCCGGCCTCGTGCGTGGCATAATCGGCGGCCAGCAGCAGGTCGGTTTCCGGCAGGTCCTGCAGATGCACAAAGCTGTCGGCGGCAGCGACCCGCGCAGCGATCCCGTCGGAATCCTGCGTGCTGTGTTCGCCGTCCAGCGCCCAGCTGCTGGCATCGAGCCACGCCTTGCCCGCCGCGCTGCGGGCCTCGTCGGTGTAAACCTCGCCTGCGTGCCCCATGCCCAGACCATAGCTGCCCGGGGCCGGTCCGAACACCCGCGCGCCCGCCGTGTGCCCGGCATATGGGTTCCAGTCGGGCGCTTCGTCGCGGTCGGCCAACGCGCGCACGGCTTGTGAAAACAGCGCCGACAGGCTGGGGAACACGTCGCGAAACAGGCCCGAAACGCGTAAGGTGACATCCAGGCGGGGCCGGTCCAGCAAGGTCAGCGGCAGGATTTCAACACCGGAAACCCGTTCCGATCCTTTGTCCCAGACAGGTTTTGCCCCCAGCAGATGCAACGCCATGGCAAATTCCTCGCCGGCGGTGCGCATCGTGGCCGAGCCCCAGAGATCGACAACCAGGCCACGCGGCCAGTCGCCCTGTTCCTGCAAATGCCGCCGCACCAGTTCCTCGGCCAGCTTCACGCCCTGCGCATAGGCCGAGCGGGTCGGCACGGAGCGCGGGTCCGTTGCATAGAGGTTCCGCCCGGTCGGCAACACATCCGTGCGCCCGCGATAGGGCGACCCCGAAGGTCCGGCCGCGATGCGCCGCCCCGCCAACGCCTGAAGCAGCGCGGTGGTCTCTGCCGCCGCCGAGGAGCCTGCGTCAAACGACGCAGCGGACGGGGGTGTGCGGCCAAAAATGTGCAACCCGTCGCCGAACTGGCTTTCCTTGATGTCGCAGACGAAGCGGTCAATGCGCGTGATTGCTTCGGCGGCAGTGCTGGCGCTGTCGAGGCCCAGATCGTCTTCGACACCCAGCGCCTGCGCTTCGGCGCGGATATTGTCCTGCAACCGGTCGCGGCGGCGCGGGTCCAGACCGTCGGCGTTGGAAAATTCGTCCAGCAGCGCCTCCAGCCGGACGAAATTATCCGGTGTCGCACTTTGTTTCTGCGGCGGCGGGATATGACCCAGCGTCAGCGCGCCGATCCGGCGTTTGGCCTGCGCCGCTTCGCCGGGGTCGTTGACGATGAACGGATAGATCACTGGCAGATCGCCGATCAGCGCCTCGGGCCAGCAGGCATCCGACAGGGCCACCGATTTGCCGGGCAGCCATTCCAGCGTGCCATGCGCGCCGATATGGACCAGCGCGTCGGCCCCGACCTGACGCTGCAGCCAGAGATAGAACGCCACGTAGCCGTGGCGCGGCACGCGGGACAGATCGTGATATTCATCCTCGCGCGCGGCGGTCGCACCACGCTCGGGTTGCAGGGCGACGGTGACATGCCCGCGTCTTGTGGCGGCGAAATGGAACGCGCCGTCGCGGCACATCGGATCATCCTCGGCCCCCCCCCAGATGTCGTTCAGCGCCTGCCGCAAAGACACGGGCAGGTCGGCCAGCGCGTCTTTGTACGCGGCCAAGGACCATTCCAGCGTTTCAGCCGTCAGTGCCGGTTCAAGGGGCGCGGGCGTGCCGGTCTGCCAACCTTGTGCGGCCATATCTGACAGGATCGCCTCGGCAGAGGCCAGCGCATCGAGGCCAACGGCATGTGCCATCTGCCAATCCTTGCCTGGATAGGTCGACAGGATCATCGCGACCGCTTTGTCGCTTGCCGGGGTTTGCGCCAGCTTCACCCAGCGCGTCACGCGGTCGGCGATGGCGTCGATCCGGGCCGGGTCTGGCTGATGCGCGGCCAGCGCGAATTCAAGATCGTCGTCGCGCGGGCGCGGTTCCTTGAACGAGGCGACACCGGCAAAGAGGCGGCCATCAACCTCGGGCAGGACCACGTGCATCGCCAGATCGGCCGGGGACAACCCGCGTTCGGCTTCGTCCCATGCGGAGCGGCGCGACGTTGACAGCGCGATCTGGAACACCGGCACACCGGCGGCATCCAGTGGCGATGTGCCATCCGCGCCTTTGCCGGAAAAGGCGGTTGCGTTCACGATGGCCGCAGGGGCCAGTGCGGTCACCTGCCGCGCCATCCAGCCCGCCGCGCCGGGGGCTTTCAGCGACGGTGCGAACAAGGCGGCCACGGCAAAGCCGCGCGCGCGCAGCGCGGTGAACAGCGCCTCGATCGGGGCCAGATCGGCGGCGGCCAGGTAGGCGCGGTAAAAGGTGATCAGAACGCGGGGCGCGTCCGAGGTCAGGTCGAACGCCGTCGCGGGGCAGGTGATGCCGGTTTCAGGCGTCCACGCGCCAACCTCGGGTAGGTGTTTGGCGCCGCGCACCGGCCCGGCATAAAGCCCCGCCGCCAGCGCCAGCTGCGCCAGTGCGGCCTGTGCCGCAACCGCGCCGCCGGTGTCACAGAGATGCCCCAGCCGTGCCAGCGTTGACGCGGGCAGGGTCGAAAGGTCGGCCAGTTGTGGATCGGGGCGGCCATCGGCGGGCAGTACCGCCAGAGCGATCCCGTGGCGATCCGCCAGCGCGCGCACCTGCTGCAACCCGTAAGACCAGTAAGGCACGCCGCCGATCAGCCGGATCAGGATGCCCCTGGCACCGCACAGCGTCTGTTCGACATAGGTATCCACCGACAGCGGATGTTTCAGCGCCGCCAGATTGGCCAGCCGCAGCGACGGCATCTTGCCCGCCGGACCATCGCCACGCCGCCAGCCCGCCGCGAAAGCCCCCAGGTCACTGTCCGAGAACGACAGCACAACCAGATCCGCAGGGCTTTGGCCCAGATCGGTTGGCGTCTCGGTCTCTTCCAGGCCGTGGCTTTCGCGAAAGACGACGTGCATCGCGGTGTTTACCCTATCAGAGCGGCGCGAATTGCGGTGGCGTCGATATCGTCATGCTCGGCGATCACGACCAGCCGCCCGCTACGCGGCTCGGACGGGCCCCACGGGCGGTCGAACTGGTGACGCACGCGTGCCCCAACCGCCTGCACCAGCAGGCGCATGGGTTTGCCCGCAACGGCGGCATAGCCCTTGACCCGCAGGATGTTCAGCGATTTTGCCATTGCTTCGATCCGCGCGCTCAGCTCGGCGGGATCGGTGATTTCGGGCAGGTCGATCACGATGCTTTCGAAATCGTCATGGTCGTGCTCGGGCACACCATCGTGATGCGACGGGCGCGCGTCCATGTCGTCTTCGGCGGCGGCACCCAGTCCCAGGATGACGCGCGGATCAATCGCACCTTCGGCGACCTCGACCACCGGCAGGAGACGGGGCGCTTCGGCTGCGATGATTTCTTTCGCCTTGGCGACACCGTCGGCACCAGCCAGATCGGGCTTGGTCAGCAGGATGATATCGGCACAGGAAATCTGATCCTCGAACACCTCGGACAGGGGTGTTTCGTGATCCAGGCTGTCATCGGCGGCGCGTTGTGCATCGACTGCGGCCACATCGGGGGCAAATCGGCCCGCCGCCACCGCTTCGGCATCGGCCAGCGCGATCACGCCGTCCACGGTGATGCGCGACCGGATATCGGGCCAGTCGAACGCTTTCAGCAGCGGTTTCGGCAGGGCCAGGCCCGAGGTTTCGATCAGGATGTGATCCGGGCGCGGGTCCAGCGCCATCAGCGCCTCGATCGTGGGGATGAAATCATCCGCGACCGTGCAGCAGATACAGCCATTGGACAGCTCGACGATGTTTTCCGCAGGGCAATCGGGGATCGCACAGCCTTTCAGGATTTCGCCATCAACACCGACATCGCCGAATTCGTTGACCACGACGGCCAGCCGCTTGCCCTGCGGGTTCTGCATCAGGTGGCGGATCAGGGTGGTTTTCCCGGACCCGAGGAACCCCGTGACCACGGTCACGGGCAGTTTTGACAGATCAGACATTCTTAAAGCTCCAGAGGGGGGATACGGGCGATACAGTTCTTGCGGAAATGTTCCGGGCGCTCGCGCCACGGCACCAGTCCGTCGCTTGTATCGCGATAACGGGTTGCGCCATCAATGACGGTCTGAACATGTTCGTTCGCGTCAAGATAGCCATAGATATAGGTCCAGCGCCCTTCACCGCGCAGCACGATGGAACAGCCCTGCGAACAGTTCGACAGGCATTCGACCGCGCGCAGCGCGACCCCTTCGGGCAGCTCCTGTTCGGACAGCGCCTTGTGCAGCAGGGTGCCGGGGCGGTCGGCATCGTTTTCGATCGGCAATCCGGCGCGGCAGGTCGTACAGACCAGCAATTCGACGGCTGGCGCGCCTGCGGAGGAGGATACATCTGTCACGTCTTGCCCAATCTTTATGTTGTGGGCAGGGCATATGCGCGAATCCGAGGGCCGGACCCGTCACCGAAACACCCCGTCCGGTTCACGTCTCATCGTCGCTGGCAGGTCTCCCGGCTTGCGGATGTCAGAGCGCACTCTGTCGGTTGCCTCTCCTTCCCGGCGCTTGGCCAGTGGTGTCGGGCAACCTCTCCGGTCACGGTCGCGGGGGCGGCTGCGTTTTCGGGGATCATTTCCCGCTATCGCATTCCCTTTTCACCTGCATTACACAGGCACCAGCATTGGCTGTTCTGCGCAGCGATGCCGAGACTTGTCAAGCATCCCGGAGCCGTAAATGAACGACGATAACACCCGCCACAAAGAGAAGATGCAAAAGATCAAGGCCGCCCGCGACCGGATGATGGCGACCAAGACCGAGGAAAAGGGTCTGATCGTGGTGCATACCGGACCGGGCAAGGGCAAATCATCGTCGGCTTTCGGCATGATCATGCGCTGCATCGCCCATGACATGCCCTGCGCCGTGGTGCAGTTCATCAAAGGATCGCGCGCCACCGGCGAGCGGGATTTCCTACAGGCGCATTTCCCCGACAAATGCAAATTCATCGTCTCGGGCGAAGGGTTCACTTGGGAAACCCAGGACCGCGAGCGCGACATCGCCAAGGCGCAAGCCGGGTGGGACTCCGCCAAGGAACTGATCCGCGATCCCAACAACCAGATGGTCGTGCTGGATGAAATCAACATCGCGCTGCGCAATGATTACTTGGATATCGACGAGGTGGTCGATTTCCTGCTGACCGAGAAACCGGATATGACACACGTGGTCCTGACCGGGCGCAACGCCAAGCCCGAGCTGATCGAGGCGGCTGATCTGGTCACAGAGATGACATTGGTAAAGCACCCGTTCCGCGACGGGATCAAGGCCCAGGCCGGGGTTGAATTCTGATGGCTGTCAAACGTCTGCTGACCGAGTTTGGCATGGGCACGTCGCTGCGCCGTCAGGATTATACCGAGGCCGCGATCCGCGCCGTGCGCGACGCGCTGTGGCACAATTCGATCAATCTGGCCGAACTGCTCGGGCGCGACAAATCCGAGATGCTGATCGACGTGGAAATCGGCGTGGCCGATCCCGATCAGGTCGATGTCGCGCGCGTCTCAGCCGTCTTTCCTTATGGTCAGGTCAGCGTCAGGGCCGTCGCCGGTGGTCTGGACGTGCCGCGCGCCGATGGTGGCGCGCCCACGGTGATCGCCAACGCGGCAATTTCCGTATCATTCCAGATGGAGGTCTGAGCATGCAGCGGTTCATCATCGAAATGGGGATGGGTAACGATCAATACGGTCAGGACTATACCAAGGCCGCCGCGCGCGCGATCGAGGATGCGATCCGTCATTCTTCGATCCCGATGTTTGATGCGCTTGGCCTGTCGCCGTCGCAGATGCAGGTGCGCGTGACCGTTGGCGTTCAGGATCCCGATCAGGTGGATTGCGCCGCATTGGCTCAGAACCTGCCACGTGGTCAGGCTCAGGTCACTGCGGTCCCGGGTGGGCTGAACGTGCATAATCCCGACAATGGCAACGTCACGGTCATCGCCACGGCGGCGGTCGAGGCGTTCCTCGACCCAGCAATGATGACGTCCCTGTCATGACGCGCCCCATCCTTCCTCTTGCTGCAAATATCCCCGGGGAGTCGCGCAGCGACGGGGGCGGCGCCCCCAACCTGCGGCACATCCCATGACTGCACTGATGGTGCAGGGCACCGGCTCCAACGTCGGGAAATCCATGCTGGTGGCGGGGCTGTGCCGTGCAATCGGGCGGCGCGGGCTGTCGGTGGCGCCATTCAAGCCACAGAACATGTCCAACAACGCCGCCGTTACCGTGGATGGCGG
>Ga0070727_10005474_pt1 | contig 10358 bp, 8 predicted proteins | sample tdAd472_FD_66722 | JGI IMG/M metagenome (GOLD analysis project Ga0070727, IMG submission 66722) | Marine sediment microbial communities from the Atlantic coast under amendment with organic carbon and nitrate - tdAd47.2 | ecosystem: Environmental > Aquatic > Marine > Coastal > Sediment | place... | reverse complement strand
TTTTGGACGCCGCTTGGCGTTCCCCCCTCAACCCCGAAAGGCTGAACTGCAAGGAAGTTAGCCTGTGCCCCCCGTAATTCCAACACCTTTTTTGTAAAAAGAAAGTGCCCGCTCGACACCCGCCAGATCACGCCGCGAAGGTCCCGGAGTGAGACCGGCGGCAATGGCCAGTTGCGTGACATCGGCTTCCTGGCCAATCCCAATCTCGACGACAAGCACTCCCGTATCGGACAGCGACACCGCGCATAACGGCAACAGTGCACGGTATGCATCGAGCCCGTCCGCACCGCCGTCGAGCGCGGCAAGCGGCTCGTGGTCGCGGACGTCGGGCGCCAGTCCGGCAATATCCGCACTCGGGATATACGGCGGGTTGGAAATGATCAGATCAAAACCGGAAGCGACACCGTCGGCCCACGATGCATTGCCGATGTCGGTGCGATTTTCGAGACCCAGCCTGCGCGCATTCTCGCGCGCGACCGCACAGGCATCCGCAGACACGTCGATCCCCGTCCCGGCCGCATCGGGAAAGCACGTCAGCAGAGTCAGCAGAATGCACCCACTGCCGGTGCCGAAATCGAGAATGGTGCGCGGGTGCGCCCGCACCTTGTAAAGATCCATCACCAGCTCGACCACGGTTTCCGTGTCCGGGCGTGGTACAAGCGTTGCGGCGGAGACCTGGAAATCCAGGCTCCAGAACTCCCGGCTGCCGGTAATATGCGCAATTGGCTCGCCCGCACAGCGACGCGCCACGACAGCATCGAAGGTGTCACGGCACGCGTCGTCCATATCCTGGTCCGCACGCGCAAAAACCTGTGCCGGCGAAAAATCCAGCACATGTGCCGCCAGAAGGCGTGCCTCCAGACGCGGGTTTTCGATACCGGCCGCGGACAACATCGCCGCCGCATCGCGCAACGCCGTTTCGATGGACGTCATTCCATACTCGCCAGCCGACACGCGTTGTCTTCGGCCAGAAGCGCGTTGACGACTTCGTCCATTTCGCCGTTCAGGAAACTGTCGAGATTGTGCAGCGTAAGACCGATGCGATGATCGGTAACGCGGCGTTCGGGAAAATTATAGGTGCGAATACGCTCCGAGCGGTCGCCCGAGCCGACCTGATCCTTACGTTGTTGCGCACGTTCGTTGGCCTGGCGTTCGCGTTCCGCATCGAACAGTCGCGCACGCAACACCTTCATGGCGGCGGCCTTGTTCTTGTGCTGCGATTTTTCATCCTGTTGCGACACCACCATGCCGGTTGGAATATGCGTGATACGTACCGCACTGTCGGTCGTGTTGACGTGCTGTCCGCCAGCGCCTTGCGCGCGGAATGTATCGATCCTGAGATCTTTATCCTCGATATGAATATCGACGTCTTCCGCTTCCGGCATAACGGCAACCGTCGCCGCCGACGTATGAATACGCCCGCCGGATTCCGTGACCGGCACGCGCTGCACCCGGTGCACACCGCTTTCGAATTTCAGGTAACGGAACACATCGCGTCCGGTAATTTCGGCAATCGCTTCCTTGGCGCCACCGATGCCGGTGTCCTGCAAATGCATGATGGTAAACTTCCAGCCCATGCGATCGGCATAACGCTGATACATTCGGAACAAATCGGCAGCGAACAGCGCCGCCTCGTCACCGCCGGTACCGGCGCGCACTTCGAGAATGGCGTTACGGGTATCCGCCTCATCCTTCGGCACCATCAGCAGCTTCACCGCATTTTCAAGTTCCGGCAAGCGGTCCTTCAATGCGCGGCATTCTTCTTCGGCAAGCGCCCGCATCTCCGCATCGCAGTCCGGATCATCGAGCAACGCCGCCGCGTCGATGAACTCCTGGCGCGCTTCGCGAAATGCATTGATCGCGTCGACAATCGGCGACAGGTCCGAATACTCCTTGGACAGTGCCGCATAGTCCTCGCCGGAAACATTATTTTCCGCCATCAAGTGCGACAACTCGTCGAAGCGTGAGGTCACGCGTTCCAGATGCTCTTCCATACTCACGATTGATCGTCCTCGTTTTCAGCAATGTCGAACAGCTCGCGGATCAGACGTTCGACCTGTTCAATATCCGCGCCGGCTTGCGCCATGGCGCGAAGCCGTTCGCTTGGCGTATGTAAAAACCGCTGAACCAACAGATGCGTTGCCCGCTCGGCATCGTCACCAGCCTCAAGCAGGGCGTTCTCGCGCAGCGCTGCCGCATGCGCGCGAAGTGCGCTCAATGCCGGAGTGGCTGTGCGCTCGACACGCCCCTGCAGATATCCTTCGACCTCGGCACTGATGATGTGCTCGGCTGCTTGTGCCTCGAACGAACGGCTGGCCTGACCTTCCATGGCCAGGCGCTCCAGATCGGCAAGGTCATATAAAAATGCATCGTCCAGCCGGTCGACGGCGGTCTCGACATCGCGCGGCAGGCTTGCATCGACGATGAATTGGGGACGCGAACGGCGGGTTTTCAATGCCAGGCGCACCATGTCGGCACTCAACGACTGTGCGCGCCCGCCGATTGCCGTAATCACGACGTCGGCATCGGCAATGGCGCCCGTCAGCGTGTTCTGATCAACCTGCCTCGCTCTCAGCCTTTCCGCCAGTTCCGATGAAGGCCGCCCGCAACCGCAAATCATCAAGCCCCCCAGGCCGGCCTTTTGCAGTTCTTCGGCGATCACTTCGCCCATGTCTCCGGTCCCCATCAGAAGGGCGCCGATATCTTCCAGCTGTCCATGCACTTCGCGCGCAATGCCGACGGCAACGGCGGCAATGGATACCGGGCGTTCGCCGATCGCGGTTTCGGTACGAACGCGCTTGGCGGCTGTGTACGCCGATTGCAACAGACGTTCCAGGTCGCCCGACACCATGCCTGCATCGCGCGCCAACCGGTGGCAGGCCTTGATTTGACCCAGCACCTGCGGTTCGCCAACGACGACGCTGTCCAGTGACGACGCGACGCGAAACAGATGATGCACGGCGTTGGACCCGGCAAAGCGAGCCATCGCTGTCGTTATTTCATCGACGGGCAGCGCCGCATGCGCCGCCATGGCCGCGCCGATCACCGCTTCGGCTCGCTCTGGATCGTCGCTGAGCGCGATTACCTCGACCCGATCGCATGTCGAAAGCACCATCGCCTGATCGATGCCCTCACCGCGCAACCGTTCCAGAAACCCGGGCACGTCTGCATCTTCGACGAACAGCTTGTCCCGCAAGGTCAGACTGCCGGTGCGATGATTGACGCCGACGATCAGGGGGGTGCGTGATGGAGAAGAGGCGCCCGCCACGATAGCTAGCGATACTTGGCGAGATGCTCCCCAAGGTCCGAGAGTGGCACCTCGGTTTGCTCGCCGGTTTGCATGTCGCGCACGCTAGCCGCGTTCCGCGCAAGCTCATCCTCGCCGAGGATGACGGTCGCAATGGCGTTGATTTTGTCGGCTCGTTTCATGCGCTTACCCATGTTGCCGCTATAGCCAAGATCGACATGATAGCCCGCTTCGCGCAGCGACTGGGTAATTTTCATGGCTTCGCGCCCGGCATCCGCACCGACGGGCACCACGGCAATGGGACGGACCGAACCGGCCGCATCACCGACCATCATGGCCAGCCGCTCGACACCTGCTGCCCAGCCGATTCCCGGCGTCGGGCGCCCGCCCATCTGTTCCATCAGCCCGTCATAGCGCCCGCCCGCCAGGACTGCGCCCTGCGCACCCAGCTTGTCGGTCACGAATTCAAAGGCCGTGTGTGAATAGTAGTCGAGGCCACGGACAAGGCGGCGATTGATATGCGCCTCGACGCCGACATCGGCGAGACCTTCAAGCACGGTGTCGAAAAAATCGCGCGAGTGATCGTTCAAGTGCTCGCTCAGCAAAGGCGCATCGGCCATGACGGCGCGATCACCCTCGTCCTTGGAATCGAATATCCTGAGCGGGTTCTTTTCCAGCCGGTTGAGGCTGTCTTCGGACAGCTTGTCCTTATGACCGGTCAGATAAGCGACCAGCGTATCGCGATATTGCAGACGGCTTTCCGTATCGCCGAGCGTGTTGAGTTCCAGCTTCACGTCGGCGGCGATGCCGAGTGCACGCAACAGATGCGCGCCAACGGCGATGACCTCGATATCCGCCTGCGGTCCGGGCACACCGAGAATTTCGACATCGACCTGGTGAAACTGGCGCAAGCGGCCCTTCTGCGGACGCTCGTAACGGAACACCGGGCCGCGCGCAAAGAACTTGCATGGCACCGATTGTTGCAGACCGTTCGACATGAAGGCGCGGGCGATGCCTGCCGTGAATTCCGGGCGCAGCGTGATGCTGTCACCGCCCCGGTCCTCGAACGTATACATCTCCTTGGTGACGATATCCGACGTATCGCCCAGGGTGCGCTGGAACACGTCGGTGAACTCGAAAACCGGCGGCGTCATTTCCTCGAAGCCGTATAGCAAGGCGACGGCGGCAGCGGTATCGGCGACATGGCGCTGGGCACGCATGTCTTCGGGCAGCAAATCGTGAGTACCGCGTACAGGTTGCAGCGTCGCCATGAGTTCGGACCTTGTCAGTTATTCGGCGGCGTCGGACGCCGAGCCACGTGCGTAGCGGGTTTTTACATAGTCTTCGACGAGACCCTGGAATTCCTCGGCAATGCCCGGCCCCTTGAGCGTCATGCGCTTTTCGCCATCGATAAAGACGGGGGCGGACGGCGTCTCGCCCGTACCCGGCAACGAAATGCCGATGTCGGCATGTTTGCTTTCACCCGGTCCGTTGACGATGCAGCCCATCACGGCGACGTTCATGTCCTCGACACCCGGATAACTCTCGCGCCATTCCGGCATGCGAGTGCGGATGTAGCTCTGGATTTTTCCGGCCAAATCCTGAAACACGGTCGAGGTGGTGCGCCCGCAACCGGGGCATGCGGTCACCAACGGCATGAACGAGCGAATACCCATGGTCTGCAAAATCTGCTGCGCGACGATGACTTCTTCCGTTCGGTCGCCGCCCGGCTCAGGTGTCAGCGAGACACGGATTGTATCGCCGATTCCTTCCTGCAGGAGCACCGAGAGCGCCGCCGTCGATGCGACGATCCCCTTAGAGCCCATACCGGCTTCGGTCAGGCCCAGGTGCAACGCGTAATCGCATTGCCGCGCCAGCGCCCGGTATACCCGGATCAGGCTCTGCACCTCGGAAACCTTGCACGACAGCACAATTTTGTCGGCGCCCATGCCCAATTCGCGGGCCAGTTCGGCGCTTTGCAGCGCCGACATCACCAACGCTTCCTCGGTGATGTCCTGCGCCGGTTTCGGATTGGCGGACTTGGCGTTCTCATCCATCAGACCGACGACCAATTCCTGATCCAGACTGCCCCAGTTAACGCCAATACGGACCGGGCGGTCGTACTTCAAGGCAACCTCGATCATCGTCGTGAATTGCCGGTCGCGCTTTTCGCGGAAGCCGACGTTGCCGGGGTTAATGCGGTACTTGGCCAATGCTTCGGCACAGGCCGGGTTTTCCGTCAGAAGCTTGTGGCCGATGTAATGAAAATCGCCGACCAACGGCACGTCACAGCCCATCTTGTCGAGCGCATCGCGGATATGCGGCACAGCCTTGGCAGCTTCATCGCGGTCCACCGTGATGCGCACGATTTCAGACCCGGCGGATGCCAGCGCCGCAACCTGCTCAGCCGTCCCTTTGATGTCGGCGGTGTCGGTGTTGGTCATCGACTGGACGACCACCGGTCCGCCGCCGATCACCACATCGCCGATGCGGACCGGGATACTTTGGCGGCGGATAATGGGCGCGGTTTTCATGCTCATTGCCTTGATTCGCTTACTGGTCCGTGGCCGTTCCGGCCTTGAGACGATCCGCATTCAGCGCGACATTTTTGCGCACCGCGCCGATGCCGCCGATTTTCGGCACGCTGGTACCATCAACCGTAATATCGAGTGCCCCGGCATTGCCGGTATCGAGAGTAAGGCCATCGGTATCGGGAACGTTGAACGTGTTGCCCGCGTTCATCAGGCCCGTGAAAACAATATCGCCATTGGCGGGATTACGAATTTCGACCCAGCTGCTCGACGTCGCACGAATCACGATGCCGGACGCCCCGACCGGATCGCCCGAATTAAGCGATGCCGTTTCCGGCGGCGCGGGCGGGGTCGATGTCTGATCGGACGTGCCGGTTGCCTGACGCAAAACAAGCGTGTTCAAGTCCTCGGCCGTTACTTCGGGCTGCGCCGATTGCGCAACCGACGTTGCCGCCTCGGCCGTTTGCGCGGTGTCTTGCGCGGTGTCCGTGGAAGACGCCGCCGCCGTCTGCGTTTCCGTGTCCGCTGGCGTCGTCGCCTCATCGGTGGCGGGCGTGGATGCTGCTTCGCTCTCTGCCGGGGACGCTTCGGCGACCGTCTCGCCGACGGCAGATACGGCACTTTCGGACGGTGCAGTTTCAGCCGGCGCAGCGGTTGCCTCGGGAGTTTCCAGCGCGGACGGCGCCTCGGCCTCAGTCGATGTCGCGGATGAGGTTACGGGCAAGGGGTCTGATGTCGTCGCCGATGCCGCATCGGACGCAGCCTGCATCGCTTCGCCTGACGACGGTGCGGCGGTGACTTCCTGAACCGTTTCCTCGACCTTCTCGACGACCGTTTCCGCTGCCGTTTCAGCGCTCTGGGCGGCGGCCTCAGCCGTTTCGCCGACGTTCTCCACCGTCGAAGCCGCCGCTTCAGCCGCCGCTTCGGCAGTGCGCTGCGCCTCGGCTCCGGCATCGCTTACCATCTGTTCGGCGGCAGCCGTGGTTTCACGCACCACTTTCTCAACGTCCGTATCTGTGGTTTCCGAGCCGGCGGTTGTCGGTACATTCGTCGCCGCCGTGCCGGTCGACGCGTCGTCGCCCGTCACCAGATGCTTCAGATGATCGGGGACCGGCGAAATCAGATCGGACAGGATGCTTTCATCCGTCGTCGTCACGTACCAACCACCGTAGACAAGCAACGCGATCAACACGCCAATAAAGACGATTGCGCCCTTCGGCACGCCGCTGTCGGGAACCGGTGTCGGAAACGCGAGATCGGTGGCATTTTTCTGGCCGCTCTGCTCTGCCCGGTAACGGCGCACAACTTCATCGCCATCCAGACCGAGATGTTCGGCATACGAGCGAATGAAGCCGACCGCATAGGTGTTGCCGGGCAAATCGCCGTAACGGCATTCCTCGATCGCTTCGAGATAAAGATAGCGAATGCACAGAATATCGGACACTTCGCGCAGGTCTTCGCCGACGCGCAGCCGCGAGGCGCGCAGCAGTGCGCCGACCTGAGGCGAGCGGCCGTTGCCGTTCTTCTGTTCGGTGTCTTTTTTCTGGTCTTTATTGCTCATAAGGCTCGTTTAACCCGTCGTTGCGGGACGCGAACACGTTCGCCGCGTTAACCCGGGTCCGCTTTCGGTCGTTATTCTCACAATTCGCCTTTGATTTACAAGGGCAAATCCGAATTTCGCCCCTGAATTCAGGCATTTCCCGGCGTTTATACGGCAACGCCATGGTCCAGCGCGAAACTCCGCAGCTTGCCCCGCAAACTATGCTCGGACGAACCCAAAAGCGGCGTCACGAAATTGTTCAGCGCCTCGACGTTCAAGGAGCGCGTCATTTCCTTGACCGGACCGATGCTGGGGTTGGCCATCGACAGCCGCCGATATCCCAGGCCGACAAGCGCCATCGCCTCGATCGGGCTGCCGGCCATCTCACCACAGACCGTGACCGGAACGTCGGCGGCGGTGCAATTGTCGACAACGGTCTTGAGCATTTTCAGAGCTGCCGGCGACAATGTGTCGTAACGCTCGGACAGGCGCGGATTGCCGCGATCGGTCGCGAACAAGAACTGCATCAAATCGTTCGAACCAACCGACAGGAAATCGACCTGGCTCAGCAGTTGTTCGAGTTGGAACAGCAACCCCGGCACTTCGAGCATGGCCCCGGCGTTAATCGTCTGCCCCGGCATCTCGCTTTCGATTTCGCGGTCCAGAAGCTTTTTCGCGGCGACGAACTCTTCGACCTCGGTGACCATCGGAAACATGATCGAGACGCTGGTGCCGCATTGTTTCGCCGCGCGTACCATGGCGCGCATCTGCCGGCGCAGCAGCATTGGCCGATCCAGCCCGACGCGGATCGCGCGCCAGCCCATCGACGGGTTCTCTTCGTCGTCGCTTTCCAGATACGGCAGCGTCTTGTCGCTGCCCACATCCAGCGTGCGGAACGTCACGTGTCGCCCGTCGGCCGCTTCTAGTATCCGTTTATACAATTCCGTCTGCTCTTCGATGCTGGGCAATTCGGTGCGCATCATGAAGTGGATTTCTGTCCGGAAAAGACCGATCCCTTCGGCGCCCAGGTCACGCATTTGTTCGACATCGACCAGCAACCCCGCGTTCGACAACAACGAAACATGGTGCTCGTCCTTGGTGTCCGACGGCAACGGAATGAGCGCGTTGTAATATTCCCTGCGCTCCTTGTTGACGCGCACGGTATCCAGAAAACTCCGGCGGATGTCCTCGCCCGGCCGCAGGAACGCCTGCGCGCGGTCCCCGTCGACGATCAGCGGGTCGCCTTCGCTGACGCGGTCCATGATCCCCTTGATGCGGCCGATCACCGGAATATCCAGCGCGCGCGCGATGATCGCGACGTGCGCCGTCGGTGAGCCTTCCTCGAGGATCACGCCACTGAGATACTTGGCGTCGTAATCAAGCAGTTGCGCCGGGCCGAGGCTTTTGGCGATAAGTATCGCCCCGTCCTCGTACGACGAGATATCCGGCCCGCTCGGCTCGCCCAGAAGGTGTTGCAACAAGCGATGCGCCAGGTCCTCGAAATCGTGAACCCGCTCGCGCAAGTACGGGTCGCTGACCTGGGCCATGCGTGCACGCAGATCGTCGAGCACCCGCTGCACGGCGGCTTCCGCCGTCAGACCGGCCTTGATCGCTTCTTCCATGCGCTTCAGCCAGCCTTGATCACGGGCGATCATGGAATAGGTTTCCATGATGTCGCGGTGCTCGCCGCTGGATTTCATGTGCTCCGACGTCATCATGTCGTCGATGGCACCGTGCATTTCGACGAACGCCGTTTGCAGCCGCTCCTGTTCGACGTCGGGATCTTCGGCGACCAGCCGCTCGATGCGGAAATGCGGGCGGTGCACGACCGCTTGCCCGAGACCGATGCCGCCGTTGAGCCGCAACCCTTCCAGACGCAGCGGCGCCGAGGCCAGACCGTCGGCGGGTAGCAACTCCCTGGGATCGATCAGTTCGCCGCCGGCGACCAGTTCCGCCAACACCATGGCGACAGTCTGCAGACTTTCGACTTCTTCTTCGTTGTAGTTGCGCCGGGTCCGGTTCTGCACCGCCATGACGCCAATGACGCGGCCGCTGCGCAGGATCGGCACACCCATCATCGAGTGGAAGGCTTCTTCACCGGTTTCCGGCCGATACGCGAAGCTTGGGTGCTGTTGCGCGTCGGCCAGCGCGAACGGTCGGGCCAGCGCGGCAATTTCACCGATGATGCCTTCGCCGATGCGCAGCCGCGTGTTGTGCACGGCGGACGGTTTCAGGCCCCGCGTGGCAAAAAGCTCGAGAATATCGCCGGCGCGCCGCACATAGATCGAGCACACTTCGGCGACCAGATCTGCGGCGACGATCTCGGCGATCTGGTCGAGACGCTGCTCCGCGGTGCCGGTATCCGCCATGAGATCACGGACACGCGCCAAAAGACGGCGCGGTGCCGGAGTCAACTTGGCGCGTGGCGTTCTCTCGGGCATGCCTCGAGTTTCCTTAAGGTCGCGGGTCGCCTCCGGTCATGCCGGGGCGGGCGTCAGTCTGCGTCCAGACCGTAAGCCGTATGCAGCGCACGGACCGCAAGTTCCGTGTATTCCTCGGCAATCAGAACGCTGACTTTGATTTCCGACGTGGAAATGACCTGGATGTTAATCCCCTTCTCGGCCAGCGTCGTGAACATCTTCTGTGCAACACCCGCATGTGAGCGCATGCCGACGCCGATCACGGAAAGCTTGGTCACGTTCTTGTCAGAGCGAATATCGTCGAAGCCCAGATCAGCGCGCTTGCCTTCGAGCGTCGCAACGGCACGCTCCAGGTCGGCAATCGGCAGGGTGAACGTCATGTCCGTGGAACGATTGTCCTGCGAAATGTTCTGCACGATCATGTCCACGTTGATACCGTTGTCCGCCAGCGGGCCAAAGATCGCCGCAGCGATACCCGGTTGGTCCGGAACCGCAACCAACGTGATTTTTGCTTCGTCGCGGCTGTAGGCGATGCCGCTTACCAATTCCTGTTCCACGATCTCATCCTCATCAACAACAAGGGTTCCGGGTTCGTCACTGTAGCTGGACAGCACCTGTAC
>Ga0070727_10005473_pt1 | contig 10362 bp, 9 predicted proteins | sample tdAd472_FD_66722 | JGI IMG/M metagenome (GOLD analysis project Ga0070727, IMG submission 66722) | Marine sediment microbial communities from the Atlantic coast under amendment with organic carbon and nitrate - tdAd47.2 | ecosystem: Environmental > Aquatic > Marine > Coastal > Sediment | place... | reverse complement strand
CCACGGCTCGCCGTTCGCTTCCAATGAATGTCCCTCGCCTCGTCACCTTCCCGGTAGAAGCGAACGCTTCCTGCGAACTCACTGCCCCGGCCGGTCTGATGGGTAGGCGCGGCATCGCCTTGCATCGGGCGGGTGGCTGGCGTCGTGACATGGTCGAGCAACTGCGGATAAACGATGACCTCGTCGGGGAGGTAGGTCGTGTAGCCTTTCTCGATGAGGCCGAACGGGTAGCGCGTGAGCACCCGCATCGTTCCCAGCTCGACGATCCCTCTGCGCCGCGTTTCAAAGCGGTAGCTCGCGACCCCCGTCTCGCCCGGCGGGACGCGCACGAACCTTGCAGGTTCAGTGTCGACACCGTCGACCTCGTCGATCGTTTCGATCGACACACTGGACAGCCAGCGTTTCTCGTTGACCAAGGCCACGTCCATGAGCGAACGCCTCCCGGCGAACAGCCGCGCCGGAGGCTTGCGTTTGATCTGGAGCTTCCAGAGTGCGAGGTCGCTGAGCACCCCGCTGACCAGCAAGAGACTCAGCAGCAGGCCGAGCACGAGATAGAGGAGGTTGTTGGCGGTGTTGACCGCGGCGAGTCCGACGCCAAGCGTGACGAAGAGGAAAGCGCGGCCCTCGCGCGTCAGCCGAAACTTCCGCCTGCGCCGCCTTGGTCGAAAGATCCGCATCGATCGGACCGATCAGAGAGGGACGGCCACGACCGTGAGTAGCTCGCGAATTATGCGCTGGGCGTCGTCGCGAGCCCCCCCGACACCCACGCCGCCGCTGACCTTCACTCGGTGAGCCAGGACGGGGCCTGCGAGCGCTTTGACGTCGTCGGGGAGCACGAACGACCGCCCTTCCACCAAGGCCCTCGCGCGGGCGGCGCGCTCGAGACCGAGCGCACCCCGAGTGGATACGCCGATCGACAAGAGCGGCGTGTTTCGGGTGGCGATGACGATTCGATGGAGATAGTCGAGAACCGCGTCGTCGACGCGCACTGAGTCGACCGCCTGCTGCACGTGACGAAGCTCGCCCGCGCTCATGGCTGCGTCGAGCTGCTGAACCGGATCCCCGCCGCGACGATTGAGCACCTGGCGCTCCACTTCCGGCGGCGGATAGCCGATGCTGAGTCGCACGAGAAAGCGATCGAGCTGAGACTCCGGTAGTGGATACGTCCCGTAGAACTCTTGCGGGTTTTGCGTGGCAACCACGAAGAACGGATCTTCGAGTTTGTGCGTTTCACCGTCGATCGAAACCTGACGCTCGTCCATGGCTTCGAGAAGCGCGCTTTGTGTCTTGGGCGTCGTGCGATTGACCTCGTCGGCGAGAAGAACCTGCGTGAAGATCGGGCCAGGCCGAAACTCGAACGTGCCCTGTGACTGGTTGAACACATTGCCGCCGAGTACATCGGTGGGCATCAAGTCGGACGTGCATTGAAGTCGTCGGAACGACACGCCGACCGACGCAGCGAGCGCACGGGCCAGGGTCGTCTTGCCGACACCGGGTACGTCCTCGAGCAGCAGGTGCCCTCGCGCCAAGAGCGAGACGACAGCCAACTTGATGACCTCTTCTTTGCCACGAACCACGAGCGCGATGTTTTGAACGAGGCGCTGCGACGACTGAGTCGCGTTTTCAGAGATATGCGCGACGCTGGGTTGAGCCACTCATGGAGCGTACCACAGCCACCGTTATGGGTAAAATATTACAACCACACTGACGCTCTGGTCAGGTTTCCACTGTTTGTCCACAGCGGTGGGGCGCGAGGAAGGGGCTGCTATTCCGGAGGCTTGGACTCGGAATGTTCCGCGGTTTCCACAGTGTTGGATGGGGAAAGGATGGCGTCCGGATCCTCAAAGAGAAACGCCTCGATCTCGTCTCGCTTCGCATGGGCATCTCGACGCCCCATCTCGATGAGAGTCTGTGCGAAGCCTCCGTCGAACAATAGGTAGCTCGCCAAGTCGGCGTCGGCGCCGACACCGACGTCCAGCATGCTGATGAACGCGCGACCGAGGCTCTTGCCGAATCGAACTCGATTGGATGCGAGGTAGTCGGATGCAACTTGGCCAATGTCAGTGGTCGGTCGAAGCACGAGGGAGTTGAGCAAACGGCGCTTCGCCAACGCGCCGCGCGTCTTCGCCGCTTCATTGATGCGATCGAGGAACTGTGGACCGTACGCGCGGATGCCGTCCTTGAGGAAGTCGTTGATACGCTGCACTTCGAGAAGGTCGGTGTTGACGTGATCGAGAAGGAACGCGTTGAGCACTTTGCCGAGCATGTAGGTCGCGCCGGGGTACTTCCCGTCTTGCACGGCGCGCTTGTCGGCGGCGTGCGGAGTCGAAAGCCCAACGACCAACAAACGGTTCATGCCGAGATGAACCGAGGGACCCATGGGCGTGTTGAGGCGAAGACCGCCGTCGCAGTGGATCTCGTCACCGATCTCGACCGCTGGGAAGATCAGTGGAATGGCGGCCGAAGCGAGCACGTGGTGCTGGCCGATCTGCGCTCTGCGAACCAGCGCATGGAGGCCCAAACCCTTGGGAATTCCTACCCCGGGGGCCGCATCGACGAAGATGACCGGCTGCCCCGTCCCCACGTGCGTAGTGCTGACCGTGAGACCGCGAAGCGCGCCGCTGCGAATGTTTCGCCTGAGTTGGCGCCAGCGAACGGTCCTTCCAACGAGGGCCGAGAGCGGCCCTGGATCGAATACACCGCGTGCCTGACCGGGGCCGCCGAGGAGCACACGATAGAGGCCCGCGGCTTGGCGAAGACCAAACCCGAGCACATGGGGCAGCTCGAGGTCGGCCCAAATCGAGACGAGTTGCTTCATAGCGGCCGGCATCTCGCCGATCGCCGAGGCGACGTACGCGCCGTTGACGGCTCCGACGCTGGTCCCGGAGATCAGGTCGACCTTGGGTGCATTCCCCCGGGCGTCGGCGAACTCGCTGAAGATGTACTCGAGCACACCTACTTCGTACGCGCCTCGCGCGCCGCCTCCCGAAAGTATTAATCCAAGCCCACTCAATGTTCTTCCTCGTCCTCCAAGCGTACCAGCCGAACGGGGTTGTCGCAGAAATCGTCGCTCTGGAGTAGTCGGCGAATCTCGGGCGGGAGCCACACATCCCCGTGGGGCAATCGGCGGAGCGCGTTGAGCAGTACTTCGGCGCGCCGCCACGGTGGGGCCGTGGGCGAGACGTAGATCACCAGCTCACCCCCAATGGTGCACAGGCCCCCATCGATATGGGCTTCGTCGGGGAGCTCCTCTTCGAGCACAATGATGCCGAGGCGCGTCAGGGCTCGTTCCAGTGCGTCGAGCTGCTGCGCGAGGTTCACCATCCTAAGGTGTGCCCAGGAGCCGAGCCCCGCAATCTGGTCGTTTCGGAGGCCAAGCTGGTAAGATGATCCCGCTTTGATTCGCCTTGCAAAACCGTGGATCGGCGAGCACGAGCAGCGCGCCGTCGCCGCCGTTCTCGAGTCTGGACAGCTGGTACAGGGAGCTCTTGTCGAGCGGTTCGAGCAAGCGGTCGCCGCATTGATCGGGCGTCGGCATGCGGTGGCCGTGTCGAGTGGAACCTCTGCGTTGCAGCTTGCGCTCAAGGCGCTGCAGATCGGACCGGGTGACGAGGTCCTGTGCCCGGCGTTGAGTTGGCCGAGCCCGGCCCATGCGGTGCGAGTCGCAGGAGCGAAGGTGCAGTTCGTCGATGTCGACCAGGACGAGTGGAACAGCTCCGCCGAGGCACTGCGCGAAGCACGCAACGGAAACACCAGGGCGGCGATCGTGATCGACCAGTTCGGCAACCCGGCGCGCGCCGAGCAGATCCGCGCGGCGCTTGGGGCGCTGCCCATCATCGAGGATGCGGCGTGCGCGCTGGGGAGCCGGTTCGCGGGCGGCCCATGCGGCAGCCTCGGGAAGGTGTCGTGTCTGAGCTTCCACCCGCGAAAGATTCTGACCACGGGTGAGGGCGGGATGTGCCTCACCGACGACGACGACGTCGCGGAGAAGCTCCGGATGCTGCGCAATCATGGACAGCTCCGTGGGGAGTTTGTCGTCGCGGCGGGAAACTCCCGGATGACCGACATCGCCGCAGCGTTGGGGCTGGCGCAGCTACAGCGCCTCGACGAGATCGTGGCGCGCAGGCGTGAGCTCGCAGCGCTCTACCGCGAGGCTTTCGACGGCGAGATGGACTTGCAGAGCACACCGGCCGGCGCGGAATCCAACTATCAAACGTTTGGCGTGGTCCTGCCGCAAGGCCATGACCGCGATGCGGTGCTCGAAAAGCTGGCGGAGCGCGGCGTCGAGGCCGGTCTTCTGTCGTTCGCGATTCACAAGCTCGGGAGCTTCACAGGCAGTGAGGCTTCGCTCCCGATCGCCGAGCACATTGCGGCGCGGGGGGTTGCGCTTCCGCTGTATCCGCAGATGCGGAACGCCGAGGTCGACGAGGTGGTGAGAAGCCTCCGCGGGGTGCTCCATGGCTGATGATCTCGTGTTGGAGGTGGAGGGGCTTTGGAAGGTCTTCCACATCGGCTTCTTCCGAAAGCGGGTGGAAGCGGTCAGGGGCACGACCTTCAGCGTGAAGAGAGGGGAAATCTTCGGGCTGCTTGGGCCAAACGGCGCAGGGAAGACGACCACGATCAAAGCGATCCTCAGGCTGATCTTCCCGACCAAAGGCGAGATTCGGATCTTCGGCCGCTCGGCGGATGACCGCGAAGCCGCGAGGCGCGTCGGCTACATGCCCGAGAATCCGTACGTGTATCAGTACCTCAAGCCGCTCGAATTTTTGGACCTGTGCGGACGACTGGTCGGGATGCCGAAAGCAGATCGCCGTGTCCGCTCGGAGGAGATGATCGACAAGGTCGGCCTTCGGCACGCGATCGACCGGCCGATCGGCAAGTTCTCGAAGGGGATGATGCAACGGATCGGACTCGCGCAGGCCCTGCTCCACGACCCGGAGCTGTTGGTGCTCGACGAGCCTATGAGCGGGCTCGACCCCATCGGCCGTAAAGAGGTGCGCGATTTGCTGATCGAGCAGCGAGAGCGCGGTAAGACGCTGCTATTCACGAGCCACATCCTGAGCGACGTCGAGCTCCTGTGTGACCGAGTCGTGATCATGCAGCATGGAGAAATCACCTCTGAGGGGCAGGTGCACGACCTGCTGGAGACGGCGGGCCGCCGGGTCGAGATTCGGCTGAGTGGCGCTTCCCAGGCGCTCAAGGATTCGCTCGGCTCGCGGGGGACGATCCTCGATGACGGGGCCGGACACCTGACGCTGCGAGTCGACGGCCAAAAGGCGGTCGAGGAGATCATCCGGATCTCGAACGCGGCCGGCGCCAAGCTCGACGCGATGATTCCGGAAAGACAGACGCTCGAGAACCTGTTCTTGGACAACGCGGGCCGCTGAGCCACCGACTTGCGACATCGGCGCAGGTCTTTAGATCTACGGCATGACCGTGAAGAGGGTTTCACCAAGAGAAGCGGACGCGCTCGTCCAAGAGGAAGGCTACGTTTACCTCGACGTTCGCTCCATCCCTGAGTTCGACGCGGGCCACACGGCGGGCGCGTACAACATCCCACTTCTGCACGCGACGCCGGCGGGGATGCGTCCGAACGGGGATTTCATGTCGGTGGTCGGCGCCGTTTTCCCGAAAGACACCAAGCTGGTGCTCGGATGCCGGTCAGGCAACCGATCGCTGCGGGCAGCCCAGGCCTTGAGCGCGGCCGGGTTCGAGCACGTCGTCGATCAGCGCGCCGGACACAGCGGCGCGCGTGATGCGTTCGGCCAGGTACATGAGGCGGGCTGGGAGGGCTCCGGCCTCGACGTCGCAACTGAAGCCCACTCGGACAGAACCTACGAGGCGCTCTTGGCGCGCCGGGATAGTTAGCCGAAGAGGGCCGGCCAGAGGATGCCTGGAAGCCTCATGAGTGACGGGTCGGCGTTGAAGTAGGTCATCCTTCGACCGACGGTCGCCGCAGCCTTGTTGTCGATGAACCAGAGGGGCTTGGGCCACACGCGAAACGGCCCGCGTAACACCGACTTTTGGGGCCTGTCGAACATGAACGTGTTGTGGACGATGCCGCGTCCCGAGCGAATGTCCTCGGTGGTATGCCCGGGGAACGCGCCCCAGGTCGGGGTGACCAGCGCGTAGTTGAGCGCAGGCCAATGATTGAGTGCGACGCTGCCGTACCGAAGGTTGGCAATCGCCCGCTCGACGGCCTCGGCGACGGCGGGGTCCTTCATAGACTTCGGATGCACGAAGATGCCTGCATTCAGGGTGCCCCAGATCGAGTCGTTACAGAAGTCGACCGCCTTATCGATGTACTCCACGACCGACTGCGCGGACAGTGCGACCTCACTTGCCTGACCGCACCACGACTCGGTGGTGAAGCAGATGTCGTCGGTCTCGTTAGGGTCGAGGTGGTGCATCAAGGTCCACGGGACACGGCCCGCGCCTTTGGCGCCGAATTCGTCGGCATCCGGATGACGCTCGACGAACATCTTCTGGCGCTCTTCGGCGCCGGGATAGTACGGCTTCCGATCCGCGGCATGCGCCAACGCATTCTGGAGCGAGGCCAGCAAATCCTCGCGCTGGTCCCACTGCTCGTGCTGGATGACGACCCGAGTCGCGGCACAGTTGAAGCCCGAGTTGTTGCACAGCGAAGATGCAAGGTTGACGCCCTGAAAGTCCAGGTCCTTTTGCGACCAGGGACCGGGGACGATGATGATCGGACTCACGTTGCCGAGCTCGCTGCTGAGGCGCTTGGTGTTGCGGGGATCGCGATTTGCTTTGCGGCGTGCGCCTTCCTCGCCGACGCCGTAGACGATGGCGTCGTGGGTCTTGTCGGACCCCGTGATGTGGATCTCTTCGACCAGGCGATGCGTGCACAGATACTCGCCTTCGGCCGCGCCTCCGTACACGACACGGAAGAAACCTCGGTCTCGCAGGGCCGCAAACGCCTCGTCGATGAACGGGCCGAGATACTCGTTGACCGGGTTCATCTTCAAGATGACGACCTGGCCCTCCACGAAGAGCTTGTAGAGCGCATCCATCGGTCCGATCGAAGCGACGTTACCGGCGCCGAGCACCACAGCGAGCGCGCCCTTCGGGGACTTCTCTCGATAGAACGCGGCCTGATTCTCGCTCAGGTTGTCCAGGGTGACACCCGGCTGCATCCACACTTCGGACGTGAAGCCCATGAAGAGGACGCCATCCCAACCGTCGGCCGGGAACACGGGCGCGACGACCTGCCCGTCCGGACGCGTGTACGGCGCTTTGGGGAGCTGCGGCACGCCTTGTTCGTCGATGTCACGTAACGACGCGATCAGAAGAGCGATGTTCTTGATGATCGCGCCGGGGCCGGCCAGCCACTCTTCGCCCTCTTCGCCGGTGCCAACGGTCATGCCTTTGGCTTCCATGGCCGCTTGCATCCAGCGGTCGGCGACCGCGACGACTCCATCACGCAGATGCTCGAGGATCTCGATGCGTTCGTCGATGTCGAGGGCGGCCCAGTCTTGCTTGTGGTCTTCGAGGATCGCGAGCGCTTCGTCGATGGCGGACTGTGACGTTGGCTCGATGCGATGCTCGGCTTCGGGGATGGCGGCAGAGCCTTGGGATTCGACGACGGCTTGAGTCACGGTGCCTCCTTGTACGGCCTGGATAGCGTCGATATGTTGGGGTGCTGGCCCGCAGAGATCAAGAACTCCTTAACCTCGCCGAGCGTGTCGCAGACCCGAGCCGGAGGGAGGCTCCGAAGAAAGACTTTTCCGTAGCCCTTTCGGCGAATTCGCGAGTCGAGGATCGCAACGACGCCGCGGTCCTGGGTTGTTCGGATCAGGCGTCCAAAGCCCTGCTTTAGCGAAAGCGCGGCGGCCGGAACGAGGTACCGCATGAAGGAGGATTCGCCGGCCTGGTCAAGGCGTTCGCAGCGGGCCGCCACGACGGGGTCGCTTGGGACATCGAAAGGGAGCTTGTCGATGATGACGAGCCGAAGGGCCGAACCCGGGACATCGACCCCTTCCCAAAAGCTGGCGGTAGCAAACAAGACCGCGTTGCCCTGATCGCGAAATCGGTCGAGCAAAGTCTGTTTGGGTGCGTCTCCTTGGACGAACCACTCGTAGTCGACCTCATCGCCCACGCTCTTCGCGAGCATCCGCATCATGCGGAGTGATGTCGAAAGAACGAAGGCGCCTCCCTCCGACATTCGGATGAGCTCGAGGATCTCTTTTGCGGCCGCGTCGGGAAAGTCCGAAGCGCGCGGGTCGGGTAGGTGCGTCGGCGCGTATAGCGCGACTTGCTCTTCGTAGCGGAAAGGGGACTCGACGACTTCTTCGCTGACTTCGGTGTCGATTCCGAGGCGGCGTTTGACGAAGCCGAAGTCGCCGCCGGTGGTCAGCGTCGCGCTCGTGAAGACGACGCAGGGAATGCGCTCGTGAAGACGTTCGCGCAACAGCGGGCCGACGTCGATCGGGCTCGAACCCACCGACGGACTGCGGCCGCTTCCCTGGGCCCAGCTCACTTGGCCTGCTTCTTCTAGGGAGCCGAGGGCCTCTCGGAGCTGGTCCGCTCGCCGCGCGATTTGCAGGACGTTCTCCAGGGGCGGTCGAATGTTCCGGCACGACGCGGAGAGCTCTGCCAAGACGTTGTCCAGCGCAAAGAGGGCTTGTTCCGGGATCGCCTCCGGCGGTAACGGGGCGCGGCCACCGTTGGCGTTCCCGGGTAGAGCGCTGAAGAAATTCGAGGACTGCTGGAGTACGGCGTCGAGGAGCCGGGTGTCGTGCCCCTTGGCGCCGCGTTTTTTTCCGAACGCTACCCGGGCGTCGCGGACCAAGCGTTCGAGCATCGCGGTCGACAGACGCGAGCCGAAGAAAAGCGTCGCGGTGTCTTCGATCTGATGCGCCTCGTCGAAGATCACGGCGTCATAGTCGGGCAACACCGACGCGAAGCCGGTGTCCCGGAGCGCGAGGTCGGCAAAAAACAGGTGGTGGTTGACGACCACCAGCTGAGCCCCCTCTGCGCGCCGGCGCACGCGGGTCGCAAAGCACTCGTCGTAGTACCCGCAGCGCGCGCCGATTCGCGTGTCCGAGCCGCTCACCACCCGCGACCAGATCGGATCTTCCTCGGCGATCGACGCGAGGGCCGCGCGATCCCCGGAATCGGTCGTCTCGACCCAGCTGTGGAGTGTCGGCAATGACCGTGCAAACCGTGGTTGCATGGCGTCCGCGCTGCTCGAGAGCTCATGGAAGCGGCGGCGGCAGACGTAGTTACTGAGGCCCTTGACGCAGGCCGCGTCGATCTCGATGCCGAGGTGGCGCTTCAGGGCCGGAAGGTCCTTTTCCATGATCTGGTCCTGCAAAGCGCGCGTGCCGGTAGACACCAGGACGCGCCGGCCGCTCAGCGCTGCCGGAATCAAGTAGGCCCAGGTCTTGCCTGTGCCAGTTCCAGCCTCGATTAGGAGGGCGCCGTCGTGCTCCAACACCTCTTGCACGGCGCGGGCCATCCGGATCTGGCCGGGACGGTGCTCGTAGCCGGAAACACCGCGGGCCAGCGGTCCCGTAGGTCCAAGCAGGTGACCCGCATCCATTGGCGTGCTCTAGCACGAGGCGCTGCCGCTGCCTCGGTGACGCGCTATAGAAAGCCGTATCGTGATCCCGATCCGTGACATCAACCACACGCGCCGCACGCCGATCGTCACATGGGCGCTCATCGGCGCCAACGTACTGATCTTCGTGGGAAGCCTGAGCCTCGGAAGCACCGGGGCCGAAGCGATGGTGATGCGCTTCGGGGTGATCCCCGACGTCATCGTCCATGGAAATTGGGGTGTCGCCCGCGCCAGCGGTGGTGCGATCGGGAGCTGGGTCACACCATTCACGAGCATGTTCCTGCACGGCGGCCTGCTGCACCTCGGCAGCAACATGCTCTTCCTGCACGTCTTCGGCGACAACATCGAGGACGTGCTTGGCCGGGGCCGATTTCTCTTGTTCTACACGCTATGCGGCGTCGGCGCGGTCGTCGGGCAGATCCTGGTCGACCCGGACAGCATGGTGCCGATGATCGGTGCGTCCGGAGCGATCTCGGGCGTCTTGGCGGGGTACTTGACGCTGTTCCCGCACGCCCGCGTCGTCACGCTCATCCCGATCTTCATCTTCATTCACTTCATGGAAGTGCCAGCCGGAATCTTCATCGTGCTTTGGTTCGTGCTGCAACTCGTGCAGGGCTACTTGTCACTCGGCATCATTGCGGAAGGCGGCGGTGGCGTCGCGTGGTTTGCGCACATCGGCGGCTTCCTGGCTGGCCTGGTGTGCGTGCGACTGATGTACCGAAAGCCTAAGGGGCGTCGGCAGCGGTTGTTTCGCTAGGCGCAGGCGTCTCTTCGACGGG
>Ga0070727_10005469_pt1 | contig 10364 bp, 9 predicted proteins | sample tdAd472_FD_66722 | JGI IMG/M metagenome (GOLD analysis project Ga0070727, IMG submission 66722) | Marine sediment microbial communities from the Atlantic coast under amendment with organic carbon and nitrate - tdAd47.2 | ecosystem: Environmental > Aquatic > Marine > Coastal > Sediment | place... | reverse complement strand
CGCGAACTCGAGAACCTGCTGGAGCGAGCTGTGACCCTGTGTGCGAGCGGTACGATCAGCGAGGATGATTTGAATCTCAGACTCGCCAGCGACGACACGATCTCGCATATCGCAACAGCAACGAACCTCGGCAACCAGGTCGAAGGCGTGCAGCGCCAGGCGATCATCGGGGCGCTGAAGAAGACCCGCTACAACAAGACAGCAGCCGCGAAACTCCTCGGTTTGTCACTGCGGCAATTGCGGTACCGCATCGCAAAGCTGGGGATCGAATGACTGTCCGACCTGTATTTGGTCATCAACCCAAACGATGAACCTGCCGCAAACTGACATCAGCAGGCGGCAGCTTGTGGTGTCTGTAATTCTCGTGACTGCTTTGCTCGTGCTCGGCTGGTTCGTTTACCGACCGGCGCTGAGCGGCGCTTTCCTGCTCGACGACGCAAGTAACCTTGGCGACCTGCGAACCGTTACGAGTTTCAAATCGGCAACGAATTTCATACTGTCCGGGACGGCTGGACCGCTCGGCCGGCCGCTTGCCCTGGCAACCTTCGTCCCGCATGCGTCCCACTGGGACTCCAGCGCTGCTCCCTTTCTTGCGGTCAATGTCCTGATTCACCTGCTTAACGGTCTGTTGTTGTATGTGTTCGTGCGGCAATTGGCTCGCGAACTTCGCGCCGAGCACAACGATGCCGAGTTTCTTGCGCTTGTCACTGCTGCGTTGTGGCTGCTGCTGCCATTGCTCGCATCCTCAACTCTCATGATCGTGCAGCGCATGACCACTTTGAGCGCGACATTCGGGCTCGTCGGCCTGAACGGCTACCTCTTTGCACGCCGTTCGATCGAGTCACGCCCCAACGCATCGCTCGGCGGAATGACAGCCGCATTGATCTTCGCGACACTGCTTGCCGTACTGACAAAGGAAAACGGCGCGCTACTGCCAGTACTGGTGCTGGTGATGGAGATGACACTGCTCGCTCCGCCACAAAAACTGCCGGACATTCGATGGCGGGCGTGGTCATCGGCCTTTCTTCTGACGCCCACATTGCTGATCGTCATTTTCCTTATCAGCCAGGCGTCGTATTCCGACAACATAGTCATGCGACGTGACTTCACGGCCTGGGAACGCCTGTTGACCGAATCACGCATCCTCTGGGACTACGCCATCAATGCATTCGTTGCGCGGCCCGGACGATTCGGCCCGTTCCACGATGCCTACCCGATTGCCAGGTCCCTCCTCGAGCCCGCGACGCTAATCGCTGCGGTGTCGTGGCTGTTATTGATTGCGGGTGCATTCATCGTGCGGCGAAGGTACTCCGTGGCGGCGTTTGCCGTGCTGTGGTTTGTCGCCGGCCACTTGCTCGAGTCAACGACGTTTCCGCTCGAATTGTATTTCGAGCACCGCAATTACGTGCCGATCATCGGGCCCGTCTTTGCTCTCACGTATGCCGCGGCAAGCGTGAAGGGTACGTATATGAAATACGCCCGCGGCGCGCTAGTCCTCTATGTGCTCGTCAATGTCGGCGTCTTGTTCAGTATCACGTCGCTGTGGGGTAAACCACTGCAGGCCGCATCGTACTGGCACGTTCAACAGCCCGGCTCGGTGCGTGCCGCGACCACGCTGGCGACGCGCCAGTTGACGGAAATGGGGCCGAGAGTCGCCATGATTACGTTGCAGGAATTCGCAATCAGGTACCCGCAGCACACTTACATTCGAATTCCCGAACTGACACTCGCGTGCACAGTGATGCCGGATCAGGATCATTCCGCGATCGTCGAACGCGTCAATACGGATCTGCGATCCGTCGCATTCTCGTTTACAGCCGGGACCATGTTGGATCAGCTGTTGACCACGGTCGCGACGGGCAAATGCTCGAGCGTAGGGCTTGCTGAGGTCAGGTCCCTGGCAGAAGCCCTGCTCAGCAATGCAAGCTATGCTCACAGTGATGAACATCGACGGCTGCACAGTATATTGATGGCGAAAATTGCCAGATTGTCCGGCGATGCGGAAGCCACACTCGAGCACCTGGCGCAGGCGAGCGACTTCAGGCACGGTGACGATGTGATTATGATGACGGTTACGACACTGGTAGCAGAGAGTCGATTCGAAGAAGCACGTGAGCATATAAAGTCGGCACTGGAAAGGCTGCCCTGGCAACCGCTGCGCCGCTTGAACAGCATGATAAAGCTCGGGGAGCTGAGCAATTTTGTCATCGAAGCGGAGAAACTGGCGCAGACCGGCGACGAGCCGGATATCGATGACTCGACGGAGAGCGACTGACATGACAGCATCAAATGGCGGCAAGAGCCTGTCAATAATCATCCCGGCCAAGAATGAAGCCGCGTCCATTGGCGGGGTGGTGTCTGCAATCAGGCAGATGTACGAGGATGCCGAGATCCTGGTGGTTAACGACGGTTCTGATGACGATACGGCGGGCCGGGCAGCGCAGGCGGGTGCGGAGGTAATCAGTCATCCGATGTCACTGGGTAATGGCGCAGCGGTAAAAAGTGGCGCACGCGCCGCGAGTGGCGACATACTCGTGATGATGGACGGCGACGGGCAACACCAACCCGATGATATTCCGTCGCTGATCGCCAAGCTTGACGAGGGTTTCGACATGGCTATCGGCGCACGGGACTCCGGATCACATGCCGGTATCGGGCGACTATTTGCCAACGGCTTGTACAACGTATTCGCGTCGATGATCAGCGGGCATCGCATCCTGGACCTGACGTCCGGCTTCCGCGCATCGCGCGCTGACTATTTCCGGAGATTCCTGTACCTGTTGCCGAACGGTTTCTCGTATCCAACGACTATCACGATGGCGTTTCTGCGATCCGGTTTCCCGGTCACCTTCGTGCCGATCAAGGCGCTCGAGCGCAGTGGTAAAAGCCACATCCGGCCGATCAGGGACGGTGTGCGGTTCCTGGCGATCATCTTCAAGATTGCGACGCTGTATGCGCCGCTCAAGGTCTTTCTGCCGATCAGTGGCCTGTTCTTCGCCAGCGGTATCGGATACTACGCCTACACCTACTTTACGGCGGGACGATTCACGAACATGAGCATGCTGATTCTGAGCGCCGCCGTCATCATCTTTCTGATCGGGTTGATCTCCGAACAGATCACGGCCCTCACTTTCAGCAAAGTTGACTAGCCACGCGCTGTTACCGGGTGCTTAGCTTGGTCCAATTGTATGATGCACGCTCAAGGGACTTCTGATTCGTGAAACTCGTCGTGTCACAACCTATGTTTCTTCCCTGGGCCGGGCTGTTCGAACAAATCAAACTTGCGGACGTCTATGTACATTACGACGATGTGCAAATGCCAGTCGGTCGAAGCTTTATGTCGAGGGTGCAGATAAAGACGCCCAAGGGCGCTCAGTGGCTTTCCGCCAGAATAGACCGTCGACGCAGCAGGCCACTGATTTCTGAAACATTTCTATTACACGATTCAGACTGGCGTGAGAAACACCTGAATCTGCTGAGTCAGAACTACCGCGAAGCCAACGAATACACAACCATGCTTCGGCTCGCCGAAAATATTTATTCGCACAGGGAAGATAACCTGGCGGGTTTCAATCAAATCGCAATCGAGTATCTCGCAGATTGGCTAGGTCTGAATACGGAATTCCGAGTTTCGTCCAGATTGGCGATTCAGGGCACTGGTACGCAGCGCTTGATTGATATCTGCAGGTACTTCGGAGCAAGCGAATACATCACCGGACACGGCGCCCGCAACTACCTTGATCATGAAGCATTCGAAAGTAACAACATCAAAGTCTCGTACATGAACTACGAACTTCCCAGGTACAAGCAGCTTCATGGCGAATTCACGTCCTATGTGACGATTCTGGATGCGATCGCAAATCTTGGTGAATCCGCGCAGGACCTGCTGACGTGCAGGACAGCTGATTGGCGCGATTTCCTGGCGGATCAGCAAATAGGTGGCTAGGCGATTCGCTTCAGGAAACCGTCCGGTGCAACCGTAATCAACAGCTTATTTTCGATCGCCGTGTCGATCTGAAACCCGGGGTGGTCCTTCAAAAACTCCCAGACGGCCGTTTTGGGGTTGTCGCCTTTGGACCAGGGACGATCGACAAGCAACTCCTCGGGTGTATCCTCGATTACCGTATCGAAAACGATGCAGTAACTTCCCACCGTAGCAAGATGTGCATAAGCGTTAAGTTCGGCCAGCACATGATTATGTGTGTGGTTGGAATCCAGAATCACGAGAATCTTGTCATAGCTAGAGGCGTAGGCCTGAACCTGACCGATGACATCATCTTCGACCGAAGAACCCTGGATCATGTCGATGCGACCCGACATCGGGTGGGCCTCGATCGCCGCGCGGTTATGTTCGCGAATATCTATATCCACCCCGAGTACCCGGCGTGACGGACTCGCCGGGTCGAGCTTAACCCCGGACTCCGCGGCATCGGCATATTCAAGTAGCGCAAGTATGGATGCGCTGAGTATCAGTGACCCGCCGTGGGCAATGCCCATCTCGATGACGAGGTCAGGTTTGACGGACCATATGAGTTCCTGCATTGCCACGATGTCCTGTGGGTACTGAATGACCGGGCGTCCCATCCACGCGAAGTTGTAGGAGTATCGATACCCGGCCCCGGCCCTCACCATCCAGTCGATACTATCCGCCCTCAGGCGCGTATCCCTGCCCAGGGCCTCGATGTTTGCCCTAACCTCATCATCGAACTTTGCTTTTTCCGACATGTTTATCCTGAATTGTCCACAACGGTGATCTCATCGATTCGCCCGCCGATCTGGGCACCTTCATACAGGTTCATCCAAAGTCTCGCTTCAGTGTACCCTGCGTCCTGCATAGCTTTCACTGTTTTGTCGATGTCGTACTCGACACGATGCAATTCGACGCTGCTGCCGGAGAACACCGCGAATGATGCACGCGGATCACCATCTCTGGGCTGTCCCACCGAACCCGGGTTACAGAATATTCGGTCGCTGGCCAAAGCCACCCGACATTGAACGTGTGTATGCCCGGAAAAAAAGAACTGAAAACCCGCGGGAAACAAACCTTCCTTGACGCGGTAAATATACTGATCCGTAGGATCGCGCCACCCGCCGTGCACGAACGAGGCATTGCCTTCGTCATAACGAGACACCAGGCGCGAAAGCAGATTGACTTGCTTGGCTGTCACAACGCGCTCCTGGTGCTTCAACAATTCCGATACTGTTCTGGAACGCGGGCAGCCGCTGCGATCAACCAGGTATTTGTCATGGTTTCCCAGTAACTGTATCGCCTCGCGCTCGACCAGCAGATCGATACACTCAGATGGTTGCGCGTAGTAGCCTGTCACATCGCCCAGAGAAATTATTCGCTTGCACCCGAGTTCGTCAACTTTCGCGAGGACTGCCTGAAGTGCCGGGAGATTACCGTGGATATCGGACACAACTGCGATCATGACCGCTCCACCAGATCCTCGACGAAGCGCCACGCCCGGCCAGGAGAAAGCGTGACGTCGGTCGGTTTGTGTTGGTGAAGATAGTATTCGATACACATCCACGCCTCGTTTACGCCCAATGCCCCGCGCAAACCCGTGGATGCCGATACACGCGGATTGATTTCAAGCAGCATTGCCCGCCCGTCGCTGAGACGGAACTGGTAGTTAGTCGGCCCCTCGGGCCGTAATTCCCGAGTCAGTGCGCGTGAATAGTCACTGATTGGGGGACACGATTCGACGGTCTCCGCCCACCAGGTCGCGCCGTCGGGACCCAGTCGGCGTCGCAAGATAGCGGGCTCAGTTCCCTCACCATCACCAAAACCGAATACGGATACCGTGTACTCCTGATCAGCGCTCCCCACCAATCGCTGAACCATGAAATCCGCACCACACCTGTTCTGCCAGTACTCGAAGTCGTACTGATCGTGTAATTCGACGATTCCCTTTCCACCGGAGCCTCGCCGCGGCTTCATCAGCAACGGTGCAGGCCCCAATTCCCCTACGCATTCGGCCCATGACCCGGAGATACGGCTGGGGATGACCTCCAATCCGGCGGCCTCCAGCCGCTCTATCGTGGACCATTTGTCTTTGCCGAGCGCAATGACCTCCGCCCGATTCAACGCGATGACCGGACGGTCGTCATCGAACACTGCCCGGTGCCGGTCAAAGAAGAAAACGTCATGCTCTATTCCAGGAATTACGAGATCAATCGCATGAGTCTTGAAGAGGCCACGCAGGAAATCCAGATACTCATCGCCCTGTTCGCTTGCCGGTTTCTGCGCGAAATGATCACACCAGTGGGCACCGAATGCCTCTGCGTCTCGGTCGAGGCCTATTACACGCACAGGTTGCGGCGCAAGGCGCAACGCGCGAATGATTCCCTGGCCGATGATCGCGCCGACACCAGTCACCAGCACCGTTGCGGCCGCCCCGACGGCGGTTACCGTGCTGGTCACGATTTAGGCCTGGCCTCTACCAACAGTCCGACGCAGAGTTCCGGAAACTCGACGCCGACTTCGAGCATGGCCTGAAGATTTTCGTCGAATTCGGGCATCTGCTGCATGTAGCCGAGCGGCAGTGGTTTCAAATAGATCCCTTCCTCCCATACACACTCGTAGTCCGCACGTTCAAGCGCCTCTTTTAGCGTGTCCAGGCAATACTGCCGCTGATGTCCGAGTGACAGGTCGTTATCGTTAAGCGAGTAAATATCATCGATCTTGCCCATCGCGAGACCCAGGCGGCGATTCATCGATTTCGCGTTCGGAACGGCTACAAACAACCGTCCGCCGGGCTTCAGGAACTTCCGATACCGGGTCAGCAGCAAGTCAGGATCGTCGACATGCTCGAGCACGAAACCCATCAAGAGGACATCAAACACCTCGTCCGTGTCGAAATTCTCGAAATAGGTTTCAACTATTTCGAGCGACTCGAGCGAGTACTCCCTGCGGAACTGCTTGATGACGACCGGGGATCCGTCTATGACTACGTGTCGATCAAAAAACTCGTTAAACAAGGCGGTCGTATAACCGTGACCGATACCGAGCTCGAGGATCGAACCAATCACCTCGCGACTCAATCGATCGAGAATCCGGTTTGGATACCAGTTGAGGATAAGGTTGTTCTCGATCTCTGTTGCAGAGCCAGGCCTGTACTCAGAGGACACCTTGTCGAGTTTGTTCATCAGCATTTTGACCTGTAGTTCGGCGAGCTATTTCGTGCAACTCGATGGTGCCAGAGTCTATAAACTCGCGCGATTCGTCGCCCCCAACGCCGCAATTGTGAACCAATCGACGGTTTACGTTGGCAGCCTTCGGCAAAGTTACCATAATATCTTGAATGCTTTAGTATTTCCGTGCTGGCGGGACGATTGTCGAACCGCTCGGATCGGATAATGAGGTCGACATGAAGGCGGTTATTCTGGCGGGTGGACTCGGCACCCGCATCAGCGAGGAAACCTCGGTCAAACCGAAGCCGATGGTCGAGATCGGTGGCAAGCCAATCTTGTGGCACATAATGAAGATCTACTCGGCTTACGACATCAATGACTTTATCATTTGCCTTGGCTACAAGGGCTACATGATCAAGGAGTATTTCGCCAATTACTACTTGCACACGTCGGACGTCACCTTCGACATGAGCGAGAACCGGATGGATGTACACGAGAACAAGAGCGAGCCCTGGCGCGTCACGCTCGTGGACACCGGTGACGACACGATGACCGGCGGCAGACTGAAGCGCATAACACGCTTCCTCGATGACGAGCCGTTCTGTTTTACCTACGGCGACGGCTTGAGTGACGTCAACATCGGTGAGCTCGTGGCCTATCACAACCGGAGCGAAGGTCTCGCCACGCTGACCGCTGTGCATCCACCAGGGCGGTTTGGCGCCCTCGATCTGGAAAAACAGAAGATCACGGGATTCCAGGAGAAACCGCAGGGGGATGGCAGCCGCATCAACGGCGGCTTTTTCGTCGTGTCACCCGGTGCCATCGATTATGTCGAGGGGGACAGAACGATTTGGGAAAGGGATCCGATGGAAAATCTCGCGAAGGACGGCAAGCTGTCCGCATTCATGCACGATGGCTACTGGCAGCCGATGGACACCCTGCGAGACCGGATTTTGCTCGAGGAGCAGTGGGACTCGGGTAGCCCACGCTGGAAAGTATGGGAATGACCCCCTCATTCTGGGAAGGCAAAAAAGTATTGCTGACCGGACATACTGGCTTCAAGGGAAGCTGGTTGTCTTTGTGGCTGCAGCAGCTCGGTGCTCACGTCGCGGGTTATTCGATCGACGTACCAACCAAACCGTCCCTGTATGAGTTAGCCGGCGTCGCAAGGAGTATGGAGTCCAGGACAGGGGACGTCCGTAATCTCGCCACATTATCGACGTTCTTGAAAGGCGTTAATCCGGATGTGGTAATCCACATGGCCGCGCAGGCACTGGTTCGCCGCTCATACACCAATCCTGTAGAGACCTACGACACCAATATTATGGGTACGGTCAATGTGCTCGAGGCCGTGCGCGACGTCGACTCCGTCCGCGTCGTGATAATCGTGACAAGCGACAAGTGCTATGAAAACAGCGAGCGTGAATCCGGTTATCGCGAGGAAGAGCCGATGGGCGGCTACGACCCGTACTCCAGCAGCAAGGGCTGCGCAGAGCTGGTGACGGCCGCGTATCGTAACTCTTTCTTTAATCAGGAAGATTTCGACAGCCATCGCACAGCAATTGCCAGCGTTCGGGCCGGTAACGTCATTGGCGGCGGCGACTGGGCGGAAGACCGCCTGATTCCGGAGATAATTGACGCACTCAACGCCGGAAATGCCCCCGAAGTACGGAGGCCTGATGCAGTGCGGCCGTGGCAATTCGTCCTTGATCCACTAAACGGCTACCTCACGCTCGCGGAACACCTGTGGCTTGAAGGGCCGGCATGTGCGGGCGCCTGGAACTTCGGTCCGAGCGATGAGGACGCAACCTCCGTCGCCCGGGTGGTCGAGCAACTCGCGCACGTGTGGGGCGGAGATGACCACTGGCGACCGGGTAACCCGGATCAGCCACATGAGGCCACTTACCTGAAACTCGATAGCTCGAAGGCCAGATCACAATTGTCTTGGGCGCCGGTTCTCGATTTGCGAACGACACTCGAATGGGTCGTCGAATGGTACAAGCGTCATTGGAATGCAGGGGAAGCGCGCGCAGTCACGCTGGCACAAATCCGCGAGTTTCAGGAACGAGCGACGCAGTAATGTCTGGCACCTGTCGATTCTGTAACGCGGCGCTGACGCACACCTTCTGTGATCTCGGCATGTCTCCGCTGTCAAATTCCTTTGTCACCGCAGACCGACTCAACGCGATGGAGCCGTTCTATCCGCTCCACGCTTTCGTCTGCGACAATTGCTTCCTCGTACAACTCGACGAATTTGAGAGCCCTGAGGAGATATTCAGCGATTACGTGTATTTCTCTTCGTATTCAGATAGCTGGCTGGAACATAGCCGGCAATATACAGAGCAAATGACGCAGCGTCTGGGCCTGAACGACAAGAGCCAGGTTATCGAAATTGCGAGTAACGACGGATATTTGCTGCAATATTTTGCGGAGCGTGGGATTCCGGTGCTTGGCGTAGAGCCAGCAGCCAACGTTGCGGCAGCGGCGACGGAAAAGGGCATTCCTACGCTTGTAAAATTTCTCAGTGTCGCAACCGCAACTGAAATGCTCAATTCAGGTCAGCAAGCAGACCTGCTACTTGGCAACAACGTTTTGGCACATGTGCCCGACATTAACGATTTCGTCGCCGCGATGGCCATTTTGCTCAAGCCCGACGGCGTGATAACAATGGAGTTTCCGCATTTACTCAAACTTATCGAACTTAATCAGTTCGATACGATTTACCACGAACATTTCTCCTACTTATCGCTGCTTTCGGTCGAACGTATATTTAAGGCACATGGCTTGCAAGTGTTCGATGTCGACGAACTGTCGACGCATGGGGGGTCATTGCGAATTTACGCGCGGCACGATAGCGCTGAACCCGTGAACGCGAACATCGATGCACTCCGCCAAGTCGAGCAGGATGCAGAAATTGATCAGTTGTCCACGTATGCGGCGTTCGGGGACAGAGTTGAGGCAACCAAGCGCAGATTGCTGGAATTCCTGATCAACGCGAAGGCGGAAGGCAAGAGCATCGCCGGATATGGAGCTCCGGCCAAAGGCAATACCCTTTTGAATTACTGCGGCGCGCGTCGGGACCTCATCGACTTCACAGTTGATCGCAACCCGGTCAAGCAGAATCGTTACCTGCCCGGCACGCATATCCCGGTATTCGCACCCGAAAAGATTGACGAATTAAAGCCGGACTATGTACTGATTCTACCTTGGAACATCAAGGACGAGAT
>Ga0070727_10005468_pt1 | contig 10365 bp, 7 predicted proteins | sample tdAd472_FD_66722 | JGI IMG/M metagenome (GOLD analysis project Ga0070727, IMG submission 66722) | Marine sediment microbial communities from the Atlantic coast under amendment with organic carbon and nitrate - tdAd47.2 | ecosystem: Environmental > Aquatic > Marine > Coastal > Sediment | place... | reverse complement strand
CGGGCCGCGGGCGCTCCCCAACGGGCCGCGGGCGCTAGCAGCAGAGCTGCTCGGGCTCACTCACCCCCAACGGGCCGCTCGGGCTCACCCCCAACGGGCCGCTCGGGCTCACCCCCAACGGGCCGCGGGCGCTAGCAGCAGAGCTGCTCGGGCTCACTCACCCCCAACGGGCCGCGGGCGCTAGCAGCAGCAGAGCTGCTCGGGCCACCACCGATCTCAGAATGAGAGGCGGAGGGTGAAGACCAGGCGTCCGTCCTTCTCGTACTGGCCGAAGAAGGTGTCCTCGGGTCCGTAGAAGATATCGCCCGCGACCTGGAACGAGAGCGTGTCGTTGACCGTGTAGTTCAGCTCGGGGTGGACCCAGGCGTTCTCCGGGCCGTTGACGTTGAGGGCCACGTTCAGCGCGAAGTTGAGCCCCTGGAGGTACCAGGTCTGCTGGGTCTCCACGACGTACTGCAAGCGCACGAGCACGGCGCCCGCGAGCACGCGGCCGAGGTTGCTCCCGCTCGTGACCTCGGACTCCTGGGTGACGATCTCCCCGGCATACTCCAGGATCAGCGTCATGTCGTCCTCGCCGATCAGGTCGACGAAGGTGTAGTTGATCCCGAACACGTACTGCAACACGTCGTCGGCGCGCGGCCCCTCGGTGAAGGTGTGCGCCAGCTCCCCGTGAAACTGGACCCGCCCGAGGAACTCGCCGAGCTCGCCCTCGATCGGCAAGACCCCGAGAGTCGTGGCGAAGTCGCTCCCGATCATGTGGATCCGATCGAACACCGGCTCGACCTGCAACACCGGGGGGAACACCACCACCGTCGCCAGCTGACCCGCGGGCAGGTCGTCGAAGCCGGTGAACCCGCTGAGGCTCACGTCCCAGCCGAAGGCGTGCAGGACGACCTTCGCCGCCCACTGCATGTTCTGCACCTCCCCGGCTGGATCGTCGGGGACGAACACGGTCAAGGGAAAGCCGCGCAGCGGGTCGAAGCGCGTTCCGCTGAGGGGCACGCGGGTGCGGTTGAAGGTCGGGATCGAGATCGCCTCGAGGTCGAGGCTGCCGAACTCGAACTGCAGGTTGAGGTTGACCATCGCCGAGAGCACCGGGATCCGGCGGGCGGCGAACAGGTCGCTGTAGTCGCTGGGGTTGAGCTGGTCGGTGGGGTTGAACAAGTCACCCGTGCCCCAGGCGAAGCGCTGCCAGCCGACGCGGAGCTCGAGGCTCTCGTAGAGCAGACCGCCGTAGAGCTCGTTGGGCACCACGTAAGGCCGCTTGCTGGTCTCGTCGTCGACCCCCTCCCAGCTCCCGCCGTAGAGGTCGTCGTCATCCGCGCGCGCCTCGAGGTCTGCCACCACGTGCAGGCCGGCCGAGCGGTCGTCCTTGAACCACACCCAGTGGTCGAACTCCAGCTGCAAGAAGGCCTCGTTTCGGGTCTTGGGGTTGCCGTCGCGGCTGAAGTGCGAGAAGTGCCGGTAGCCGAGCACCCCGTGCACGTACTCGGTAAAACTCGCCCAGCCCTCGGCCAACGCCGAGGGCTCGTCCTCCTGAGGTGCGTCGGCCTGCTCGCCTGAGTCCCCCGTGTCCGAGCCGAAGAAGTCGTCGAGCTCGCCCCCAGACCCGGACCCCGACCCGGACCCCGACGACCCGCTGTCGCCGAAGAAGTCGTCGAGCTCGCTCCCGCCGCCGTCGTTGCGCTGGGTCGCCGGGGGCGCGTCGCCGAAGAAGCTGTCGAGCTCGCTTCCTCCGCCATCCGACGAGCCGCTGCCGGAGGCATTGGCGTGGTCGTCGGCGGTGCTGGCGCCCCCCGCGTCGGCGCCGCCTTCTCGAGCCCGTTTCAGCGCCTCCTCCGCGCGACGGCGCGCAACGCGCTCGGCTTCGAGGGCACTCTCCAGCTCGCGGTTGCGCGTGCGCAGCTGCTCGAGCTCGGCCTCGTCCGCTGCGGTGGCGTCCTCGACCGCGGCGGCGATCTTGGCCTGGACCTCGGCGCGCTCCTCCTCCAGCGCCTCCTCCACGGCCTTGGCGAGCTCGACCTCGAGGGCGGCGGCGCGTTCGCGCAGCAGGCGCTCTCGCTCCGCCTCGACCTTCGCGTCGAGCTCCTCCTCGAACGCCTCGCGCTGCGAACGTTGCTCGGCTTGCGCCGCGTCAAGGGACTCCCGCGCGGTGGTGAGCTTGGTCTGCACGTCCTGCAGGCGTTGGCTGAGCTGACCCTGTTCGCCCTTGGCCAGGTTCAGCGCCTCCTGCAGCCCTTGGCGCGTGCCCGCCAGCTCGGTCTCATGCTCGGCGCGGAGCGTCGCGAGGGCCGCCTGGTGTTGCTCGAGCAGCTGCTTCACGTCTTCGCGGCGCTTGAGCTCGAGGCCAATGCTGACTCCACCCAGGGCCAACACGAGGAACAGCAGCAGCAGCAGGGGGAGCTTGCTGCGCTGGGGGGGCGGGCCCGCCCCGGCGGCGACCGCGCTGCGCTTGGACTCACGCTTGCGACGTCCCGACCTCGCCGTGGACGCCTTGCGCGAGGGCGCCTGCTCCTTAGCGCTCGGCTTGCGCGCCGAGACCGTGGGCACGTCGACGTCCACGTCCATGTCGCGCTCGTCCCACGACGCCTCGAAGTCTTCGGACGGCTGCACCGGTTCGGGCTTGGGCCGCTTGCGCTTGGCCTTGCCGCGCTGCCCGGGGCGACGCGCGCTCCTGGCCCCCGCCATGCGAACCGAGTCGTCCCCGGCGACCGACGCGCTGAAGCGCGTCGACTGGGCGTCGTCGTCCACGATCACCAGCGGCCCCGAAGGGCCGATGGGCCCCATGTCCGAGACCCGCCCCAGCTCGGACGGGGTGAACATGGGGTCGTAGTCCTCGTCGGAGTCGGCGTCCCCCCCGGTGTCGAGGCCAGCCAGCGAGGCGTCGTCGTCCGGCGTCGAGCCTGGGGGCATGCTGGGGAGCGACGAGGACGACTCGTAGACCTCCTCGGGCTCGACCTCTCCCGTGTCCTGGATCACGTCGCCCGACTGGTCGAGGGCGCCCAGGTCGCTGTCGATCAAATGCCCGAGGTCGCTGTCGAGGGCTTCGCTGCTCGTGCTCCCAGCCAGCCCCAGCGTCTTCAGCGTCGCGTCGTCCAGGTCGCGGGGAGACGCGAGCACCTCGTCGCTGTCGTCGACGGTCTCGCCGAAGGGAAACTTTGCCTTGTCTCCGCCCTTGCGCGGTCCGGGGGGCTCGTCGTCGTCAGGGCGTACGCTCTCCCCGAACGGAAACTTCGCCGGATCGGGCCGCTGGCTCGGTCCGGTGCGCTTCTTCTTGCGACGGGGGCGTTTATCGTCCGGGCCCGGGCTCACAGACTCCCTGGGGCGGCGTCGAGCCGCCTCCAGTTACTGTAGCCGCTGAGCTCCACCCGTGGTCGTGCTCAATGACCCTTACACCCCGCGAAAGGCCTCGACCAGCGCGCGCGCCCGGTCCGGGTCGAGGGGAGCGCCGGCCCTGCCGCCCTCTCGGGCTGCGCTGGCGGCGATCGCCCCGTCGCAGTGAGGGGCCAGCAGGGAGGCGTTGGCGGGGTTCAAGCCGCTGCCGATCAGCAGCGGCGCGTCGACCGCCGCGCGCACCGCGGCGAGGGCGGCGGGGTCCACCGCGGCGCCAGTCGCGACGCCGCTGACGATCACCGCGTCGGCGAGCCCACGCTGGGCGGCGTCGGCGGCGGCCAACGCGAGGTCGGGTTGGTCGAGGGTCCGCGCGTGCTTCACGTGAACGTCGGCCCACACCCCGATCGGCGAGGCGCTGGTGGGGCCCGCTCCGAGGGCCTCGCGCAGGCGCAAGGTCTCCGCCGCCTGCCCCTCGAGCAAACCCTGGTCGGCGGCGGCCACTCCGCTGTGCACGTTGACCCGCATGAAGCTCCCGCCAGACGCCAGCGCACAGGCGAGGGCAGCGCGGGCGTCGTTGCGCAGCAGGTTCAACCCCAGCGGCAGCCCGCTGGCCTCGCGCGCGGCGCAGGCCAGGCGGGTGACCACAGCGGTCGTCTCCGGAGGGACCTGCTTGTAGAAGGGGACGTCGCCGTAGTTCTCCACGATCAGGGCGTCGAACCCCGCCGCGGCGAAGCCCTCGGCGTCGCGGCGGGTGGCGTCGAGCAGAGTCGCGAGGTCGGCGCGCCCGAGCTGCGACCAGCGTGGGCTCCCCGGGAGCGGGGGCAAGTGGACGACGCCGATCAGCAGCCGGCCGTCGGCGGGCAGCGGGACACGCATGCGGGCTCCTAAGTCTCGAGGGTGGCGACCAGGTTACCCCGCGACCCGCGCCTGGGGCCCGCTCGCGGTGAGCCCGGCCCAGGGCCCAGCTGGAATCGGGGAAGCGCGCGGGCGAGGGCAGCGTTATCACGGAGGCATGTCGATCTACGCTGTCGTGGGCCTGGCTCTGGGGGTCACCGTGCTCGTGGGCGCGGTCTACCTGGCGGCCCGCGCGGGGACCCGCGCGGCCAAGGGCAGCGGCTACCTCTGCGACCGCTGCAAATACAACGACGCGCGCTACTGCTCGCAACCGGATCGGCCCAACGCCACGGAGTGCCCCGACTACAAGGAGATCGGCACCTGAGGACCTGGCCTCAGGCCGAGCGCTCCTCGAGGTAGTTGCGCAGCACCTCCAGCGTGCGCTTGGTCGCGCCCCGGGCGGCGAGCAGCGCGTCGCGCCCTCGGACGCCCATGTCCCGCGCCTCCTCGGGGTTACGCAAGATCTGCCCCAGGACCTGGGTCAGCTCGCGAGTGTCCTTCACCTCGCGCACGCCGTTGGCCGCGCTCAGGCGCTCGACCTGCTCCTTGAAGTTGTCCCAGTAGGGTCCGAACACAGTAGGCTTGCCGAAGGCCACCGGCTCGAGCATGTTCTGCCCGCCGTGCGGGATCAGGCTCCCGCCGACGAAGACCACGTCCGCCGCGCAGTAGAGCCGCCCCAGCTCGCCGATGGTGTCGACGAGGAGCACGGCGCCGGGGTCCAGGGCGTGGTCTTCCGCCTGGACCTGCTGCGAGCGGAGCACCGGCTCGCCTACCGCCTCGCGCACGATCTTTGCCACCTCGGGGGCACGCTCGGTGTGGCGGGGGACGAGGACCAGCCGCAGGTCGGAGAACTCCTTGCGCAGCTCGCGGTAGGCGTCGACCAGCGCCCGCTCCTCGCTGGGGTGGGTCGAGCCGCCGATCAGCACGGTCTCGTCGGGGCCGATCCCCATGTCCTTGCGGGTCTCTGCGCCGTCCGCCTGGCTCAGCTTGAGCTGGTCGTACTTCATGGAGCCGGTCACGTAGATCTGCTCGGCGGGCAGGCCCAGCTTGCGGAAGCGGTCGGCGTAGCGCTCGGTCTGCACGCAGAAGCGCCCAACCTTGCCCAGCGGGTCGAACAGCCAGCCGCGGACGTAGCGGTAGCGGCTGAAGCTGCGCTCGCTGATTCGCCCGTTGACGAGGGCCACGGGGATCTTGCGGCGATAGGCTTCGCTGAGGAAGTTGGGCCAGATCTCGAGCTCGACCAGGATCACCAGGTCAGGGCGGATCGCGTCGAGCACGCGCCGCACGGCCCAGGTGAAGTCCAGCGGGTAGTAGATCACCCGCAGCCCGGGGTAGGCCTTCTTGGCCACCTCCTGCCCGGTGCTGGTCGTGGTCGAGAGCACGATCTCGTAGTCGGGGAAGCTCTCGCCGAGGGCCTCGATCAGCGGCGCGGCGGCGAGGATTTCACCGACCGAGACACCGTGGATCCAAATGCAGCGCTGCCCGGCCCCACGTCGGCGGCAAGCGCCCAGCCGCTCGCGCAGCCCAACCAGGTGCCGGCGCCCGCGCTTGCGGCCGAACTTCACCGCGGCCACGGGCGACATGATCAAGAGCGCGCCGTAATAGGCGAAGTCGACTAGAGAGGCCACTCGCCCGAGCTCAGGTCTTGGCGCCGCAGCACTTCTTGTACTTCTTGCCCGAACCGCAAGGGCACGGCGCGTTGCGCTTGACCTTGGGGGCCTCACGGCGCTCGGGCTGCTGGGGGCCTTCACCGCCGCTGGCCGCTGCCATGTCGCGGGCGCGACTCTGGGCTTGCTGCTGGAAGCCCTGCTCGACGCTGCGCGTCGTGGGCTCGGTGCTGGGGGCGCTGTAGCTCTTGGGCTGCCAGGTGTTGCCCAGCTGGCGCTCCTCCTCCTCGCGCACGGGGCGCACGCGGAACAGGAGCCCGGTGATCTCGTCGGCGGTCCCCTCCCACATTTCCTGGAAGAGCTTGTACCCCTCCTTCTTGTAGGCGATCTTGGGGTCCTGCTGCGCGTAGCCGTGCCAGCCGATTCCGGAGCGCAGCTGATCCATGCCGTGCAGGTGGTCCTTCCACTTGGCGTCGATCTTCTGCAGCATGATGAACCGCTCGAGGCGGCGCATGTCCTCTTCGCCGATCTCCTTCTCGCGGAGGGCGTAGGCCTCCTCGACCTTCTCGATCACGAACGTGTACTTCTTGTCCTCGCTCAGCTCTTCGATCTCGCGCGGCAACACGCGGAAGCCGAACTGCTTGCGGCACCAGTCGCAGAACCCGGGCAGGTCCTGCTCTTCGATCGGGAGCCGCCCGTCGACGTACTCGCCGAGGGCGCAGTTCATCGCGCGCTCGATCCAGAGGAACACGCTCGTGCGCAGCTCCTTGCCCTCGAGGATCCGCTGGCGCTCGCGGTAGACGAGCTTGCGCTGCTCGTCCATGACCTGGTCGTACTCGAGCACGTTCTTGCGAATGTCGAAGTGGTGGGCCTCGACCTTCTTCTGCGCCTTCTCGATGGACCGCGTGACCATCGGCGCCGAGATCTCCTGGCCCTCCTCCATGCCCAGCTTGTCGAGGAGCCAGCTGACCTTGTCCGAGGCGAAGATCCGCATCAGGTCGTCCTCGAGGGAGAGGTAGAACCGCGAGGAGCCCGGGTCACCCTGGCGGCCGCAGCGCCCGCGGAGCTGGTTGTCGATCCGCCGCGAGTCGTGGCGCTCGGAGCCGACGATGTGCAGCCCGCCCAGGTCCTGGATCCGCTCGCAGAGCGGGGGGACCGTGAGCTCCTTGCCCTCGTAGGTCACGGTGTGGTCGAAGTGCTCGAGCATGCCGCGGAACTCCCACTCGTCGTAGAGCGAGACCCCGGTGGAGAGCAGGTAGGACTTCCAGTGCGCGATGAGCTTGGGGTAGATCTGCGGGTCGTCGAGCTCGAGGTCCTTGGGCGCGATCCCCGAGTCCTTCCAGTGGTCGAGCAGCGTCTGCTTGGTGAACGTACCCAGGATGATGTCGGTCCCGCGCCCCGCCATGTTGGTGGCGACGGTCACGCGGCCGAGCTGGCCGGCATCGGCGACGATGCTCGCCTCGCGCATGTGCTGCTTGGCGTTGAGCACGTCGTGGGGGATCCCGCGGCGGTGGAGCATCTGGCTCAGCCGCTCGGAGTTCTCCACCGAGATCGTGCCCACGAGCACCGGGCGGCCCAGGGCGCGCACCGCCTCGATCTCGGCGCAGATCGCCTTGAACTTCTCGCGGGCGGTGCGATAGATCACGTCGCCGAAGTAGCGCCGGCGCAGGGGGCGATTGGTGGGGACCGAGAGCACCTCGAGCTTGTAGGTCGACCAGAACTCGCCGGCCTCGGTCATGGCCGTGCCGGTCATGCCCGAGAGCTTGTCGTAGAGGCGGAAGTAGTTTTGCAGCGTGATCGTCGCCAGGGTCTGGGTCTCCTTCTTGATCTTGACCCCTTCCTTGGCTTCGACCGCCTGGTGCAGGCCGTCCGACCAGTTCCGCCCGTGCATCAGGCGCCCGGTGTGCTCGTCGACGATGATCACCTCGCCGTCTTGCACCACGTACTGCTTATCGCGCTTGTAGAGGTTGTGCGCGCGCAGCGCCTGCTCGATGTGGTGGGGCCAGGGGTTCGAGGCGGTGTCGTAGATGTTCCCGCGGCCGAGGAGCTTCTCGACGCGCTCGATCCCGCGCTCGGTCAGGATCACCTGGTGGTTCTTCTCGGAGAACACGAAGTCCCAGTTCTCCTCGAGGTCCTCCTTCTCGACGCCCTTGCGCTTGGCCTCCTCCTCGAGCTTGGGCTTGGAGACGCCGCGCAGCTTCTTGGCGACCTCGTTGGCGATCACGAAGTTCTCGCTCACGTCGGACGCGTCACCGGAGATGATCAGCGGGGTCCGCGCCTCGTCGATGAGGATCGAGTCGACCTCGTCCACGATCGCGTAGTGCCGGCGATTCTGCTGGGCCTGCTGCTGCGCGTCGACCTTCATGTTGTCGCGCAGGTAGTCGAAGCCGAACTCGTTGTTGGTGCCGTAGGTGATGTCGCAGGAGTACTGGATCCGGCGATCCGAGTTGCTCATGTGCGCCTGGATCACGCCGACCGTCAGCCCGAGCATTTCGAACAGCGGGCGGTTGAGCTCGGCGTCGCGCTTGGCGAGGTAGTCGTTGACGGTGATCACGTGCACGCCGCGCCCGGCGAGGGCGTTGATGCTCGCGCCGAGGGTCGCGACCAGGGTCTTGCCCTCGCCGGTGACCATCTCCGCGATCCAGCCGTTGTGCAGAGCCACGCCACCGATCAGCTGCACGTCGTAGTGCCGCTGCCCGAGGGTCCGCTTGCCGGCCTCGCGGATCAGGGCGAAGGCGTCGATCAGCACGCTGTCGAGCACGTCCTGTTCGATCTTCTGATACTTCTTGTCGACCTCGTCGGCCTCTTCAGGGCGCCCGCTGAGGCGCAAGCGGAACGACTCCTCCTCAAGCGCCGGCGCGCCGCGCTCGTTGAGGCCCTCCTGGATCTGCTCTTTGATCGTCGCGATCCGCGACTGGATCTCGGCGTCGGAGAGCTGCGAGACCTCGTCCTCGAGGGCGTTGATCTGGTCGACCTTGGGCAGGATCTCTCGGATCAGCCGGTCGTTGCGGCTGCCGAAGAAGCGCGTCCAGCCCGTAGCCAGCGCGCCGGCGAACCGGTGCAAGGGGTTGTCGACGTTGTCGAGCGCTTCGAAGAATCCCATGGAGATAGAGACTCGCGGCGCGTCATGGAGCTAGATGGACGCTAGCGTTACCGCGGTCCCCATGAGGTTAGCACGGAGGGTCCCGCGGTCAACGCGCACCAGGGTTTAGGACGAAGCTCAGGCCTGCGAGAGCGCGTCGGCGTCAGCGGGGTTGGCCGCCTCCTCCGCGGGCTGCTCGTCGCCCCCGGCCGAGGGGGGCGCCTTGGGTTTGCCCTCTCCCCAGAGGAAGACCATCGAGATGGCCCCGCACGTAATGAACACGTCCGCCACGTTGAAGGTCGGCCACACCGTGCTGCCGGCCACGCTCTGGAAGAAGTCGTGCACCGACCCCGAGGGCGGGGTGTGCACGTCGAGGAAGTCCCGCACGAAGCCGTAGACCACGCGATCCCAGAAGTTGCCGATCACGCCGGCCAGGATCAGCCCCAGGGTCGTGATCAGGCCCCAGGCCCGGGCCGGCGCGGTGTGCACGAAGTAGGGCACGCCCACGAAGGCCAGCACGGTCATGATCATGAACAGCGTATGTCGCCCCTCGAACAGCCCAAACGCCGCGCCGCGGTTCTCGGCGTGGGTGAAGCTGAACCAGCCTTCGATCAAGACCGTGGTGTCGCCGTGGTCGGGCAGGGCTACGAAGGCCTTGTGCTTGGAGACCAGGTCCAACGCGATCCCCAGCACGAGGGCCACGAAGAACAGCCCCCAGCGCGCGGGGTGGTTTGGCTTGGGTCCGCCGCTCACTCGTCGCTGCCCTCGTCGGTGGTCAGATCCTGCTTGGCCTCGTCCGGCCCCTCGTCGACCTCGACCTTGGGCGCCTTGAGCACGACGGGCTCGGGGAGCTCCGCGCCCTGGTGGCTCTGCAGCGGGAACCCCGGGCGGTCGAAGAGCACCTTGAACTGCGGCTTGAACACGATCGCTGCGGGGACCTCGAGGAAGAACGCGCCCTCGTCGTCGGTGATCGACGGCGCCCCGCTGAACATGGGGCTGTAGGTCACGGTGACCCCGGGGATCGGCTCCTGGGTGCTGTCCACCACGTGGCCCTTGATCTCCGTCGGCTCGGGGACGCTCTCGCAGCCCGCGAGCAGCGCGGCAGCCAGGGCCAGGGCGATCAGGGTGCGTGGGGTCATAGGCTCCTCAGGGGGCATTGGACCCTCCACACAGGCCCGAGGCAATCGAAAGCTCACGGTTGGCATACGAGGAAGACGCGCGGCGCCGGGTTTGGTTGCTCCAAGGGGCCGGCCTTGCTCGCCTTCGTCGGCTGCCTGGCCGTGGGCCTCCAGTAGCAGCCAGGATTTCGCTTGGCGTCTAGCTCCCCCGCTAGGAGCCTGTCGGAGTATTGGTCAAACGAGCAGAGTGCGTCACGTGAGTCGCCACCGTAGCTCAGGCCCGGAGGCGGGGCAGGCCGGCAGGCCGGCCTGGTTCCTGCGCGAGTCGACG
>Ga0070727_10005465_pt1 | contig 10368 bp, 6 predicted proteins | sample tdAd472_FD_66722 | JGI IMG/M metagenome (GOLD analysis project Ga0070727, IMG submission 66722) | Marine sediment microbial communities from the Atlantic coast under amendment with organic carbon and nitrate - tdAd47.2 | ecosystem: Environmental > Aquatic > Marine > Coastal > Sediment | place... | reverse complement strand
CAAAGCTACCGATGTCCAATTCCTGTTTGTTCTGGAGTAGGATTTATTTTTAACGCCCCAAGTCAGACAGGATAAAACTATCAGCTTGCTTAACAACTCGTATCTTTATTCAAATAACTGACAATGAAGCTCAACTTAAGCCATTTACTTTTTGCATTATTTACTATCGGTTTGGTATCATGCCAACCCACAGCAAAAGAAGAAGAAAAGGCACCACAACGTCCCAATATCATATTCATGATGTCGGACGATCATGCTTATCAAGCTATCAGTGCCTATTCCAAAGATTTGACGGAGACACCTAATATCGATCGCATTGCCCAAGATGGCATGCTATTTACCAATGCTTGTGTGACCAACTCGATCTGTGCACCCTCAAGAGCCGTTATCTTGACTGGAAAGCACAGTCATCTCAATGGGAAAATAGACAATCGTTTTCCCTTTGATACGACACAAATGACCTTCCCACAAATCCTTCAGAAAGAAGGCTACCAAACGGCTATGTTTGGAAAATTACATTTTGGTAATAATCCGAAAGGTTTTGATGAGTTCAAAATTTTACCTGGTCAAGGGACCTACTACAACCCCGACTTTATTACCAAAAAAGAGGGCAAAATACGGGTCGAGGGCTATACCACCGATTTGATCACGGATATGACGCTCAACTGGCTGAAGGAGGAGAGAGAAGAAGATAAACCCTTCTTGCTCATGTATCTTCATAAGGCACCACATCGAGAATGGTTGCCCGCGGAAAGACATTACAAGACCTTCACCAAGCGTACTTTCAAAGAACCCGAAACCCTCTTTGATGACTACGAAGGCCGAGGCGCTGCTGCTAAAAATGCAGAAATGAACTTGCTGACCCATATGAATTGGGCGGGTGATAGCAAGATTTATCCTGAACTTATGGATGAGTTGGGCATACCTGAAACAGCTAATTGGGATAAAGGTGCTTTTAAAAGAGAAGTAGGGCGTCAGAACCCGGAACAAAGAGCTGCCTGGGATGCTGTTTATGGTCCCATCAATGAAGAATTCAAGAAGAACTACCCCAATATGTCTAAAGAGGATTTAATGCGATGGCGATACCAGCGCTATATGCAGGATTATTTGGGGAGTATTGCCGCAGTGGATGATGGGGTAGGAGAGGTCTTGGACTATCTAGAGGCTAATGGTTTGAGTGAAAACACCATCATCGTTTATACCTCCGATCAAGGCTTTTACCTAGGGGAACACGGGTGGTTTGACAAGCGATTTATCTATGATGAATCCTTTAAAACGCCTTTGTTGGTTAAATGGCCAGGTGTGATTGAGGCGGGTAGTGTCAATACACAGATGGTACAAAACCTAGATTTTGCACAGACCTTCCTAGATGCCGCCGGCATTACAGCGCCAAGCGATATGCAAGGGGAAAGTTTGGTTCCTCTCTTTAAAGGAGAGACGGAGGATTTCAGAGAAGCGGTGTATTACCACTATTATGAATATCCTTCCGTGCATATGGTAAAACGACATTATGGCATTGTGACTGAAGATTATAAATTGGCTCATTTTTACTATGATGTGGACGAATGGGAACTCTATGATCGAAAGAAGGATGGGAACGAAATGAAGAACGTTTACAACGATCCTGCTTATGCAGAGGTGGTAAAAGAATTGACAGAGAAATTAGCAGCGATGCGCGTTCAATACAAAGATTCACCAGAACTGGATCAGCAATACATCGATAAATACAACGACTTGAAGAAGTAAAACTCGTCAACTACTGAAGTTTTGCCCAGGAGATCATTGGCTTAACTTCAGTAGTTTATACTAAAGGAAATATTTAAATGAAACAACGATTATTTTTTCTATTACTACTACTATTTTGTTGGTCAAGCCAGCTGGTGGCCCAGGAAAAACCGCCCTTCACCAGCATGGACGTCTTTGAGTTAGAATGGGTCAGTGATCCACAAATCTCTCCGGATGGAGAATGGGTGGTCTATGCTCGCGGTGGAATGGATATCATGACTGACCGCCGAACGACCCAGTTATGGCTCGTCAAAACGGATGGAACCCAGCACCAAAAGCTTACCAGCATGGATGTCCGAGAGTCTAGCCCACGTTGGTCGCCAGATGGTAAGCAAATCGCCTTTACCGCTTCTACCGAACAGGGCTCTGAAGTGTTTATCTACTGGGTAGAAAACCAGAAAGTGGCTCGAATTTCTCAACTATCGGCCTCGCCGAGTGGCCTAAGTTGGTCACCAGATGGCAAGTGGCTAGCCTTTTCTATGTTTGTAAATGGCAGCGAACTGTCCCTCGTTAAGCCGCACAAAAAACCGGCAGGCGCGAAATGGGCGGCTGCTCCACGGATCACTACTCGCCTGAAACACGAGGCAGATGGCTCGGGTTATATGAAGCCGGGCTTTTCGCATTTCTTTGTTTTACCCGCAGCTGGAGGAAGTGCCCGACAGATCACTTCGGGTAATTTTAATCATCGAGGCACAGCCGTTTGGACAAATGATGGTGCAGCCCTATTGTTTTCTGGGAACCGCAACGAAGATTGGGAATATGATTTCCGCAATTCAGAGATTTATCAAGTAAGTATTGCGGATGGCAAGATCAAACAACTAACCGATCGCAAAGGGCCGGATCGTGGCCTGGCACTATCTCCTAATGGGAAAACAATCGCTTATACAGGCTATGATGATAAGGTACAGACCTACCAAATGAACCACTTGTACCTGATGAATGCTGATGGTTCGGGTAAAAAGAAAGTAGCGAATCCACTAGATCGAGCTATATCTGATTTGGTATGGGATACATCCGGAGCAGGACTCTATTTCTCCTATGATGATAAAGGGAATACGAAGATCGGTTATATGACCTTATCCGGCAAGGCATCCCTGGTGACCGGTAATGTGGGAGGGACTGGTGTAGCCCGCCCTTATGGTGGCGGTTCTTTCTCCCTGGCTAAATCTGGCCAAATTGCCTTTACGCACACTACCCCCTATCATCCCGCTGCTCTGGCGATCACCCAAAAAGGAAAAGCCAAAGCCCAGGTGATCACCGAATTGAACAGTGATATATTGGGCCAACGCACCTTGGGTAAGGTGGAAGAATTTTGGTGGAAATCATCCGTCGATCAATTGGATATCCAAGGTTGGATTGTGTACCCTCCTAATTTTGATCCTAGCAAAAAATACCCTTTGCTGATCGAGAACCATGGCGGTCCTATTTCCAATTACGGAGATCGTTTCTCTCCGGAAATTCAATTGTATGCCACCGCTGGTTTTGTCGTCTTATATCCCAATCCACGAGGGAGTACAAGTTACGGTGAGGCATTTGGCAATCTATTGTACCATGATTATCCCGGCGATGATTATCACGATGTGATGGATGGGGTAGATGCCATGCTCAAAAAGAACTTTCTGTCCGAAGACAGCTTGTTTGTGACTGGAGGAAGTGCAGGTGGAATTATGAGTGCCTGGATGATTGGGAAAAATAATCGGTTTCGTGCAGCTGCTGTCATCAAGCCGGTGATGAATTGGATCAGCAAGACCCTCACTGCTGATAATTACTATGGCTATGCCAACTCTCGTTACCCGGGCCAGCCTTGGGAAAACATGGAAACCTATATGAAATATTCTCCCATTTCCCTGGTGGGTAATATTCAAACGCCGACCCTAGTTATGGTGGGGACCTCGGATAGACGTACCCCATTGTCGGAGGCCAAACAGCTATATCATGCCTTAAAGTTAAGGAAGATAGAAACAGCTTTGGTGGAAGTGCCAGGTGCGTATCATTTAATAGCCAACCGACCCAGTCAATTGATAACGAAAATTGAACACATTGTCGCTTGGTTTGATCGATATCGATAAGAATTTCTTAGTTTTTGAGGCAAATCATTTTTTCACTAATGCGTAATAATTTTTCCCTAACTTTTATCCACAAAGTCTAACGAAACGAAAAAAGATGAGAGCCAGCCGTTCATTAATACTTCCCTGCTTGCTAGGTCTAATAGTAGGTGTGTCATCCTGTTCACCACCGGAACCTTCTCCTCCTTTATCACCGACAGCGACTTTTTCCAAGTTTGTACTCGAAGAAGGCCTGCAAATTGAATGTGTCGCAGCCGAACCGATGATTGCTGAACCTGTTGCTATGACTTTTGATGAAGACGGCAGACTTTGGGTAGTGGAAATGATGGGCTATATGACGACTATCGATATGGATGGAGAGGATTTACCCTCTGGTCGGGTCGTAGTCCTCTCAGATAGTGATGGAGATGGAGTGATGGATGACAGGCGGGTTTTTATGGATAGCCTTGTCATGCCTAGAGCGGTAGCTGTCCTATCGGATGGAGTCTTAATAGCAGAGCGAAAACCGCTATGGTTTGTCGAAGATACAGATGGAGATGGGAAAGGCGACCGTAAAACCCTGGTGGACTCTATTTATGGGGCTAGTGGTATGCCCGAGCATTCTCCGAATGGCCTTTGGCGTGGTTTAGACAATTGGTATTACAATGCGAAAGCTACCGCTCGATATCGGCGTATAGCTGGAGAGTGGGTAAAAGAGGAAACCGAGTTTCGTGGACAGTGGGGCATCTCTCATGATGATCAAGGGCGCTTATTTTACAATTATAATTGGTCTCAGTTACATGCTGATTTGGTTCCTCCCAACTACCTATCGAGAAATCCTCATCATGAAGCAAGTACAGGAATAGATCATGGGTTGACGATAGAGCGTAAAATCTTTCCTATCCGCACCAATCCGGCCATCAATCGAGGCTATATCCCCGGAACACTTGATGAAGCGGGAAAACTCATCGAATTCACTTCGGCTTGTTCCCCCTTTGTTTACCGAGGAACAGCTTTACCGGAGGCTTATCGCGGTAATGCCTTCGTCTGCGAACCCACCGGCAATTTGATCAAAAGAAATATAGTGACGGCTAGCGGTTTCAATATATCGGCTTATGATCCCAATCCTGGTAAAGAATTCCTGGCTTCGACCGATGAAAGATTTCGGCCTGTGGCTTTTGCGACTGGACCAGACGGGGCTTTGTATTTCGCCGATATGTATAGAGGTATTGTTCAACATGGGGCTTATATGACGCCTTATCTACACGAACAAATTCTAGAAAGAAAATTAGATCGTCCAGTAAGCATGGGCCGTATCTGGCGCATCAGCCCGGAGGCCTGGAAGGCTCCTGCTGCGCAGGCCTTGTCGGAAGTCGGTAGCACGGATTTAGTACCCCTGCTCTCTCACGAAGATGGTTGGTATCGGGATGTGGCCCAGCGTTTGCTGGTTGAGCGCAAGGATGAAAATACGATTCCGATCTTACAGAAATTTGTAGTTGAAGGCCCGACCGCATTGGGCCGTTTACACGCCTTATGGACCTTGGAAGGGCTCTCCGCACTGGATGCACCGACGGCGAAAGCGGCTTGGAAAGATGAAAGTGAAATCGTGCAGGCGCATGCTTTGCGTTTAATGGAGCCGCTAATGGTAGAAGATCCCAGGCTACAGCTTGAAATGGGAGAGGAATTAAAACAAGCATGGTCCACTGCTCCGCCATCCCTGGCCCTGCAGATCATCTTGTCAGCAGCAGCTTTACAGCCACCGGACGCCCTATCTCTATTGGGAGAGATGATGAGTGAATATGCGGAAGAAGCCTTATTGAGAGATGCAGCACTCAGTAGTTTGGAAAATTTGGAAGCGCAGCTTTTGGCACAACTTGCAAATAAATGGAAGGCTAATGATCCGGGCAAAGACATCTTTTTGGAAATGCTAGCTGCAGCTACTTTCAAGAAGGGGAATGTAGACGAATTAACAGTTTTATTTCAGCAATTAGACCCCAAAGTAGGCACGCAAAATTGGCAACAAAATGCAATATTAAATGGCTTAGTAGTCCAAGCTGGACTACAGCAAACCGATCCAATTATCCTAGCCAAGGAGCCCCAATTTATGCTTCAAATGGATCAGTTCGACTTGGATTTACAACGAAAGCTGCGCACTTTATCAGGGGGACTGCAATGGCCAGGTAAGGCCATAGAAAAAGCGATTGCTGGTACGGGTAAGACATTGGATCAAGAAGGCCTAAAACAATTTGCCAAAGGTCGGCAACAGTTCCTGTCTATTTGTGCAGGTTGTCATGGTACAGATGGCCGCGGCATCAAACGTTTTGGCCCTCCTTTGGTACAATCGGAATGGGTGCTAGGAGATGAAAGGAAGCTTTCACTGATACTGCTGCATGGAATGGAAGGCCCGTTAGAAGTCAATGGTAAGAAATACGATGCACCAGATATTTTACCCGTTATGCCCTCACATTCGGTGGTAGACGATGCCAATATTGCTGCGATTTTGACCTATATTCGCAATGAGTGGGGACACCAAGCCGGAGCAGTAGCCCGAGGTACCGTAGGCAAAACCAGGGTCAGCTCTCAAGGCAAAGTGGTGCCCTGGACGGCCGAAGAATTAAAAGAGTTAGCCCTAGATGCTAATTAGATCTAATGACGAACTAAACCTTCAACTTTTTAAATATTACAAACAAGCGATAACGAAATGGAAAACCAAGCACTACCAGGCATTAAATTATTTGATCTCAGCGGGAAGGCCGCCATTATTACCGGAGGGTCGAAAGGCCTGGGACTCGCCATGGCGGAAGGCCTAGCTTCTGCCGGCGCCAACATTATGATTGTCAATCGGAATAAGGAGGAAGGAGAAGCTGCTGCAAAAATACTAGTCGAGAGATATGGTGTAAAGGCCGCTTCCTGTGCTACCGATGTGACAGACCAAGCACAAACAGAGGCGATGGCCAAAGCTACGATGGATGCTTTTGGTCGGATTGATATTCTCATCAATAGTGCCGGTATCAATATTAGAGGAGCTATTGATGAGTTAAGTGCAGCTGACTTCAATAAGGTGATGGATGTCAATGTCAATGGAACCTGGTTGTGTTCCCGTGCCGTAACGCCTCAGATGAAAGCGCAAAAAGACGGTCGGATTATTAATATAGCCAGTACACTTGGTGTCGTGGGCCTTGCCAATCGAACACCTTACACCGCTAGTAAAGGTGCGGTGGTACAGATGACTCGTGCCCTTGGCTTGGAACTTGCTGCTTTTAATATCAATGTGAATGCGATTTGCCCTGGGCCCTTTCTCACCGAGATGAATATCCCGATTGCAGGTACGCCAGAAGCTAAAAACTTTATTGTAGGTGCCACAGCACTGGCGCGATGGGGAGAGTTGCCCGAAATTCAGGGAGCTGCTATTTTCTTGGCTAGCCCTGCGGCCTCTTATATGGTGGGATCAATGCTCACTGTCGACGGAGGGTGGACAGCGAAGTAGCCTGTGTTCCTAAACAAAATTAGTTAGGTTAAACAAGTTGAACTATGTTATATAAACATCTTTTTGTGTCCCTATTATCACAAAAGACAAATCTCCTTTTGGGTGGAGTCATGCTTTGTCTGCTATGCCTTAGTGCTTGTACATCCGATTCTCCGCCAGTAGATTCAACTCCATCCATTTCAAGTATCGAAAAGTTGGATATCCATACCCACTTCAGGTCTGATAGAGCTTATCTCAGCAACCTACTGGAAGATTGGAGGATGAAGGCGCTCTTGGTTGATGTGGTTACTTCTGATAGTACTGGAATCAAACGTTCTTGGTCGCGTTTGTTGGATCAACAAAGAAGATACCCGACTCAATTCAGCTTATGCACAGGATTTAGTGCTTTCGGAATAGATGCACCAGATTATAGCGAGCAGATTATTAGCCAGTTGGAAGCAGAAATAGCGGCCGGAGCAAAGATGGTCAAAGTGTGGAAGAATTTTGGCTTGGTAGACAAGGATCAGTCTGGTCAATTCGTGCAAATTGATGATCCACGGCTACAGCCGATTTGGGATTTTCTCATCGAAAAAGACATCCCGGTCCTATCACATATCGGTGAACCCCTACAGGCTTGGAGACCTTTGGAAGAAGGAAACCCCCACTATAACTATTATGATAATCATCCGGAGTATCATTTTTATAATCAGCCCGATGTGCCGGCTTGGGAAACTATCATGGCGGCTAGAGACAATTGGCTAGCAGAAAATCCTGACTTAGTGGTTCTTGGTGCACATATGGGTAGTATGTCTCATGACTTAGATGAGGTAGCTAAACGACTGGATCGTTTCCCGAATTTTCAGGTAGAAACAGCAGCGCGCTGGGGCGATATTACGGGGCAGGAAACAGAAAAAGTAAAAGCTTTCTTCCTGAAATACCAGGATAGGGTGTTATATGGTACCGATTTAGGTAGTTCTGGTTCGGAAGATGAAATGAGCGAAGAAGATCTGAAAGCCGAACAGAACCGATTTGAAAAAATGTGGCAGCTACATTGGGATTACGTTAGTGGAAAGGATTCATTGTATTTTGATAGTCCCATGATCTCTTTTCCTGTGTCTACCAAGAGTCTGGGCTTACCCATGGAGGTGTTGGAGAAATTCTACCGTGAAAATGCACGTAAACTGCTGAAGATGAAGTAGGTTATCTGGGCCGCTACTTACGACAAACAAAAACCATAAAGCGACTAATATGAAATATTCCCTTTGGAGAACTGGCGGCTCTATTTTAGTACTGGCCTGCCTATTGCAAAGTTGCGCACCGAAACCCGAGGAAAAGGAAGAAGCCAAGCGACCACCGAATATTGTCCTAATTATGGGCGACGACATGGGCTATTCGGACCTCGGCTGCTATGGTGCTGAAATTCAAACGCCAAACCTTGATCGATTAGCTACAGGAGGTATGCGCTTCAAGCAGTTTTATAATATGGCCAAGTGTAATCCTACCCGCTCTACCCTGATCACGGGTTTGTATAAAGGAAATGACCAGGCCATCTCCTTCGTCCCCTTGTTGAAAGATGCGGGATATTCTACAGCCATCAGCGGGAAGGAGCATTTCGACAAATGGGTACCGCAGGATTGCTACTTTGCCGAAACCTTTGATAAATCCTTTACTTTCTGGGCGACGACCGAGTATTTTGTCCCGCCTTCGGGGGAGTTCCAGCGACCCTTTTATTTAAATGGAAAAGAGGTAAGCCCCAGCGAGATTGAAGCGGAGATTTTACCTAAATACAAAACAGATTTTATTACTGATTTGGGCCTTAAATGGCTCGACGAAATGCTGCAAAAAGATAATCCTTTTTTCCTTTTCCTTCCTTATCATGTCGCGCATTATCCTTTGCAAGCACGACGGGAAGATATTGCAAAATACCAGGGGAAATACCTCAAAGGTTGGGATAAAATACGGGAGGAGCGTTTCCGAAAAATGAAGGAAATCGGTTTATTAAACAAAGACGTACTCCTTTCTCCTGCAGCAGGCAATTCCAACCAGTTTCGAGGGTCTTCTAAGAAGGGTTGGGATGATATTCGTGCCCAATGGCCTAGCTATTATGAATGGGATTCCATGACGGAAAAAGAACAGGAAGATAAAGACTTGGAGATGGCCGTATTCGCGGCGATGATTGATCGTATGGATCAGAATATTGGCCGAGTGCTAGCCAAGTTGGAGGCTGCCGGAGAAATGGACAATACCTTGATCCTTTTCTTTACGGATAATGGTTCTTGTCCCTTCGATAGCAATGTCGATTTTGATATTCCTCCTGGACCAGCAGAATCCTATCGCTGTCTATCTCCTCCTTGGGCTAATGTGGGAAATACCCCCTTTCGCCTGTACAAGCAAAATGGCCATGAAGGCGGCGCCAATACGCATTTCATCGCTCATTGGCCCAAAGTGATTGAACCAAATCAGATCACTGATCAGATGGGGCAAGTGGCAGATCTCTTCCCCACCTTCCTAGATATGGCTGATTTGGAATACCCGACAGCTTACCAAGGGAAAAGGCCCTTACCCTTGGATGGACAATCCCTACTTCCCGTCTTCCGCGGAGAGGAGCGTTCCGGCCCCGAATTTGTAATATCTGGCCATACCGAAAAATTTAGAATGTATCGTCGAGGTAGATGGAAAATCGTGCGGGAAAACAAAGCAGATTGGGAGCTATATGATATGGAGAATGATAAAACAGAAATCAATGACTTAGCTGATGCCTTGCCGGATAAATTGGCAGAACTTGTTGGGCGATATGAGGCTTATCAGGCTAGTGTGGTGGAATGAGATTACGACCAACCTCGAGCCATTGCGGGTGAGAGCACCTGCAACCCAAGCCAGGTGTAAGACTTCAGAAGTGGGGTGGTCGATAGTTCGGTAAATGGCCAATATTTACTTCGCCAAAAACGGATATCACTGACGAGCAGAGATTTGGGAAACCCAAATCTCTGCTCGTCAAATATATGTTGGCTACAAGCTCCTGCTTGTATGCCAGTTTGAGTTGCGAGCTCCTGCTCGCAGTACGTAATGATA
>Ga0070727_10005462_pt1 | contig 10371 bp, 4 predicted proteins | sample tdAd472_FD_66722 | JGI IMG/M metagenome (GOLD analysis project Ga0070727, IMG submission 66722) | Marine sediment microbial communities from the Atlantic coast under amendment with organic carbon and nitrate - tdAd47.2 | ecosystem: Environmental > Aquatic > Marine > Coastal > Sediment | place... | reverse complement strand
ATCGTGCCGACGCCCGCCGCGGATCTCATCGCACGACGTGCGCTTCACGTGCACGTCGACCGCCCCGGCGATCGCGCCGTGGAGGCTGCGGTGGAAGCCCGAGGGGTCACCGTGGTGGTGGGGGCCCGGGGCTCGGGGCGGACGCACACCCTGCGACGGGTGGCCAACGAAGCAGCCGCTCGGGGGCGTGACGTAGCGTGGCTGACCGGAGACGATCGGGCCTGGAGTGCGGTGGCACGCCTGTTCGCAGATCGCCGTCTCGGGCCGCCCCGCCAGCTGCCGAGCGCCGACGATCCCATCGACCGGGCCTACCAGGCCGCGGCCCTGCTGTCGGAGCGCGCGGCGGGTGCCGTTCTGCTGGTCGATGACCTCGAGAGGGTCGACGCGGCCTCCCGTGGCGTCGTGCGACGGCTCGCCGCCGAGCCGAGTGTCACGCTGGTGGTGGCGAGCACGGAGGCCCCGGATTGGGCGGATCATGCGGACATCCACCGGCTAGGTCCCTGGGACCGGGGGGCTGTGGCGACCCTGGTGCAGCAGTTGCTTGGACGGGGCGTGCTGGAGCCCTATGTTGACGACTGCGCTGCGTTCGCAGGCGGGCTGCCCGGCGCCGCCGTGGCCCATGTGCACGCGTCGGTGGCCGCGGGCGCGCTTGCCTGGCGCGCGAGGCAATGGCTGCACTGCCCAGAGCGTGTAGGCGACGTCGTCGTGGCGTCTTCGGGCCCTGGGGTCGACGCCGCCAGCCTGGCGGTGGCCACGGCCATGGCGGTGCTCGACCGCCCGAGCACCATCGAGACCGTGGCGTTGGTGGCGGAGCGGTCCGTGGGATCCGTTCGCCGCGATGTCGCGACCCTCGCTGCCTTGGGGCTGACCCGCGTTCACGGCGAGCGGATCGGGCTCGCCTCGGGGTTCGTGCGGCGTCGGATCCTGGATGCTTCCGAGGCGTCGGCGCGTGTGGGCGTGCACGCGCGGGTGCTCCGGTGGTTGTCGTCGCAGCGTGCCACTGAGCCCGACCGGATGGCGTGGCATGCCGTCGGGGCCGGCGACCTCGCGGTGGCTCGGCATCACGGGCCCGCCGGCGTAGCAGCCGCCTTGCAGCTCGACGCGGCAGACGCGGCTCGGCTCTCCGATGCGCTGTGGGAGCTGGGCGTGCGCGGCAGTCGGCTCGCCGCCCTCAGGGTTCGCTCCCTCACGGCGGCGGGTCGGGTCGAAGAGGCCTTGGCCTTCGGGAGCGAGCGACGGGCGGCGTGGGCGGTGCGGGTAGCCGTGGCTGAGGCCCACGCGGGGCTGGAGGACCACGCCCAGGTGCTGAAGGTTCTGCGCGGGCCTGAGGCGCCGCTGGAGGCGAGGGCACTGCAAGCGTCGGCGCACTTCCGCCTGGGCGAGCACGAAGTAGCGCTGGAGCTGGCGACGGCTGCGCTGGAGGCGGCCGGGCCACCCACGTCGGAAGCCGCGCTGTCCCTCGAGGTGACGAGGGCGCAGACGCTGGCGGCGTTGGGGGACCGTGTCGGTGCGATCGCGCAGCTTCGCGCGGTTCCTCGGGCGCGCACGGCATCCACCCGGGGCCTGGCCTTGCTCGATGCGTGCTTGGGGCGCCTGCTGTGGCACGAAGGTGACCTCGAGGCCGCGGGCGAGGTCATGCTGAGGGCGTCCCGACATGGGGGAGGCCTGGGCACGCTCGACCGAGCGCGCCTCGCCAACAATGCGGCCAACGCCTCCTTCCAGCTGTCGGAGGTGGAGCGTGCAGTCGCTCGCTGGGAGCGGGCGCGGCTGCTGTTTCAGCGGGTGGAAGCCCGTGAGAGCTTGGTGGCCGTTCATCTGAACCTGTGCGCTGGCTATCGTGAGCTGGGGCGCTGGGCGCGCGCTCGCCGGTGTGGGCTCGCTGCGCTCGACGACGCGCGGGCACTCGGCCACCAAGAGTATGTGGCGATGGCGGCCGGCAACCTGGGCGATGTCTACCTCGACACGGCCAAGGGCCCGCGCGGTCGAGAGCTGCTCGAGGAAGCTCTCGAGTGCGCGCGACAGGCCGGAGCCGCGAGCGAGAGGGTGGAGACCACCCGGCGTCTCGCGGAGTTGCGTGCTCTGGAGCGATCGTCTTCCCTCGCCGCGGCCGCGGCCGAGGCTCGCCGGTGTGCGGCCGCGGAGGGCCAGGTCGCAGAAGAGGCTTGGGCGATGGCGCTCGAGGGGCTGGCCGTCGCTCGCGACGGGTCACCGGAAGCCGGTGTCGCCCGGGTGGAGGCGGCGGCGGCGCGAGTGGCCACGGCTCCGGCGCCTCGCGCGCTGGCGGAGGTGAGGGTTCTACAGTCCGAGGTGCTGTGGCTTGCCGGTCGAGAGGCAGAGGCGCGTGCCGTGCTGACGATGGCGTCGTTCTATGCGGAGGAAGTGCAGAGCTCCCCGCTTCGCGCGCGCCTGAACCGGGTGCAGCAGGGCTGGAATCGCGATGGCGAGACAGGTCGCGACGGGGGGGAGCTGCTGGATGCCCTCGTGGCGCTCGCCGGAGCCGACCAGGAGCAGGAGGCCATTCGCATCGCCCTCGAGGCTGCGGTGCACGTGGCCGGTGCGGCGTGCGCCTGGATCCTCGAGGTGGATGGCCACGCGATCACGGTGGTCGGAGAGCGGGGCGAGGGGGAGCCCGTGCCCGCCGCGGTGGCGCGACGCTGTGCGCGCTCGCGGCGCTCCGTGGTCGTGGCCGACGTGCGAGAGCGTGGAGATCTCTCGCTGGAGACGACGATGCAGCTCGACCAGCTGAAGGTGCTGGTGGCTATCTCCTGCGACGGGCTGAAGGGGGCAGGGGTCGTGGTGGTGCGGGGGCGTCAGGCCAGCCCGGCGCGGCTCGAGCGTCATGCGGGCGATCTCGAGCGACTGGGGGGCGCCCTGGCGTCGGCGCGGCGCCGGATTGTCGACCGGGCGGCGCTCGAGAAGCAGGCGCGACAGGGGCGACAGGTGGCTCACGATCTGCGGAACCTGGCAGCGGCGCTGCAGCACCTGGCGACGGAGCCGGTGCCGCCGCGCGATGCCATCGACGCCATCAGCCGCTCCATGGTGGAGCTGGCAGACGAACACCTCACGGGCGCGTCGCTGCTGTCGAACCGCGTCCCCCTTCGCCCGCTCCTGGAGCACGTCCTCGGCTTGGCCCGCCATGCCGAGCGTCGCGGCGTTCGGTTTCTGCTGGCGGACCACGCGGACACGCGCGTGCACGTTCCAGCGGCGTTGTTGCAGCGTGCCGTCTTCAACCTGGTGTCGAATGCGTCGCGGCACAGCCCGCCCGACGGCACCGTGGTGGTGACGATCGAGCAGTCCGATCGCCACGCGTTCATCCGCGTGCGCGACCATGGGGAGGGCGTCGACATGGCGGCCGCTCCCCGTGGCTACGGCATCGGACTGGAGATCGCGGCCGACGTGGCTGCCTCCGTCGACGGCGGATTCGACCTGACCAACCATCCTCAAGGGGGTGCGGTGGCGACATTGACGCTACCCCTCTCCTCCCATGGGCGTGATCATGACGACGACTAGAAGAACATTGGCTGGAATGGGGCTTGTGGCCCTGGTAGGTGCGGGGCTGTGGTGGCTGTCGGGCCCGCAGGTGCCGCAGGCGTCCGAACGGGCTGCATCAGCTCACCGCCCGATCCGCGCCTCGGTCGACGTCGTCGCGCCGCCACGCGCCCTGACTCCGGTCGCGATCCCTGCCCACGACGCGAGCGATGCCGGCGTCGCCGACACCTTGAGGGTCGACCCGACCTATCTGGAGGGCCATGCCATGGTCCGCCTCGCGCCAGGGGTCGACGCAGGCGCCTTCGCACGCGACCACGGAGTCCGGCTGGTGCGTCCGGTCGGCCCTGCTGGCTTCGCCCATCTCGACCTGGGGAGAGGAGCGTCGGGCGTGCTGGCGAGGTCGGTGGTTCAGGATGACCGAGTGGTCGACGCCGCTCCCGTTGCCCGTGTCGCGGGCGCGTCGCTGACGGAGGCACTCTGGCAGCTGGCGTCGGTCGGGCTCGATGAGGGGGTTCGGGCCGACGGGGTCGTGGTCGCGGTGTTGGATTCCGGGGTGGCGTACGAGGACCACTCGGATGCTTCGGGAGACTTCGTCGCTGCGCCCAGCCTGCGGTCGGTCGTCGTGACCGACCCCTACGACTTCGTCAACGACGACGCCCATGCGAACGATGATCACCAGCACGGGACGCACATCGCCTCGGTCCTGCTCGGCGACGGGGAGATGGTCGGCGTGGCTCCTGGGGCCACGCTGATGCCGGTCAAGGTGCTCGGCACCGACAACACCGGCAGCGAGGTCGACCTGATCGATGGCATTCACTGGGCCCTCGACCACGGTGCCCAGGTGATCAACCTGAGCCTCAGCTTCGCTCCGGACTACCTGCCGTCGGCGGCCCTCGACGAGGCGCTCACCCGAGCCCGCGACGAGGGGGTGGTGGTCGTGGCCGCCACCGGCAACGACGGCTTGGACATGGTGAGCTACCCCGCTGTGCACCCTGCCGTGATCGCGGTGGCGGCGTCACGCCTGGAAGACGAGAGCGATGACGACGAAGAGGGCGGTGGGCCAGCCTGGGGGAAGGCGAAGCCCAAGATCAAGGCCGCAGACTACTCGAACCTCGGTGTGGGGGTAGACCTCATGGCGCCCGGCGGTGACCTCGGGCGTGACGAAGACGACGACGGCATCGCAGACGGGGTGCTGGGCGATGCCTTCGCTGTAGGGGAGCCTGCCTTCGTGGGCCCCTACGCCATGGCTGGCACGAGCCAGGCCGCGGCGCTCGTGAGCGGCGTGGCGGCTCAACTGCTTGCGGCGGGCGTGGCGCCCGTCGACGTGTCCTACCGATTGCGAAGCTGCACCGACCTGAAGGGGCTGGCAGGCGACCGGAATGCGGCGGCAGAGGACGGCTACGGGGCCGGCTCGGTGAGCCTGGTCGACGCCCTCGCCTGCACGGTGGACGAGGAAGAGGCGGTGCTTCACGTGGGCATGTTGCCGTGGCTGAATCACAAAGGAGACAAGGTCGAGCCCCACCTGGAGCTGGTGGTGCTGAGCGCGGATGGCGTGCCCGTCGACGATGCCGAGGTCTTCGTTCGGGTGCTCGGTGGGGAGGAGGTCCTGATGGAGGATTGCAAGACCGACTCTGATGGTCGCTGCGACGTCAAGGGCAAGGATGCCAAGCTGGACGAGGATCCTGCGTTCACCTTTGCCGTCATCGGGGTGCTGCCCAAGGACGCCGATCTGATGGTGCGGCCACTCCCCACGGCCTTCACGTCGCCGGAGCTCGACCTGCTCTTCGACGAGCTGGGTGCGAGCCAGGCGGCCGATGTACCGGTTGGTGTGGCCTGGACCGAAGGAGACGTTGAGGACCTCGGGCACGTCGCGGACGCCATCGCGTTCGTGCATCACGGTACCGGGCTGGCCTCGCTGCCGCTCGGGGTGGTGGCTCCTCGGCGTGGGCTGCCGTCGGGTACCACGACCGACGTGGCCTTGGACCTGGCGACCGAAAAGAGCCAGGTCGAGCTGGTCGAGTTCGATGGCACCGGCTTGGCCTCGTTGCCGGTAGGCCTGCGGCTGGACCGGGTGGCGCTCCTCGATGGCACGGGGTTGGCCTCGTTGCCGGTCGGGTGGCGCCCGCAAGACCTCTACCTGGCGGGCGTGCCGGTCCGAGGATTCCCCGGGAACGCGGCGTCGGGCGTCGCGGGCGCCCTCGGCGGTGAGGCGCTGGGGAGCTACGTCACGACAGCGGTCGCCGTGGGGCTCGGGGTCCCGTCGCCGGGAGAAGGAATCGAGGCGACCAGCGCCGGCCTCGGGGAGGCGGTCGGGGTGCCCTGAGCGCGGTACTAGCGGTCGTCGTCGTCGGGCCGAGGCACCTCGTCGGTCACCTCGGCGAGGGTCGGCTGCTCGTCGAAGAAGCTGAAGAAGCTCGGCGCATCGCGGCGGAAGGCCTCCGCGCTGCGGAAGTAGTGCTCCTCCTGGATGATGACTGGGTTCTCGTCGGCGTCGAAGCGGCGGGTGTGGCTATCGTGGATGACCCAGCCCCCCCACCAGCTGCGGTAGGTGGTGCGGGCCTCGAACACCGTGGTGCCGATGCGGCGGACCTGGCGCACGAGCAGGGTCCCCCGCTCCTTGAGCAACATGAGATGCGCGGAGTGATCCGAGTTGTGGGCGTAGCGACCGCGCTTGCCGAGGGCGAGGCCCTGCTCGGTGGTGTCGACGAAGGGGCCGGTGCCGAGGTCTTGCCAGCGGTGCAGCAGGCGGGCGTGGGCGTTGCCGAGGCGGCGGGGCAGGGTGCGGGGGGGCACGAACAGCCCGGTCTGGTCGGCGAGCTCTTTCGTCCACTCGGCGCCGACGCGATGCCGGAACCACGCGAGGCCGGCGATGAACACCGACTGTAGCTGCAGGCCCTGGGACTGGCGAAGCCGGGCGAGGGAGCGCTGGGCGGCGGCCATGAGCAGGCTGTCGGGGGCAGCGAGGAGGGGGAGGGGACCCCACGCGACACGAACCTGCATGGAGTGGGCCTGGTAGGGGTCGCCGCTGACCTGGGTAGACACCGCCCGGGGCTGGCGGTCGGGGCCGAGGAACTCGAGCTCGCAGCTCTCGCCTTCCTGCAGGGTGATCTGGTTTTCGGGGTGGGCGAACCAGAACCGCCCGCCACTGGCCATCAGGCCCACCGACAGGCCGACGCTGTGGGCGAGGCGGCCGGCGATGCCCTTCACGATGGCCTCGGTGAAGGTGAGCAGGCCGGAGGGGTCGAAGGCGAGGTCGCCGGCGGTGTCGCGGTACCACAGCGGGGGGGCGACCACGAGGCTGGACTGGCCGGCGAAGCCCGTGGGGTTGGTGGACGGCACGGTCCCAATGCCAGCGATGAATGCCCGGTTGGTGTACAGCGCCTCGACCAGGCGTGACTCGTTCTGGAAGCGGCGCGTGCCGTCGGCCTCGCGGGCGGTGAGCCGGATGATGGTGTCGCCGAGGAAGCCCTCGAACAGGATCATCGAGGGGATGCGGGCCAGGTAGCCGAGCAGGCCGCCGGTCTTCTCCTCGAGGTCGGGGGCGAAGAAGCTGCCGCCTCCCGGGCCGCCTGCGGCGTGGCTCGACAGCACGGTCCACTCGTCGTCGAAGGCGATCATCGAGAAGCGACCCGGCACGACCGCTCCCTGCTCGAAGGTGTCGACGAAGCGCTGCAGGGTGCGCTCCTCCCACCAGTCGCGCACGGTGTCGAGTCCGAGCTTGTCGAGCCACTTGGCGGCCTGGGCGTAGCCGTAGCCGGGGATGCCCGCGTACAGCGCGTTGTCGGCGGCGGTGCCAGCCGGGTAGACCGCGATGGAGCGGATGTGGGCGTACAGCCCCTGGAAGGCGAGCTCCTGGCTGGCCTCGGCGAGGCCGGACAGGTCGAAGCCGTGGGCCCGCAGGGCGACCCGGTGGGGAAGCAGGGTGGCGTAGACGGCGAGGCGCAGCCGGGGGTCGCGCACGTCGAGGCCGGCCTTGCGAGCGATGGTGTCGGGGCGGCTGCCGCGGCGCACGGCGCGCTCGATCTTGCGGCGGAGCACCCACAGGCGCTGGATGGTCTGCTCGGTGGGGGCGAGGTCGCCCGCGTCGGGGAGTGGGTCGAGGAAGGCGCGGGCGAGGTCGGGGTCGATGCGGGCGCGCTCCTCGCGGGTGGGGGGCTCGACCTCGATGCCGCCGACCAGGGGGGTGACCAGGTCGGGGTAGAAGGCCCAGAAGGCGGCGACGAGCACGTGGTGATCGAGGCTGCCGTCGCCGGCGAAGACAAGCACGTCGAGGGGCCCGGTCTGGTCGCTGGCCTCGAGGAGGGCGTCGCGGATGGCGGTGACGGAGTCGACCCGGTCGGCGAGGGTCTCGACGACGCGCACGTCGTGGCCCTTGGCGCGGAGCGCGTCGAGGAGCTGGCGCGGCACCTTGTACATGCGGAGGGGGTGACACACTGCGAGCACGGTCCCAGGGGACCGGTCGGAGTGCATGGCGGCCTGCACGTAAGACTCGATGAGGGCAGGCAGGGCGGCGCCGCTGGGGGGCACGGGGGCGGCGGCGAGGCCGGCGGGGACCGGTGGCGCTTCTTCGTCGGTGGGGGGCATGGGTCGGGAGAGTCTACCGCGGGGTGAGGGAACGCTGGCGGAACATGGCCACCGCCAGAGTCAACGCTCCGACGGCGTCGAGGCGCGGCCTTGTGGCGTCGGGTCGTCTTCGCGGGGCCGGAGGCCGCCCTACGTCGCGCGATGGAAGAGCACGACCCGGGCGGCCGGCAATACCATCCCTCCGGCGTCGTTGGCAGGCTGCTCCGACACCTCGAACCGACCCAAACCCTCGACTTCGACCGGGGATTCCCCGGCGTAGAGCCGCCTCACCACGCTCGCCCATGGCTCGGCGCACCGGGTGGAGTCCGGCTGTTCGTAGCAGCACCACGAGCGTATGCCGGTGGCGGAGAACGCGACGCGGCGGCTGCCGTCGGCGCGAGGCGAAGCGAGCACCCGAAACGCCCCGAAGCCCTCGACGTCGATGGTTCGCCCGGCCTCCAGACTTGCCCTCACTTCGTCCACCGTCGGGTTGGAGAATGTTTTGGGCATGCCGCTCCTCGTCGATGGCTTCGTGCGGGTGTCGTCGCGGGCCCGGTGGGCCCGATGGTAGCCTACCCCATGCTGACGTTGCTGCTGGCCTTCGCTCATGGTGCGGAGCCCGACCTGCTCTACTTCGTGCTCGTCGACCGCTTCGCTGATGGGCGGGCGGAAGGCGAGGTCCACCCCCAAGACCCCCAGGGCTGGCACGGGGGCGACCTGCAGGGCGTGCTCGACCACCTCGACCAGATCCCGGGATCGGGGCTGTGGCTGTCGCCGATCCAGCAGGCTCGCACGGAGCCGGTGGGGGAGTGGGGGGCCTTTCACGGCTACTGGACGACGGATCTGCACCAGCTGGAGCCACGGCTGGCAACGGATGCCGAGCTGAAGCAGCTGGGCAGCACGCTGAAGGCCGACGGCAAGGAGCTGTGGCTCGACCTGGTCACCAACCACGTGGGCTACGACGCCGCGATCATCGAGCAGCACCCCGACTGGTTCCACGGCCTCGGCGACATCGAGAACTGGGGCGATCCCGTGGAGTCGGTCACCCACGACGTGCACGGGCTGCCGGATCTCGCCCAGGAGAACGACGAGGTCTACGCGTGGCTCCTGGCGGGGGCGACGAAGTGGGTGACGCTCGCGCAGCCCACGGGCTTCCGCATCGACGCGGTGAAGCACGTGCCGGAGGGCTTCCTGGCTCGCCTCGGCGACGATCTGCGCAAGGTCGATCCCGAGCTGCAGCTGCTGGGCGAGGTCTTCGAGGGCGACACCTACGCGCTGGCGGCTCGGCAGCGGGTCGATCGGCTGGACCGGGTGTTCGACTTCCCCCTGCACTACGCCCTGAAAGACGCGGTGTGCGGGGGCGATGTGGGGCGCCTGGCGGGGGTGATCGCCCTCGACGCGGTCTACGACGATCCTTCGAGCCTCGTGGGCTTCCTCGACAACCACGACGTGGCACGGATCCGATCGGTCTGCGGCGACGATCTCGACGCGGTCGCACGATCCCTGGCCCTGCTGCTGACGCTGCGGGGCACGCCCTGCCTCACCTGGGGGACGGAGAGTGGCCTGGCGGGCGCCGAGGAGCCGGCGAACCGGGCCGACATGGTGTTCGAGCCTCAGCCGCTGCGGCCCGCCCTCGATGCGCTGCTGGCGCTGCGAGGGGCGCACCCGGCACTGGGGCGCACGGCCGTCACGAAGGTGGGGAGGGTGGAGTCGGAGCTCGTGGTGCTGGGGCGGCAGGGCAAAGGGCAGCAGGCCGTGCTGGTGCTGACGGGGGCCGAGGGCACGCGCTGGGTACTGCCGGAGGGGGCCGAGGCCTGGGTGGTGTCGGGGGTGGAGGGGCCGGTGGAGGTAGAGGGGGACCTCGTGTTGGGCCCGCACCAGGTGGGGATCGCGGTCAGCGCGGATCTGGGGATCGGCGACTGGTTCGAGGCCGAGCCACCGGCGCGAACGGTCCACCTCGAGGTCCCCACGGGCAGCGTGCTGGTCGGGGCCTCGGAGCGACTGGGCCGGTGGGACCCTGCCAAGGGCGTGGCGAGCGTGGAGGGCTTCGTGAGCCTGACCGTGCCGCGGGGCGAGGTCCTCGAGTACAAGATCGTGGGCAAGAAGGCAGATGGGAGCTGGGCCTGGCCCGACACGGGCAATGCGGTGATGCGGGTGCCTTGACGTGACTCTGGCGGGAGTCACGTTGTTGCGGTAGACTCGTGGACGAGGTGAACATGCGCGCGTCTCTTTGGCTTCTTCCCCTGCTCATGGCCTGCTCCAGCAAGATGACGGCGACGACGCCGACCGACAACGCGCCTCCGCTGGAGGACGCCGACA